>VFSW01005231.1_pt1 | contig 19220 bp, 18 predicted proteins | sample 5358111 | NCBI WGS metagenome assembly VFSW01 (sample SAMN11554181, study PRJNA540505) | mine drainage metagenome | isolation source: sediment from site ElyBrook_90M | place: USA: Ely Copper Mine, Vershire, VT | collected 2017 | reverse complement strand
AACTGGGGGCCACCTAAATAGCGAGATATTGCTTACCCGACGTGCGGAAAGGGAGATGTAGCCTCCAGTCGGATTGAGTATGTCGGCACTCCGAGGTGAACTCGCACGCGATTCTCAACGAGAAAATCCCACGAAAAATCCCACATACCAATCCGACGTCACCGGACAGATCCGACACCACCGGACGAATTTTCGTTGAAATCCGGACAGATCCGACGTCACCGGACAGATCCGACCGATTGCATCCACCTCATAATCCCTGGGTCGTGGGTTCGATCCCCACCGGCCCTACGATGCCCCAGCGCTGCCTTGATCGATTCGGCGAGGACGACTTGGAGCCTCGCGAGAATTGTCTCAAGAGCTTCGAGATTCAAACGAGCTCCAGTCTCGTTGTAGCCAGTGCCAGGTGCCGCGACAACGTCGGCCAAAGGGCGCGCGTCTTATTTAAGCGCTCCTTATCTAGGTCCTACGTCAGGTTCAACGACTTGGGACCTCGACTACCGTAAGATGAGCCATCTTCGAAATCGCAAATCCCCGGCGCGTTGACGCGATGACGGCAATGACCTCGTGACGAGCGCCGTCTCGATCCTTCCGCCGGGAGACGCATTCGACGACGCGATGATGCTCTCCGACGTGGTCAGGGGCCTGTCCGACGCCCAGATCATCGGTGACGGTGAGATCCGTGGCATCGCCTTCGATAGCCGCGCGGTGCGTCCTGGTGACCTTTTTCTCGCCTACTGCGGTGAACACCGTGACGGGCACCTCTTCGCCGCTGACGCGGTGAGGAGAGGAGCGACGGCGCTGGTTGTCGAGAGGGTGCTGGATCTCGCGGTGGCGCAGTGCGTCGTCCCCTCGGTGAGCCGAGCCGCTGGTCCGGTCGCCTCGCGTTTCTACGGGCACCCCTCGTCACGCATGAGTGTGGTGGGCGTGACCGGGACCAACGGAAAGACCACCACGTGCCAGTTGCTTCGCGCCTGCCTGGGCACGGACGATCACCCCGCCGCCCAGATCGGAACGACGGGCTCCTTCTTAGGCGATGAGTTGCTGATGCACCCCAGCCTCTCAACTCCCGAGGCTCCCGTTCTGCAGTCGCTCTTCGCACGACTCGTCCAGCGTGACACGCGTCGCGTGGCGATGGAGGTGACGTCGCACGGCCTCGATCGTCATCGGGTGTCGGGTACTCACTTCAACGTGGGCGTCTTCTTGAACCTCTCGCCGGAGCACCTCGACTACCACGGTTCGATGGAGCGGTACTTCGCCGCGAAACGACGTATGTTCGAGCCCGAACACTGCGACGCGGCGATCATCTGTGTCGACGACGAGTGGGGACGTCGTCTCGCCGACTCGTGCTCGATTCCGGTGGTGACCTTCGGGCGCCACGCCTCGGCCGACGTGACGATGAGTACGACGTCGCGGGGGCTCGAGGGATTGCTCGTCCACTTAGACGGTCCCGACGGCACGACCGAGATCTCGTCACAGCTGATCGGCGAGATCAATGGCAGCAACGTGGCCGCGGCGTTCCTGGCCGCGAGATGGCTGGGGGTCGAGGCGTTGCGCGCAGCTCGTGCCATCGCCGAGTGCGTTCCGCCACCGGGTCGATTCGAGGTCGTGTCACGCGATGAACCCTGCCTGGTGGTGGCCGATTACGCCCACACCCCCAACGCGCTGGAGGCGCTGATCGCTACGGCGCGAGAAGTGTCGCGGGGCGAAGTCCACCTCGTGCTCGGTGCTCGGGGCCAGCGCTACACCGCCAAGCGACCGGAGATGGCGCGGGTGGCGGCGCAGGCCGATCATGTTCGACTCACGACGGACAGTCCCTGCGACGAGGACCCGCTCGAAATCATCAATCAGATGTTGCCGGGGGTTCCCGAGGCAATGCGCCCGCGAGTCAGGGTCGAGGCCGATCGGGCCACCGCCATTCGTCACAGCGTGCGCGATATGCAGTCCGGTGACGTCCTGCTCATCACGGGACGAGGTCCGGAAGGTACTCAGCGTTTCGGTGAAGTCGACGTCGTGCTGGACGACCGAGTCGTCGCTCGTCTCGCACTCGACGCGCGCAACGGGGAACCGAGTGCGTCAGATCCCGCGGGTGTGTCCGTCGTGGTCGTGGCCAACAACGCGGCCGCCACCCTCGCCGCGACCCTCCGATCCGTCGCCGACCAGACGGTGAAGGTTCGCGAGGTCATCGTGGTGGACGACGGGTCCACCGACGACACGGTCGACGTTGCCCTCTCCTTCGCGCCGCTCGTACGCGTCGTGCGCCAGCCGCGTTTCGGATTGGCCGCCGCTCGCAACGCGGGGGCCGCGCACTGTTCATCTCGGTGGGTGGCGTTCATCGATGCGGGGTGGCGCTGGCATCCTCAGAAGATCGAACTTCAACTTTCGGTCCTGTCGAATTCTGAGGCGCTGATGTGCGCGAGTCGCTGGTCGACGGAAGAAGTCGACGTCGAGATCGTCGATGACGGGTCGCGCGGAGTCACTGAGGCCGTCGACGAGTCGATGATTGAGCAGATCCATCCTCGTACCGTGCTCGTGCGACGCGACGCCTTCGGTCGTACCGATGGCTTCGACCAGAGCTCCGACGGTGACGACGCCAGCGTATGGCAGCGACTGGCGGCGCTCGGGGCGGGGCGCATGATCGAGAGCCCCCTCGTGTTCGTTGCCGTGCCCGAGATCAGTCTCGTACGTTCATAGCGGTCGAAAGACCGGTCGGTGAGTCTTCTGGGTCGTGCCCGGTGGCGTTCGATGCGATTCTCGTGACCCAGCGGGTGGGTGGAGTGTCTCGCGCATCGCGTGGGGTTGCGTCCCGCGTTCGAAGTTCCCACGTACCTGGGAACGCCCCTCGACCACGCCGGCGCGGAGCGGACGGCGCGCTCAGCTCTGGTAGAGGGCACCGCGTAGGAGCGTCCAATACGCCGTGGGCAGTGTGACGAGGTCATCGGGCGCCAGACTCCCGGGTTGGCTCGACACACCGTCGAACACGGTGGCCGGCACGCGCGCTCCCCCCAGCAGCCTTTCGAGGTCCTCCAGGGTCACCGAGGCCAGACCCACCACTTCGCCGTCGGCGAAGGCGAAGGAATCGAGCGATCGTCCACTACGCCACACGTAGACCCGGGGTTTTTCACGGTCGCGTCCGCCGGGCAGTGGCGAGTCAATGGTGGCGATGCCCACGAAGTCCATTTGATCGAGGTTGACCTCAACCCCCAGTTCTTCGGCTACCTCGCGGGTGCCATCTTCGTCGTGGCGCAGGTGGCCACCCACCGAGACGTCCCACTGGTCCGGGTAGTGCTCCTTCGCGGGCGACCGGTGCTGGAAGATGAGACGTCCGAGATCATCGAGAATCCACACGTGGATCGTGGCGTGCCAGATCCCCTCGCGGTGCGCGAGCGACTTGGCGACCTCGCCCACGATCTCGCCGGAGTGGGGATCCGCGCGCGCGATACGTTCATCGCTCGTCTCGACCTCGGTACTCACGGACAACCTCTCCTAACGACACTCGAGGGTGAGTGCATCCTTTGAGGTTAGTGGGCGAGGTACGTATGCTGACTCTGGCGAGTTGAGACACGTTCAGTGTCCGAGGTACTGGGAGTAGCGCGACATCACCCGCGTGACGCGTCCCGTAACATTGACTTTCCATGAAAAAGTACGCCCTCGGCATCGACGTGTTGCTCCTCCTCTTCTTCGTGGGCGTGGGACGTCATGCGCACCAACACGGCATCACCCTGGCGGGCATGGTGTCGACGACGTGGCCCTTCGCCGTGGGACTGCTCGGCGGTTGGCTCACGGTGACGCGTGCTCGGCGCGCGCCTACCACGCCGATGAGTGGGATCGTCATCGTGTTGGTCACCGTGGCGCTGGGCATGGTGCTGCGGGTCGTGTCGGGTCAGGGAACGGCGTTCGCCTTCGTGATCGTGGCGCTGGTGTTCTTGTCGTTGTTCCTCGTGGGATGGCGCGCGGCGGCGGCGTTGATCTCGCGTCGAGGCTGATCTGATTCAGCGCGAGTCGCGTGCCAGCACGCGACGAGGTCGCGAGTTCAGGGTCGTGCCCCGCACGGCGAAGACCGCCACCAACGCGGCGAACCCGGCGGTGCCGCCCACCCCGGCGAGGTAGGGGCCGAAACGAAACGCCATCCAGGTGAAGAGCACTCCGGCGAGGGGGGACGGCCAGAGCGGGTCGACTGAGCCGCACCGGGGTGGTCATGCCCACGAAACTCGAGCCGAACCAGAGGTAGGGGAGCACGACGCCGTGGACGGGCCACGTGGCCGGGGTCAGTGACACGGCGAGTGCGAAAGCGACGGTGGGCACCGACGAACCAAGGACGGCACCCCAGCCCCGCGAGTGTGAGAGATAGAAAGTGAGAGGGGCGGCCCCGGCACCAATCATGACGGCCAGAACCACAATGCCGTGGGCATCGAGTGCACGAGTGCCGGGCCCGCGCTGGTGGAACTCACGCGCCACGAGCGCGACCCCACTGGTCGCCAGCAGGGCCATGGTGCCCATCTTTCCTCCCACTCCGACCCAGGCGTCACGACTCAACGACCATACGACGCCCGCGAGGAGTCCCGCCGCGAGCACCCATCGGTCGTCGCGCAACACCAGGGGCGAGGTGATGCCAACGAACGCCCCGACGTAGATCGGGGCGCCGTGGTAGTCACGGGCGCCCCGGAACCAGCGCACGCCGAGTCCGCCTCCGACCCCGATCAGCGCGGCCGCGAGTATCGGCGCGGCGTGCCCCGCGCGCATCAGCGTCAGGGCGCCGGCGGCGCCGATCAGGCTGAGGAGGGGATCTTCCCGGCGCGGGCGTTCGAGGTGGCCGGCGTCGCGAGTCAGGGCGACGCCGCGCAACGCGAGGAGGAGCACCGCGGCGAGTAGCCCCCGATTGGTCCACGTCTGGTGCCGCCAGAAACTGACCACGACGACCACGGCGAGGGCCGTCCACAGCAACGAGTAGTGCACCCAGCGCGACGTGGAGGTGCTGCGCGTCGGCATTTTCATCTGGGCGACGCTAACACCACGGGACGCCGAGTCCTTCACGGTCTCGACGTCAATGCGATTCGCCGACGTCGCCACTCGATAGTCTCGCTGCATGCGAGTACCGGCGATCCGAGAGCGACCTCGCTTCTCCGGCGGTCCGCGACCGAGTTCCCCGAGGATTGCCGCCGCCATCGCCCTCGTGATCTCAACGTGCTGGGTGACGATTCCCCTGGCCGGTGCGTCGACCAGCACCGCACCGAGCACGGAGTGGTGGGGCTATCACGGGGGCGCCGATGGTGCGGGGATCGCGGCCGACATCACGGGATTCAACACCAGCACCCCCCGCTGGCGCTCGCCGCTACTCGACGGCTCGGTCTACGGCGAGCCGCTGGTCGCGGAACACGAAGTCATCGTCGCCACCGAGAACGACTCGGTCTACGCGCTCTCAACGAACAGTGGCGCGGTCCTCTGGCGTAGGCACCTGGGCGCGCCGGTGCCCGCGAACACTTTGCCCTGTGGCGACATCTCTCCCGACGTGGGCATCACGGGTACCCCGGTCATCGATCTACTGCGACACGAGGTGTTCGTGCTGGACTTCGAGGCGCGAGCGGTGCCCGTGCATTTCCTCGTGGGACTCGATCTCGCCACCGGAGACCTGATGACGCGGGTGGCCCTGCCCACTCCGAGCGCCGACCAGCGGACGTACCTGAGTCGTAGCGCCCTCACCCTCTCCCACGGCGACGTGGTCTACAGCTTCGGGGGCAACTACGGCGACTGCGGGAACTACCACGGTGTGGTGGGGACGGTCGCGGAGAGCGCGCCCCACCGGATTCGAACATTCGTCGTCGACGCGAGGCCGGGCCAGCGCGAGGGCGCCGTCTGGATGGGCGGAGCGGCGCCCGCCGTCGACGCCGCGGGCGACGTCTGGGTCACCACGGGTAACGGCTCGGTCACCTCGCCGCGACAGCCCTACGACCACAGCGACGCCGTCCTGGAGCTATCTCCGCAGATGAAACTACGGGGATTCTTCGCCCCGTCGACGTGGTACCAGGACAACGCGGCGGACGCCGATCTCTCGTCGGAGCCGGCCCTGATGGGCCACAACCTGGTCGTGGCGACGGGTAAGGCCGGACGCATCTACCTGCTCGACACCCGCCGCCTCGGCGGTATCGGCGGTCAGATCGCGGAGATTGACTCACGTTGTGGTGACGTGCTCGACGGGGGAGTGGCCATCAACGCCGACACCCTCTTCCTCCCCTGTGCCGCGGGCACCGAAGCGGCGAGGGTCACGTACTCGCCCGCGACGATCCGCGTCATCTGGCACGCCCAGGCCGGCGCTGGTCCTCCCATAATGGCTGGTCATCGCGTGTGGACCATTGGTGCCGATGGCATTCTCTACGGGTTGAATCCCGCCACCGGCGCGGTGCTCCAGCGGGTGTCGCTCGGTGTTGAGGACAACCATTTCGCCACCCCGAGCGTCGGGGCGGGATTGTTGCTGGCCCCGCTCGCGCGCGGGGTGGTGGCCTTCGCGGCCGACTGACCCGGGCGTCGAGGCTGGGACCAAGGTCCCCCATGCGTCACGGCGGTGCGAAAACTTGATACCCTAGGGGGTATACAAATTCGAATCGAAGGAGAACCCATGGCGGCGACGGAACCCGTTCACATTCTGGAGGACGAGGCGCAGCTCACGCAGATTACCCTGCGGGTGAAGCGTGCGCACGGACAGATGGGCGCCGTCGTGCGCATGCTCGAAGAGGGACGGTCCTGTGACGAGATCGTCACCCAGATGGCGGCGGTCTCCAAGGCCGTTCACACCGCGGCCTTCATGCTGATCTCCTCGTCGTTGCGCGAGTGCATCGCTGATCCCGGCATCGATTCCGAAGTCGTTTCAAAGAGACTCCAGAAGCTCTTCTTGAGCCTGGCGTAGGAGGCGGTCATGAATGTTGTCATCATTGGAGGAGTCGCCGGGGGAATGTCCGTCGCGACGCGACTACGACGCTTGGTCGAGGACGCGTCGATTGTGGTGCTGGAGCGAAGCGCTCACGTGTCCTACGCGAATTGCGGCCTGCCCTACTACGTAGGTGGCGTCATCGAGGATGAAGCCGACTTGCTGTTGCAGACTCCCGAGTCGCTGCACGAGCGATTCCGCATCGACGTGCGCGTGCACACCGAGGCCCTGAGCATCGACGCCGCCGCGCGACGAGTGCGGGTGCGCAACCTCGACAGCGACGAGGAGTACGAGCTGACCTACGACGCCCTGGTCCTGAGTCCGGGTGCGTCACCGGTGGTGCCGCCGATCCCCGGAATCGAACGGGCCTACCCGTTGCGCACCGTGGAGGACGTGGAGCGGCTCAGTGCCGAGGTGCAGGATTCTCCGCGTCACGCCGTCGTCATCGGCGGAGGCTTCATCGGCCTCGAGATCGCCGAGAATCTGGTCCATCGCGGTATCCCGACCCAAATCGTGGAGGCGGCGCCGCAACTGCTCGCGCCCCTCGATCCCGAGATGGCGACCCTGGTCGCCGACGAGGTCCTTCGACAGGGCGTCGGACTTCACCTGGGCACCAGTGCCAACAGCGTGGCCGCGTCGTCGGTGCACCTGTCCTCGGGTGAGGAGATCGACGCCGACCTGGTGGTCCTGGCCATTGGGGTGCGCCCCGACACCGCCCTGGCGCGCGGCGCGGGACTCGAGATCGGTCCGCGCGGAGGCATCGCGGTCAATGGCTTCAATCAGACGAGCGAGCCGACTATTTACGCCCTGGGTGACGCCGCCGAGAAGATGGACGCGCTCGACGGGAGCGCCACCCTGGTACCCCTGGCCAACATCGCCAATCGCCACGGCCGCCTCGTCGCGGACCACATCGCCGGCCGCGAGGTGCGACCGCGTACGACGATCGGAACCGCCATCGTCAAGGTGTTCGACCTCACGGTGGCGACGACCGGCTGGAGCGAGAAGCGACTCGTCGCGGCGGGTCGCCCGGTGGTCGCCGTCCACACCCACCCGAGTTCGCACGCCGGCTACTACCCGGGGGCACGACCAATGTCGCTGAAGATCCTCGTCGATCCGACCTCGGGGGCCCTGTTGGGGGCCCAGGGGGTGGGCACCGAGGGAGTGGACAAGCGCATCGACGTGCTGGCGACCGCCATCCGTGGCGGCATCGGTGCGACGGAACTCGCGGACCTCGAACTCGCGTACGCCCCACCCTTCGGCTCGGCGAAGGACCCCGTGAACATGCTCGGTTACGTCGCCGGCAATGTCCTCTCGGGTCTCGAGCGCACGGCCCAGTGGCACGAGGTGGAGGTACTGCGCCTGGAGGGAGTGACGCTGCTCGACGTGCGCAGCCAGCGCGAATTCGAACGCGGCTCGCTACCCGACGCGATCAATATTCCCGTCGACGAGTTGCGTGAGCGTCGAGACGAGGTCCCGGCCGGACCGATGATGGTGTATTGCCAGGTCGGTCAACGCGGACACGTCGCCACCCAGATCCTCAATCAGTGGGGACTGGACGTGCGCAACCTTGACGGTGGCTACGCCACGTGGAGTCATTCACCAGCGTTCACCGTCATGCTCGAGGCACTGAGTCACTGAGCGCCCCACGATTCGTCACTCGAACCATTTCAACCAAATAAATAGGAAAGTAGGAAGTATGTGTCACCGGACCACCTGTCGTCGTTGCGGTAAGCCCACCTGGGCGGGATGCGGCAACCACATCGAACAGGCCCTCAAGGGCGTGGCCAAAGCTGATCGTTGCTCGTGCGCCGACGAACCCTCCACGGGCGGCTTCTTCTCGCGACTGCTCAATCGTTGAGCACCGCCGCTGAGACTTGGGCCCGCGACCTTGGGGCGTGGGCTATTCCTCCAGGGATTCTCGCACTCGCCAGCGAGAGTCCCTGGATCCACCCGCCCGTCCTCTTCGAGGTGCCCGACGTCATCACCACCAGTCCCTCGCACGAGCGTGCTCGTGAGGTGCTGGGGGAGTCCGCGACGGTCCTCGACGTGGGCTGTGGCGGCGGCATCGCCGCGTTCGCATTGACGCCACCGGCCACGCACGTGGTGGGCGTCGACCACCAGGACGAGATGCTCGAGATGTTCACGCGCAACGCGCGAGCGCGGGGGCTGCAGGTGCAGACCCATCTGGGGTTCTGGCCCGCGCTGGCCAGCGAGGTGGCAGTGGCGGACGTGGTCACCTCGCACCACGTGGTCTACAACGTGGCTGACATCGTGCCCTTTGTGCGCGAGTTGAACGATCACGCCACTCGTCGGGTGGTGCTCGAACTGCCGCGTCAACACCCCCTGGCCAATCTCTCGGACGCGTGGCGCCACTTCTGGCAACTCGAACGTCCGACGAGGCCCACCCCCGACGACCTGATGGCGGTCGTGGCCGAAATGGGCATCGAGGCTTCGATGGAGTTTTGGGAGGGCCCGATGCGCGTCGAGCAGGATCTGGTCCAAGCGGCGCACTTCACGCGCGTGCGACTATGCCTGCCCGAGGAGCGAGAGGGCGAAGTGCTCGAGTACCTGAAGAAGAACCCACCGGCGTCCCAGCGCGAACTGGCCACCGTATGGTGGGACGTCTAGAACGTCACTCGTCGCGTACTCGACACGCCGTCGTCGCGCCGGGGAACCGGTGGCGGTGGCGGGCCACGACGCGGTAGAGAGGTTCGGCGACCCACGCCACGGGAGCGCTCATCAGGGCGTGACCGACGAGTCGCCACGGAGACGAGGTGGCGAGCAGGGCGCTCGCGATGGCGCGCGCGCCCGCTTCGCGATGCTCGTCGTTAATCCACCACACGGACTGGCTCATCTGCAGGGTGCTCGGCGTCGCCAGGTCGGGCCACTCCTGGTGCACTGATTGCCACGCGACAGCGCGCGGCGTCGGAGCGTGAGTCCAACGACGCTCGATCCACCGGGCGCACGTGGTGCAAAAGCCGCACTCACCATCGAAGATGAGAATTTGCTCAGTGTGCGTCATGGGGTGACACATTCTCCTCGGATGGGCGCGACGGTAGTCCTAGTGTTGAATCTATGGGTCGACGTCTGTTGTTCATTCTGGGCCTGGTGTCCGCCGCGTACGGCGGTTGGGTGGTGCACCGCGAGAGTGCCCTCAACGCCTACTGCAACGCCGCAGTGGCGGACCCGGCGCGCGGCCTGACCGTTCCGTCGCGGTGCCTCAGTATCGTCTGGCCCTACGCCGAAGGTTTCTTCTTCGCGGTTCTGGGCGCTCTGTTCGTCTTCGCGGCGCTCTTGTTGACGCGTCGGGTGATGTCGGGGGAGCGCCAGTACATGAAGGACCTCAGGGCCGGCAAGTACAGCCGCGAGAACGATCACCTCAACGCCTACAACTTCAACAAGAGCCCGACGGTCAGAGTCAGCGCCGCCGCCCGTCGAGGACTCTACGACGTCGACGACCACGAGCAATCTTAGGAGAGCACTCGTCGGCGGAAGTTGCGCAGTCCCAGCGATAGGAATCCCGCGCAGAAGGCGACCAGGACGGGGTAGATCACGTAGAGGTGGATGTGGGCAACGTTGGTGAAGGCGGCGCGCATACCCTCGTTGACGTAGAGCAGTGGGTTGACCAGCACGACGGTCTGCAACCAGTGCCACGAGCCGATCTTCACCGGCGCCAGGCGGTCCCATTGGTAGTAGGTGCCCCCGAGGAACGTGATGGGCAAGATGATGAACCCGAACATCAATCCGATATTGCGCGGCTCGAAGCTGGTGCCCAGGACGAGGCCGAGGGAACCCATCGCCACGCAGGCCAGCGGGACGAGGGTCAACATGACCAACCAGTGCACGTGGATATTCGCGTGCACGCCGCGCGCGTGCACGAGCGCGGCGATCGGCAACACGATGGCCGCCGAGACCATGCCCTGTATCGCCCCCGAGATCACCTTCTCGAGGGCGACCAACCAGATGGGACAGGGGGCCTGCACCCGGTCCTCGATCTCGCGGGTGAAGCCGAACTCCTGGGACATCTGCAGGGCGACCGACTGCACCCCCTGGAACATGATGGAGATGCCCACGACCCCGGCCACCAGCACCGTGGCGAAGGCGCTCTGGCCCGACCCTGCACCGACCGACTGACCGATCTTGGGAAAGACGAAGAGGAAGACGAAGCACAGCAAGAAGGGCTGGATGACGGTGCGAAGGACGAAGAGTTTGACGTCCTTGCGCAGGACGGTCACGTCGCGCAACAACAGCGCCCCGAGGGCCGAGCGGCTGGCGGCCAGGGTGCTACGAGCGTGGCGGGTGTCGATCGCGTGGGTGCCGTGGGACATCAGTCGCGCAACTCCTTGCCCGTGAGGTTGATGAAGACGGTCTCGAGAGAAGGTTCGGCCACCGAAAGATCCTGGACCCTCGAGCCGCTCGCCTCGGCCTCGGTGATCACGCGCGCGAGGAGCTGCTCGGCGCCGGCGACGTGCAACTCCACTCCCTGGTCGATGAGCCGAGCGTGCGTGGCCCCCGCCACCCGCTCGAGCAGATTCTTCGACAAGACGTCGAGGTCGCCCGTGGCCTTGAGCGTGACGATGGTGTCCACGCCGGTCGACCGCTTGAGGTTCTCGGGGGTGTCGAGGGCCAGTATCCTGCCGTGGTCCATGATCGCCACGCGTCCGCAGAGTTGGTCGGCCTCTTCCATATAGTGCGTACTCAGCAGGATGGTCTGGCCCTCGGCGTTGAGATCTTGGAGGATCTGCCAGAGCGCGAGGCGACTCTGGGGGTCGAGACCCGCCGTGGGTTCGTCCATGAACAACACCGCGGGCCGGTGGAAGATCGACCGGGCCACCATCACGCGCTGGGCCATTCCCCCCGAGAGCGCGTAGACCGAGGCGTGGGCCCACTTGGTCAATTGGAATCGTTCCAGGAGTTCGTCGGCGCGCGAGCGCGACGGCGCGGCCCCGATGCCGAAGAGGCGACCGTGGAAGTACAGGTTCTCCCAGACGGTGAGTTGGCGGTCGAGGGTATTGGACTGGGACACGACGCCCAGGAACTGCTTGGCGAGAGCGGGGTGCGCGAGCACGTCCACACCCGCGACGCGGGCGCGGCCCGAGGTGGGGACCACTCGCGTGGTCAGCATGCCCGCGGTGGTGGTCTTGCCCGCGCCGTTGGGACCGAGGAGCCCGAAGATTTCGCCCGCCTCGACCGCGAGGTCCAGGTGGTCGACCGCGAGGAAGTCGGCACCGATGTAGCGTTTGCACAGTTGCTCGGTGACGATGACGGGCTCGCGAGCGATGAGGGTCACGGGGCCAGCATAGGCAGCGTGACCCGTCCCCGAACCCGAAGAACGAACTCTCGATTCTCCTGTCACTAGGGTGGTGTCGTGCGTCGACGTGGACTGGCCTCACTGGCGTGGGCCTCCCTGCAGGACCTCTTCGATCAGGGCACCGCCTTTGGTCGGCTGGCCCTGGTGCACGTGGTGATGATGGCCGGCGACACCCTGGTGACGGTGTCGCTCGCCGGCTCGCTCTTCTTCTCGGTCTCGCCCACCGAAGCCAAGTCCAAGGTCCTGGCCTACTTGTTATTGACCATCGCCCCCTTCGCCGTCGTCTCACCCATCTTGGGTCCGCTCATCGATCGTTCGGCCAACGGACGACGCATCCTGGTGGCCCTCTCGGCGTCGGCGCGAGTCTTGCTGTGCTGGTCGATGAGCCAGCATCTCAATTCGCTCTGGCTCTTTCCCGAGGCCTTCGCGGTCCTGGTCTCCTCGAAGCTCTACGGCGTCACGCGCGGTGCGCTGGTCCCGGAGATGGCGCGCACCGACCAATTCCGCGAGCACGCCACCGGGGTGGGCCAGTCGGGGTGGCCGAGCGAGGGAGCCAGGGAGCATCGCGGCTTCGCGGGGTTCAACGCGCAACTCACGCTGCTGGGCACGCTGAGCGGGTTGATCGCCGGCTCGCTGGGGGCCGGCATCTTGAAGACCGTGGGGGCGCCCAGCGTCCTCGTGGTCGCGGCGGGAGTGTTCGCCCTCGCCACGGTGGTGAGCCTGCGCCTGCAGCGACCCGGCAAGGTCGTGCGCGATGAGGTCGCCATGTCGCCCGAGGAGCGCGACCTGCACGCCCTCATCCCCTTGGGCGTCGGCGAGGTCACCTGGAGCCTGAGCGCGTCGGCACTGATGCGCTTCGGGGTGGGATTCGGCTCGTTCCTCCTGGCCTTCGGGCTACGCCGTGACCACGCCGGTCTGCAGTGGTACGCCCTCGCCCTGTCGGCGAGCGCGCTGGGCTCGCTGCTCGGTCTGGGACTGGTGACCCGGGTGCGCAACGCGCTGGCCGAGTCCTCACTGCTCACCCTGGCCGTGCTCGCAACGGGAATCGGCGCGGGGGTGAGTTCGCGACATCCGACCCTGATCGCTCAGACGTTGCTCGCCGGCTGGCTGGGGATCTGCGCGGCGGTGGCCCAGCCGAGTTTCGACGCCATCACCCAGCGCTTGGTGCCCACCGGGGCTCAGGGACGTACGTTCGCGCGCTTCGCGGTGCGCCAGCAACTCGCGTGGGTGGTCGGTGCACTGATTCCGGTCGCGATCGACCTCGGCTTCGGTGCGGGGGACCAGTTCCTCGCCCTGGTGATGGTGGTCGGTGGAGTCACTTACGGCGTCGGTCGAAAGCTTGGTCATCACGGAAGTTAATTGATTCTCGTCAGGTATAATTAATTTAGATATGGCCATCTCCACCAAACCCGCGCCCGTGCCACGCGATCTCTCGCACTGGCCCCACGTCGTGATCGTGGGGGGCGGTTTCGGTGGCCTCGAGGTCGCGCGTGGACTCGTGAACAAGAACGTGCGCGTCACGATCGTCGATCGTCACAACTTCCACACCTTCTTGCCCCTGCTCTATCAGGTGGCGACCGCGATGCTCGAACCCGCCGAGGTGGCCCACCCCATTCGCACGGTCTTCGGCAAGGCCCCGAACGTGCGCTTTCGACACGGTCAGGTCAGCCACGTCGACTACGACCGCCAGGTGGTGGTCCTCAGCGACGACGCCGAGATCGCCTATGACCACCTCGTGATCGCCACCGGCGCGACGGCCGCGTTCTTCGGCATCCCCGGCGCGTCCCAGCACGCGATCCCGCTCTATTCCCTGGCCGACGCGCGCCGGCTGCGCAATCGACTCCTCTCGGCTCTGGAGCAGGCCGACGCGGTCGCCGACACCGCGCCGATCGGACTCAACTTCGTCATCGTGGGCGGTGGGCCGACCGGCGTCGAGACCTCGGGCGCGTTGTCGGAATTGATCAAGACGGTGATCAAGCGTGACGGCCTCAAACTCGATCCGACGCGCGTGCGCGTCATCCTCGTCGATATGGCGCCGCGACTACTCACCCCCTTCCCCGAGAAGGCCAGCGCCTACGCCCTCAAGGAACTCGAGCGCATGGGCGTGGAGGTGGAGTTCGGTCGCAGCGTGGTCGAGGTCGAGGAGCACGCCATCCGCTTCGCCGACGGAGAACGACTGCGCGTGGCCGCGGTCATCTGGGCCGCGGGCGTGACGGCGAACGGTACGTTGGCCTCGGACGTGCAGGACAAGACCGGCCCCGGCGGGCGCGTACGGGTTACGCCGGACCTGCTGATCGCGGAACGCACCAAAGAATGGGCGGTCGGGGACTCCGCCGCGATCCCCAGTGGTCCGGGCACCTTCTACCCCCAACTCGCCCCCGTGGCCATGCAGTCCGGACGTCACGTCGCCGCGCAGATCCTGCGCCGACTTGACGGCCAACCCATCGTGCCCTTCAAGTTCCGCAACAAGGGGATCATGGCGACCATTGGTCGTCACGCCGCCGTGGCGACCCTGCCCAAGGGCCCCACCGTCAAGGGGACCCTGGGTTGGCTCGCCTGGTTGGGGTTGCACCTGTGGTACCTAGTGGGGTTTCGCAACAAACTGCGCGTCATGATCAACTGGACGTGGCGTTACTTCGACTGGCCCTCCGGACCACGCCTGATCGTCGCCGACGCCGAGACGGCCGACTGAGCCGGGTCCGCCCGTCTCGTAGCGGCGAGGTGAGAACCGAGGAGGCCACATCATGGGACGCGAGGATGATCGGGGCGAGGTCGAACAGTTGTTGGTCGAGTGGAACTCGCTACGCGTCACCGAAGCGTATCGACGAGTGCACTTCACGCTCCGGCGCGACGAGGTGCTCTCGCGCTGGGAGCAGAGTGGTCCCCACGATCGCACCGCGGAGCACTTCGTAGAGCACCGCCGAGCGCGGGCCGCGAGCGCCCTCGCGGAGATCCTCGACCTCGAGGAGCGAAGTGACGCCTCCTACGTGTCGTGTCACGCCGAAATGGCGACCGTGGCGCGTCGGTCGGCGAGGGAACGTAGCAGGGTTCTGACGAAGATTCGCGGCGTCGCCGAACGAGCGCTGCGCGAGGAGATCCGCTACCGTACGACGCTGGTGAGCACGCTTCACCACGAGGTGAATGAACTCAGCGCCTTCGTCGATGAGAAACTCGGCTCACCCGAGTGAACGTGCACGCCCGACGCGCCCCCGGTGACGCCGACGGCGCCGCTCGAGGTGGCGGCGGGTCAGTGGCGAATCCAGTAGCGGCGAATTCGCGTACCGTCGTCGTCGACGAACACTGACTCGAGCACTCCCGCACAGCGCTCGATGACGCCGGCGGAAGCGACGTTGGCGTCATTGCAGGTCACCAGGACGGGATCAATACCGTGCCGGTGGGCGAGGGCGAGGGCCTCGGTCAACATCTGAGTCGCGTACCCACGACGACGAAACCTCGGGCGTACCGCGTAACCAATGTGCCCGCCGCGGGCAAGGAGGAAGTCATTGAGGGCGAAGCGCACCGACACCCGACCCACCACTTCACCCTCGACGAGGGCCAGCAGGAGAACCGACGCCACGTGATCGGGGGCGAGAGTGCGCCCCACCGCGTAGTCGGCGAGCATCGTGAGATACTCATCCAAACTCATCGGGGGCTCGAAGCCCCAGAGGAAATCAAAGCCGTCGGAGACGAGCTCCTCGTGCGCCTCGAGGCACACGGCCTGGTCGCGCGGGGCCAGTGGTCGCAACTCCACGTTCATGCCCCACGTTATCCCCGCTCGCGCCAGAATCGACGAAAGCGGGGATGACGTGACGTCCTAATTCAGGCGAGCCTCGAGTTGGTCGACCTGAGCGTGCAGTTCCTGGGGCAGTCGTTCGGCGAACTTCGCGTAGTACTCACGGATCCCCGGCACCTCGGCTCGCCACTCGTCGACGTTGACGTTGAGCAGCTCCGTCATATCCGCCGACGACACGTTCACGCCCGTGACGTCGAGCGAGTCCAGGGTGGGCACGAAGCCGATGGGGGTGTCGAGCGCGTCGGCCTCGCCCGCCACGCGGTTGAAGACCCACTCGAGCACCCGGCTGTTCTCGCCAAATCCTGGCCAGAGCCAGCGCCCGTCCTCGCCCTTGCGGAACCAGTTGACGTAGAAGATCTTGGGCAGGGTGGACTCGTCGTGGTTCTGCGCGAAGCTGAGCCAGTGTCCGAAGTAGTCCGCCATGTTGTAGCCACAAAAGGGCAACATGGCGAAGGGGTCGTGACGCAGATTGCCCACCGCGCCCACCGCGGCGGCGGTGGTCTCGGAGGCGACGATCGAACCCATGAACACACCGTGGGCCCAGTCGTAGGACTGGGTCACCAGCGGCACCACGCTCGCGCGACGCCCGCCGAAGAGGATGGCGTCGATCGGCACGCCGGCCGGGTCTTCCCACTCGGGGGCGATCGCCGGGTCCTGACTCGCTGGTGCGGTGAATCGCGAGTTCGGATGCGCCGCGGGCTGACCCGAGTGGGGGTCCCAGGGTTGGCCGCGCCAGTCGATGACGGGTGAATCGGGCAACGCCATCCCTTCCCACCAGATGTCGCCGTCCTCGGTGAGGGCGGTGTTGGTGAAGATGGTGTTCTTGGTCACCGTCGCCATCGCGTTGGGATTCGTCTCGTCGTTGGTCCCGGGGGCCACGCCGAAGAAACCCGCCTCGGGGTTGATCGCGTAGAGACGCCCGTCGGCACCCGGCTTCATCCAGCAGATGTCGTCGCCAATGGTCTCGACGCGCCAGCCCGGCAGGGTCGGCACCAGCATCGCGAGGTTGGTCTTGCCGCAGGCCGAAGGGAAGGCCCCGGCGATGTAGCGCGACACGCCGGCGGGATTGGTGAGTTTCAAGATGAGCATGTGCTCGGCCAACCACCCACCCTCGCGCGCCATGACGCTCGCGATGCGCAGGGCGAAGCATTTCTTGCCCAGCAGTGCGTTGCCGCCGTAGCCCGAGCCGTACGAGATGATCTCCTTGGTCTCGGGGAAGTGCACGATGTACTTGTGTTCGTCGTTGCAGGGCCAGGCCACGTCGGACTCGCCGTCGGCCAGCGGCGCGCCGACCGAGTGCAGTGCGGGCACGAAATAGCCCTCCTCGCCGAGGAGGTCCAAGACGGGCTGACCCATACGGGTCATGATCTTCATGTTGACCGCGACGTAGGCGGAGTCGGTGATCTCCACTCCCAGGTGCGCGATGTCGGACCCCAGGGGTCCCATCGAGAAGGGGACCACGTACATCGTGCGCCCCTTCATGCAACCTTTGAGGAGACCATTGAGGGTCGCGCGCATCTCGGCGGGGTCGCGCCAGTTGTTGGTCGGTCCCGCATCGATCTCGAGAGTCGAGCAGATGTAGGTGCGGTCCTCCACTCGCGCCACGTCGCTCGGATCCGAGACGGCGTAGTAGCTGTTGGGTCGCTTCGCCTCCGAGAGCTTCTGAAAGGTACCTTGATCGACCAGCAACTGACAGAGTTCGTCGTATTCGCGCTCAGAGCCGTCGCACCAATGGATACGATCGGGGGTAGTGAGTTGCGCTACTTCTTCGACCCAGTCAATGAGTTGCTTATTTGATGTCGGGTATGTCACCAGTAATGCCTCCATTACTCTCTGCGCGCCGCCTTCGTGCGTGCGCGCTCAAACTGTTCAATACCGTGTCAAATTCCGCTGACCCTTCGATGATCGGAGAGTCGACTCGGGGGGAAGACGACATCATCAAGCGTATCGCCGCGATCCTGGGTCGGGGTCCGATTCCGCGTGGCGAACGTCATATCGGTGACGACGCGGCCGTTCTCGCGCCCTTCGTCGGTCAGGCGCTGATCTCCACCGACGTCGCGGTTCTCGGAGTTCACCTCGACGCCGCGCTCTTTCCCCTCGAGGACCTGGGTTTCAAGGCGGTCGCCGCGGCGGTCTCGGACCTCGCGGCGATGGGTGCGCGTCCCCGCGGGGCGGTGATCGCCGTGTCGTCGCCGCCGGGTACCGATCTCGAGGAGTTGCACCGGGGAATCTCCGACGCGGCGGTCATCACGTCGTGTCCGATCGTGGGCGGCGACCTGACGCGAGGCAACGACGTCGCGGTCGCGGTCACGGTCTTCGGTGAGTGCCCCGGAGGCGATGCGGTACTGAGAAGCGGGGCTCGGCCCGGTGACCGGATTTTGGTCAGCGGCCCACTCGGGCGTTCGTCGGCCGGTCTGCGCCGGCGTCGGGCGGGGGCGCCGTTGCAGGATGAATTGGTGGTGGCGCATCGGCGACCGTGGCCGCGACTCGCCGAGGGGATAGCGGCACGCGCCAGCGCAGCGAGCGCGATGATGGACCTGAGTGATGGTCTCGGTCTCGATCTCCATCGCCTCGCCGACGCCTCGAACGTAGGATTCGCCCTCGACGACGTGCCGGTCGCCACCGGCGCCACGGTGTCGGAGGCGATCAGCGGGGGCGAGGACTACGAGTTGTTGATCGTCACCCCCAACGTCGAGCGACTGCGCATGATCTTCGCCGATCGCGGTCTTCGTCAACCGATTCAAATTGGTCGCATCGTCAGTGACGTCAACGAGCGCACGCTGCGCGGGGAGCGTTTCGACCGAATCGGGTGGCAACACCAACTCTGACGGTGTGGTTCTCACTGGCGACAGCGGCTCGCCCTGAGCACAGGTGATGAGTGGCGCACTCGGTGCGTGTTGACCGTCGGACTAATCGGACGATGATTTTTCGGAGTTCCCGATTCCGACCCAATGTCCCTGTCGAGGGAACGTGAGGGGGGAGTGATGATCGGTGGGTGAAGATCGGTACTGGGTCGGGTGCCGCGATGCCCTCAGGGTTCACGACGTTCAAAGAGACCCGTCGCGCGTGCGGTCCCGCGGAGTCACCGTGCGGGGCCCGTCGACGGGCCAGGTTGGTGGCGCCACCGCGCCACCGCGCCGCCGGGAGGGCCTAGGCCGCGGTGCCGGTGCGGCGTGCGGGCTGGGTGACCTTGC
>VFSW01005230.1_pt1 | contig 19221 bp, 14 predicted proteins | sample 5358111 | NCBI WGS metagenome assembly VFSW01 (sample SAMN11554181, study PRJNA540505) | mine drainage metagenome | isolation source: sediment from site ElyBrook_90M | place: USA: Ely Copper Mine, Vershire, VT | collected 2017 | reverse complement strand
GCGCGCAATAGCGACTGGCCTTAGATTAAAGAGGGGAGCTGATATGCTGGAGAAAAAATGACCCAGGTGATCATTCTTTCAATTCGCTCCCTCTGCGGGCTGGGAAGAGCAAAGGCGGGGGAAGCGCGAAAAAACAGGCAGTCGGACAGGACGCCGTGCCGGCACCAACGGACGAAACGGTCTGAACGCTTGGGAGCCGTCCGGCTATTTGTTTGAGGGGTAGAGCTTCTCGATCAGCGTATGGAGATCGCTTGGTTGAAAGGGTTTTTTCACATATCCCTTTGCTCCCAGGGAAAGGCCGCGCATGGTGTCCTCCTCTTTCCCCTCGGTGCTCACAATGATGATCGGGATATGGTCGTACGTACCAAGCCCCTTGACTTTTTTGATGAATTCGAGGCCGTTCATGAGGGGCATATTGATGTCGAGAAGGATCATGTTTGTATCGGGATTTTTCGCAAGCTTGTCGAGTCCGTCTTGGCCGTTCAGCGCATCGACAATATCGCATTTATAACGCATAAGCACCATCTTATACATCTGGTGAATCAGCGCGGAATCATCAATCACCAGAACCTTTTTCAGCATTGCTCGTTTCCTCCCGCTGCACCCCTGGTGTGACTGTAGCAGGGCCGTGTCACTGCTTGACCGGTATTCCCATATCACTCACCCGGCGCATGAGATCGCCGATATCGATGGGCTTCGTATAGTAGTAGAGCGCACCCCGCTGGTATGCCTCTTGTTTTATTTCTTCCGACCCATAGGCGGTCATGATAATGACCGAGGTCTTCGGCCACCGTCTTTTTATATAACTGAGCAGTTCGAGCCCCTCAATCCCGAGAATGCCGGACATCCGGATGTCGACGATGACCAGGTCAAAGGAATAGCGGCTCAGCGCTTCCTCCGCCGGTTCGAGTCTGCTTGCTGTTATAACCTCTACCTCTTTCGACCTCAAGGTATAGGACAGTGAAAGCAATATTGTCGGCTCATTGTCGACTATGAGTATTCTTTTTGTTTCTGTTTTTACCTGCATGGCATCTCCTGCATCAACGGGGGTACTCCGATCGTGTATTATTGCAAATATCATACTTCGTTCGCTTACAGACAGGATTATTGGAAAAACAATGGCATATAAAAAATTCCAAGCAAGAGATGTGTCCGGAAATGCGACAGCTTCGTTTTTCAGACCGTCACATTTTGTCAGCTTGATTTTACTTAGCAAAGATGTTAGATTTCCGAAGATGGTTGTAACTCTATGACAATATCCCCCCTCAATATCAAGTCGCTGGTCCATGAAGAGCTGCAATCCAAGATCGTAGAACTTGGCCTGAAAAAATACCGCGCCAACCAGATTCTTACCTGGATTTACACGCACCATGCCCGGTCATTCGACGAAATGACGAACATCGCGAAAAACGAGCGCGAGATGCTTGCTGCGGTTTTTTTCATTTCGAACCCGAAGATCATACATACAGAAACATCCTCCGACAATACGAGAAAATTCCTTTTTGAGCTTGAGGACAAGCATACCATCGAGAGCGTCTTGATCCCCGATGAGGAGCGGCAGACGCTCTGCATCTCTTCTCAGGTGGGCTGTCAGCAGGCCTGCCGGTTCTGTCTTACCGGAAGAGGAGGGTTTACGAGAAACCTCATGGCCTATGAGATCTGGGATCAGGTCGAGGAAGTCTCCTCTCTCTTGCACCAGGAAGGTTTGCGCGGCATTACCAATATTGTGCTCATGGGCATGGGTGAACCGCTCGCAAACTTTGAGGAAGTGGTGAAAGCGTTACGGGTGATTACCCGGGAACCGGGGCTCGGATTTTCGCCTCGCCGCGTGACAATCTCGACCGACGGGCTCGTTCCGCAAATCGAACAACTGGGCAAGTCCGGACTGAAGGTGAACCTGGCTGTATCGTTAAACGCCACGACCGACGAGGTGCGGGACAGGATCATGCCCGTGAACAAGCGATATCCGATTAAAGAGCTTTTGTCCGCCTGTAGGCGGTTCCCGCTCGAACCGAGGAGGCGGATCACCTTTGAATACGTCCTGTTGCGGGGTATAAACGACAGGGAGGAGGATGCGTTCCGGCTCGCGAACCTGCTCCGGGGCATCAAGAGCAAGGTGAACCTCATCCCCTTCAATCCCTTTCCGGGAAGCGAGTTCCAGCGGCCCGATGATGGAGCGGTCCGGCGTTTTCAGAAAATCCTGCTGGACAACCACTACACCGCCCCGGTGCGCGAGTCGCGCGGACAAGACATTTCCGCGGCCTGCGGACAGCTCCGGGAAAAGGTAGCCGCAGAAACGCTCCTGGGGGAAGCCGGTCAAGTGTAACGTTCGAACAGGATACCCATCGCCACGCGTGCCCCTAGTCCCTCTTCGAGAACTGCCGAAAAGATACCCGTCCCCTCGTTCGATGCATTGCTCCTCTCGATGCAGGCGCAAAAAAAGGGGAAACACTACAGCGTCTCCCGTTTTTCATTTCCCGCACCATTGTTTCAACCGTTATTTATTCCCCAGGATCCCGTTCACCACGGTCAAGAGATCCGCGGTTTGAATGGGCTTGGGAATATAGGCATTGGCGCCCAGGGCCAGGCCGCGCTTGCGGTCCTCCTCCGCGCCTTCCGTCGTGATGATGATGATCGGGATGGTCTTGTGGGCCGGATCGTTCCGCACCATGGAGACCAGTTTCAAGCCGTCCATGATGGGCATGTTGATGTCCGTCAGAATGATGTCGAATTTCTGGGTCGAGAGCTTCTTGAGCGCATCGATGCCGTCGTTGGCCTCGACGATCTTGCTCCCCGGAATGCGCTTCAGGGCAAAAGAGATCAGCTGCCGCATCGTCGGGGAGTCTTCAACCACCAGAAAGTTATGCTCGGGCATGTTCCAACCTCCGTTTATTTTTCCTTGAGCAGATCAAGAAAGCTCTGGATCGTCGTAAGTTTGCGCTCCGACTGCGAATAGAGCTTCGAGGAAAAGAGCGCCGTAGCCGCGTGGCCGGCAAGCATCGAGAAAAGCTCGTAGTCGACGTTCGAGAACTCCTGCTTCTGGACCAGAAGCTTGTAGATGACGATGACGCCGATCACGTGCTCTTTGATCTTGAGCGGGATGACGACCAGGGGGTGGAGATAATCCACGCCGACGAGGTTTGTGGGGTCTCCCTCGCGGTAGAACGACTCGCCCGACCGCGCTATGGCCCCGATGGTCCCCTCGCCCAGTTTGATGCTGGCGCGCGCCTCCGGTCCCATGCCTTCCTGGGCGACGATCGTGAGCTCATTCGTTTTCTCATCGAGCATCATGATGGAAAACTCTTCAGCGCCGATCAGGTTCATGACGATTTCGAGAATGATTTTCAGGGACTCGTTGAAGTCCAGCGTGGAGTGCAATTGGTAGCTCGCGACGTAGAGGTTCGCAAGGTTGTTGTTTTCGGACTCTACTTCGATGTACCGGTTTGCGAAGTCCTTGTTTTCCTCCTCAACCACCCGGTAGCGCTCGATGAGGCTTCTGTTCTCATCTTCGAGGAATTTGATCCGCTCTTCCATCGAGTGCACCTTATAGGTTCCTTCCCGGTCGGAAAACTTGGTGACTTCCTCGAGCTGGGCGACGCGATACCGGAGCTTCTCGTTCTCTTTCAGCAGTTCCTGGGTGAATTCCTCGCCTTTTTTAAAAACCTGGAGAAACTCTTCCACTTTTTTCGATATCGGTGCGGGTTCCTTTTCCATTCTACCCTCCTGGTGCAGCCTGTCAGGATGCCGGTGATCCTCTGTACGCGCCCTCGTCCAAACAAGAGCAGCCTCTGTTGATACAAACTATCGTCCCGCCCCTGCAATTTCCTGGGCACAGCAATTATAGTCGAGTACAATTAAATTATCAAGAAAGAATTTGGCGCAGGAGCGGGAGCCTCATCGACTGCCTTGCCGGGATTGCATCGCAGAAGAATTTCCTGCGCCATCCCGCTCAGCGTCAGGACCTTGTCCACGGCGCCGGTACGAATGGCCTCTTGCGGCATGCCGAAGACCGCGGCGCTTTCTTCACTTTCTGCCAGGCACTGGCCGCTTTCTTTTTTTATGGCGAACACGCCTTTGGCGCCGTCGTTGCCCATGCCGGTCAAAACGACCCCGAGCGCGGCGGGACCGCAGGCCCCGGCGACCGACACCATCATGCGGTCGGCGGAGGGCACGTACCTGTCGGAAGGGGCGCGGGGGACCAGCTCGGAGACAAGCCCCTTCCGATCGCGCTTCACCACGAGGTGAAAGCCGCCGGGTGCGATAAGCGCAGCACCGGGTTTCACGCGGTCGCCGGCGGCGGCTTCGCTGACGACGAGTGACGAGAGTTTGTTCAGGCGTTCCGCAAAACTTTTGGTGAAGCCCGCGGGCATGTGCTGCGAAATCACGATGCCCGCCCGGAGGTCCGCCGGCAGCGCCGTCAGGATCGCCTGGAGCGCAGGCGGCCCTCCGGTGGACGCTGCGATTGCCACGACCTCTATCGGCCCCCATTCTTTCGGTCCTTCCTTTTTTTTCCGGAGAATCGGCGCTGCCTGCTGCCGGGACAGAAGGGCAACCGTGTCCGTGACCCGCGACATTTTCAGGTTCAAAACTCCGCGAACCTTGGACACGAGCTCGCCTTGGACGCCCTCGATGCTCCGGGAGATGCGGGCCTCGGGTTTTGCGAGGAAATCCACGGCGCCGACTTCGAGTGCGCGGAAAACGCTCCGGCTGTCGGAGCGGCTGGAAAGCACGATCACGGGCGTCGGCCGCTCTTTCATCAGCCACCGCAGGAAGGTGAAACCGTCCATCGTCGGCATTTCAAGGTCCAGCGTAATCACGTCCGGCAGAAAACGGAGCGTTTTCGCGATCGCATCTACGCCGTCGACAGCGCTGCCGACGACCTCGATGTCCGCGTCAGCTGCGAGCATTTTCGTGATCACCTGCCGATTATAGGCCGAATCATCGACCACGAGAGCCTTGATTTTTTTCATGCCGTTTTCGCCCTCACCGGCTTCTGGTAGACCATGTCGTTTTTGAGCGTGCGGAGAACAAAGGCGCTCGACAGATTGATCAGGGATTCCGAGTGGCCCAGGAGCAGATAGCCGCCTTCGCGGAGCTTTTGGTAAAAGCTTTCGATCACTTTCTTTTTGGCCTCACGGTCGAAATAAATAATGACGTTGCGGCAAAAAATAATATCCATATTGTTGATCAGGCTGGTCTTGTGGGGATCGAGCAGATTCACGGAGCTGAACGACACCAGTTCCTTCACCCGGTCGATGATGCGGTAATCGCCCTTTTCATCCATCACGAAGTATTTGGCCAGCATCTCCGGACTCGTCGCACGGTGCGCGCTCTTTTTGTACACGCCCTTGCGGGCCGTGTGCAGGACCCGCTGGTTGATATCGCTGCCCAGGATCTCGACCTGCCAGTCGCGCCACCAGTCCCCGGATTCAAGCAGGAAGATGGCGATGGTGTACGGTTCCTCTCCCGTGGAGCAGCCGGCGCTCCAGATTCGGAGCGTCTTGCGGTCCGAAATGGATCGGCGCAGTTCCGGCAGGATCTCCTCGGAAAAGGCCTTGAGCTGCGGGCTCTCCCGGAAGAAATAAGTTTCGTTCGTGGTAAGGTTGTCGACGAGCACAACCAGTTCTTCTTCGCGCTTCCGGTCATACTTCAGGAGGTGATAGTATTCCTCGAAGCTTTTCAGCCGGTGCTGTTCGAGCCGGCGCGAAAGCCGGCGCTCGAGCAGAAATTTGGAGCCATCGTCAAAGTAAATCCCGCAGTAGCCGTGGATAAAGTCCCGGAGAAGCCTGAAGACGTCATCGGGCAGCGGAATGGTCTGCTCTTCGAACATTATCTCCCCAGGGCCTCTTTCGCCGCTTGTCGCACTGTTTTATCCGGGTCTTCCTCTGCAAGCTTCGCCAAGAGCGCCTCGACCGCCGCAATGCCTTTCTGCTTGACGGCCTCGATCGCCGCTTTGCGGACGCTCCAGTGCGGGTCCGTCAGCCGCGCGGCGACGGTTGTATAGGCATCCTCCCCGTCGCAGGATAGCAACGCCGTGAGCACGGTCTTGCGCACTTCCGGGTCGGCGTGATCGACCAGTTTGGTCAACGGCGCTATCGCCTTCCGGTATTTGAGCTTGCCCAGGACCTCGATGATCGCCAGGAGAAATATATCGGACGCCGTCCCGAGATAGGCCGCGAGGACGTCGCCTGCCTGTTCTCCCCCGATTTTCCCCACCCCCCGCGCCGCCGCGGCCCGCACCCACAGGTCGGCATCTTCAAGAAGGTGAATTAGCGCATCGCGCGCTTCGGGCGAATCTATCGTGCCCAGGGCCTCGGCCGCCAGCATTCTGACTTCGGGATCGTCATCGGTGACGGCCAAGAGCAGGGAGCGGGCCGCCTTGGTGCCGGGCACGCTGCCGAGGGCACGGACCACGGTTTTCCTGACCGACGGCTCCTCGTCCTTGAGTGCAAAAGCCAGTGCGTCGTAAGCCCGCTGGCTCGAAAAATTCCCGAGCAGGTGCGCGATGTTCCGGCGCAGGTAAGCCTCATGGGAAGAAAAATTTCTGAGCAGGCCGTCGAGCACGGATTCGTCGCCGATCGCTGCCAGGGCATGGATAGCGGACTCCTGAACATTTTCGTATTCATCCTGGAGAAGGGCAAGCAATCCGGCAACCGCCTTCCGGCTGTGCAGCCGGCCCAGCGCATCGGCCGTCGTGCTCCGCACATGGCCGTTCTCATCGGTCAAAAGCTTGATCAGGGCGTCCTCGGCCCCGGCCAGTCGGCAGGAGCCCAGGTTTTGCGCCACGGCCTTGCGAACGAGTGCGTTATCACTCGACAGGTAACCGATCAAAAAGCCGGCCTTGTCCGGGTCCAGGTGGGTAAGGGCCTGCGCCACGGGATCGGCGAGGTGCTCTTCTTTCAGAAGGTCGAGAATTTTCCTGATCGAGCTTTCTCTGCCGGTCCAGCCAAGCACGGCAATCGTCGCCCGTTGCAGTTCTCCCGCGCTGGTGATGAGAATTTCTTCGAGAAAATCCGCGGCCCGCTCGTTCGTGCCGGCCCGCACGGCGGAAAGGATCTCTCTTCGCTCCGTTGCTTTGCTCTTCCGGTAGATTGCGGCAAGCGCCACGATCGAGACCTCGCGAACGATCCTGAGCGGGTCGGCGAGGCTCGCGATGAGCGGACCCAGCGTTGTTGCATTGCCGATCTTGCCGAGCGCTTCGAGGACGGGCTCCCGGAGACTGCTCCGGCCCAGCGCCACAAGGAGCGGGCCCAGCGCCCGTTCATCGCCGATCTCGCCCAGAGCCTCGGCTGCGGCGTAGTCGAGCCAGCCGTGGTTGTAGCGGCCAAGGCAGGCGAGCAGCGCATCGACGGCCCTGCGGTCCCCGATCTTGCCGAGGGCCTCCGCTGACGCCACCCGGATGTTCTCATCGCCATCACCCAGCCTGTCGATCAAGGCCGGCACGGCGCGACGGTCCCGGATGTCGCCGAGAATGTCGATGACGAACTTCCGCACGTCCGGATCAGGGGTCGTGACGATGCCGAGCAGGGCGTCAACGGCCCGGCCGCCCATCTGCACCAGCGCCTCGATGGCCGAGTTTCGCGCGCCGGCGTTATCGTGTTCGCTCAGCGCCCGGATCAGCCCGGCAATGACGCTCTCTCCTCCAATCGACAAAAGCGCCTCGACGGCGGTCTTCCGCACCCGCCAGTCTACGTCTCCCATTGCGCGAAGCAGCAGAGGCAGGGCGCCGCTGCCGGCGCCGGCCAGGTCGAGGACCGCCTCGCGCCGCACCTCGGCATCGCCGCTGTCAAGCTTGTTTTCTCTATCACGATGCGGCATGTTCCGCCTCCGCCAGCGCCCTGCGCTCCTGCTGGCTCAGGATCCTTGCAATGTCCAGAAGAATGATGAGCCGGTCTCCGACTTTCCCCATGCCGGTGATGAAATCCACCTGCTCGCCCGTCGCCGCCTCAGGGGCCCGCTCGATGTCTTTTTTGAGCACATACAGGACCTCTTTCACCCGGTCGACCACGAGCCCGAGCAGCTCCGGCCTGGTCCCGGGGGAACCGGGGACCGCGCCCTTCGTGATGATCATGCGCATCTTGCGGGGATCGTCGTGGATCGACGCAAGACCAAGGCGCTTCCGCAGATCGACGACGGGTATGATGACGCCGCGGAGATTGATCACGCCTTCGATGAACTCCGGCATCCGGGGCAGCGGCGTGATCTTCTGCGGACGGACAACCTCGATGATGGCGTTGATGTCCAGCCCGTATTCCTCCGAGCCGACCTGGAACGTCACGAGTTGCACCGTGTCCTCGATGATCGTTGCTTTTTTTTCTTTGGTGAGGATGCTCTTCATTTCCCTGCCTCATGACCGGCCCCGCACCCCGGCCCGGTGTTTTACGTCCTGAACTTTTCGATTTCTTTTTTCAGCGTTTCCGTCTGCGTGACCATCACATCCATGGCGTTGTTGAGCCCCGCGCCGAGATTCGCGTTGGATTTCGCGATGTCCTTGATCCGGTCGATGGCTTTCACGATCAAATCGCTCCCGGCCTGCACCTCCGCCGCGGCCCGGTGGACCATGCCGATCTTCGCGCTCATGTTCTCGACGGAAGCGGTAATATCCTTGCTCCCCCTCGATTGTTCGTCGGTGGAGTTCTTGACGAAGTGCGTCAGCTCCCGCATCTTCTCCGACGCCCGCATGATCTGCTCGCTGCCGGTCCGCTGTTCATTGGCGGCGCGGGCGATCTGATGGGTCATGGCGTTGATTTTTTCGACTGCGTCGCTCACCTGCCTGATGCCGCGCGTCTGCTCGGCGGCCGCGTTGTTGATGCTCCTGCTCATGTCCCGGGACCGGCCTGCCCGCTCCAGAATTTTTTCGAGCGCGGCCCCGGCATCGCGGGCGAGCAGAACGCCCTCGGAAACCAGCGAACCTTCCTCCCGCATAACCCCCACGGCGTCGCGCGTTTCTTCCTGAACGGACGCAATCAGCGTGCCGATCTCCTTTGTGGACGAGGCCGTGCGGTTTGCGAGCTCCCGGATCTCGGCCGCGACCACGGCAAACCCTTTCCCGTGCTCGCCGGCCTGCGCCGCGAGGATCGCCGCGTTCAGGGCAAGGAGGCTGGTCTGGTCCGTAATGTCTTCGATCACCGTCAGGATGCCGCCGATGCTCTCGGCCCGCTCGCCCAGGCGGTTTACCACGTCCGCGGTGCGCCGCGCCGTGGCTTCGATGCGGTTCATGCCCTCGATGGTCTTCTCGATGGAGCGCATGCCGAGTTGCTGGGCGTCGGCTGCAACGGCCTCGGCGAGCGTCGCGGACTCCTTGGCGTTCGCTTCGACCTCTTTCACCGATGCGCTGATCTCCGTTGCCGACGCGGCGGTGTCTTCCGCTGCGGTGGAAAGCACGGCCACGTTTTCCGCGATCTGGCGGACCGCCACGGACATCTGGCTGATTGCGGACGACGTCTCCTCGATGGAAGACGAAAGCTCCGTCATGGTCTTTGCGACTTCATGGATCGAGGCATCCATCTCGACCACCGAGGAGGAGGTCTGCTCCGAGGTCCGGTAGAGGTCCTCGACGTTGCCCGCGATCTCCTTCAGGGAGAAGTGCATCTCGTTGACGGACGACGCGGCCTCCTCGACGGACTCTGCCTGCGTCCCGCTTCCCGCGGTTATCTTCGTCGAGATCCCTTTGACGTCCCGCCAGACCGCGTCGGTCTTCTGAGAAGCTTCCCGGATGTTCTCGATCATGCCCTTGAGCCCGACGATCATGCGGTTGAGACCGCGGCCGAGCATCCCGACCTCGTCCATGGAGTGCACGCGGACGCTCCGGGTCAGATTGCCTGCGGCAATGTTCAACGCAACCGCAACGGCCTCCTGTGTCGGTGCGACGATAAGCCGCCGCGTCATGAAATAGATCATCGCAGCCATGGCAACCACGATCATCAGGCTCGTTAAAAGGAGCACCGCTACGACTCTCTTCGCCTCGCTCTGTATTCCCTGCCGCGCAAAGCCCATCGTGACCGCTCCGATCCGGTTATCCCCGATCTTGACATCGGCCCGCACCTCGATGGGATCCAGCTTCTCCCGTGCGCGTCGCGCCAGGAGGGCCGCATCAGAGGATTTTTCTTCAGCGAGGAACGCCTTAACGGCCGGGTTCGTCTCGTTGAACACGGCAAGGACATTGTCCACAACAGCGCCCGACGTGTCCGTCACATAGGTGTAGAGCATGCCTTCTGACCGCGCGGCATCCGCAACAAGGCTGTCGAGCGCGGGAATGTCCCTGTCCCGAATGGCATCACTCCCGGACCGGCCGAGAAACTGCCCCATCACGCGGCCCTGAGTTTCGATCGCCCGGTACTGTGCCTGCGTCATCATGCGTCCAACAAACACAGTGCCCGCGACCATGAGGACCGCGATGATGCCGGTGAGCGCGATCATCAGCTTGAGCCCCATGCTGGCTTCGATCGGGTCTTTGATCGCCCGCTTGAACTTCTCCCGGAAAAGCATCCTGCCTTGTTCACTCATATTTTCACCTCAGTGGGTCTCGCTCCCTGCCGCCGGCTCAGCTCCTTCTATTTTTTCCACGATCGTCCTGATCGTTTCGTAGTCGCTGTCCGTTGCATCGGCGAATCCCGTGTAGTCCGGGTCTATCATCGTCAGCAGGCGGGCCTGCTCCGCGTCCCTCCGGTCCAGCGCCCGGAGCGCCTGTTTGATCCGGTCGGCCGTCAGCCGGTCCAGCGTCTTTGAGACGCAGATGTTGAACTCGGGTATTTCGACCGACGTTTTAATCACTGCCAGGCCGCGGCCCTCGAACAGCTTCGCCGTCGACTCGCGGAGCCCGCCTGCATCGTACTCTCCGGCAAGGACTGCCTCGGCCACGGCATCGTGGTGCCCCAAAAAAACATAGTCTTTCAGGTCGCCCAAGCCGATCCCCGCATCGGCCAGCATGGCGCGGGGCAGCAGGTAACTGGAGGTGGACATTTTGTCGCCGAAGGCAAAACGTTTGCCTTTGAGCTCCTCCACGGACGAGATCCCGCCGCCCGCGCGCGCGACAATCGTCGAATGGGTATAGGGCACGCCGTTCCGAAGCGCCTTGACGAGGAGCGCGGCGCCGAATTTCTTGTGCGCTTCGAGGTAGGTCGTCGGCGTCAGGTAGGCAAGATGCGTCGCCCCCTCCTTGAAATCCTCGAGCGTTTGCGCAAAGTCGACGGCCAGCGACAGTTCAACCCGTCTGCCGAGCGCCCGCGAGAGATAGTCCGCAAGCGGAGTGAAGCGCCGATGCATCTCCGCCGGCGCATCGAGCGGGATCACGCCCATCAGGAGGGCGCCGTCCGAGACATCCCGCCGTCCCTTGCTGGCCGTCATCGAGCTGATTTCCTGGTTCAGAAGCTCGGCCTGCTCCCCGAGGACTTTGAGCGCTCCGGCCATCCCCTCGACCCCTTTCATGTTCCTGCGCGGGAGGTCCTGGATCTGTTCGAGGGAGCCCTGTACTTGCTGGACCGCCTGCCGCTGTTCCCGCGATCCGGCGGCGATCTTCCCGGCGCGGTGGGTCACGTTCTCGGCGGCCTCGGCGATCTGCGCGCCGCCTCGTTCCTGTTCGGTCATGGCGATGCGCACCCGCCGCGCGACGTCCCGCATGTCCTCGGCCGCGCTCAGGATCATCTCCGTGCCTTTGGTCTGCGCCTGGGTCGCCGACGCTATTTGCTCCATCATCTGCTTGACGTTCGCAACAGCCTGGCTCACCTGCTGAATGCCCCGGGCCTGCTCGCTCATCGCCCGGTCGATCATGGCGGCCATCTCCGCGGAGCGTGTTGAGCTGGCCAGCATCTTGTCCAGCGCCGAAGCCGCCTCGCGGGACCGCCGCACGCCCTCTTCCACCGCCGTGAGACTGTCGGCCATGGCGGCCACCGCCTCCTTGGCCTCTTTCTGGACCGCCGTAATGAGTTCCCCGATATCCTGGGCCGAGCCGGCGGTACGGTCGGCAAGGGCCTTGATCTCCTCCGCTACCACGGCGAATCCCCTGCCGTGTTCTCCTGCCTGGGCGGCGAGAATCGACGCGTTCAGCGCCAGCAGGTTCGTCCGCTCCGTCACCTCGACGATGACGCCGAGAATTTTACCGATCTCCTCGGAACGTTTCCCGAGCCGCGTCACCACCCCCGAATAGCGCTCGACCGTGTCCTTGATCGTGTTAATGGCGTTCATGGTCTCCTGGATGGACCGGGCGGCGATGTCTTTTGCCTCGGCCGAAACCTGATGGGAAAGCTTCGTGGACTCCTTCGCCGCCTGCTCCACTTCGCGCACCGTGGCCTCGATCTGGATCGCCGACGCCGAGGTCTCCTCCGCAGCGGAGGTAAGGTTTTCCACGTGGCCGGCCACTTCGCGGATCGATGCGATCATTTCGGTGACCGACGTCGTCACGTCCTCGACGGAAGAGGTGAGTTCCGCGGTATGGAGGGCCACTTCCTTGTTCGTGGCGTTCACCTCGAGAATGGACGATGAGGTTTCTTCGGCCGAGACCGACAGGCTCTCCGCGCTCTCGGCGATGGACTGGATGGAGGACGACATTTCCGCAACTGCTGAAGACACGCTCGTCATGGCGTCGGTCTCCACACCTGCGTTCTTTCTGACCTCTCGCGCGTCCGCCGCAATGGACGGGCTCAGTTCGTTGATCCGCGAGGAAATCCGTCTTATCTCGACGATGAACTGTTCGAGACGCGCGATGAGGTAATTGACGCCGTTCGCAAGCTCACCGATCTCGTCGCCGCGTTTTACCGTGACGCGCCGGGTAAAGTCCTTCCGGTCAATGACCGCCTTCAGCGCATTCCCCATCTCCTGCACCGGCCCGGTGACGGTCCTTGTCACAAAAGAATAGAAAAGGCCGGAGAGGATCGCAAAAATAAGCAGGTCTTCCACAAGGGCGCTGATGGCGAAGCTTCTGAGCCTGTTCTCCAGGTCGGACGGATTCACCGTGAGGCGGATTTCGCCCAGCTGCCGCGCGTCCGATGAGATCGGCAGCGGTTTGACGGTGATCCGCAGGGGCGAGAGGGTCGCGTTGGCCGCATGGGCCACCAGCCTCCCCTCGCTGTCTACAATCGCCACTTCCTGGGCATCGGGGGTGTGCATGAAGTTCTGCGCCAGGTCGTGCAGCGCGCTATAGTTCTCCGTCAGCAGAGAGGGAGCGGCCAGTTCGGCCAGGAACCGGCCGGATTCTTCGCCGTGAATGCGCGCTGTTTCGATGATGTTCCGCTTCTCCTCGAAATAGCGATAGGTCCCGATCAACCCCATCGTCACGAACAGACCGGTGAAGATCAGGATGATAAGCCTCTGCCGTACACCCATACCCACGCTTGCCTCCTCAAGCAGAAGACAGACGCCATTGCAAGCCGTCTTCTGCCTTCTGATTTCTGCCTTCTGACTCCTGACTTCTGTCTTCTAAAACTTAAATCCGTCCAGCTCCGATTGGAGCGTGTCCGCTTTCGCCTTGAGCAGTTGGACCGCCATATCCATTTCAATCGACACATCGACGGTGTCCTGCGTGATCTTTTGTATGCGGGTAATGGCGTCGCTGATCTGCTGCACACCCAAACTCTGCTCCTGGGTGGAGCGGGCGGACTGGGCGGCCTGGACCGTGACGGACTCGACGGCATTGGCGATCTGCCTGCTGCCCGTGGTCTGTTCCTGCGTTGCGGTCTTCACCTGCCGGGTAATGTCGCGCATGCGCTCCGCAGCCTGGGCGATCCGCTCGCTTCCCTTGCGCTGCTCCTGCAGCGCGCCGGCGATCTGTTCGATCTGCTCCGCGATGCTGACTGCCGTCTCGGTGATCTGCGACACACCCTTGGCCTGCTCCGCCGTGGTCTTCTCGATGGCGCGCGCCATCTCCGCGGACTGCCCGGAGCTGTCCGCCACCTGTTTGAGGACGTCGTTCGTCACGTTCACCAGAGAAACGCCCGCTTCAACAGCGGCAAGCCCCCGGCCCATGGCCGCGACGCTCTGGGCGGTTTCCTCCTGCACCGATGAGATCAGGCCGGAAATCTCCTGGGTCGATGCGGCCGTCCGCTCGGCGAGATCTTTGATTTCTTCGGCAACGACGGCAAACCCTTTCCCGTGCTCCCCGGCCTGCGCCGCAAGAATGGCTGCGTTCAAGGCGAGCAAACTCGTCTGGTCCGTGACCTCGGCGATGACCTTTAAGATCTGGCCGATTTCCTGCGACCGCTTCCCGAGCCGGTTCACCACGGCGGCGGTCGCCTCAACGGCGTCCTTGATGTTCTGCATGCCCCGGATCGCCTCGCTGGCGGCCGCCATGCCGCGCTCCGACGCTTCGCGGGAAACCTGTTCCGTGAGGCGGGCCGATTCCAGGGCGCGCTGTTCCACTTCCTTGACCGAAGCGCTCAATTCGGTGATCGACGACGAGGTCTGCTCGGCCGAGGCCGACAGGGCATCGGTGTTTTCCGATACCTGCTTGATCGAGGCGATCATCTGTTCAATGGACGCCGCCGTGTCCTCGACGGACGCGGCGAGCACCCCGGCGTTTTTCGCGACCTCTTCGACCGACGACGCCATTTCCGAAGCGGACGACGAGGCGTCCGTGGACGCCCGGGACATGTCGCTGGTGTTGTCCGCAACGCCGCGGATCGACGCCACCATCTCATTCACGACCATTGCCGTCTGTTCTGTGGCTTCCTGCTGGACGCGCGAACCCTGGCTCATCTTGACCGCAGCGCTGCTCATCATCGTCATCGCCTCCCCCAGGCCGCTGCCCGTCGCCCGGATCTTGCGCAGCATTTCCCTCAGATTGGAGGACATGGTATTGATGGCGCCGCCGAGATCGGCAATCTCGTTTTTGCCTTTGACAATAATATCCTGCGACAGGTCCCCGGCCGCCATCTTTCCTGCGGTTTTCGACATCTCCGCGATGGGGCGGGTGATTTCCCGGTCCATGAAGAAATAAGCCAGGGCCGTTGCGGCCAGAAAACAGATGATGCCGGCCGAAAGGGACCACAAAAGCAGGCTCTGCATCTGGCGGTTGACAGCTCTCTCGCGGAGCGCGATCCTGAGCACGCCGAGCCTTGTCCCGTCCGGGCTTTTAAGCGGAAGGACCTTTTCATAGTGCCCGCCTGAGCTGTCCTTATAGAACTGGACCAGCGGGGCCGCGGCAACCAGCGCCGCTTTGCTCGCCTCATCGCCCGGCACGGTGTTCTCTTGCGCGCGATCGCTGGAATAGAGCACCTTGCCTTCATTGTTCATGATCATTGCGCCGGAAAGGTCCTCGTCCTCTTTGGTCAGACTGCGGAGCCGGTCGCCCATGCCATCCAGAGTATTTAAGGGAAGGCCTAAGCGCGTCACGTTGTTGATTTCCCTCTGGATGCCTTCGGCGTGCGCCGTGGTCCGCGCAATGAGCGCTTCCCGGTACCGGCTCGAAGCGACAGAGATATTGACGGCGGTATTCACCGTCAGTACCAGCAGCAAAATGGCGGCCGTGACCAGGACGGCCCGCGTTTTCAGGTTCAGGGTCGGCAATAGTTTCATGTGATCACCTTGTGATAATTCATAATGAGATCAATGGGGCGGCTTCGCCCCCCCAATACGCGTGTCCTGCTACTTCATGACTGCCTTGCGCAGATCCAGGACGATATACAGTTTATCGCCCAGGCGAACGATGCCGCGAAGAAACTCCGCTCCGTGCTCGACATGTTCAGGCGCAGGTTTGATGGCGTCGGGCCGAACTCTGATGACGCTGTGCACGCGGTCCACGACAAAACCCACGTCTTCCTCATCGGGGCTGGCAACGATAATGCGCGCCTTGTCGGTCCGCTCCGCCTGCGTGAGGCCGAGCCGCGAGCAGAGATCCATGACGGGGAGCATGGTGCCCCGAAGCGACGTTACTCCGAGAATATAGTCCGGCGCATTCGGCACGCGCGTGAGGTCCCGCGTTTTGAGCACCTCCCGCACGTTCTCCACCATCACGGCATACTCCTCGCCGCTCAGGTTGAACGAGAGCAGTTCGATTTCTTCGGTCTGTTTTTGTGTGTTCGGATCGTCCCCGGCCGGGGCGACGGCCTTCTCCGCGTCCGCCTGGACAGGGGGCGCTCCTGAAAGCGCAACCGCAGGCGCTGCGGTTTCCGGGGCCGGTCCCGACAAGAGAGCCTCTGCTTCAACGGCAGGGGGCGCCGTGTCAACGGGAACAAAGGAACTCTCCGCCGGCTGTGCCGCTTCCGCTGCTTTTTTGGCTTGGGCGCGTTCGGCCGCTTTTTTTCGGGCTGCAAGTATGTCCATATTCTTTACTCCCGTGCAACAACGGCATGGTGCAGAGCGCATAGGGCAAAATCGAACACCCGCTCTGTGCTCCTTACGCTCCGTCCTTCACGACACTCTCCATGATATCGGCATCAATCATCGCCGCTTCCCTGCCGAACCCTTCCACAAGGGCGTTGGCGGCCAGGATATTGATGCGGCGGGGAATGCCGCCGGAGTGTTCGTACAAAAGCGCGAGCGCTTGCTCGTCGAAGAGCGGGGCCTCTCTTCCCGCGACCCGGAGCCGGTGCTGCATATAGAAAACCGTTTCTTCGGCATCCAACGGGCCGAGATGGTATTGCATGCCGATGCGCTGACGGAGCGCCTGATAGGGCCGCCGATTCAGCCGGTCGCGCAGCTCCGTCTGTCCGATCAGGACGATCGCCAGGAGGTTGCGGTCGTCGAGTTGAAAATTGGTGAGCAGCCTCAGTTCCTCGAAGGTCGCTTTGTCCGGGATGAGCTGGGCCTCGTCGATGATGATGACCGGCCGCTTTCCCTCCTCATACAGCTCGTAGAGTCTTGCATTGATCCCCTCGAGGATCCCGTGGCGAAGCCGGGCCGCGTCGTCCATGCCGAGACGCAGCGCCACGGTGCGCAGGAGCTGCGACGGCGAGAGCCGCGGGTTGATGATAAGGAGGGGACGGTAGCTCGCATCCAGCGAGTCGATGAACGCCCGGGAGAGCGTCGTCTTCCCCGACCCGATCTCTCCCGTGAGGAGAACGATGTCCTGTTCCTCGACAGCGTGCTGGAGCCGCGCGAGCGCCTCCGCGTGTTTTGCACTGTGATAGAGAAAACGCGGGTCCGGCGTCTTGGAAAACGGTTTTTCTTTCAGTCCGTAAAACTCCTCGTACATAATCAATCACCGGAGTCAGGAGTCAGAATTCAGGAGCCGGAAGAAGTGCACTGAAAGGTTCGGTCATCTTCTGACTTCCTGCTTCTGACTTCTGACTACTGGCCCCTGACTCCTGCTGCGGTTTTTTTCAGCGTCCCCTCGATGAGCGATTCCACATCGAGCACCAGGACCACGCCCTTGCGGTCGCCCAGCTCGGTCGCCCCGGAGATGCCCGGAATGTCGGACAGTCTTTTTCCGAGAGGTTTAATCACGATCTCCTGCTGGTCCCGGAGGGTGTCGACGATGATGCCGAGCCGCCGTTCGGCGAGCCCGACCAAAATGACATGGAATGCGCCGCGCCGGTGTTTATCCGTCAGGTTGAATATCTTCGCGACCCGGAGCAGCGGCACGGTGTCTTCCCGCACCGCCATCACTTCGCGCCCCTCCACGGTCTCCACCTGGTTCGACGACGACTGCAGGATCTCGAGCACCGAGCCGAGCGGTATGGCAAAAAGCTGGCCGCCGGACTCGACGATCAGCGCCTTGATGATCGCGAGGGTGATGGGAAGCGTGAGCGTGAAGACCGTTCCCTGCCCGGGCTCCGTCAGGATATCGATCATGCCGGACAGTTTCGAGACGTTCCGCTTCACTACATCCATGCCGACACCGCGTCCCGAAAGCTCCGTCACGGTCTCGCGCGTCGTAAAGCCCGGAAGAAAGATCAGGTCGAGAATGTCCTTGCGGTCGCGCTCGAGGTCCAGTCCGTGGTTGGGGGGAAGCAGCCCTTTTTCCACGCCCTTGGCCAGGATCTTCGCGGCGTCGATGCCGCCGCCGTCATCCTCGATGGTGATGACCACGCGGTTGCCCCGGGGCGAGGCGGTGAGTCTCACCGTTCCCTGTTCCGGTTTGCCCAGCCGCTTCCGGTCATCGGGGAATTCGATGCCGTGATCGATCGCGTTCCTGATGAGGTGCATCAGCGGATCGGCAAGGTCCTCGATCATCAGCTTGTCGAGCTCCGTTTCCTCGCCCTGGAGCTCAAGCTCGATCTCCTTGCCCGCTTCTTTCGCGTATTTGCGGACCATCTGGGAAAGGCGCGTAAAGATCTGGCCGATGGGGACCATCCTCACCTCGAGGATGCCTTCCTGGAGCTCATTCAGCCTCCGTTCAAGGCTGCGGTGCGCCTTGTGCAGGTCGGCGGAGACGCCGGTGAAGCCCTGCTGGGCCCGGAGCTCTTTGCCGATCCTGCCGATGACGTTCTTGAGCAAATGCATCTCGCCGACGATGTTCATGAGATTGTCGAGCTTGTAGATGTCCACCCGGACGGTGTTGCTGACGGACCGGAGCGCCCCGGCCTCGGCTTTCGACTCTTCGGATTTCCGGCTGTCCGCATAGGCGATCTTCTCGATCGACACGCGGGGCGCCGTGATCGCCGCAGCGAGCGCCGCCCGGTCTTCCGTTGTCCCGACCACGATCGTAAAGCTGATGCCCGCGCCCCCGCCCGCGGTGGGCAGCGTGCAGATGATCTCGCCGTGCTTTTTGAGCGCGGCATTCAGCTCCTTGATGGCCGATTCGAAGTCGGAAAGATCGAAGTCGGCCTTGAGCAGGAAAAGGTTCTTTTGCTCGCGTATGCATTCCCGGAGGCGGTGTTCCTCGTACTCGGTCAGGACCTGCAGGATGCCGCGGTCCAGGCTGATCTGTTCGGCAAGCGTTCTTTCGCCCGCGGCGGACGGCTTTGCCCGCAGAATGCCGTCGATCCGCTCCCGGGTCTCCGTCACCTCTTCAAAGGGCTGCGACGTACCCGCCTGCTGCACCAGCCTGCCGAGCTGGGCCACGGTGTCCGCCAGGACATCGAAAGCGTCGCGGCCGAGTCCGACCTTCCCGAGGCGGAGCTCATCGAGCAGGAACTCGAGTTTATGCGACAGCTCCGACGGTTCCTTGAGCTCGAACATGCCCGCCAGTCCCTTGAAGGAATGGATGGAGCGGAACAAAGAATTCACCGTATCGGGGTCGATGCGGCCCGCGGCCTGGCCGGAATCGAGCGCGAGCAGCGCCTGGTTCGCCGATTCCAGAATATCTTCGGCTTCAGCGAGAAACTCTTTTATGGGACGATCGGTCTT
>VFSW01005229.1_pt1 | contig 19222 bp, 14 predicted proteins | sample 5358111 | NCBI WGS metagenome assembly VFSW01 (sample SAMN11554181, study PRJNA540505) | mine drainage metagenome | isolation source: sediment from site ElyBrook_90M | place: USA: Ely Copper Mine, Vershire, VT | collected 2017 | reverse complement strand
CAGCCGCTCTACTACCCCGATCTCATCGACTGGCAGCGCATGGTCGCTCAGGGTGGCACCGAAGATCAGGCCAAGTATCTCGCTGATGTCTTCCAGCAACGCATCATCGATTTCGAGATTGAGAACAAGGCCATCGAAGACGAGAACGACAAGATCAAAGCCAAGGCCGGTGTCCCCACGGAACGCGAAAAAGACGTCAAGCCTAGCGACTTCGACACCTACGATCAGTTCTGCCCCGGCTGCACCCTGGAGCTCAAAGTCATGACTCCGGAGAAGGCCAATCTCTACACCGACCTCTTCGTCCGCAACCTCGCCGGTGGCAACGATCTCGATAGCGGTGAGCGCAGTATGCCGGGCCTCTTCACCTTCCACGGTTGGGAGCTCACACGTCGCCTTGGCCCCGCCCAGCAGGCCTACCTCGCCTCACTCGAAGGCACCGGTTCTCGCCACGGCACGCTCAAGGGTGTCCCCGCCATCTACCCCTTTGTTCACGGCATGGCCGACAAGCCCCAGCCCGTCAACATCGCTCTCAACCTTCGCGGCAATCCCCACTCGCTCGGGGATGTCGTGCCCCGTGGCTTCCTTACTGTCCTCGGCCCGCCCGACAAGCAGCCCTACACCCAAGGCAGCGGACGCCTTCAGCTCGCCGAAGATATCGTCGCCAGCCCCCTCGCCTCCCGCGTCATCGTCAACCGCGTCTGGAAGTGGCACTTCGGTCCGGGCATCGTCAACAGTCCTGATAACTTCGGCGCCGTCGGCGATCCGCCCTCTAACCCTGAACTGCTCGACTACCTTGCTCTTCAATTCCAGAAGAGCGGCATGTCCCTCAAGCAACTCCACCGCACCATCATGCTCTCGGCCGTCTATCAGCAGAGCAGCAAGGAGACCCCACAGGAGCACGCCGTCGATCCGCTCAACCGCCTCTACTCCCACTTCACCTTGCAGCGTCTCGACGCCGAACAGCTACGCGACTCCATGCTCTTCGTCGCTGGTGATCTCGACCTCGACAAATCCGGCGGACCCTCCACCGAGCTTGGCATCGACAACACCCGCCGCACCGTCTATGCCAAGGTCAGCCGCTTCCGCATCGACCCTTTTCTGCAGGCCTTCGACTTTCCCAATCCCACCTTTACCGCGGAGCAGCGTTTCTCCACCAACGTGCCCGTCCAGCGCCTCTACTTCATGAACAACACCTTCGTCTACGCCCAGGCAGGCAAGCTCGCCCAGCGCGTCTTTGCCAAGGGCGACGACACCGCACGCATCACGGAAGCCTATCGTCTGCTCTACGGTCGCGCCCCTACGCCCACCGAGTTGCAGGTTGGTCTGGACTTCCTCAAAAACACTCCCGAGCGTCCCGGCTATCTCGTCAATCAGCAGCCGCTCACCGCTTGGAAGCAGTACTCCCGCGTACTCTTCAGCTCCAACGAATTTGAGTTTCTCAACTAACCGGCCCCAGTATCACGAAGCCGCGCTGTGCCATCGTTTCAGGTACCAGAAGAACAGGAGATCAACCCATGTCTTGCCAGAAGCCTAAACCCATCAACCGCCGCGATGCCCTCCGCCGTATCGGTGGCGGCTTCGCCATGATGAGCTTCGCCAGCATGATCGGCGAGTCCCTTGCCCAGGCCGAGTCGCTCCCTGACAACGCCGCCGTCACCGCCTCGACCCCCAGTCCCTGGATGCTCGAGGATCCCAACTTCAAACCCAAGGCCAAGCACGTCATCTTTCTCTTCATGAATGGCGGCCTCTCTCACATCGACAGCTTCGACCCCAAGCCGATGCTCACCAAGTACGACGGCCAGCCCATGCCCGGCGGCGACCTCGGCCACGAGCGCAAAACCGGCACACTCATGAAGTCTCCCTTCGAATTCAAAAAGTATGGCCAAAGCGGCATCGAAGTGAGTGAACTCTTCCCTCATGTCGGTGAGTGCATCGACGACATCTGTGTCGTCCGCTCCGTCTTCACCGAGATCCCCAACCACGAGCCCGCGCTCATCATGATGAACACCGGCGCCAACATCATCGGACGCCCCTCCATGGGCTCCTGGCTCACCTATGGCCTCGGCACCGACAACAAAAATCTTCCCGGCTTCGTCGTCCTCTGTCCGCAGGTCCCCACCACGGTCGGGCCGCCTCTCTGGAGCTCTGCCTTCCTCCCGCCCGTCAACCAGGCCACCTACGTCTCCACCGATACCCGTCAAAAGGAGTTTGATCCCTACAAGCTCATTCCCAACATCCACAACGACCGCTTCGACATCCAGCAGCAGCGCCACGAACTCGACCTCATCAAGAAGCTCGACGAACTCAATATGGCCGAGACCCAGGCAGACCCGCAACTGGAAGCCACCATCGGCTCCATGGAGACCGCCTACCGCATGCAGACCGAAGCGCCCGATGTCTTCGACGTCCGCAAAGAGAGCGCCGCCACCATCAAAATGTACGGAGAGGGAAGTACCGCGCGCGGCTGCCTCACCGCGGCTCGCCTGATCGAGCGCGGCGTCCGCATGGTCCAGGTCTACTACTCGCAGGGTGATCCCTGGGACGCCCATCAGGATATTCAGGCTCACCGCAAAAACGCCAAGGACTCTGATCAGCCCTTCGCGGCTCTCGTCAAAGACCTCAAGGCTCGCGGCCTCTTCGACGAAACCATCATCGTCTGCGGCTCGGAGTTTGGCCGCACCCCGGTCGTCGAACTCGGTGGCGCAGGCACCCACGCCGGTCGCGACCACAACCCCCACGGCTTCAGCATGTGGCTCGCGGGTGGCGGCATCAAAGGCGGCATCACCTACGGTGCCACCGACGACTTCGGCTGGAAGGTCGTCGACAAGCCAGTCCACGTCCACGACATCCACGCCACCATCCTCTACCTCATGGGCATCGACCACACCAAGCTCACCTACCGCTCCAGTGGCCGCGACTTCCGCCTCACCGACGTCGCCGGCAACGTCATCCACGACATCATCGCGTAACCACAACCTATCCTCCTCGACCGCAATCAACCACAGGAACCGAACTCTTCATGATCCAACGCCGATACGCCACCGCCGCTGCTGTCCTCCTCGTTCTGGCCTTCACAGGCATCCGCTCCCTCAGCGCCAAAAACAAGGAGATAGAGCCCCCGGTCATCGAAATCCACTCCAAAAAATTCGCCTACGAACCAGCCGAAATCACGCTGCACAAAGGTGAGACCTACAAGCTCCACCTCACCTCCGACGATGTCCCCCACTCCTTCCGCATCAAGGCCCTCAACCTCAACGCCAAAATGTCCGTCGGCACCTTCGACGATCTTCTCTTCACCCCGGAAGAAGACGGCGACTTCAAAGTCGACTGCGGCCTCTACTGCGGCTCCGGCCACAGCAAAATGGGCATGACAGTTCATGTGGTCGATAAGTAATGCGCAGCATCCACCCATTGCTTCCGCTTCTGTCCAGCGTACTCGTCGTCCTGTTCTCCGGCTGCCGCGCTCAACCACCCTCCGCGCTCGAAACCAAAGCCATCGACTGGACCAAACTTCACATCACCGTCGGTGGCAAGAACGACATCAACCCCGTACAGGCCTCAGCGCAAGCCATCGAAGATGGCCGCCAAACCTTCAGCTCTTACTGCATGGTCTGTCACGGCCTCGATGGCCAGAACACCGGCGTCCCCTTCGCCGCCACGCTCGCCCCACCGGTCCCCTCGCTCGCCAGCCCCCAGGTCCAGGCCTACACCGACGGCCAGCTCAAATGGATCATCGAGAACGGCATCTCCCCCTCTGGTATGCCACCCTCCCACGGGGTCTTCACCGACGACGATATGTGGCGCATGGTCGTCTTCATCCGCCACCTTCCCAAGCCCGGCAGCCTCGGCGATCCTCCCGTCTACGGCGGCTCCACCCGCTAGCCTCCTACCATTGCAACACCGTCAACCAACTACCCCTGCGACCTTGCCCCCAGCTCCAGCGTCTGCTTCGTCGTCAGAAACACGCTCACCACCGTGCCATGTCCCTCGCCCTCGCTACAGCTCTCAACGCTGATCCTGCCGCCATGTTTCGTCACAATCCCTTGGCTCACCCACAGCCCCAGCCCTGTCCCCTGCTCACCCTTCGTCGTAAAGAAGGGCTGGAAGATCTGCGGCTGTACCTCCTCCGGAATCCCACTTCCATTGTCCGCAATCCGAATCGTCGCCCCATGCTCCATCCGGCTGCTGCCCGGCCCCACCGAAACCTCCCCGGGCACAATGCTCACGCTCACCTGCCCCCCCGGATGCGACGCCTCTCCCGCATTCGTAATCAGGTTCGTAAATACCTGCCGCAGCTCGGAAGGGAAGCCCTCCACATACACCCCCGCGGGCAACTCCGTGCGCACCGTCACCCCCAACTCCGTCAGCCGATGCTCCAGCAGCAGCAGAATCTCCTTCAGTATCTCCGCCAGGTCGACCCGCACCGGCGTCTTCGATTCACGATACAGCCCCAGCATCGCCCGGCTGATCTGCGTCACCCGAGCAAGCTCCTGCTCCGCCAGCGTCATAAACAGTGCGGACTCCTCCTGCGTGGCTCCCGTTCGCATCAGGTACAGCAGGTTCGACACTGAATCCAGTGGATTGTGAATCTCATGCGCAATCGTCGCTGCCAGCCGACCCGCCACCACCAGCTTCTCATTCGCCAGCAGGGCCTCCTGCGTCCGTCGCTCCATCGTGTTGTCCCGGAACACCAGCACAAAACCCATCATCGCCCCATGCCGGTCGCGGATCGGTGCACCACTGTCGGAGATGCTCACATTCGATCCATCGCGCCGCCGCAATACCGTATGGTTCGTCAGCCCGACGGGTTTATTCAGCCGCTTCACCAGCGTAATCGGGTTCTCCACCGGCTCCCGCGTCCCCTCATCCAGAATCCGGAACACCTGCTCCAGTGACTTGCCTCCCGCCATCTCCTGCGTCCATCCGGTCAACTCCTCCGCCACCGGATTCATCAGCAACACCCGCCCCTCCAGATCACACGTAATCACCCCATCGCCAATCGAAGAGAGCGTCGTACGCAACTGCTCTTCGGACTGGAATAGGTCCTCCGCCCGTCGGTTCAGTATCTCCAGATAACGGTTGTACGCACCCGATACCCGGTGCATACGGCTCCGCACAAACAGCCCAATCGCCACGCCAAAGATCAGTGCAAATGCAAACAGCCCCAGAATCGTCCCATGCACCTGCCGCCGCCAGCGTTCAATCCGGGTCTTGCGGTGCTCCTGCGCCTCATGCACCACCTCGTTCAGGTCGTCCCGAATGTTATCCATCAGGACCTTCCCATGCAGGTTCAGCTCCACATCCGGAGGACGCCCTCCCGACCGGATCGCCGCAATCACCGGCTCCGCAAACCCGTCATGCCAGGTCTGGTGAGACTCCCGCAAATCCTGCAGCCGACTCTTCTGCAGCTCATCCGCTCCCGGAACCCGCTCCAGCGCCATAAACTGCGCCTGCAAACGCGGCTGCGCATCCAGATACGGCACCAGGAATCGCATATCGGCCGTCGTCTGGTACCCCCGCAGCGCACTCTCTTCATCTACGATCAGCTTGCCCGCTACCGTCGCCTCAGTAATCCGGTCGTCCGACTGCTGGATCAGCCGGACCGTCTGGTTCGCTCCTTGAATCTGCAGGTACAGCGTAACCGCCAGCAGCAGAAGCGCCGCAATAGGCAGTATTAAAACCTGCCGCAGTATCCGATTGAACTCTCTTGGTTCCACAGTACTCCCGACCTCGTATCACTCCACCTGGCCCAGCGGCTACGGTACAGGTGCGTTCTGCAGCAAACACTCCAGCTTCTCCAGCAGCACCGGCGCGCCCTCGCCCTTTGTCATATACAGATTCACCAGTGCCGTAACTTCCAGCGGTAAGCCAACATACGCCGACAACAGTAGAATCGGAATCTCAGGCTTCATCGCTCGCATCTTAGTCGCCACTTCGCCGCCATGCATCCCCGGCATGGAGTAGTCCAACACCACCACATCCACCGGCTCCTGCGCAAATAAATCCAGCCCCGACTGCCCGTCCTGTGCCGTAAGTACCCGGTACCCAGCACGTTCCAGCAAGATCTTCCGCACGTACAGGCCGATCTGTTCGTCATCCACACACAACACGAGATGGGAGGTCTGGGCCATAGGAAGTAGGACACCTCGAACAGAAGTGGTGGCCGGAAAAGCTACCCAAAGTATACGTCGTCCACTCCGCCCCAACCCCAACCAATAAAACTGCAATGTTACAGATTCATCGTACGTTCGCAATTCCAGGCAACCTTTGCGCTAACCTGACGTTGGATAGTTGCACCACAGAGAGGTTTTGCACTTGAATCAGACGATCTTTGTTCTCGAAGATGACGCCGATATCTCCCGCTTAGTTCAGTACCACCTGGAAAGTGCAGGGTTTACCGTTCGCCCCTATCTGGCCATCAACCAGATTCTCTCCGATGCCGAACGCCAGCCGCCAGCCCTCTTCCTCCTCGACATCATGGTCCCCGGTGGCGATGGCCTTGACCTCTGCCGTCGCCTTCGCCAGAACCCCACCCTCAGCGTCGTCCCCATCATCTTCCTCACCGCCCGCGCTGCCGAAAACGATCGCGTCCAGGGCCTCGAACTCGGTGCCGACGACTACATCACCAAGCCCTTCGCCACCCGCGAACTCGTCGCTCGCGTCAAAGCCGTCCTCCGTCGCTTCGAGCGTCCCACCACCCCCTCCATCGTCAAGTTCGAAGAGATTGAGATTGACGCCGGCGCCATGCAACTCCGTGTCAACGGGCAACTTGTCACCACCACCGCAACGGAGTTCCGCCTGCTCGACTACCTCGTCCGCCATCCCGGACGAGTCTTCAGCCGCGACCACCTCCTCGATGCCGTCTGGGGCGACGCACGTTTCGTCACCCCCCGCTCAGTCGATGTCTATGTCCGCCGCATCCGCGAAAAAATCGAAGCCGACGCCGAAACTCCGCGCTATCTTAAAACCATGCGCGGAGCAGGCTATCGCTTCGAGATGCCCAAGACCGCATAGCTCCCAGCACCGCTACCATCAGGGTGCAATAGTCCACGTAATCAATCATCAGGTAATAATTTGACCCGCAGTCTCTTCTTCTCCTTCTTCCTGCGCATGATCGTCGCCTTGGCGTTCGTGGCCGTCATGCGCGTCTGGTTCACCCCCTACGGGTGGATCCCCGGCATCACCCTCGTCATCCTTTGGGCAGCCGTCAACGCTCTCTTCCTCGCCCGCTCCGTGCGCCAGAACATCACCCAGCTCCAGACCTCCACCGCCGCCATCGCCGACCGCCCCGTCGCCCTGCTCGACCAGAAGTTTCAGGACTTCGACGGCCTCGCCCGCGCCATCTCCGTCGTCTCCTCCCACGTCGAGCACGTCCTCGCCGAGGCCGCCGAAAGCCGCAACGAACTCGTCGCCATGATCGACAGCATGCAGGATGCCGTCGTCGCAGTCGATCAAGCCGGCCGCATCCAGTGGACCAATCAGCGCATGCAGCGCCTCATCCCCGGCGCCTCCGTCAGCAGCTCCGTCCGCGTCGGCCACGCCCTCGTCCAGACCATCCGCGATCCCGACGTCCTGCAATGCGTCCGCGCCGCACTCGACCAGCGCATCGTCGTCGAACGCCGCTCCACCACCCTCCTCCCCGGCCGTATCTTCGAGGTCAATGCAGCGCCTATGCCCGGTGGCGGTGCCGTCGCCGTCCTTCACGACATCACCCGCATCGAGCAGGTGGAGCGCACCCAGCGCGACTTCGTAGCCAACGTCTCCCACGAACTCCGCACCCCCCTCACCTCCATCACCGGCTACGTCGAAACCCTCCTCGACCACGAGACCTCCCTCAGCCCCCAGGCCCGCGAGTTCCTCGAAACCCTCCACAAAAACGCCACCCGCATGAACCGTCTCACCGAAGACCTCCTCATGATGGCCCGCGTCGAGTCCTCCGAGCAGGAGCTCCACCCCGCTCCCATCCCCGCCGACGTCCTCATTCGCGATGCCGTCAACGCCATGAAAGGTCTCGTCCACGACACCGACGCCGTCCTTGAGATCGGCACCACCACCACCTGCCAGGTCCTCGCCGACTCCGACGCCATCGTCCAGGTCCTCAGCAACCTCATAGAAAACGCAGTCAAATACGGGCAGCCCCGCGGAGAAGCCCACGCCCGCGTCATCGTCAGCGCTCGCGAGATCAACCACCCCATCGAAGCCGTCGAATTCCGCGTCCGCGACTTCGGCCAGGGCATCCCCTCCGAGCACCTCAACCGCATCTTCGAGCGCTTCTACCGCGTCGATAAAGCCCGCTCCCGCGAGTCCGGAGGCACCGGCCTCGGCCTCGCCATTGCACGCCATATGGTGCAAACCCACGGCGGAACCATCCGCGCCGAAAGCGAGCTCAACGCTGGCAGCACCTTCCTCTTTACCCTTCCCAGGGCCAAGTTTCCTGTTGAATAATTAGGTTTATCGCCGTTTTCACTGGTATGTAACCTTCCCGTAACATTCCACCGTCACACTGAATCTACCGAGATACTCCAGGGGGATGTGTGAAACTGAAATTCGTAGCAGCAGCTCTTCTCGCAGCAGCAACCGCAGGCGCCACCGCGCAAAACATCAACGGAGCGGGTGCAACTTTCCCTTATCCGATCTACTCCCGATGGTTCAGCGAGTACAGCCAGTTGCACCCTAACGTCAAGATCAACTACCAGTCCATCGGCTCCGGCGGCGGTATCCGTCAGGTCACCGAAGGCACTGTAGACTTTGGTGCCTCTGACGGCCCCATGACCGACGATCAGATCAAATCCGCCAAGGTCAAGGTCATGCACATCCCCACCGTCCTCGGCGCGGTTGTTCCCGTCTACAACATCCCCGGCGTCAACAAGGACCTCAACTTCTCCGGTGATGTCATCGCCGATATCTACCTCGGCAAGATCGCCAAGTGGAACGACAGCCGCATCGCCAAGGACAACCCCGGCGTCAATCTCCCCGACAAGTCCATCCTCCCCGTCTACCGTTCCGACGGCAGCGGCACCACCTACATCTTCACCGACTATCTCAGCAAGGTTAGCCCTGACTGGCAGTCCAAGGTTGGCAAGAGCACCTCGGTCAAGTGGCCCGCCGGTATCGGCCAGAAGGGTAACGAAGGCGTCGCCGGAATGGTGCGTCAGTCGCCTTACTCCTTCGGCTACGTCGAGCTGATCTATGCCGTCCAGAACAAGATGTCCTACGGCTCTGTCAAGAACGCTGCTGGCAAATATCTCCGCGCAACCACCGAGGGCGTCACTGCCGCCGCCGCTGCTTCCGCCAAGACCATGCCAGCCGACTACCGGGTCTCTATCACCAACGCTCCCGGTGCAACCTCTTACCCCATCTCCAGCTTCACCTGGTTCCTGATCCCCACCCACTCCACCGATGCCAACAAGGCCAAGGCCCTCGCGGAGTTTCTCGGTTGGATGTTGGATCACGGCGAGTCCGAGGCTGCCGGTATGAGCTATGCTCCGCTGCCCAAGCCCGTCCAGGATATGGTTCGCAAGTCCATCGCCCAGGTCAAGTAGCTCCTCGCGCCGCACGAGCCAGTAATATAGACTGCTCGTGCGGTGCATCCATACTGAATCGACTCCTGAGCTTGCCAAGCACGCCTCACACGGAAACTCGCCAGGAAGTACATCGTGCCCCCTATTCCAATGACGACTGAACCTGAACCGCGGTCCTCCATGCAGACGCCAACCATAGCGCCTGCAGTTTTTGTTGAGGGCACCAGCGCCGTCTCGACGCCTCCGGCCGCACCCTCGCCCATCCGCGCCTTCCTCAACGCCCGCGGCAGCGGTAAACTGGCCGACGGCAGCTTTGCCGCCCTGATGATGCTCTGTGCCTGCAGCATCTTCGCCATTGTCCTGTTCATCTTCAGCATCCTCATCCTTCGATCCAAACTCAGCCTGGTCGCCTTCGGCTGGAAGTTCTTCACTCGCCAGGCCTGGGACCCCGTCAGCGGCGACTTCGGCGCGCTCCCTTTCATCTACGGCACGCTGGCGACCTCATTCCTCGCCCTGCTCATCGCCGTCCCCCTCGCCCTGGGCGTCGCTGTCTTCCTCACTGAACTCTGCCCCAAGCCCCTCCGTGGGCCGATCTCGTTCCTCACCGAACTCCTCGCCGCCATCCCCAGCGTCGTCTACGGCCTCTGGGCGGTCTTCGTCCTCGTACCGCTCATGCGCGACGTCCTCGGCCCATTCCTCTACAAAACCCTCGGCTGGACCGGCTTCTTTGAAGGCACAAACTTCGGCGTAGGTATGCTCACCGCGGGCATCATCCTCGCGATCATGATCCTGCCCATCATCTCCTCGCTCACCCGCGACATCATGACCGCCGTCCCCAACAGCCAGCGTGAAGGCGTGCTCGCACTCGGGGCCACCCGTTGGGAGATGATTCGCATCGGCGTACTGCGCAACTCGCGCATCGGCATCGTCGGCGCCATCATGCTCGGTCTTGGCCGCGCTCTCGGCGAAACCATGGCCGTCACCATGGTCATCGGCAATCACCCCGAGATCAACAAATCGCTCTTCGCCCCTGGCTACACCCTCGCCAGCGTCATCGCCAACGAGTTCTCCGAGGCCACCGGCGACCTCTACCTCAGCGCGCTGATCGAGATCGGCCTCGCCCTCTTCCTCGTCACCATCGTCGTCAACGCGATCGCCCGCCTCATGGTCTGGGCCGTCACCCGCGGCGCACCGGCAAGGGTGGCCTGATCCCATGAACACTCAACCTATGCATCAGCCGCCTCCCATGGACTTCCACTCCAAATCCATGCGCCTCAACACCCTCCGCCGCTCAGTGATGAACCACCTCATCACCGCGCTCTCCATCCTCGCCACCCTTCTGGTCATTGCGCCGCTCGTTGCCATCCTGGTCTACCTCATCTACAAAGGCGCCAGCTCGCTCAACCTCGCCTTCTTCACCCACATCCCGGCTCCCGTTGGCGAGCCAGGCGGCGGCATGGCAAACTCCATCGTCGGCTCCGGAATCGTCCTCGGGCTCTCCAGCCTCATGGGCGTTCCCATCGGCATCGCCGCCGGTGTCTACCTCGCCGAGTTCGGTCGCGGAACCCTCCTGGCCAATGCCGTCCGCTTCACCGCCGACGTGCTCAACGGCGTCCCTTCCATCGTCATGGGCATCGCCATCTACTCGCTGGTCGTCATGCAGCAGAAACACTTCTCCGCACTCGCCGGTGGCATCGCCCTCGCCATCATGATGGTCCCCACCATCACCCGCACCACCGAGGAGATGCTCGCCACCGTGCCCCACGCCATCCGCGAAGCTGCCCTTGGCCTCGGCGTCCCCAAGTGGCGCACCGCCATCTCCGTCAGTCTCCGCACCGCATCTCCCGGCATCATCACCGGCTGCATGCTCGCCTTCGCCCGCGTCGCCGGAGAGACCGCACCCCTCCTCTTCACCGCCTTCGGTAACCAGTTCTGGAGCTTCAAACTCAACGAACCCATCGCGGCGCTGCCCCTCCAGATCTTCGTCTACGCCATCTCGCCTTACGACGAGTGGCATCGTCTCGCCTGGGCAGGCGCACTCGTCCTCATCGTCCTCATCATGGTTTCAGTCACGCTCGTCCGCATCGTTGCCAACCGCGGCGTACTCAAAGGAGCAAGCTAGTGGGAGTCGGCATTCAGGTTGAGAATCTAAACGCGTGGTACGGGTCCACACACACCTTGCAGGACATCAACCTGCACATCCCCGCCAATCACGCCACCGCCCTCATCGGTCCCTCCGGTTGCGGCAAGTCCACCTTCGTCCGCTGCCTCAACCGCATGCACGAGACCAACCCCATCGCCCGCGCCACCGGCGTCATCAAGATGGGCGACCTCGACATCTACAAGGACGCGTCCCCCGTCGAAATCCGCCGCCGCGTCGGCATGGTCTTCCAGCGTCCCAATCCCTTTCCCACCATGTCCATTTACGACAACGTCGCCAGCGGTCTCAAGCTCAACGGCTTCCGCAACCGCCGCATCCTCGACGAAACCGTAGAGCGATCCCTCAAGCAGGCCGCCCTCTGGGAAGAGGTCAAGGACGACCTCAAAAAGAAGTCCGGCGCCAGCCTCTCCGGTGGTCAGCAGCAGCGCATGTGCATCGCCCGCGCTCTCGCCGTCGATCCCGAGGTCCTGCTCATGGACGAGCCCGCCTCCGCCCTCGATCCCGTCTCCACCTCCAAGATCGAAGACCTCATCTTCCAGCTCAAAAGTCAGTACACCATCGTCATCGTCACCCACAACATGCAGCAGGCCGCTCGCGTCGCCGAAAACACCGGCTTCTTCCTCAACGGCAAAATGGTCGAGTTCGACTCCACCCACAAGATCTTTACCAACCCATCCGACAAACGCACCGAAGACTACATCACCGGGAGGTTTGGCTGATGCGCGTCAAATTCCACCAAAGTCTCGACGACCTCAAAGAAAAACTCCTCGTCATGGCCGGCATGGTCGAGCAGGCCATCCAACGCTCCATCGAGGCCTACCGCACCCGCGACCTCTCCATCTGCGAACTCGTCCTCCGCTCCGAGCCCTCCATCAATCGCCTCGAACGCGAGATCGACCAGATGGCCCTCGACCTCCTCGCCATGGAGCAGCCCATGGCCATCGACCTGCGCTTCATCCTCTCCGTCATTCGCATCAACGCCGACCTCGAGCGCGTCGGCGACCAGGCCGTCAACATCGCCGTGCGTGTCCGTGAGATGGGTGCCTTTGCCAATATCGATCTCCCCGTCGACATCCCCAAGCTCGCCTCGCTCTCCTCCGCCATGGTCCGCAAAGCCCTCCAGGCTTTCATCGAAGCCGACGCCGATCTCGCCAGCTCCGTCCTCAAAATGGACGATCAGGTCGACGAGATGAACGACGCCGCCTTCTACGCGCTCAGCTCCCTCATCAAGGAGCGCCCCGAACTCACCCCCCAGTCCCTCAACGCTCTCATCATCGCTCGCAACCTCGAGCGCGTCGGCGACCACGCCACCAACATCGCCGAAGACGTCATCTTCTGGGTCCGCGGAGCCGACGTCCGCCACCACACCACCCCGGCCTAGTTCGCCTCTACCGACACCGTCGTCGGCTTCCACCACACCATCTCCCCCAGCAGCGGATAGTACAGCCCCACCCGCATCTCCTTCGCCCTGTTCGCCAGCGCTCGGGCATATCCCTCCAGTTGCGGCCCATACTTGGTCCGCTGCGCCTGCAGGAAATCCTGTACCGCCTCACCAGTCGGAGTCGTCGTCTTGTAGTCCACTATCCACAGGCAATCGCTCCCCTCAGCCAACGGCTCAGCTCCCGCCCGAAACAGCCGATCCACCCGCACACTACTGCGTCGCTCCCGCCACGTCGTCAGCGCAAACTCCGTCGCCGCCCCGGCATCTGCGCCCAGTACCCAGCAGCCAATCGCATCCTGCAGCGTCCGCTCCAGCGCGACCCGTACTCGCCCCACCTGACGCTCCACCAGTGCCGGTGGCAGACCATCGCCCCGCAGCACCGCACGCATCCGTGGCTCCCAGCCGTCCATCTCCACCAGCAACTCCTGCGCCGAGGCTCCCTGGCTCATCCGCTCCGCCGCCAACTCCAGAAACCCATGCACCGCATTACCAAACGAGCGCGCCGCAAACGAACCCTCGGGCCGCACAAAACTCGTTCGCCCCGCCAGCCCATCCTCATCGTCGGTCCACCGCGTCTCAGCGCCCAATCCCGCTCCAACCAGCCGCGCCTTCACATCGAATTCCGCTGGCAACCGCTGCAACCGCACACCACTCCGCAACTCCCGCGCAGCCTCTGCCGCCAGCGCGACCACCCCTGGCTCCTCCACCATCGGCATCACCAGCACCGATCTCGGCCCCGGCAGATGCCGCTCAACCGCCGGCCACGCCGCCTTCAGCAGACTGTTCGGCTCCACCACGATGCTGCCATCGTCCTTCTGCTTCGGAGCCGCAAACAGGTGCAGCTCCTCCCGCGCCCGCGTGCACAACACATAGAACAACCGCTTCCGCTCCGCCGCCTCTCGCGCCGCCTGCACCCCATGCAGCCAGTTGTTCAACTCCTGCGAGGCCGCGCCCTTACCGGCAATCGGTGCCAGCACCACGGCCGCCGCCGTCTTGTCCTCCTGGACAATCTCGTTCCAGGTCAGCAACTGCTTATCCCCATGCGGAGCCTTCCGTTCCAGCCCCGGCACCAGCACCACGTCCCACTCCAGCCCCTTCGCCTTGTGGATCGTCAGCAGCTCCACCGCTTCCGGCGACGTCTCCGCCTCCGCATACAGCTTGCCCAGCCGCTGCTGCAGCACCCCCGCGTCCACCTCCTCGCCCTCCGCCTCGATCTCATCCAACAGGTGAAAGTATCGTTCCGCATTGCCTCGTTCCGCCGCACTCAAATACGCATCGCCTCCCAGTGAGCGCCACGTCCGCTCCACCAGTTGCGCCGTCGTCAGTCGAGCCCGCTTCGCCCGCGCAGCCTGCAGCACGGGCCAAACCCGCATCAGCCGCGCACATCCGTCATCGCTCAGCAGGTGGCCTCGTTCTTCAATCAGCCGCTCAATCACGCGCTCGACCAGCTCCGCGTCATCGCCACCCGCCAGTTGATGCAGGTCTTCGAGCGTCAGTCCGCACCACGGCGCGCGCAGCACCGCCAGCCATGCCGTCCGGTCCGCCCCATGCAGCAGCGCCCGCGTCAGCGACAGCAAATCCATCACCTCCGGACGCTCCCCCAGCGCATCGATCTCCACCGCCCGAAAGGGAACTGACCCTGCTCCATCATCCCGCCGCAGCGCTGCAACAGTCTCCCGCAGATGACTCCGCCCCCGCACCAGCACCGCAATCCGCCACGGTTCATTCCGCTCTCTGCGCTTCGTCGGCAACGCCCGCCCCCGCCACTCCTGCACAATCCGCCGCACCGTCTCCGCTTCCTCCCGGCGTTGCTCCTTGCGATCCATCGGCGCACCCCCACCAGTCCCCGCAGAGGACAACGGATGGATGTGCCACATCACCCCATTCGGCGCCGCCTCGCCTCCGCGTATCCGCTCCCGCACCGCATCGGCAGGTGTATACGGAACCTCATCGTCATCCACCACCCCGCCTGCCCGCGGAAACAGCAGCGAAAAGGCCTCGTTGCACTCCTCCCCCAGTCCGCCCTGCGACCGAAAGTTCGCCGTCAGCCGCAGGCTCTTCACCTGCATCTCACCCAGCCGCTCCTCACGCATCGTCCGCACAAACCGCTCCACCCGCGCCTGACGAAACAGATAGATCGACTGCTTCGGATCACCCACCAGAAACACCGTATGGCTCTGCCCATCCCAGCTCTGCGTCAGCCGTTCGATCAGCTCATACTGGCTGGTCGACGTGTCCTGCATCTCATCCACCAGCAGGTGCCGCAGCTTCGTCCCCAGTGCACTCTCCAGATCCGCCGGTCCCTGGTCGCTCCGTAGCGCCGTACGCGCTCGCAGTCCCACCTCCACCAGATCGCACTCCCCCCGCTCCGCAAACTCCAGTTGCAACTCCACCAGCGCCCGGCTCAGCGTCCGGAACAACGCCTTCGCCACCTCCCACTGTTCCATCGGATACGCCGCTGGCGGCAGCTTCAGTACCCGCTCCATCAACGCCAGCAGATCATCCCGATCGCGCACCTGGTCCACCAACGCCGCCATCTGCTTCTTCTGTGCCGGTGTCGAATCGAACTTCATCGTGTTCTTCGCAAAGCTCTTCCGCCACGTCTTGGTGGAAGGCGTCATCAGCAGATGAATCAACCCGCGCCATCGCGCCTGCGCGTCCTCAGCCTCATCTCCCGGCACCCGGCCATCCGCGCACGCAGCCAGCGGATTCACCTCCGCCACGTACGGCTCCAGCTCCGCCAGCGAAGCCGCCATCGCCATCGCCTCCCGCGCAAACTGCTTCGGCATCGCCTCGGCCAGCGGCCGCAACCCCGCCAACACCGCCAGCTCCAGCGCCCGCCTCAACTGCGGCAGAACCGTCTCTTCCAGGTACGTCTCATCCAACTCCCCCGGCTGCAGCGGAATCAACTCGCCCCACTGGTCCCGCACCGCCAGCATCTCCGCCAGCAGTCGCTCGCACTCCGCCAGGTTCCCATCCCGATGCAGCAGCACCGTCCGCAGCGCGTCATTCAATCCCGCATCCGGACCCCCCAGCAGCAGCACCGTCCGCCGTGCCGCCGCACGATACAGCCGCCCCGCATCCAGCACCGGAGTCTGCTGTCCGCCGCCTCCCGCCAGCACCGGCAGCGAACTCGCAATCAGCACGCACACCCCATCGATCGTCCGCAGATTCATCCGTTGCGGATCATCCAGCAACCCCCACCCAAACCTCCGGTCACGCTCCAGCACCGCCTCCGCCAGCCGCCGCGTCTCCCGTTCAAATCCATCGCCGCGCTTCAATCCCGTCAGTCGCGCCGCGCCTTCCAACTGCTCCATCAACCGGTCCCGAATCTCGGCCGTCGCCTTCACCGTAAACGTGATCGCCAGCACCTCCTGCGGGTCCGTCACGCTCTCGTCGCCCAGCAGCTTCAGATACCGCTGAATCAGCAACCCCGTCTTGCCTGACCCCGCCGGAGCCTCCACAATCCACGACTGCCGCGTCTCCAGAGCCTGTTCGCGAGCCTGCCAGTCCGGCGGCCTGCCCTCGCCATCCAGCACCGTCCCGCCGCTACCACCCACCACAAACAGATCAGCCACCCTCCACCTCGCTCACACTTGCACCCTCGGTCTCGTCATCCTCCAACGCTGCACCATTCACGCGGCACAGTCCCCGCTGTCCGCAGAACTCGCACGTCGTCGGATACTGCTTCGGACGCACCCGCACATCGCCATCGCCAAAGTCCTCCGCCAGCCGCGTCAGCACCTGCCGCCATTCCTCCACCTGCTGCTCCAGGTTCTGCGGCGCATTTCGGCCAACCTTGATCCCTACATCCGCACTCGTCGCCAGCCCCGTCAACCCCAGGTCCTTGCCCGCGCGCACATGCGCAAACGCCACTCCAGCCAGTGTCTGCGTCTCTGCCAAAATCGCATACAGCGGCAGTTGCGGAGCATCCGGCCGCTCCGACAACCACTCCGAAGCCTTCGCCGGCCCCGTCTTGTAATCCAGAATCACATCTCACAGCTCGGTCGAATCCACCCGGTCCACTCGCACCGTCAGCCGCAGCGGACCCACCCGCGCATCCTCCAGCGTGTGCTCGCGCAGCCGTACCGTAAAGTCCGGCCGTCCCATCTCCAGCTCCAGCCACGGCTCCAGCAGCCGATGCAGCCGTTCCTGCTGCATCTCCACATACGCCGCGTCCCACTCACTCACGCTCTGCCGCCGTGCATCCTGCAGCGCCTCGTCAATCGACCACGCCAGCATCTCCGCCCGTTCTTCCTCACCCATCGCCTTCAGCGCCGCCTGCGTCTCAACCTCTCTCCAGAAGATCTCCAGCGCCTTATGCACCACACTCCCGCGCTCCGCAGGGTCCATCCCCAGCTCCGTCTTCCGCAGCTCCGACGCACCCAGCCGCTGCTCCGCAAACGCACGAAACCCGCACGCCGCCTGCAGCTCCAATATCTTCGCTCCACCCCTCATCACCCTGTCCGGAAGCGGCGGCAGCACTGGTCGCTCTTCCAACTCGTCCACCATCACCACGTCCCGCTCCACCTCGGGCTGCACCACCGACGCCGCACTCCGCGCCGTCAGCCCCAATCCCTCCAGCGCCGCCGCCGCCCGCTGCCGGCCATCCACCGTCACCGCCGCGTAGCTGAACACCACCGTCGCGCCACTCGTCGCAATCCGCCTTGCCAGCCGCGCATGGTCGTCTCGGTCCCGCACCGCATCGGTTCCAGGAATCCCCAACTCCTGCTGCACATGCCACGGCAGCAGGGAACTGCCCGCCCGCGCCGCCGTCCAGCTCAAATCTCCCGCCCGCAAAAACCACACCGCATCCCACTGTCCACCCGCACCCTCCAGCGGCCCCATCACCTGCACCGGAGCCTCCCGCGACTGCGCCGCAAACATCGTCTGCTTCACCATCTGTTCCACACCCGCCAGCGCCTCGCCAAACCCCACTCGAACCCCTTCAAAGTCCAGTGTCGCCAGCTCATCCAGCGCACTCTCCCACTTCTCCCGCGTCTGAAATTCGATGCTGTCCTCGCCCTCGCCCGCACCCCACTGTGCCGCCTCCAGCACCTCCCGCATCATCTCGGCCCACTCTCCATAGGGCCTCATCGCATCGCCCGCCATACGTTCTTGCATCACCCGTTGCATCGCCCCCAACACCTGCACCAACCCCGCCAGTCCTTCCCGCTGTCGCGAAGCCGTCATCACCCCCATCAACCCCGCCACCGTCATCTCCGGACGCAGCAGCTTCACCCGCCGCAGCCCATACGCATCGAACTCCGCCCGCACCCCCTGCTCCGCCGCCTTCCCCGCAAAATAAGGCGAAGTCAGCAGGCCACTCATCTCTTCCACCGTCAGTGGTCCCATCACCCACCGCAGCACATCCAGCGCCACCCGCACCATCGCCGTCGCCTCCAGTGCCACGCCCACCGAAAACTCAAACATCCCCGCACTCTCCGCCGCCGCAATATCTTCCAGCTCCGGCGTCAACACCTCGCGAAACACACGGTCGATCCCGGGCTTCCCACTCGCCAGCCCCGGCACCATCACCGCCACTCGCGCCTCCCCATGCTCCGCCAGGTAAGCCCGAATCCACCGCGCGCACACCCGCAACTCCTCGCGCTCGTCCTCTGCCTCCACCAGCAGCGTCTCCTCCGCCGCCATCGCGATGGACAACTCCTCCGCCTGCCCACCCTGCTTACGCCACTCCTCCAGCAGTCCGCGCTGCGCCGGTGTCCACGCATCGAACCCCACCAGCGCCAACTCCTGCTGCTCTGGCCTGATCTTGCCCTCCGCCAACTTCTTCTGTAGCAACGCCTCTAACTGCCCCTGCGACAGGTATCCCTCCGTCTTGCAGCGCAGCTCGAACCCCATCGCCCACCGCCGAAACGCCCGCGCATCTGTACTCCCCGTCAACTCGCGCAGCCGCGTCTCTCCGCCGTACGCACACAGCCTCCCCCAGGTCTCCGACGCCAGCCCCGACAGCGCATCCGTTCGCAAACTCCGCAACTCCGCATCGCCCGCCAGCACCCTTTGCCAAACCTGTTGTTCCTGCGTCCGGTTCAACAGCAACTGCGTCGCATCCCCCTGCATCACCAGCCCATGCCACAG
>VFSW01005228.1_pt1 | contig 19225 bp, 18 predicted proteins | sample 5358111 | NCBI WGS metagenome assembly VFSW01 (sample SAMN11554181, study PRJNA540505) | mine drainage metagenome | isolation source: sediment from site ElyBrook_90M | place: USA: Ely Copper Mine, Vershire, VT | collected 2017 | reverse complement strand
GCCCTCTACATGGTCGTGATCACCGTCTCGTGCGTGGGCTTCGGCGAGGTCCGGACGAAAGGCGAGAACATTCTCATACCAGAGGATGGCCTGGTCAAAGTGGCGCTGGCAACCCAGGGCATGGCCCATGCCGAGGAGGGCGGGGACGAGGCCGGGATGATGGCGGAGGGCGAGGCTGTATCGGTCGATTGCCAGTTCGGGCTGCTCGGCGGCAAGTGAGAGCTCGGCGAGGCCGAGGAGGGCCAGGGGGCTGTTGGGGTCGATGCGAAGGCCGTCGTTGAAGGCCTGTTCGGCGGCCTCGAATTGCTGGTTCGCGCGCAGGGCCTGTCCGAGGGCGATCCAGGCGGCAGACATGGCGGGCGCGGCGGCGATGGCTAACTCGGCCATGCGGAGGGCGGCCTCGGGCTGCCGGCCTGCCAGCGCGACCAGGGTCATGGCGACCAGCGCGTGGGGATCGCCGGGTTGGCGGGCCACGACCAGCTGGCACCGGCGGCCGAGGCGGGCGAGTTGGACGGCGGTGGATTCCGGCAGCGAGAGGTTGGATGGAGCGGGAGCGGGCGGAGGCTGGAGAGCTGCGGCCATGGTTTGCGAGAGATTGCGAGTACGGTGGAGGCATGTTGGCAGCCGCATGGGCTGACGTTGGATGAGAATTGGCTGATATTGCCCAACCCGAGCGGGACCGGGGCAAAGTTGTATACACTTGCGGATGGTTCCGGGCCTGGGCCCCGACGGGAACCGGAGCCGGGCGGCCTGCGCTGTAGACAGAAGCGGCAGTGCGGCGTGGTTGGCCTGTCCCAAGGAATTGGACCTTCCTCAATAAAGAGACGGAGCGAACGAATGACGTGTGCAAAGCGGATGTTGGCGGTGGTGATGTGCGCGGCGGGTTTTGCAAGCGTGGCGCGGGCGCAGGCCAGCGGGAATGCGAGCGAAACGCTGGAGCGGCCGCCAGGGCTGGACACGGCCTTTATCGACAAGACGGCGGACCCGTGCACAGACTTTTTCCAGTACGCCTGCGGGAACTTCAGCAAGCTGCATCCGATTCCGGCGGACCGATCGGGGTTCGGCACCTTCAACATACTGAACGACAACAACCAGAGCATTTTGCGCACGATTCTGGATAAGGCGGCGGCAGGCGGGGCACGCCGCACGCCGAACGAGCAGAAGATCGGGGACTACTACGCGTCGTGCATGGACACGGCGAAGATCGACAGCTCGGACCTGAAGAGTCTGGAGCCGGAGTTTGCCAGGATCGACGCGCTGAAGAGCAAGAGCGAGCTAACACCGCTGCTGGCGCACTTTCAACTGACGAATGTGGGCGCGCTGTTGAGCTACGGTGAACAGCAGGACTTTGCCGACGCGCGCAAGCAGATTGCGGCAGTGGACCAGGGCGGCCTAGGGCTGCCGGAGAAGGACTATTACATGCGCACGGGCGCGGCGGACGAGAAGCTGCGGCAGCAGTATGTGGACCACATCGCGCATACGTTTGAACTGCTTGGCGAGACTGAGGCGAAAGCTGCCGAGGACGCGAAAAAGGTGATGTACCTGGAGACGGCGCTGGCCAAAGCGTCGCTGGACATCACCTCGCAGCGCGACCCAAAGAACGTGTACCACATGATGCCGGTGGCCGACCTCGAGAAGATGGCGCCGGCCATCGACTGGAAGGAGTTCTTTGTGGACACGGGGACTCCGCCGCTTGCGGAGCTGAATGTGACGTATCCGCCGTTCTTCAAGGCGCTGAATGAGCTGATCGAGACCACGGACCTGGCGACGCTCAAGAGTTATCTGAAGTGGCAAGTAGTGAACTCGACGCCGAGCTGGGCGCTGCCCACGAAGTTTGACGATGCGCACTTCGATTTTTACGGCAAGACTCTGAGCGGGCAGCAGGTGCAGCAGCCGCGCTGGAAGCGGTGCGTGGCGGCGACGGACGGCGCGCTGGGCGAGGCGCTGGGGCAGGTCTATGTGGCCACGGCGTTTCCGCCGTCGAGCAAGGCGGCGACGCAGCAGATGGTGCGGGACATCGAAACGGCGATGGACAAGGACATCGACACCCTGGACTGGATGAGCCCGGAGACAAAGGCAAAGGCCAAGGAGAAGCTGCACGCTGTGGCCAACAAGATCGGATACCCGGATAAGTGGCGGGACTACTCGAAGCTGGCGGTGGTGCGCGGGGACGCCATTGGGAACGCGGATCGGGCAACGGAGTTCGAGAGCCATCGCGAACTGGACAAGATCGGCAGGCCGGTGGACCGCGGGGAGTTCGGGATGAGCCCGCCGACGGTGAACGCGTATTACGACCCGAGCATGAACGACATCAACTTTCCGGCGGGAATCCTGCAGCCGCCGTTCTTTGACCCGGCTTCGACGGCCGCGGAGAACTACGGGCACGTAGGCGCGGTGGTGGGACACGAGCTGACGCACGGGTTTGACGACCAGGGGCGGCAATTTGACGCCGCGGGAAACCTGGCCGACTGGTGGACGCCGGAGGATGGGAAAAAGTTCGACGAGAAGGCGGACTGCGAGGTGAAGGAGTACGGCGACTTCACGGTGGCGAGCGGCGTACACGTGAACGGGAAGCTCACGCTGGGCGAAAACACGGCGGACAACGGCGGCCTGCGGCTTGCTTACATGGCGTTCCTGGAGGATGCCAAGAGGAAGCAGATCGATTTGGACCAAAAGCAGGACGGGTTCATCCCGGCGCAGCAGTTTTTCCTTGCGTTCGGGCAGAACTGGTGCGGGTCGCTTAGGCCGCAGCAGGAGACGATGCAGGTGCAGACCGATCCGCACTCGCCGCAACAGTTCAGGGTAAACGGAGTGGTGCGCAACATGCCGGAGTTCGGCGAAGCGTTCGGGTGCAAGAAAGGCCAGGCGATGGAGCCGGTGAATGCATGCCGAGTGTGGTAAATGCCAGGAACAGAAAAGCAGGGAACACGGGACAGAACGCGGAGCTTTACAGTCCGTGCTGACGCGCAACTTCGGTTGGCGGCCTGGGTTCACGACAGCAGGGGATGAATACCCGGTGAGAATGAAGGACGGCTGGGCTACAGACTGCGGGATGGGTTGAAGTGAAGATGGGCCGGACGCGTATCCGCGTTCGGCCCGCTTTCATCCGGTGAGGTAGCAGAAAACAGAATCAAAAGAAGGCGATTTGCGGCGCTGGACGGATGAGGTGATCCGGGTGTGCGGATCGCGGTGTGCCAACAGGAGAGAAGATTGTGCCAATGATTGGCGATCGGCCGGAAGTGAACGTGGACGCGGTGATCTACGCAACGGATTTTGAACCCGCGGCGGAGAATGCCGGGACATTCGCGCGGATGCTGGCGAATGCCTGCTCGGCCACCCTGTTGGTGGCGCACGCGTTCCTGCTGGAGCAGCCGGCGCGCGAGGCGGAAATGACCCACGGGACGGTAAGCCGGCAGCGGGAGCGTTTGCAGCATTTGCTGGCGCAGCGAGCGGCGGCGCTGAGCGCAGGCGGCGTGACTGCAGCTCCGGCGCTGCTGGACGGAATTCCGCATGAGGCAATTGCGAAGCTGGCGGAACAGCGGGCGCCGAGCATGATCGTGCTGGGCACGCACGGGGCAGGGCGACTGGAACACGGGCTGATCGGCTCGGTGGCGGAGAAGATCCTGCGCTCGACGCGGTGGCCGTGCCTGACGGTGGGGCCGCTGGTTCCCCGTGCGCCCGCAGCGACGGAGATGCCGTTCCGGAAGATCCTGTATGCGACGGACCTTGGGCATTCGGCGGCACAGGGAGCGATGCTGGCATTGGCGTTTGCAGAGGAGGCCGGCGCGGAACTGCACGTGATGAATGCTGTCCCTGGCGGAGAGGCGCGGGAGAGCGCGGAGTGGGCGGAGGCGGAGAAGCGCTATCGGCACAGGCTGGAGGAGTTGGTGCCTGAGCGGGCGCGGGAATTCTGCAATCCGCGCACCTACGTGGAGATTGGCCGCGTGCACGACCGTGTGTTGGGCCACATCAAGGACCATCAGGTGGACCTGTTGGTGATGGGTGTGCGCAAGTCATCGTTTCTGGGATTGGCGATGCGGACGTCGGGATCCTACCGGCTGATTGCAGATGCGCCGTGCCCGGTGCTGACGGTGACGGGGTAACGGCAGGGAGCAGGGAATAGGGAGTAGGAAGCAATGCCGCGATTCGCAACTGCGAATGGCGGCATTGGCTTCCCGTCCTCAAGTGAAACAGTGGCTCTTTCCCATCTCCCCATTCCCAATTCCCTATTACCTGCTCCCTGTTTCCTGTTCCCTATTCCCTATTCCCTTGCCTTTGCCATTTGTTTGACGAAGAAGTCGGCCATCATATGGTTGGCCTCGATGGCTTCGGGGAGGTTGGGGTCGTACCAGAAGGCGTGGGGCAGGGCGTCGAAGAGCACCAGTTGCGCGTCGACGCCGCCGTGGAGAAAAGCGCGGTCGAGGTTGGCGGTGCCGCTGAGCAGCAGGTCGCGGCCGCTGGTAACGAAGAGTGTCGGCGGAAGGCCGCGCAGGTCGGCGTAGATGGGCGAGAGCACAGGATCCCTCGGGTCGGTGGAGGCGGCGTAGAAGGGATCGTGTGCGCCATGGACGGGCGGATCGAGGTGGCCGGAGAGGCCGCGCAGAGCATACATGGCGGCGGAGTCTCCAGCGCGGGCAAAGTCGCCCATGCCGCTGAAGACGCCGAGGGCGGCGGGCATGGGCAAACCGAGCTGCTTGATCTTGACCGCCACTTCGGCGGTGAGGATGGCGCCGGCGGAGGTGCCGTAGATGACGATGTGATCGGGTTTGTACGTCTCAAGCAGGTGCTTGTAGACGGCGATGGAGTCGTCGACGGCGGCGGGGAATGGATACTCGGGCGCGAGGCGGTAGAGGACGGCGACCACCTTGATTTTGGAATAGGAGGCGATGGGGATGGACTCGGTGTACGAGCCGGAATCGGAGTTGAAGCCGCCGCCGTGCAGGTTGAGCAGGACCTTGTCCTTGTTGGCGTCGGGCATGCCGTCGGGGACCACGACGGGGACGGGAACGCCGGCCATGGTCTGGTCGGTGAGAGTGTTGGGGCAGATTTTGGACCACTCCACGCGGGCGCGTGCAGTGTAGGCGTCGGTCAGGCGGCGGCGCTCGCGCAGCGGCTGCTCCGGTCCCTGGTCGGGCTCGGGTCGGGCAAGGGATTTCTGCGCCTGCGGGCTCAGGTCTTCGGGGATGGGGACGACGCGGGTGACGTGGGCCGTGCCCTGCGCATCAATGTAGCTGGTGTCGCGGGTGGGCGCTTCGGCGGCGGTGGTGGGCTTGGGCGCGGGCGGCGTAGATTGCTGCGCGAGGGCAGCGGAGGCCAAGAGAAGTAGAGCGGCGGAAATTTGCTTCATGGATGGGTACTCCGTAATGGAAGTAAGGGTTTGAGCGCGGGAAGGCGCGCGGGATTTGATCCCGATCACGATAGCAGAGGAGGCCACGAGGGGTGCGCAGATTCCTGCTGATTTTCGCCTAAGCTTTGCGCTACATTGAATGTCCTATGGCTTCCCCATCCACATGGACCACCACTGAAGTACGCAACCTGATTGGCGACCAATGGCTGGCGCCGTCAAGCGAGCCGGGCCTCGAACTTATCAATCCCGCCACCGGCGAACTGCTGGGGCGGTCACCTCTGGGATCGGCAGAGGAGGTCCATGCCGCCGTTCAGGCGGCGCATGCGGCTTTTCCCGGCTGGCGCGCCATGCCGGTGGGCGATCGCATCCAGTTCCTCTTCCGGCTGAAAACGCTGATGGAGCAACACCTGGCCGAGCTGGCGGAGACGATCACGCGGGAGAACGGCAAAACGCTTGCGGAGGCCAAGGCAGAGTTGCGCCGCGGCATAGAAAACGTGGAGGTGGCATGCGGCGTGCCCGTGCTGATGCAGGGCCACTCGCTCGAGGACATTGCTCCGGGCATCGACGAAGTGATGGTGCGGCAACCGCTCGGGGTATGCGCGGTCATCACGCCGTTCAACTTCCCGTCAATGATTCCGCTGTGGTTTATCCCCTACGCCATCGCAACCGGAAACACGGTGGTGCTGAAGCCGAGCGACCGCGTGCCCTTCTCAGCGGCACGGCTGGTGAAGCTGATGCTCCAAACCGGACTTCCCGTCGGCGTAGTGAACCTGGTGAACGGAGGCAAGCCCACAGTCGATGCTCTGCTGGATCATCCGCTGGTGCGGGCGGTGAGCTTTGTGGGATCGACGCCTGTGGCAAAGTACGTGTACGCGCGCGGCTCGGCGAGCGGCAAGCGCGTGCAGTGCCAGGGAGGAGCGAAAAATCACGTAGTGGTGCTGCCGGACGCCGATCCCGAGTCCACGACGAAGATCATCGCCGACTCGGCGTTTGGCGGCGCAGGGCAGCGTTGCCTGGCGGTCAGCGTCACGGTGACGGTAGGCGAGGCGAAGGACTGGTTCCGGGAGTCGATTGCCGCGGCGGCTGCAGGGCTGAAAGTGGGCAACGGTCTCGATGCGGCTGCGCAGATGGGGCCGGTCATCACCGAAGCCAGCCGCGAGCGCGTCGTCGCTCTGATCGGCAAAGGCGCGGGGCAGGGCGCCAGCGCCATCGTGGACGGCCGCGGGATGAAGGGCCCGGGATCGTTTGTGGGGCCCACAGTGCTGGACGGATTGCCGGCCGCGAGCCCGCTGATGGAGACGGAGATCTTCGGCCCGGTGCTGAGCGTGGTGCATGCGGCGTCGGTGGATGAGGCGATCCAGATGATCGAGCGGTCGGCCTATGGCAATGCGAGCTCCATCTTTACCTCGTCCGGCGCGTCGGCACGCAAGTTCCGCAACGCCGTTTCCACCGGCAACGTGGGAGTGAATATCGGCGTGCCCGCGCCCATGGCGTGGTTCCCGTTCTCGGGATGGAAGGGCAGCTTCTTCGGGGTGATGCACGCGCAAGGGCGCGACGCCATCGAGTTCTTCACCGACAAGAAAGTGATTGTGGAGCGCTGGCCGAAGGAGTGGTCGAGAAAGTTTTGAGGGTTTTCCGGTCCGGATGAACGGTGGGGCGCACATGGGCGCCCCATCGGTTTTGGGTTGTGGTTTGGCTCAGGTGATGAAGAGCACGCCGGCGTCGAGCATCGTCTGGGTAAGCCGGTCCAGGGCGTTTCCCAGCCGGGTGCTGATGGCGCGGGTGTGGACCCTGAACAGGAGCGCGACCTCCTCATATGAATACTCCTGGAGAACGATTTTTCCCAGGATGAGGCGGTCGAGCGGCCGAAGGCGCGCGAGGCAGTTCTCCACGTCGAGAACGAAGATGACTGCGTCCTCGAAGGTACGTACTGGCCGCGAAGACACCCAGCCGCGGGTAATTGGTTCGTTGAGAATGGACGGCGCACGGCCGACCAGCATCGATGCGTACAGGTAACGCCGCAGCATCTTCTCCGTGTGCTTGCGGTAAAAGGCCAGCGAGGTAACCGGAGCCGAGCCGGCGCGGCTAGGCCCCGGCTCGGCCGCGGGCTTCTCGGCCGGCCGGTAGTGAACATGCGGTCCGGGCGCGGCGGCAACCCATCCGGTGCTGGCGCTGGCGGCCGCATGAAGTGTGGGCAGAAGAAGGGCAGCGCTCATTGCGCTCCCCCTGAAAGGCAGGCTGCCGGCTGCGGCCGGTACAGCGGTTGACGGGCCCGCGCCCTGCGGCGCTTTCGGCCCGGAGCCGAAGGAAATTCCCTCAGCAGGGTTTCACACGGTCTGCAGTACACGTCTCCTTGATTCTGGATACGGTACCAAAGACGTCCGCATCCTTCGCAAATCTTCAATTGGACTTGAAATTCCATGGCAACATCTCCATAAGTACAGCAGCTCCCGGCAAGGCGAATTTCTCGTGGTTGTGCGCCGGGGTAAATGGCAGCAGACGAGGCGACTCAGGATTCTTAAGTCCTGTTGGGGGAGTGCCGGCTGTTGTCCTCTCGGATTGGTCATTGTGTATAAGTGCGCACAGATACTGGAATTTCGCGCAAGCTGCAGCCCGCCCATAATGCGGCGGCCGTAGAGCTTCCCCCGTTGTCTTTTAAAGCAAGACCCCGAGAACGCGAGTGGATGCCGCGGGCGGACGATGCTTTGAAAGGCCGTCTACGGCATGACCTGCATTCCAGCGGGGGAGTTAGCTGGTAATTTGCGCGATGTAAGTAGCATTACTTTAGGGAGGCGTATCTCCTGCGTCAATGCATTCCTGGGAATCCCCTCGCGAGAGCTTTCCATTCCTGGCGCAAACACTGAGAATAGAGGCGTTTTATGCAGAATGGTTTTGCTATCGGCAAAAGCTCCGGGGGCTTGGCTTTTGCTGGCGGCGGAATATCCACAAATGAACTTTACTCAGATGCACGAGCGTCTCCGGCTGGAGTTACTGCGCAGAATACGGCGAGGCACCATGAGTATTTCCCTCTTGTCTCGGCAAACTGGATTCGGGCCGTCTCATCTCTCTAACTTTCTGCATTGCAAGCGGTGCCTGTCGCTGGAGGCGATGGACCGCATCCTGGCCGCCCAGAACCTGGCGGCGGAAGATCTGCTGCCGGAACAGGGCCGCGGCGCATGGGCTGAGAGCGAGAGCCACAGCAGCGTGCCGGTGGTGTCCCATGCCACGGCCATGCACGAACCCATCGTGCGACCTGCGGCGGTGCAGAGGCTGCTGCATCTTCCCGAGGAACTACTGCGCGGCGCGCGGTCGCGTTCCGGGCCAAATCGCAAAACCTGGCTCCGCTTCGTGGCCATTCAACTGGCGGCGGCCGATGCGACGGCAATGGTTCCGCTGGTTTTCCCGAACGCTGTTCTGCTCCTCGACCGGCACTACAACTCGCTGGCGCCGTACCGCGTGGACCGGCCCAACCTGTACGCCGTTCGCTACGAGACGCGTCTGGTGGTCCGCTTTGCGGATTTCCAGTCCAACCGCCTGGTCCTGCGCCCGCATAACAGGGATGCGCCGGTGGAACTGATCGAATTCGCCGAGGACGAATCGCCCGGTGACCATATCGCCGGGCGCGTGGTGCTGGTGCTCAATGAGACCTGAGCGACATGCCGAAGGCGGACGCGCCGGCACGCCCCGGTGAATTCTCGCGCCCCATGAATTGCGGAGCCGGCTTATACCTCGCGCCCCGGGTCGGGGTTATCGAAACGGGTAAACCGTGAGATGAAGTGGAGATGGACGGTCCCGGTGGGGCCGTTGCGCTGCTTGGCAATGATAATCTCGGACTTGGCCCGTTCGGCCTCCGACATCTCTTCGTCGCGGTTGTAGTAGGCCTCGCGATGAATGAACATCACCACGTCGGCGTCCTGCTCGATGGAGCCGGACTCGCGCAGGTCGCTCAACAGCGGGCGCTTGTCGTCGCCGCGACGCTCGCTGGCGCGGGAAAGCTGAGACAGCGCAACCACTGGCACGTGCAGCTCCTTGGCCAGCGCTTTCAGGCCGCGGGAGATGGCCGAAACCTCCTGGGTACGGTTCTCGTAGCGCTTGCCGCCGTTGGAGGGCAGGGACGCGGACATCAATTGCAGGTAATCGACAACCACCAGGTCGAGCGCGCCGGCCTGCTGCTTGAGCCGGCGGGCCTTGGCGCGCATCTCCGCCAGCGAGATGCCTGCCGTGTCGTCGATGTGGATCCGCGACTCGACCAGGTCGCCGAGGGCTTTCTCCAGCTTCGCCTGATCCTCGCGCGGGATGAAGCCGGTCTGCAGCTTGCGCTGGTCCACCCACGCCTGCGAGGCCAGCATGCGCCGCAGTAGCGACTCCTTGCTCATTTCCAGGCTGAAGACGGCCACCACCGCTCCATGCTTGACCGCGGCGTTCTGAGCCATGTTGATGGCGAAAGCGGTCTTGCCCATCGACGGCCGGGCGGCCACGATGATCAGTTCGCCCTTCTGCAGACCGCTGGTGTCCCGGTCCAGGTCGTAGAAGTCGGTGGCCAGGCCCGTCACCGCTCGACTGTGCTTGTAGAGATTGTCGATGGAGCCGAAGGAGTTGGCGACGATCTTGTCCAGGGGCTCGAGGCCGGTGGTGAGGCTTTTTTCGGTGACTTCGAGCAGGCTGGCTTCGGCAGCGCCAAGCACCTCCAGGGCAGGCTCGCTCTGGGCGGCGGCGCGGGCAATCGCCTCCGAGCAGATGAGCATGAGCCGCCGCAACAGGCTCTTGTCCTTGACGATGCGGATGTACTCCTCGATCACCGGCCGGCGCGGAAGGCCTTCGGTCAGGGACGCAAGGTAGGCGACTCCGCCCACCGCATCAACTTCCTTGAAGCGCGCCAGCTCGTTGGAGAGGGTGACGATATCGACGGGCCGCTGTGCGGTGAGCAACTCGCCCATGCGCAGGTAGATGCGGCGGTGAGAGTCGAGCGAAAAATCGTCGGGCTGCAGCTTTTCGGCGGCTTCTGAGTGGGCCGCATTGTCCAGCAGGATGGCGCCGAGGATGGTCTTTTCTGCGTCGACATTCGCCGGCAGTCCGGCCTCGTAGCCGGTCAGATTGGAGATGCTGGCCATGCAAAGAGTGTAGGGCAGGAAAGCTCTGCGGATGCCTGTGAAGAATCCGGCTGGCCACTGGAAAACTTGCCCGGCAATCCCCCTGCGAACCCGCGCGGCCGGGACAAGAGCCGCCTGGCGCCGCGCCACGCAACACCCTGTCGGCATAAAACCGCGATTCACGCTCGCGCAGTCCGGCGCCCTCGCCTTCCGGGGTCGTGCCCGCCTCCGCAGCGTGCAAAAACGCGCCTACTGCTGAATCGCCTTCTCAGAGGTGCCCGTGAAGTTGACCGAGGTCTGATCTATGAACGGAACAATGAATTGGAACTTGTAAGTGACCTTGACCTTGACCATGCAGCCCTGGCTGTTGGTCGTTGTGCATGCTGTACAGTTGCTCGAACAGTCGGGCGTCGTGCCGGGCCACGTGGTGGTCGCGGTCACGTTGGCCGGGTTTATCGCTCCAAGGCTCTTCACGTAGTTCTGAACATCGCTGGAAGTCGCGGTGCATTTGAAGTTCAAAGTGAAGTCCGGGGGAGCCGACGTACTGCAAGAACTGCCCCAGCTTGCACCGCGCACCATCGCATAGCGGGAACCCCGCTGCGCTGCGTAGGTCGCAAAGTGATAGCCATACATGGCGCGGCTCACGTCGCAGATGCCCAAAATTACGGTGAAGAAGACCATCGCGCAAAGAGAGAATTCCACCAGATCGCTGCCGCTATCGTTGCGCAAAGCGCCTTTAAGCTTGGGTATCCTCATCGTCCGCACCGTGCTTCGCGTGCCCTTTCCTCTCGCATGTTTTAGCTCCCTGACCGCATCGTAGCCGTCTGCGCAATGTTGATGCTGGCTGGAATGCCCGGCCACGGAAACACCGGCGTGTACGTTGCCGACGCGCTCACCTTCACCCAATACACCACGTTGTAGGTACAGGACGGCTCGGTCGTGCAACTGGTGGAACTTTTGGTGCCATCCGAGCATTCGCATCCGTAGGTCGGCGTTGAAACCGTCAGCCCCGGAACATCCGGAGCATCGCTGGTTGCCGCCGCTTTGATCCCGGTGATATCGGTCACGTTCTGGCTTCCGTATTCCGCACCGGCATGCGCCGCTCCGGACACTTCAATCGCCAGGTAGTACGCGCGCGAAAAGTCGATGGCGGCCAGCAGCACCAGCATAAGCGTCGGCATCACCAGGGCGAGTTCAACCATGCTGGACCCCTCGTCCTTGCGGCAGTGTCTGTGCAGTCTCCTGGCAAATTTCATCGTCATTCCACCATGTAGGTCAGCAGGTTTGATCTGATGGGGCTACCGCCTGGAAGCGATGAGTAATCGCTCCCAATTGTTAAATCCACGTTTCCATTCTGCGTGTACGTACTTACCACCAGAATCGTATAAGCAGCCACGTTGCTTCCGCCATTCAGAGTCAGGTTCGCGTCAGACGCGTAGATTGCGCCCTGCCAGCTTGAAGTCGTGTCTCCGTTAAGGATGATCGTGCTCGAGTCGGTTCGGTTCTGGAAATACAGGATTCCAGCGTAAGTCCCCGTGGTGGGCGCACTGAGCGCGGCGTGACTGCCGCCGTTCATCGTCAACGACCCGCTCTGGAAGTAAAACGTTACACCGGAACCGGTCATGCTGTCGCTTCCGTTGACGATCATGTTCCCCTCAATGACGTAGGTGCCTGGCTTGAAGGTCGCATTCACGTTGCCGTTGAGGATGATGCCGCCGCAGTAAACACCCGGGTTGAAAGTAGCTGTGCTGCTTGGGATGGCCGTGGACTGAGAGCCGCTCCAGGAGCTTCCCGAGCCGCTTCCGCAGGAGCCGATCGTCGGTGTCGGAAGACTGCTCAAGGGGTCCGACACGGAACTGACGCCCGTCTTCGGGGCAGGAGTGATCGAATTGTTCCCGTTGTTGATATCGCTCCCGACGATATCAAGCGCGGTCGTGCTGATGCTATCGTGGCCGTTGAAGATGGCCGCGGGACTCGCATTCGAGTTGTCGATGAACCCGCACGAAGCCTGGATGGTCGCGTTGCCATTGATCAGCATTGCGTTGCCCGCGTTCGGGCTCAGAATGTAACCGCAGTACTTCGGCTTGGTGCCGCCCGCCTCCGACCTTGCCTCCACGTTGATCGACTTGGTGCCCAGCACCCCACCGAAGATGGTGTTTACAGGCATCTGTACGACCGCCTCCACATAGTTGGTGCTGTTGTAGTTCGGATCGCTCGAACCCTTCGTGCACGGACCATTATTCAGAGTCAGCACAAATCCGCTCGCGCTGCTGGTGGCGCATTGCGTCGCCAGGGTGATGCCGGTCACGCCATTCTCGGTCAGTGCAGACTTAGCCGCATTCTGCATCGCCGTGCAATTGGCAGTGCTGCCGCAGCTGCCGATCTCGTACGCTCCGGCCAATGCGGCAGCGTCGGCAAGAGTCTGCAATTGGCGCTGCGTGTACAGAACTCGCCCTGCATCCACTGCCATAGCCAGAAAGCCGCACAGAAAAGTCAGCCCCAGCGCAGTCAGCACTAGGATATTCCCGTCCTCCGCTTTCGGATCCCGCTTTGCGCCTAACTGAACCTGACTCGATTCGGGCATAAGTCCGCACCTCTTCCGCAGAAATCACTTGCAAGAGCCGTGCCAAACTTGATCGGTTTGATCTGCAAGGACTTAAGTGGGCCAAACCCCGCTGCGGTGTGTACCCCCGTTTACACTCGTAGACGTGAGCATGCGGTCCCGTCCACAGCATGAGTCGGGAAAACGGAACAATGCCAAATCCCGGAACGGCCAGGGCATTCTTTCCGGACCGCGCACCTCCCCGGGCGAACCGCCCCCTTGGTCATCTCCGGTGCTGGAAATTCCGCAGGCGGGTGCTGCGTTCGATCGCCCGCAGGAACTCCAGGTTGTTGCAGGAGCCGGGCAGCGTTTCGTCGTAAAGCTGCTCTTCGAGCGTCGGCTCCAGCGAGCCGAGCACAAGAATCCGTGCCCACGGCCAGCGGTGCCGGGCGTACTCCGCCACCGCCTCCAGGTGGAACCGCCCCAGGCGCTGGCTCAGGACCACGGTTCCCGGTTCCGGCGGAGCGTCCATGCCGAACACCCCGAACCCGTCGGAAGCTGTGCGCACCGGGATGTCGTAACGGGCCAGCAGCGCCTGGCGGGTAGCCAGCGCAACGGGATCAGGATCAACATGAAGCACGGATGCGTTCAGATCCGGTCACACGCGAACGGGCCGCAGATGGAAGGCATCGCGTAACTGCATAAATCACCTGCCATCTCCAGGGGCCGGTCCAGGGGCAGAGGCAGCGAGCTGCGCAGCAGCAAAACCTCCCGCCCGTGTGCCCGCAAGGCAATTTGCCTTGCCATCGCGGAGTCGATGCCCCCGCCGCGGTATGCCCCGATGCGGATGTCCATCGGGATCCAGGGCACCGTCTGCTCGAATTCATGCAGCGTGACCGGAAGTTCCCCCCGAAACACGGCCACTGGCCGGGGAGGTTCGTCGTGGTCGATAAGACGGAAGAGCACCAGGTCGGCTCCGGCGTCCAGCAACTTCATAAGTTGCGTGGGCTCAACCCAGACCACGCGCAGGTGAGCGGCTGTCGGCCGCTGGACGTTTGCACATTGAATGCGCGCCATCGCCGCCGTGCGGATGCGACGTTCCCGCAGGTGACGCAGAACGCGCTGTACCAACAGCAGCGCGCTCAAAGAACCGAAAACAATCAGGATAAAATCCATTTTCTGAAAACCTCCTTCCGGCCAGTCGCGAGGGAGGCGGCGTGGCCAGCTCTGGAAGAGCCAAGCCCCTGCTCCGGAAAGGTCTCCGGCCCGGGCGGACAATGCAGCTCTTCGCGATCGGTGCGGGCCGCCGCGTGCGGGCGGCCGCGCGTGTGGCGCATGGCGTCACGGACAGAGCGGCTACAGGAGGGCGGGAGGAGGGCGGAACAAGAGCGAATGGATCCGGCTGGGCGCCGTGGGGAGAACCAGGCGTAACGCCTGCCGGCCGCGGAAAGCGCGGAAGTGCGGCAGGAAGGCGAACAGGGCGACGAACACCAGCCGGGGCGCGCGGCTTTGGTAGCCCGCCGCGGCGACGGCCACGCGCTTGGTTACCTGGTTGTCCGCCATCAGCTTGGCAACGTGCGCCGGATTGAGGGGAGCGGCCGGAATATAGAGCGACAGCTTGGCCTGCAGGCCCCAGGTAAAAACCGCAGCGCACAGGCAGAGCACAAGCGCCTTCAGCCAGGAAAAGGGCTCGCGGTTGGTGCTCGTTGCCGGCATGGGATACGCTCCTGCCATTGTGTCGCGTGTTTCTTGACCGGGGCGGCTGGCTTGCCCTCCGGAAGCTGCCGGAAGGGCCCCCTCGCAACATGTGCGGTCCACGCGCTTACGGGTACCTAAGAGTGGTTTGGCCGGGGGCAGGTTGTTCCCTTAAGCAGAAATCTTCGCCACCAACGTCCCGGCGCGACCACCGAACTTCCCGGTGAACTTCACCGGAAGGGCGTCGGCCAGGGACAGCCCCGCAGGCGCCCATCACGCAAACTGCTCTGCCTTCAAGGTTTCCAGCGCAGCACCGGCTTCCGCGCCGCCGTCACTTCGTCCAGCCGCGACACGCGGGTCGAGTGCGGCGCCGTCTTCACCAACTCCGGCGTCTCCTCCACCTCGCGCGCAATCGACCGCATCGCGTCGATAAACAGGTCCAGTTCCTCCACCGACTCGCTCTCCGTCGGCTCGATCATCAGTGCCCCTGGCACAATCAGCGGAAAGCTCACCGTGTACGGATGAAACCCATAATCGATCAGCCGCTTGGCGATGTCGCCCGTCTTCACGCCCCTGGACTGTTGACGCTTGTCGCTGAACACCACCTCGTGCATCGAAGGCGTCTTGTACGGAAGTTCGTACACGTCTTCCAGCTTCTTGCGGATGTAGTTCGCGTTCAGCACCGCGTCCTCTGTCGTCTGGCGCAGCCCGTCGGGCCCGTTGGCCAGGATGTAAGCCAGCGCCCGGATGAACATGCCGGTATTGCCGTAAAACGCCCGCACCCGGCCCACGCTCTGCGGCCGGTCGTAGTCCCAGGCCAGAGGGGCGCTGCGGTCATTCGAGTCGGGAGAAAGAGAGAAAGGCACCGGGGCGCGAAACAAGGGCTGAGGAGCGCCAGGGGCGGGCGGGTCGTCGTTGATAGTCTCCCATGCTTGGGGAGCAGGCAGATTGGGGTGATTCTCTTTGCGAACGAGTACAGGAATGGGCAAGAAGGGCTCCAGGAACTTCTTGCACGCCACCGGCCCCGATCCCGGACCGCCCCCGCCATGCGGAGTCGAGAACGTCTTGTGCAGGTTCAGGTGCATCACGTCCACGCCAAAGTCGCCCGGCCGCACCTTGCCCACCAGCGCGTTCATGTTGGCTCCGTCCATGTAAAGCAGCGCGCCTTTCGCGTGCAGAATATCCGCAATCTTGTGAATCTCGTTCTCGAAAACACCCAGCGTCGACGGGTTGGTGAGCATCAGCGCCGCGGTGTCTTCATCCACCTGCCGCGTCAGCGCCTCCAGGTCGATGCCGCCCAGCGCATTCGACTTCAGGTTCTCCACCTGGTACCCGCAGATGGCCGCCGTCGCCGGGTTGGTCCCGTGCGCCGAGTCGGGAATCAGCACCTTCTTGCGCGCATTTCCCTGCGACTCGTGCCAAGCACGCACCAGCAGGATGCCGGTGAACTCCCCATGTGCGCCCGCCGCCGGCTGCAGCGTGATAGCGTCCATTCCCGTGATCTCGATCAGGCACCGCTGCAACAGCGCAATGACCTCCAGAATCCCCTGCGCCAGCTCGTCCGGGCGGTAAGGATGCGCCTCCGCCAGCCCCTCGATCCGCGCGACAAGCTCATTCACGCGCGGGTTGTACTTCATCGTGCACGAGCCAAGCGGATACATCCCCAGGTCGATGGCGTAGTTCCACGTCGAAAGCCGCGTGAAGTGGCGGATGATCTCGATCTCGCTCAACTCCGGCAGCAGCCCGTCCGTCGTGCGATACGCATCGCCCAGCGCCGCCTTCATATCCACGGCCGGCACATCGAGCGGCGGCAGCTTGTAGCCGCGCTTGCCGGGCGCAGACTTCTCAAACACCAGCCGCTCGTTCTGCGTCTGGTGCGCCCGAACCTTCCCCAACGTCTTTCCTTGAACCACTGTTTCCGTCGTCGCCACGCTTACGCCTCCACCAGCCCCGCAGCCATCACCCGCGCCGCCGCTTCGATCTGCTCGCGCGTAATCATCTCCGTCGCGCACCACACCGTCGCATTGCCAAGCTCCGGATACCACCGGCCCAGCTCCACGCCGCCCACAATCCTGTTCTCGAGCAGCCGCTTCTGCCACACCGCTGCCGGCTCCGTCGTCTCCAGCACGAATTCATGAAACCGCGGCGCGCCCGTGAACTTGAGCTTCGCCCCCGGCACCGCGCTCAGCTCCCGCGCCGCGTAATGCGCCTTGGCCAGATTGTGCTCGGCCAGCTCGCGAATGCCTTCCTTCCCGTAAACGGTCAGGAAGATCGTCGCCATCAGCGCGACTAATGCTTGATTAGTGCAGATGTTCGACGTCGCCTTCTCGCGCCGGATATGCTGCTCCCTCGTCGAAAGCGTCAGCACAAATCCTCGGTTGCCGTCATGGTCCACGGTCTGCCCCACCAGCCGTCCCGGCATCTGCCGCAGATACTGTTCCTTCGCTGCAATCACGCCGCAGAACGGCCCGCCGTAGCTCAACGCCACGCCAAACGACTGCGCCTCCATGCTCACGATGTCCGCTTCCACCGGCGGCCGCACCACCCCCAGCGAAACGGCCTCCGCAATCGACACGCACAGCAGCGCGCCCTTCTTATGCGCGATCTCCGCAATCGCCGGAATGTCCTCGATCACGCCGAAGAAGTTAGGACTCTGCACCAGCACCGCCGCCGTCTCTTCCGTCACCCCGGCCTCAAGCGCCTTCAAATCCACGCGCGCCGTCTCGCGGTCTTAGCCCGCCGGCGTTATCGCCAGCTCCCGAACACGCAGATAGGTGTGCAGCACCTCGCGGTACTCAGGATGTACCGTGCGCGCCACCACCGCCTTGTGCCGCCCGGTCACACGCATCGCCATCAGCACGGCTTCCGCCGCGCCCGTCGACCCGTCGTACATGCTGGCGTTAGCCACGTCCATCCCCGTCAGCTCCGCAATCATCGTCTGGAACTCGAAGATCGCCTGAAGCGTCCCCTGCGTGATCTCCGCCTGGTAGGGCGTGTAGCTGGTCAGGAATTCACCCCTCTGCACCAGCGCGTCGATCACCACCGGCCGGTAATGCCGGTACGCGCCCGCGCCCAGAAAGCTGGCGTAGCCGGTCGAGTTCTTCTCGCCCGCCGCCTTGAAGTAGTCAATGATCTCGCTCTCGCCGTGCTGGCGCGGAATCGCGAGATCGCGCGTCAGCCGGTACTCGGCGGGAATCACAGCGAACAGATCGTCAATGGACTTCACGCCGATCTCGGCGAGCATCTGCTCGCGTTCGGCGGGAGATTTAGGTAAATAGCGCATAACGTCCTTCTGACCGAGTGGTCAGTGATCACTTCTCTTCGGCAATAAACGCCTCATATGCCGCCGCGTCTAGCAGCTTGCCCACCTCTGCCGCGTCCGACAACTCCACCTTGATGATCCACGTCTCGTGCGGCGCGGCATTGATCTTGTCCGGCTCGGTTTTCAGCGTCTCGTTCACTTCGGTCACAGTGCCGGAGACAGGCGAGTAGAGATCGCTCACCGCCTTCACGCTCTCCACCGACCCAAACGTCTGGTTGGCGGTCACCGTGTCGCCCACCTTGGGCGCGTCCACGTAGACGATGTCGCCCAGCGAGTTCTGCGCGTAATCCGTGATGCCGACTGTGCCAATGTTGCCCTCAACCGCGATCCATTCGTGCTCGCGCGTGTAGCGGTATTGCGTAGGGTAGGCCATGGAGCTCCTTCTTGCAGCAAAGATGCGAAACCCCAGTGTAAGGCGTCAGGCGGCGGGGGCGGAAACCGGCGCGTCGAGCGGCCGGCAGGAAATGGAATTCGGCTGCGCAACCGCAATCGGGAAATGCTGACGGCCTTCGGGCAGGAAGCTCCCCTCAACACCTACTGCGCCATGCCGGGATAAGGCTCAAGCGGCAACAGCGCCACCACTTCCAGCATGTCGCGCTCAGCCAGCGGCAGGGTGGCGATCGCCTCGCGTACCTCGGCCTCCGAGTTCGCCTCCCAAAGGATCACCGCCCCCGGCACGTCGCCGCGCTTCCATATCTGGCGCGCCATGCCCGAGCCGTACAGCTCTCTGGCCCGCCTGGCTTCGCTGGCAATCAATTCAGGAGTAAAGGCTTCGGCGGGGAAGGCATCGAGCCGCCTGCGAGTGAGCGCGAGGAATTGCATGCCCAGATTCTAGAGCCAGCCGTAGCCTGGCTCCACTTCACTGATTGAAAAACTCACCGTGCCCGCCATTCGCCCACGGATTGTAGTGCGCCGCAAAGTTGGCCAGGTTCTTCACCGACGGATGGTTGTAATCCCAGAACTCGACAACCGGATTGGGATTCGGATCCTCAAGCCATGCTTCGCCCAGGTGATTGAAGGCCGACACCGCCGTCTTCTGCGGATCGGCCACCAGCCCGTGTATCGCCTCCTGCCCATAAACATCGGCCTCGTGCTCAAAGTGGCGGCTCATGGTGTTCATCGCCGGAGTAAGGATGAACCCGGCCACCGAAAGCGCGAAAATCAGCGTCAGAAATCCGGCACGAGTCGCCCCCGGCGCCACCCCCTCCAGCCCGGCGCTCCTCAAAAGC
>VFSW01005227.1_pt1 | contig 19225 bp, 25 predicted proteins | sample 5358111 | NCBI WGS metagenome assembly VFSW01 (sample SAMN11554181, study PRJNA540505) | mine drainage metagenome | isolation source: sediment from site ElyBrook_90M | place: USA: Ely Copper Mine, Vershire, VT | collected 2017 | reverse complement strand
GTTTTGATCGGACAAATGGCCCCAATTAAATGTGGTTTGGTTGATCCATATCAGTAAGAGATTGCGAATTTTCAGTTATCCTGCGTTGCGCTGGGTGCTAAGAAAGCGTATTTTTGTATGGTTGCTGCGCTAATGTGCGCGAGCCTGATTCTAATAACACTTTATTATTAATAACTTTGGGGGGTTTACATGAGTGCGAAAAGTACAAGATCGCTTACATCCCGAGCCTTTTGGCCTATTATCGTGGGCGGGATGGTGACTGGTATGGGGAACGGTAGCGTATTCGGTGCATGCATAATGTGTGCGATGGGGCGCGGAGATTTCGATAACTGGGGCGGTATTGGCGTGCCTTCTTATAACCCGACAACATTCTCCGGATTTGTTAATTGGTCGATGATTACTTTTGGTATGGCATTCGTTGTGATTCTTGCGATTGCGTTGTCTCGCCATGATAAAATTGAAAAAGCGGCCCGCTGACCTGTGTTTACTGGTAATTGAGGCTATTCATTAAGTTGGAATTTTGATAAGGGGTTTGGCTATGGCTACGGTCGCGGGAGCACTTGGGATACTGTTGGCGTTTTCGAGTATGTTGCTGTCTTGGTATATTCTTAATCCGCATGAAAGAGATGATGGGGAAAGGAGATGATGGGAAGATCGTCTCAGGCGTGTTGTCCATTTGTTGAATTGAGGGAGAGTGATTATGCTTAAATATTTGTTTGCTAAAAACGAAGATATTCCGTCTGGCTCTGCGGCTATTTTCTTCGGGTATTCCGCAATAATCTGGTTTGTTATAGGTACGGGATTGGGATCCTTTAATGCGGCGAAGCTTGCATTTCCCGACTTTGTCACGGGCAACGAATACTTTGCTTTTGGCCATATGCGCCAGGTGCACGTGATGGCCGTGATCTTTGGCTGGATATCGATGGCCTTTGCTATGACCATGATGTACATCACGCCTGCGCTCGGGAACACTAAATTGTGGTCCGAAAAGCTGGGCTTGTGGAATTGTTTGCTGTGGAGCGTAGGCCTGCTGTTGGGCTTGACGGTCATGTGGGCGGGCATTTCTTCGGGGCGCGAATATTCAGATTTCCCGTGGCCGATAGACCTGTATCTGGCCACTTGTGTATTCATACCGCTTGGCGTCAATGTCTGGATGACGATTTTGAATCGCCGTACCCAGGGAATTTATATAACTAACTGGTTTTTTGCGGCATCCACATTCATGATAATTATCGTGTTTTTGATTGGAAATCTGCCGGAATTCTTTCATTTGACTGGGCTTACCGAGGCCTATTTGACTTGGTGGTTTGCGCACAACACTCTGGGGTTATGGATTACTCCGGTGGCGGCGGCAATCGCATACTATGTCATTCCCAAGGTAACTGGTAACCCCTTGTATTCTCATCGTATTGGCCATTTGCATTTCTGGGCCATTGTGGTGTTTTACTCCACGCCCGCTGCCCATCACCTGATGTCTGCACCTCTGCCGGAATGGTTGAAATCGTTCGCGTCTGTGGAAGGGGTGCTGATTCTGGTGCCCGCCATCGCATTCGTATCGAATATTTTGATGACGATGCAGGGCAAGTGGCATATGTTCGTGGAAGTTCTCGAGGTTCGTTTTACCATCACGGGTTGTCTGATGGCAATTCCGCTGAACATGCAGGGGGGGTTTCAGCAAACCCGCGCCATTAACTGGTATATACACGGAACGGGCTGGATTGTTGCCCATGCGCATCTGGCATTGCTGGGCATGTCGACTTTCCTGGAAATAGCTGCGGTTTACTTCGGTATGCAAACAATAATGAAGCGCAAGCTGTATTCGATTACGCTGGGCAACTTCCATTTTTGGCTGGTGCTGATAGGGTTTACTACTTACTGGGTTTCTATGACGATCGCCGGTTTGATACAGGGAGCGGGGAAGATATACGAGGTTCCTTATATCGATGTGGTGATTGCAGAGCATCCCTACATGATTGCGCGCTGGCTTGGCGGGTCCATGGTGTTTAGCGGCAACTGCATATGGTTATTCAACATGTGGATGACTGCACGCAAAGGAACTCCGATTCCGGTTGGTCGTATGCCGCATGAATTGGCCTACGAACGCTAAGTTATAAAAATAAGATCGATAAAATATCATGGAGATCAATCATGGCAGGATTTAGAGAATATAAAATCGGAGCAAAGCTGTTCGGCTTGGCGCTGGGCGGTTCGATGACCATCACCTTGTTTTTTCCGAGTTTTGATCTCGCGGCGGTGTCATCAACTGATGTGGCCCTTACCAAGCAACTGACAATGGGGCACGAAACGGCGTTCAACCTTGATGACCCGTTTTTGCTGGGATGGAACAAGCCCTTGGGCGTTACGCTTAAGGTTGATCCCAAAACGGGCCAGGCTATAGAGGGCGGCATGCCTGTGTATGTTTATCAGGCGGGAACGCCCTTCCCGGCGGGTATATTGCACCCGCGTATTTTGGGCAAAGGGATAGAAGAGTTGAGTGTGCAGCAGGGGCATGTTACGGAAGCGCGCAAAGATGCCGGCGCTGTTTTTACTCTGAGCAAGGGCACATATCAGGGAAAGCAGTATACCTATATTGAAGATCTTACTGTGACCAAGGGGTGGACTCCGGCAGATGTGATGCGTGTGGCCAAGGATGAGGATGTTTCGAATGCGGGCAAGGGAAAAACCATGTTCGTGCGCGAAGGATGCTGGTGGTGCCACACTTTACTGCCTGAAGAAACCCAGGATTGGCAAGTGTTCGGGGCGCCGCCCATGCTTGGCGATTTTAACGGTGAATCCCCAACTGCCTTCGGCTCCGACCGGAAAGCGCCGGACTTGTTGCACGTTGGGTCACGGAATGCATCCAGGGAGTGGATGATGATGCACTTCTTCAATCCGCGTTTGGTGCAACCGCATTCAATCATGCCGCGTTTCGACTATCTATGGGGAGATAAGGATGCTTCCGGCAATAAGATCGATTTCGCCAAGTGGAGGGCAGAATATATTGAGTATCGTGAAGGCAAGCGGGTAAATCCTCCGGATGTGCCGAGTTATGCCAGCAATTCCGAGATTCGTAGCGTGATTGATTTTGTATTGAGCTTAAAATAAATAATCGGGAGATAAAAAATGTCTTTGTCTTGGAACTTTGATAATCCGTTGCGGACTATGACCGACAGCGCCACGAATGAGGCGGATAAGGCGCTGTGGGAAACTGAAGATACCGGCGGAGTAACGATAGATAACCATCGTGTGCCGATTCCACTGGTGATGTTGATCATACTGACAGTCGTCACCGCGTTTGCTATTACCCAACCTTTGTGGGGGCAGCGCCCGACCGCATCACTTTATGTCGGCTACATAAAGTCCATGAATAGGCCGGAAGTGATGGCTATAAAAGACGATAAAGAGGCCATGAAACAAATTATCCAGCTGAATGCGGGGGTGGGAGATGTCGGAAGATTGGAGCGCCATCCTGTCTCCATGGATGATTTGCGTATTATCAAACCACAGATTGAAGCTCTGGAGGCCAGTGGTGTGGATTTGGGAGAATACGAGGTGGTCGGCGATCATGTTGTGATGGCAAATTTTGAGGGCAGGAAGAAGGCGGATGGCACACCACTAAGAAAGCAGCCATATTGGGACAAAGGATATACGATTGACATTTTTTACCTTAGCTGGTTTTTTACTTTGGTGATCGTGCTTACCAAAAGGCTTCCACCGTCAACCTGGCAGCCTAGGCATAGGCAGTGACAGCTTGATCGGATTGATAAGAATCTGCTTCTCAATCCGATTTCAACATATATTTCAGGAGAAATAAGTATGATTGAACTAGATAACGGCCCAATCGCAATTACCATTGTGATTGTCATGGCTTATTTATTTCCAATTTTGTATTCTTTTTTTATCGATCGTTATAATGACAGAAAATAATTACAGGCTAAACATAATAAATGGAGTTGGCGTTGCCAGGGCTTTGACGACTCGGTGTGGTTAGGTAAGCATTAAAAATGCCTCGCCGATCAAAAGGCGGGGCATTTCTATTTAAATAATAGTTCAAAGTCAGCTGGAGGTTACAATTCGACTTTCCGATTTCAGTACCACACTGTTGCAAGTGTCCCAGCTGAGCTCAGAGCTTTCACCAAAGTTCGATCTCAGCATAGAGGGTATGCGCAGTCAGCAGTTCAGTGAGGGGGTATTCGCCTTTTTGATGATAGGAATTTTGGTTTTTTCCGGGATTCTCATTGCACTCTGGATCACCATGACTCGTGCGAAGAAAATAAGATTCGGCGAACGTCTGATGTTTTCGGCAATTATTCTCGGTGTTGTGTTTGCAGTTTTTTTTGGTGCGCTGCAGATGCTTGGCGGCTACCTTTTTTGATTAATTATTGTGGATAAAAACTATGGCCAATTTTTTTGAAACGCTTCCTGACGGCTGGACCATATATTTGTGGTTGATCGTCGGCGCGATGATTATTGTTGCGGTAATTTACTGGATACGATGGGGTATGCATAACGAGCAATTTGATGAAGATATCAAATATTTAATTTTCAATGATAAAGATCAGGATAAGATGACACCGGAGGATTTTGCCAAAAGCAAGGCGGTCATGAATTCACAAATTGAGAGCCGCAAACGACACTTGGCAGAGGATGCGGAAAAGCATAAGTTTGGAGCATGAAACGTGGAGAAAAAGTTATTCTGGCTTTGATTGGCTTTGCTCTTGTTGCAGGTGTAGTACGAACACTGTTGCACGTAGAAGGGAAGCATGACAGAGACATTCCATTCTACAGTTCGGCTACACACGATGAAGCCATAGCTGCTATGGATATTTACCGCAGTAATGGCTGTAAAAGCTGCCACACGTTGTGGACATTACAGGACATATTGCAATTTGTACCGGCTCCCATGCTGGATGGAATTGGGTCGCTACGCACGGAAGACTGGCTGTATGCATATCTTTCAGCTCCTGATCCGCAGACTATCTTGCCATCCCGGCTAAAAAAACAATTTCAGATGCCATCCTATGCAACTTTGCCGGAAAGCCAGCGGCGTGTGTTATCGCACTATTTGTCAAGCCTGAAAGTCAAAGACTGGTACCTGGAGCAGACCAGGAAAGCCGAATACGAGAAGCTGACCGGGTTGGAGTACAAGAAATGAAACCACGCTATCTGCTGGGTATGGCTGCATTGCTAGTTGGTGTGATCTTGAATTACCTGGGAGACAGGTTGCTCGGGGTCAGGATAGAGCTATTCTCTGGCCTGTCCACCTTCAGCTTTGCCTGGTTGCTGGATGTGTTTTTTGTACCATTCCTGGTTGGCTTGGCGGTGTCCTGGATATTTGGTCTGGGCGGGAAATGGCTGTGCTATTTCCCCCCACTGATTGTGCGCAGTTTGAATTATGCCGAAATTCTGTATGTGTCCGGCACACCGCATGGCAGTAACCTGAACCCTATGGGCTGGTGGGGCCTGTATGTCATTTTGGCGATGGAGTCTGCGGGCATCGGTGGAATTGTGGGAGAAGTCATGAAGAAAAATGTATATGGCCGTACGGCAAAGGCTATTGTTGCAGGCCAGAAACAATCTTCCGCTGCAAAGGAAATCTAATGGCGGACAAACCTAAACAACAAATCCCGAGTCCGGCAGAGCGGCTGAAAAGAAAAAGATTTTTCTCTGCTACGATCATTACCTGTATTGCTTTGGCAATGATAGGCGGAAGCTTGCATGTTGTGAGACTGGGTTCGATACGCATGGGAGAAATGCGCGACTTGGCAACCTATAACCTGAAAGAAGAATCCACGAGGATACGCGCCGCAGGGGAAGATATTGCAATTCACGAGCAAAACGAGGAGCGTAAAAACCAGGCTGCGGGATATACGGTTGCAGAAGCGGAGGCATTACTCACCAAGGAGCAGTGGAATGAGATTGGATCAACCATACTGATTCCAGCAGGGAAATTTCTGATGGGCACAAACCTGCAAAACGCAGATGCAGCTTCGCATCCCCAGCATTCGGTGTATTTGAAGGCGTACCGTATAGACAAATATCCGGTAACGAATGCGCAATATGCGCGATTTGTGGCTGCAACCGGACATCGCCCGCCCTCTGACTGGAAAAACAGCAAAATACAACAAGGAGAGTTGCTGTATCCGGTTACCTTGGTTAATTGGTACGACGCAACAGCCTATGCAAAATGGGCTGGTAAGCGATTGCCTACTGAGGCAGAGTGGGAAAAGGCCGCTCGCGGGACAGATGGGAGACGCTGGCCATGGGGGGATAGAATGGATCCTGCCCGTTTGAACACCTATTACAATGTTGGTTCGGCGACTAATGTGACTACTTATGCCAACGGAATAAGTCCATATGGAGTTTATGATATGGCCGGCAATGTTGATGAATGGGTCGAGGATGACTTCCGTCCTTATAAGGGAACGGATGCGGCAGCAGATGTATTTCAGGGCAAGGTGGCTCGAGTATTGGACCCGCAGGATCGTGCTATGGGCCTTTCTGATATGGTTCCGGTGAATCGTCAGTACAAGGTTTTGCGCGGCGGTTCATGGAAGGGCGATCCATTTTCAACAGCCTCTTATCATAGGGATTATTCATGGGCAAATTTTGCGTCAGATTTTTATGGGTTCCGGTGCGCATCTGATTCGGGGCAATAATTGCATTTACTGAGGATGATATGAAACACATTTTGTTGAAAGTCGGCCCGACCTTGGTAAGCCTGGTTTGGGTGGCATCAGCTCAGGCAGAAGTTGATAGCTATCGTTTTGCGCACGTTACAATAGCTACTCCATGGTACATTTTTATATTCCTGTTGATGGGGGTTTTTGCTCCTTTTGTTTTAATGGTCGTGATCGCTTGGCGAAACGCAGTGCTGAAATCAAAGCAAGATATTGAAGATGCCAACAATGATTCAAAAAAATAGAGAATTTATGCTGCAAATTACAACATTTTTTTCAAGAGCATTAATTTTTCGCTCAATGGCAATTTTATTGGCAGTATTATTGCCAGCCTTGAGTCTGCTACCGGCTTATGCCGAGGACAACTCCCAGTCTGGGGACGGTGCCCAGATTATGCAGGCTTTCAATCAGCAACATAAGAACGACATACGGGATAATGCGATTAGCCCAAAAGAAAAACAGCAGATCATGTTTCTGTTGGGCGTGGCGCTTATAACTCTGGTTTTCATTACCGGCGGCTTGGGTGTCGCCATGGGCCTGTACGGCAAACCGGTATTCGTAGCGCACATGGTATTTGCCGGGCTGAGCATAACGCTGGCGATAGTTCATGCGATCGTGGGTTTGGTATGGTTTTATCCTTTTTAGTTTTTGGGCGCTACAGCTTTTTTTCTGTTTATGGCCTACGATTTTCCCAAGCAAATTCAAATTAGGGTGTCTTGCTGTTATCGGACACCTCTCATAGACCTGCGATAATCTTGCCTGATCTCAGGTTTCCAATTATCTGTTCAGTTTTTACATGTCATCCACCCAAACCGCTTACTTGAATTCCGAAACTTCAATCAAGATATCATGGTGGTGGGCGGTGGCAACACTTTATGGCTTGTCAGGTTTGACCAGTCTTGCATATGAGGTTCTATGGGCACGTATGTTGTCCATGCAATTTGGAGTTAGCATATTCGGCGTGGTGCTAACTGTTGCAGCATTCATGATCGGCTTGGGGCTGGGCAGTCTGGCGGGAATAAAATGGGCAAAACAATACAACAAACCTTTGGTCTTATTCGCACTGCTTGAGACAGCAATCGCACTCTATGCTTTGTTGTTGCCCGGTCTGCTTCATTCGGTTAGCGGGTGGATGGAAAGTGTTGCAATTCACCTGGCATTGACGCAATGGTATCTCTTACAAGGAGTCGAAGCTCTGTGTTTGATGGTAATTCCGGCATTTGCCATGGGGTTGGGATTTGCGCTGGTGCTGAAAGTTGTCGCACATACACCTCTGTCAATGGGAAAGCTCTATGGGCTTAACACGATAGGAGGAGCTGTCGGAGCGCTGTTCCCATTATGGGGTTTACCGGTGCTAGGCTGGATAGATTCGGTGCGGCTGGTAGCTTCCATTGGGCTGATAGTCGGTGTTGGCGCGATGATCTTGTCTCGGTTTACTCAGTCCAGCGATGAGAAATTTTCTTCTTCAGTAAAGATTAATCAAACACGTCCTTCTTTACTTGAATTGACCATTTATGGTGGGATCGGGGCCGGCAGCATCATGCTGGAAATCGGCTGGATTAGATTGTACGGCATGATCATGCTGCGTACTGAATATGTACTCGGGGTAATTCTGGCGGTATTTCTCCTTGGGATTGCGCTTGGCAGCCTGTTGCTTCCGCGCAGTCCCAAACACTGGTTGACTGTGGTAATGCCGACTGTAGCGGGAGGGGGCGTGTTGCTTGGTATGTACTTGCTTCCGTCCGCTTCGGCTTGGATAGAAAATAGCCAATTCCAGTCATTTTTTGGTGCAATGTGGTCGCAAGCACTGATGTTGGGGATATTTACGCTGCCGGTTACCTTGGCGTTGGGGGCCTGGTTGCCATTAATGGCCAAGCGGATTGGTGACGCCGAAACGAGCGGCGTGTGGTTATACGGCGCGAACTGCTTGGGCGGCGGAATCGGAGCAATTCTTGCCTGTTTAATTTGTATCCCATGGTTTGGCAGTGAGGCAATGGTTGTGTTGGCCGGGCTTGTAATTACTGTTCTGGGTTTGATATGGGCCAAGTCGCGGTGGTCTTGGTTGGCGATTGCGCCGATGTTGTTGCTTGCCTGGCCTTTACGCAACATGCCCCCGGTGCATGAGTTGCTGCCTAAAATTGAAGCCAACAGCCAAGACTTATACTTGTACGAGGATGCAATATCCTTGACGCAAGTAGTACAGCAACAGGATGGTCAACGCGTACTGTTGAGCGATTTACAGCGTATGGACGCCTCCACTGAACCAAGTGCAGTAGAGATTCAAATGGATCAGGCGCGACTTCCATTGCTGCTGCATCCCGCTCCTCACAGCGTGTTATTTCTGGGATTGGGAACCGGAATATCCATGGCCGGATCTTTGTCCTTTCCGGATTTGCAGCGTACCGCCGTAGAATTATCTCAGGGGTCAATTTACGCGGCCAGGAAGTGGTTCTCGCCGGTAAACGGCAACATCATGTATAAAGCGCAGGTTCAGAGGGATGATGCCAGGCATTTTTTAAGCACTACACAGCACAATTATGATGTGATCGTTGGCGATTTGTTTCATCCCGATCTGGCAGGGATGGGTTCATTGTTATCGGTGCAACATTTCCAGCGGGCTAGAAACCACTTGAGTGTTGACGGAGTATTCGTGCAGTGGTTGGCGCTGAACCAGTTAGATATTCAATCGCTCCAAGTGATTCTGCGCAGCTTTCGGCGTGTATTTCCAGAAGCCCAAATGTTTATGGATGGTATGCATCTGGCATTGGTTGGCACGGCAAAACAATTGTCTGCCCATATCATGCTTGAAAACTTGCACCATCTTTCAGCTAAACAGCAGGGGCTGGTTACAGGTGAAGAAGGTGCATGGACTTGGCTGGGTCGCTATTGGGGTCCGATTCCCGAGAGCAGCGGAGCGGTTCAGGATGAGTGGATGCCATATATCGAATTCAACTTACCGCGCGCGCGATATGACGGCAGGGTAAATTTGGCAAATTTGATGATGTGGTTGCTGCTGCGGCATCCCGACGCTAGTGAGGCCATGAAAATATTGGGGATAGATGCTGAGAATAAAAATCAATTCGGGCGTGCATATGTGGCGACGGAATTAATTGTGCGCGCATGGATATCTTCTATTCAGGGTGACGCAGAAAAAGCAGGCAACTTGATTTGGGTAGCTTATCAGGCGAATCCTCAAGACTACTGGATTGCCAATGCACTAGCTGATAATATGCTCCAGTCGCTTTCTCAAGCCAATCAGCACGGATTGAGCGAGCGCGAGGCATTACAGCGAATTTTGGTTTTTAATCCGAATTTTGTTGGCGCTTTACGCGCTATTTGGCACCTGGAACGGTCTGCAGGCAACGCTAAAGCGGCTGAGGGTTATCGTCTGCGGCTGCTTGCCATATCACCACTTGACGGCGAAGCAAAAGCGACTCAGTGAATTTGTTATAACCAGTACTGCTTCAAAAGGTACATATGTCCTCGAATATCAACAAAACACTATCCGGCATTCCGATAAAGGTTGTTGGTTCTGCGGCTAGTTTGGGGGGGCGCAATTTTCGCTGGAAGAGGCGCGCTGTCCAAGTGACCATTCTGCTATTGTTGGTGTTAATACCGATATCTGGATTGTTTCGGATTGATCCGGAAAACGGGGCATTTGTTGTGTTGGGATGGCAAATATGGTTAGCTGATTTCTTTTTAATATCCGGCTTGTGGATTATGTTGGCCAGCGCAATGATTGCGCTGTATTCGCTTGCCGGGACAGTTTTTTGCGGGTGGGCGTGTCCGCAGAATACCTTGTCAGAATGGGCCAACCATATGACCCATAAATTACTTGGCAAGCGCGCTGAAGTCAGCTTGACCGGTGAAGCACCGAAAGTGGCGGCCGCCAAAAATAAGATACTAAACTGGGCTTTGTTGGGGCTTTCATTTTTAATTGCGGCAATGCTATTTTCATTGCTTCCACTACTGTATTTTTATCCGCCGGATGTGGTGTGGTCTTTTATAATTCAGAGAGACGATGCAAGATTAGCCGGGTCCTTATATTGGATTTATTCGGTATGGGTGCTGATTATCTTGCTGGATATTGCTGTGATTCGTCATTTTTGGTGTCGTTTTGCTTGTGTATACAAGGTTTGGCAGCATTCGTTTAAAACCAAGGAAACATTGCATGTGGCTTACGATTCCAACCGTTCAGATGAATGCGCAAAATGTAATTATTGCGTGACAACTTGTTTCATAGATTTGGATCCACGCAGGACAGAGATTTACGACAGCTGTATTAACTGTGGCGATTGTATCGATGCGTGCAATAACTTGCAGGCTAAAAAGGGCGGTGTGGGTCTATTGAGGTTTGAATTTGGGCAGCGTAAAACGGGCAAGGCCCGTGAATTTCGCGATAATTCCATTTTGTTGTTGTCGCGATTTCGTTGGACCACGCCGTTTGCGGTTATGGGTGCCGTCATGTTCGCGTGGGGAGTCTGGTCATATCAGCCTTACCATGTGGCAGTGGGGACCCAGCAAATGGCGCATAATCATTCTGGAAGCGATTACCAAATTGAAGTTTCCAGCAAGCGATATCGTCCAACCGAACTGACCATGTCTGTTGAAGGACTACCACAGAATGATTTTACCTTGAGCAATTTCAAGGTGAGCCTGAAATCGGTTGGGCGTACATCGGTATTCCTTTCTGTGTCACCCGAACTAAAGCGAGGCCTCTACCCTTTTGTGGTGGTGGTCCATTCCAAAGATGGCTGGATTGGGCGTTTTAACGTCCAGCATTTTGTTGAATAGGAGAGATGTGATGGAACAGAATGATAAAATACCGGGTGTTGCGAATGATGGGACTCCATGGGGAGAGATGCGCAAAGATAACTTTGGTTATGCCTCGGACGAGGAGCGCTTGGAGAAGCGCGGCATGGAAGATTGGGAATTGGTAGAGAAGATTCCGGAGTCGCAACGGAATATTCCTTATTGGTTTATGGCTGTGGTGGTGATTGTATTGCTGGTTGGCGTTGGTCTCAGTTTTCCATTCTGGGGGCTGCGTCCCGGAGTGGTGGTGAAGTGGACCGACTGGGTGAAGGACCCGGGATTTTTGGGATCACTTGTGTATGTTACGGTTGGTGCAATATTCATATACTACATGACATATTTGTACGGGTCACATGCCGCAGGCAGACTTGACTCCGACAAAGAAAATCAAGATAAAATAAAATCTGAAAAGCAAGATTGACGCTTGTTTTTGCTATGGTAAACTTTTATCTTGAACGTGAAAAATTACTGACTATATTGTTGAGTTTGATTGTCGCAGGGCTTGTCGCTTGTAGCGACGGGAGAAAGCCTCTGTCGGTTTCCCCGCAACAGTGGAATGAGAATGTTGTGCGCATTGAGACTCATCCCAACCCCCCGCTCGCTGGTATGTCCGAGATTGTGGTTATCGTCACCGGCCCGCACGGCAAGCCTATCGGGGATTTAATTGTGTCTCTGCGTGGGAGCGAGTCGGAGCCCTGGATACAGGCGATTCAGGATGGTTTTATGGGTGTATACCGCCGGAGCGTCGATATTGGAGAGGGTGACGCAGCAGCGGTACAGGTGCGGCTTCAGCAAGGAACAAAGCAGAAGGTTTTGCTCTTCCCGCTAAAGCTGACTACTGAGTAATGTTTTTAATAATTCTGCGAAGCGGCTAGTGATCTTTGGACGCAGTTATGGTAAGAACGACATTTGCAAGGTAAGTGCAGAAGCCAACCGCCATCGTGGTTCCGGAAATTGCCATAACTGGACCGTATAGGCGATGAACAGCAGGAATCTCCTGAGGGTTGGAATGCAATAACAAACCTTCCCAAATCCCAAAAACTATTTGTATGATGTAGAAACTATATACACCTATGGTGACCCACCAAAAAGTATGCTTAACCAACTTGATGGAATATATTCTTTTTCCCGAAAAGATTGGCAGTAAATAATAAGTTACGCACATAGCCAGTAGCACTACGCCACCAACTAAATTCATGTGTGCGTGCGCTAAAGGATCAATCATGTGTCCAGGGCCACCGTATGGACTTCCAATCGAATCCAACCATGCGCGAACAGGAGGCATGACCTGAAGCATGCCATGAATAGTGCCGATGAAAAATGAAAAAACAGAAACAAGCAGAAATTTTAGTAAATGTTGATGCAGAATGTCTTTGCTCATATTGTAAGGAAACTTTTACAGATAGGCCAACTGAGTTGGGACGGCCAAATGGGAAGATGCCAATATCTGGTGATTACTTCGAAACATTAAACAATGCCCGGCGATTTGCCGGACATTGTTCTTGGCAATACTTAGGAATAGAATAGCAAAGGGATTGCTTTTATTTTATATCTTTTTCGACGATGCGTTCAATACCCATTGTTCCCAAGGATATAGCAACAATAATTCCCAATGAAAAAATTACAATTGGCACTAACAGTTCAACTGGCATAGCTTATCTCCCTTGTTGCGTTACATATCAAAAACTGAAAAAACTACACACCAAAACTAGTTTCCCCTCCAACAGGAAATCAGTCTATCGGAATCTTTCTATTAGCGCAACTACTTTTGTAGAGTACTTTTGTAGAGTCGAAATGCATAATGTGCAGGTTGTTAAAGAGAGCATGTTATTGCTGTGCTAGATTGCTTCCTGATACAATACAAACGGTTGCTAGGTGCGGCGAATGTGTCCTGATTTTATTGATTCTAGCTGAGTAAAACTTGCCTAGCAGCCTCGACCGAGTATAAGGACGCGTTATATCAGATCATATGGCGGTCTATATCTAGATTATTCAAGTTGCAGTAAATTTTTAGAGCGAAAATCACACTTAAATTTAGTTTGTTAATTTATAGGCGGCGTTATCCTGTCCCTAAAGTTGGTTACTGACCTACTGGTAAATATTATTAAAATGAAAAATTGGTTACTGAATATTCCAAATAAACTTTGGGCTTTTTCCGCGCTTTTGCTCTGGGGTGCACTAAGCTACATTTTATTGAACAAAACTTCTTATGGTATCGATGAGGGCGCTGCGCGTGCATTGTTGCTTGTCTGGTCGGTGGCTGATAATGTTGTCAGTCCAATTGTAACTTTAGGATTGCCTGATTTCCGTACATTATTCTTCGCACCTGTCGGTTATTTATGGGTAGGTAATATAGTGGCCGCGAAGATTTTTACATTGGTTGTGATGTCCGGCGCAGTATGGGCATGCTTTAGATGGAGACAGCAAAATGGGAATTCAGAAGGTGCTCTTCTGGCATCCGGCCTGTTGTTGATTTCCCCGTTGCTGATCAATCAAATTGACACGATTTCTGTTTCGCCATATTTACTCATTATTTTCGCATTTGGCGCGTGGTTGGATAAAATTTATCGTGAATCTCCCCAGGCCTTAGGTGGGATGTATTTTTCTCAGATTCTTTTATGCTTGGTGAGCGTTACATTGCACCCTGTCGGCTTGGCCTACCCTCTAGCGCTCTTGTGGGGATGGCATACTAACCCCTCCGATGCGAAACATAAGCAATATTTTTTTGGTGGAATAATTTTTGTCGTTCTTTTAGCGCTTTTGCTAACATCTGGATGGAGTCACGTGGAGTGGTTCAGCAATCCGGTCAGAGGCTTGTCAAGTTTGCTATCAGGTTTTTCATTGGCCAAGAACATTGGAACCCTTGGCTGGATTTCTGGAATAGGGATAATCGCCATTCTGTTGTTGGTAATATGGAAGCAGGCGGGAAAATTATGGGCAGATATTCTCGGGCGTACCTTGTTGATTGCAACCATTTTAGGCGTGCTGACAGGTGATGCAACTTGGAGCATCATTGTACTGACGGTCTGTTTGTATTGGGGCTTACCATTGCTGCTGCCGACAAATTCAAATTCATCCAGTGGGTTTTGGGAGCAGCGCGGGATCGCCATGTCTTTGTTCTTCATTCTTTCAACCATGTTTATGCTGGCTGATAAGGCGTATTATCAAACAGTGCAGGACGGCTATTTGTCACCGCGAGACAGCCTGATCAAAGCTTTGGCGGAGGATAGAAGCAATTTTTTAAATGATCAACACAGAAATGATATTCCATTAACGCAGCCTAAGCAGCCGGTTCGTGTGGCTAGTCAGTGGCCCGGGCTTACCATGCTGGCCTGTCGATGTGATGTACTTCCATTGCCTCCTCCCGTCAAGGATAGCGACGCTCTGCTCGCAATGCTGAAGGGCGTCAACTATTTGATATTCGATCAGCGCGATCCAAAGAATAATTCTCTCGGGAGAAATCTTTCTACTATGGAGGCGGGGAAAGTTGAGACAGTTGCTTTGCAGCAAGGGGGTGTGATCGTTGAAATCATGAGTCCGTTACCTGGGCAAAAGCCATGAATAAAGGCATAATTGCAGAAATATTAATCTATTTTGTTTCTGCAATCAGCGCACTTTTCATAATTGGCTTTGCGGTGCATATGCTCATAGGGGGAGAAGTCAGTCAGGCAACGGAGTATCAGTATATCGCCGTAATCTGCTTTATTGTCGCCTGTGTCATTATTTATATGGCATGGGACGTCATTCAAAAACGTTCTGGTAAAATGTGACAGGACAATTTGATTGTGGCCAACTAATTTGATGGGCTGATTTTTCGTTGGTTGATGGTTTAGAGGGTAAAGAATCGCAAGCTAAGCATCAGTTTTTACCGATGCCGTTTGTCATTGAATGATGCCGATGGTCAAAGTGGTGGGTCATCGGTAGCCACAGAGGGATTTCCGTTGAACCCATTGCGGACACCTACTTGAGGTGACGTTTTAAATGTGCTTGTGCCGTCTCGAACTGTGCAGAATCGGCAAACTGCCCCTTATGAAATACAAATTGCAATTGTTTTCCAGATCCATCCGAGCCGGAAATGCCAAAAGTCCTACCTGAATAATCTGGGAAGTAGCGGAGGTTTTTTACCAAGTCAACCCGGATACCGTTTTTTTGCACCAAGCCGATGCTTTGATCGCCTGTTTTTAGGCTGATGGGGGCAGACGGTAAAAGCATCAACCTTGTTTGTAATACTCGATTAAACCCGACTATAAAAAAGAAACAGGTCAAGAAAAAGAATAAATAACCCATGTTGTGAGCATCGCTATACCAAAAACTGGTAGCAATAGAACCCAGCGCGATCACTGTTGGAATGTAGAGAAGTAAGTCCCATATCATACCCTTACGATCCCTAACTAAGTCAAATTGTGTTGCATCTGCAATATGCTTGTTCGTCATTTTCAGCAACCGATCACCTTGGCTTGTAATTTAATACTGCAAACAAAATTAACTCAAGCCTTACAAAACTTGTTTGATCGCATCATCTAATTCACCGTACAGCATTCGCCCAGCGCGCTCAAAATGCACAATGCTATTTTTATCGACGATAAATGTCCACGGATCCCCCATGACTTGATAAGCCTTATAAGCCTGTGGGTTCTCATACTGATCTATATGGATAAATATCATTTTATTTTGATACTTATCCATTATTGCTTTGAGCATCTGGAGTTGTTCGTCGCAATTCGTGCAATGTCCGGGGGTTGCAAACTCCAATACTATAGGTTTGCCAGTTAACAAGGCCTGGTCTATCGAATACTGATACATGCGAGGATCAGGCTGCCGATAAGTGGTAACTTTGCTGAAGTCGCCGCCGACATCAGCCAAAGTCTTGGTGGGTAAGCTTGGAGCTCGGCCGCCTACGGCGAAACCAGCCGACAATCTTTGCTCACAACCCACCACCAAGCTCATTAGAACAATCCAGAAGCAGGCCCACAGTAACGGTCGCTTGTTCATTTTTGGTTTTGCCATCCAGTCGTGGTTTTATACAGGTTGTAACCCCAGATAATATTCGCCGTAAGTACTAACATTCCAAACATTCCAACAAAAGCAAGTAAGTGACTGACCAGTTTTTCGGTGTCTTCCCCTGTACTCAAGCCCCCGATCAATCCGGCAGTGAAGAAGAAAACAACCATCCCGATCAACCCGAAGTTATGCATCCAGAAATGAATTTTCACTAAGCGAACGCTGTAAATCGAACGTTTGGAAACCACAGGAACCACATAGTAAAGTGCCGCAAATATCGCCATCTCGACCCAACCCAGTAAGTTGATGTGCCCATGCGCCAGGGTAATTAAACGTCCATGCGCGCTGTAATCCACAAAATGCCGGAAGGCGGGAACCCCACCCATAATTGCTCCCCAAGAGAAGCCAATGATGCTATAAATTATGCACGCGTATACAAACCATAAAATATATCTGGTGAAATCCTTGTTCTGCAATGCGTTGTGCTCAGTGCTTTCCGTCATGTTGACCCTCTTGTGAATTTGATTTCATCCAATCCCGAATATCCCTATACTTGCTTCTCCAGCCATCCGGCGTCCACATATCAAGCATGGCATCAATAAAGCTCGACTCGCCTTGGGGCGGCTCGAATGATGATGAGGATCCTTGATCTGATTTTAACTCGGATAGAAATATTGCCATGTCATGTAAATCCGAATCCGGAAGGTTGGATACATAAGCAGCATCTTTTGGAGGTGCTCCATGATCCATAGTTTTTGCACCATAAGTCTGTTCTGGGTGTTTGAGAAAACTGTAGAAATAATTGACATCATGTTTCGAACCCAGCCCATCCAGGCTTACACCCATGCTGGTGCCGCTACCTACGGCATGATGGCAATCGTAACAATTATTATTTTCATATATCCCGTAACCTCGTAGCCCGGCAGTTGAAAAGTTGAAATGCGTCAGAATCGGGAACAACGGTTTACTGGCGTTATGCCTGACGGTTTCTAATACTGTAAAGTTAATCACAGTAATGACAATCAGCAAAGCAACTACCCCAAAAAGAATCTTTTCACCTTTTTTCATCTATCATCAATCCCGATATAAAACGAATCTCAATTTTCGCTGTAGTATTACATCAACGAACATTCAAAGAAAAAAGACTGGCCTGAGTTGGCCAGTCTTCTTCAATCTACCCGCACCCGTTATTGCATTATTGACGAAGCGGAGATTAAAAACAAGAAAACTTCACCGAACGATAGTTACGTTTTTCATGACTGTCTTGTTGTCGATCTGGTACCCGTTACCCTCTGTGCTATCGGATGCTTGTGACAAGAAGGCTGCAGCATTATGGATATCATCATCGGATAATTTCTGGGCAATCTTTTGCATTTGTCCATAAGGATCATTTGCACGGGAACCATCACGCCAATGTGTCAACTGATTGACTATATATACATACTTTTGCTGAGCGATTTTTGGATAAACTGGATCTGCGCCCCGGCCATTATAGCCATGGCATGACTGGCACGCAGAAACCTTGCCCGATTCTCCGTAGCGTACAAGAATCTGGCCCTTGTAGGTTTCACCTACGACTGTGCCATCCGCCTTAAGCGCGTTGAGGTCAGAAGGATCGGGATCATGCGGGAAACTGTTCTCGTATGCAGCCAGATCACGCCTGTCCTGAACAGTTAATCCTTTTGCAATACCGTTCATCTGATCCATAGTCAGATCTTTGCGCTTATCTTCCGCAAAATTGGTCAGTTGCTTGACGATATATACATATCCAACATTAGCAAGCCTAGGAGTCCCCATAGCATCCATGCCCATGGCCTTGTCGCCATGACATGTGGCACAAGCTGGAACGCCAGCGTCCGGTTTTCCATTCTCGTAAATATTTTTTCCATTAGTAACATTTGCCGTTACAACTCCTTCGTCTGCAAAACTTGCTCCCGGAAATGCCAGTATGACGACAGCACCCCAACATAATATCGCCAAATTGGATAAATTACGCATGTATCCCTCCCCATTCTTTAGTTTTCAATCACTCGATTACCTGCAACCACCTTAAAACTATTGCGCGATCCTGACTTGATTAAGTAAATAAATCAGGAATTCTTCTTAAACATAAGAAAAGCCAAGCCAAATATAAACCCAAAAATCATGACGTACATCATAAGAACTTCACTGGTTGTTGTATCAGGTTCAAGCATTTGCAACTCCTCGGTCGATGAAGATAATTAACAATCCCTAGTTAGGGGCGTGGATAATAATAACATCAAGAAATCAATGTGTCATTCGTCTTCTACCACATGACAAATAACACCCCCTCGTTACAGCTTTACAATCATGCATTCATTAATTTTCCGGCCGCATTTTTTGGTTTCATCCCGCCATATTCGAAGTAGTCAAGAACATAACGTACCATTTCGTTCCCGGCCAGCGAATCAAGAGCGCCAAAATTTGGTTTGTTCAGGCCACAGCGTAACTCGGAGTAACATAACTGCAAATGTGCATCAATGCACTGACATGGATCAACCAAACCACATTTAATTGGCGGTCGTATACCCGATTGAAACGTTTGGGAACCAAATACAATGAATGCTGGCCGCGAGCCATAGATCGGGAAGCCGCACTTGCCGCTGTTTGGAGGTCAGAAATTTTCCTTAAATGCGACGAGTATACACGGGCCCGAATATTTATTCGGCAATATCGAGGTAATCAACGATATCCCTGAGTTAAGTTACCCG
>VFSW01005226.1_pt1 | contig 19225 bp, 12 predicted proteins | sample 5358111 | NCBI WGS metagenome assembly VFSW01 (sample SAMN11554181, study PRJNA540505) | mine drainage metagenome | isolation source: sediment from site ElyBrook_90M | place: USA: Ely Copper Mine, Vershire, VT | collected 2017 | reverse complement strand
ACGTGTCCTTGATCGACTCCTGGTAGAAGTCGCCGGCCCGCGTCATCTTCGAGTCCGAGAAGCCCAGGACGTGCCCGCCGAGACGGTGCATCGCCGCTTCCGTCGACAGGCGCGTGCGGGTGGAGGGCTGGTAGAACGCGGTCAGGAGCGTCTTCTCCTTCAGCAGGTCCGTATTGCGGCGATCGCGGGCGAACGGGCGCAGGTCGTCGGCGACCTGGAAGACCCGGAAGAACTCGTCGCGGCTGAAATCCTTGAGCGAGAGGATGTCGCGACCGATGAAGCTCCTCATGACCTCTCCTCCCTGGACGGACTTGATGACGGGCCGTCGGCGGCCGTGGACGGGGTTGCGCCGGCGGCGTGGCCCGAGCGGCGCACGCCGGTGAAGAGCACCGCGACTGTCTCGGCGGGATCGATGGCCCCGTCCCGCTGCATCGCGAGCAGGCCGGCAAGGCCGGCCGAGCCAGTGTGATCGACGTCGATGCCGGTGGTCGAGACGGCGAGGTCGTTGGCCTCGGCGAGAGTCGCTTCGTCCACGACGACCGGCGAGCCGCCCGTTTCGAGCATCGCCCGGACCACCGCCAGCCAGTCGTAGGTCTCGTCGTCGAGGATCCCGTGGGCGATGCTTTGCGGCTCCTCCTCCCACGGCCACATGAACTGCGAGCGGTGGCGGGCGGCGAAGGCCAGGGCAGCGGCCGGCGTTTCGCCGGCTCGAACACGCGCCGCCACGTGCTCGTAGGCGCGTTCCAGCGGGTGGGCACCGTGTGTCTGCACCGCGTGGAAGCGGCCGGGCCCCACCGCCGCGCCCAGCGCCCGCGCCTCGGCGAGACCGCCACCCACGGCGGCGGCGAGGGCGCCACCGCCGACCTGGACGAAGACCCGGTCGAGCCGGGCCCCACCGGTCTCGAGCCCCGCGGCCATCTCCCAGCCCATCGTCTCGCCTCCCTGGACGGCGAAGCCGTTCAGGTTTCCCTGGCAGGTGAACGGCAGGGCGCCCTCCGCCACTGCGGCGAGCAGTCGGTTGTAGGTGGGATCGCCGCCGACCCCGGGCCTGCGCTCGCAGACCTCGAGGCGGGCTCCGAGTTCGCGCAGCCGTGCCACGACGGCAGGGTCCGCGTCCGGGGGAATGAAGACGTCGAGTGGTCGGTTGGCGGCTCGGGCCACGACCGCCGCGGCCAGCGCCGCGTTGCCGCAGCTGGCCACGGCGAAAGGCGGCGGGGTGCCGGGCGCGCCTCCCGGGCCGGGCGCGTCTCCGGGCCCGCCCACACCCCCGGTGCCGGGCGCCCCTCCGTCGGCGCCGCGGCGCGCGGCCTCGGCCACTTCCAGCTCCAGCAGCGTCCCCATCAGGTGGCGCGCCTTGTGTGAGCCCGACACGTTTCCGGTCTCGTCCTTGACCCAGACCCCTCCCCCGCCCGAGAAGCCGAGGCGATCGCTCAGCTCTGCGGCGCGGAAGAACGGCGTGACCCGGAAGCCGTGCCCGTCGACGGCGGCCACGGCCTCGTCCAGCCGTTCGACCAGGGCGATGTAGTCGGCATCGCTCCAGCCGAGACCGCGCGCCGCATGCCATGCATGGAAAAGGGTCCGGTGGCGCACGAACGGGCTCGGCTCGTCACCACGCGGGAATGCGAGCGCGGCCGTGTCGAGCATGCGGACGAGCACGTGGTCGACGTCGTCGCCTTCGGTGGAGGCGGGGCAACGCAGCGGTACCGGCTCGCCGGGCGCGAGTCGGTGGCCGCAGCCCGAGCACTCGAACCAGGCGGCTCGGCCTTCGGCCCGCGCGAGCACGGGCTCCGCCGGGGTTTCGGCCTTCACGACGCCGCCCGCACGCGAGCGTTGAACTCGCCGATCAGCTCGTCCCAGGCCGCCGGCAGGACGCGCAGGCCGTCCCAGAAGTCCTGGCTCCGACGTGCCTCGAAGGCCGCGAGATCGACGCCCTGCTGCTCGACCCAGGTGTAGTAGCCCAGGTTGAATATCCGCTCACGCTCCTCGCGGCCCAGCTCGAGCAGGTCATCCGTGCCGGCGCCCAGCATGTGCTGCCCGAACGTCTCGGCGGCCGAGGTGGCGGTAAACTCGCCGGGGAAATCGCGGGCGACGATCCGAGATACCTCGGACCGGTACATCGCGGCGCCGTCGGTGGCGACGGTGATGACCACGTCGTCGGGCCCCAGCTGCAGCCGCTTCGCCGCCTTGACCGCCAGCAGAACGTTGCAGATCGACGAGATGCCGAAGGCCGGCAACTCGGCCAGGACCGCCTCGGGGACGTGCCGCTCGGTGGCCAGGAAGCGCAGGCCCGCCTCGGTGTTGAACAGGACGAGCAGGTGGTCGGTGGCACGGTCGGACACATCCACCACGAGGTCCGTGTTCATCACGTTGTGGATGAGCGGTATGTGCTTGTCGCCGATCCCCTGGATGTTGTGCTCGCCGAAGCCGTTCCGGAGCATCGTCGGGCACTCGAGTGCCTCGCCGGCCACGATCTTGGTCGCGTGTCGCTCCTTGAGGTAATCGCCCGCGCCGATCGTCCCCGCCGAGCCGGTCGCGGAGGTGAACGCCGCCAGAGCCAGCCCCGGCTCCGTCTCTCGCACCGCTTCGAAGACCCGCTCGAGGGCACGCCCGGTGACCAGGTAGTGGACCAGGTGGTTCCCGAACTCCGAGAACTGGTTGAGGATGACGTTGGCCGAGTCGCGCTGCAGCTCGGCGCACTTGTCGTAGATCTCCTTGACGTTGCTCTCGGTGCCGGGCGTGCGAATGATGTCGCCCGGGTCGACGACCCAACGCTCCAGCCAGTCGAAGCGCTCGCGGCTCATGCCCTCGGGCAGGACTGCCACTCCGCGGCAGCCCATGATCCGGCTGATCGCCACGCCGCCGCGGCAGTAGTTCCCGGTCGAGGGCCACACGGCGCGCTGCGTCGTGGGATCGAACTGGCCGGTGACGAGCCGCGGGGCAAGGCAGCCGAACGCGGCGAGGACCTTGTGCGCGGCGATCATCGGGAACCGGTCGCCCAGCACCACGACTATCCGGGCGTCGACGCCTGTGAGCTCCCGCGGGAGCACCACGTACTCCGGGATGCGGACCCGGCCCCTTCTGGCGAGGTCGTTGAACCAGTGGACCCGGAACAGGTTCCGCGGATCCGGGGAATCGGGGTCCACCGACGCGAGCGAGGCGACCGTGGAAGCCGGGATGCGCTCCGGATCGGCCAGCTCCGCGAACGTCGGCATGACTATTCCGGTCTCTCGGAACCGGCCCACTGCCCGCTGGTACGCGGCGGCATCGACCAGTTCGCGCTCAAGTCCAGGCAGCTGCATGACCCGCTCCATTCATCGTCTTCGGGACGCGACGCTTGGGAGTGCCACTAGACAGGCACGCGTGGGCGAAGGAGAGACACGCCGTTCGAAATGCCAGGGCGGACAGAATCCGGTTGCGTGGGGAGCCTGCCCGGGAGCAACATCGTTTCATGCTCCCCGTTCCGGCTGGATACACATCGACCCGCTCTGGACGAGACCATGCCGACTGAGTGGGTCGATACTACTCCCACGTCCAGCGCTGGACGTGTCGCGGGCGCGCCTCCGCGCCGGTGCCAGACCCGGCCTCCTCTCGCCACTCCAACCCAACCCCGACGGTCCGCGACCGCCTGAAATCGGAGGAGCGTCCGTCATGCGCTTCACCCTGAACGGCGAACCGGTCGAAGTCGAAGTCGAACCGGGGGAAACGCTTCTCGAGCTTTTCCGCGACCGCCGGGGCCTGCGCTCGATGAAGGAAGGCTGCGCGCCCGAGGGGTCGTGCGGGGCGTGCACGATCCTGATCGACGGCCATGCGGTCGTGTCGTGCACCCACCCGGCCGATCGGCTGGCCGGCCGCGACATCGTGACGCTCGAGGGGCTGGCGCCCGCGGTTCGCGAAGCCTGGGCCGACGCGTTCGTCGCGGCCGGGGCCGTCCAATGCGGCTTCTGCACCCCGGGCATGATCATGAAGGCCGAGGCGCTGATCCGGCGGCTGCCAAATCCGAGCCGAGACGAGATCGCTCACGCCCTGGCCGGGAATCTCTGCCGCTGTACCGGCTACGTCCGGATCGTGGAGGCGATCGAGACGGCGGCCGCGGCCAGGCGGGGAGAGCCTTCCGGCGGCGCGCGTTCGGGCGGGCTGCCCGCCGAGGGCCGCGGCGGCGTGGGGTCGCGGGCGGCGCGCTACGAGGGACGGGAGATCGCCCTGGGCGAGCGGCCCTTCGTCGGAGACATGGTCGTCCCGGGGATGCTCCACGGGGCGCTGCGGCTGGCCGACCATCCGCGTGCCCGCGTCAGGAAGATCGACGTGTCGCGGGCCTCCTCCGTCCCCGGTGTCGTCCGCGTAGTCACGGCAGGCGACGTCCCCGGCCGGCGGCAGCAGGGGCTGATAGTGGCCGACTGGCCGCAGCTGGTGGCCGAGGGCGAGACGACCCGCTGCTCCGGGGATGTGCTGGCCGCCGTCGCGGCCACTTCCCGCAAAGCCGCTCGGATGGCCGCCGAGCTCGTGGACGTGGAGTACGAGGTCCTCGAGCCTGTGACGGATCCCTTCGCCGCCCTCGAGCCGGGTGCGCCGGCTATCCACCCGGACGGCAATCTGCTCTCGCGGTCGACCGTGCGGCGCGGCGACGTCGACGCGGCCCTGGCGGGAGCCGCCCACGTGGTCACCGACACGTTCCGCACCCAGACCATCGAGCACGCCTTCCTGGAGCCCGAGGCCTGTCTCGCCGAGCCGGGCCGGCCGGACGTGGACGGGTATTCGGTGCGCGTCTGGTCGCAGGGCCAGGGAGCATGGGAGGACCGGCGCCAGATCGCCTCGTTCCTGGGCCTGCCGGACCGCGGCGTGCGGGTGACCCAGGTCCCAACCGGAGGCGGGTTCGGCGGCAAGGAGGATCTGAGCGTCCAGGCCCAGACCGCCCTGCTGGCCACGCTCACCGGGCGGCCGGTGCTGCTGCACCTGTCACGGCGGGAGAGCATCCGCGTCCATCCCAAGCGCCACGCGATGACGATGGACTACACGGTTGGCTGCGACGCCGAGGGGCATCTCGTCGCGGTTCGCGCCCGCATCGTCGGCGACACCGGCGCCTACGCCAGCGTCGGAGCCAAGGTTTTGGAGCGGGCCGCCGGGCACGCCTGCGGCCCGTACAGGGTCGCCAACGTGGACGTCGAGGCCCTCGCCGTCTACACCAACAACCCGCCGGCCGGGGCCATGCGCGGCTTCGGAGTGGTCCAGGTCGACTTCGCGCTGGAAGGGATGCTCGACCGGCTTGCCCCGATGATCGGGATCGACGGCTGGGAGATGCGCTGGCGGAATGCCCTGGAGGCCGGCGACCGGTTCGGCACGGGGCAGAAGCTCGGGCCCGGGGTCGGCGTGAAGCGATGCCTGCTCGCCGTACGCGATGCCTACCGTTCGGCTCGCTATGCGGGGATCGCCTGCGCGGCCAAGAACGTGGGCCTGGGCAACGGCGTCGTCGAGCGGGGTCGGGCGGTCCTGCGCCCCGAGGCGGACGGCACCGTGACACTGTTCCACTCGTGGTCGGAGATGGGCCAGGGGGCCAACACCGTCCTGCGCCAGATCGCGGCCGAGGGGCTCGGCATCTACGTGGATCGCATCCGGACCGTCGTGGACACCGAGCGCGAGCTCGACACTCTCGAGACGACCGCCTCGCGGGCGACGACTCTCGGCGGCCGGGCCGTCATCGCGGCGGCTCTAGGTCTCCGAGAGGCCCTCGGCGAAGGACGTCTCGAGGACCTCGCGGGGCGGGAGTTCCCGGGCGAGTTCGTGGTGGACTGGACCACGCCCAACGAGTCGGACGAACCGGTCACCCATTTCGCCTACGGCTGGGCCGCGCAGGTGGTCATCCTCGACGACCAGGGGCATCTCGCCCGCGTGGTCGCCGCTCAGGACGTGGGGCGGGCGATCAACCCGACCGCGATGGAGGGCCAGGTGGAGGGTGGTGTCCACATGGGCCTCGGCTATGCCCTGACCGAGGAGCTGGTGCTGCGTGGCGGCGTCCCGGTCACCGACACGCTGAAGTCGCTCGGAATGATCGCGCCGTTGGGGATGCCGCCGGTCGAGACGATCCTGGTCGAGGAACCCCAGCCCGAAGGACCGTACGGGGCCAAGGGGGCGGGCGAGGCGGTGCTGGTGCCGACGCCGGCCGCCGTCGCCGGCGCGCTCTACCCCTTCCCGGGCATCTGGCGGACCCGCCGCCCGCGGCGGGATGCGCGGGCGGCCCGGCCCGCCGCGCCCCACCTCTTCCACGCGCTCGAGCACAGCCACGCGGCCGTCCACGCCGGGGAGGCGTGACATGCCGGCCGTGACGCCGGGCCTGGTCTGCGCCCACCACCACCTCTATTCGGCGCTGGCCCGCGGAATGCCGGCGCCACCCCGCACCCCAACCGACTTCGCGGAGATCCTCGAGCTGGTGTGGTGGCGCCTCGACTCGGCGCTGGACCTGGAGATGATCCGCTGGTCGGCGATGCTCGGAGCCCTCGAGGCGCTCGAGAGCGGCACCACCGCGATCGTCGACCACCACGAGTCGCCCAACGCCATCGAGGGTAGCCTGGACGCGATCGCCACGGCCTGCGCCGAGGTCGGCATCCGGGTGGTGCCGGCGTACGGAGTCACGGACCGCCACGGCCACGACGCGGCCCGCCGCGGCCTGGCCGAGAACGAGCGTTTCATCCGCGCTGGGGGGCGCGGGCTTGTGGGGATCCACGCCTCATTCACGTGCACCGACGAAACCCTGCGCGAGGCCGCGGAGCTGGCCGCGGACCTTGGCGTCGGCGTCCATGTCCACGTCTGCGAGGGAACGATCGACGCCGACGCGCCCCGGCGGCTGGCCGGACTCAGCCGCGACGACTGGCTGCTGGCCCACTGCGTCAACCTGCCGACCGACCACCCGCTCCGCGGCACGATCCTCCACAATCCGCTCTCCAATCTGAACAACGCCGTCGGCTACGCGAACCCGGCCCGGTTCGCCAACCCGGTCGCGCTCGGCACGGACGGGATAGGCGGCAACGTGCTGGAGTCTTTCCGGCTCGCCTACGCGATGGAGCGCTCGGTCGACGTGACCTGCGGCCCGGACACCGCCTGGGCCTGGCTCGAGCGGGGCTGGGAGGTGGTCCCGGAAGCTCGCGAGGACGAGGTGACCTGGTCGTACGACCCGATGGATCCGTGGCACGTAGCCTTCACGCCGGGGATCAGGCCGCTGCGGGTGACGGTCGGCGGGCAGACGGTACTCGAGGACGGCAAGCCGACCAGGGTCGACGCGGCCGAGATCCGGGCGAAGGCGCGGGAGCAGGCCGTCCGTCTCCACGCCCGGCTGTGATGGCCCGGTGAACAGGATGTCGGACCGTTTTCGCCCCATCTCGATGGAGCAGTTTGCCGCCTGGGCGTTCACAGAGCTGGAGGAGGAGGGCTCGCTCTTCGGCATCCCCCGGTCGGCCTTCTTCGTGCCCCGGCCGGACCACCGCTTCCGGACCCGGGCCTTCGGAGTCGAGATCGAGACCCCGTTCGGGGTCGCGGCGGGCCCGCACACCCAGATCGCTCAGAACATCGTCGCCGCGTGGCTCGCGGGGGCTCGGCTCATCGAGCTCAAGACGGTCCAGACGCTCGACGATCTCGAGATCCACAGGCCGTGCATCGACATTGCCGACGAGGGCTACAACGTGGAGTGGTCGCAGGAGCTGCGGATCGAGCAGTCGTTCGACGAGTACCTGCGGGCCTGGGTGCTGATCCACGCCCTCCACCGCATGCTCGGCCTGCCGGGCGACAGGCCGGGTGTCATCTTCAACATGAGCGTGGGCTACGACCTCGAGGGAATCCGCCAGCCCAACGTCCAGTGGTTCCTCGACTCCATGGCCGACGCCTCGGCCCGGTTGCCGGGCTACATCGACGTCGTCGCCCGGCACTGCCCGGCCGTCCGCGAGATCGAGATCCCGGCCCGCGTTGCCTCATCCGTCACCCTCTCGACGATGCACGGCTGCCCTCCCGGCGAGATAGAGGCGATCGCGCGTTATCTGCTCGAGGAGCGCGGCCTTGACACGCTCGTCAAGTGCAACCCGACGCTGGTCGGGGCGGAGACGGTTCGTCGCATCGTCAACGACGAGCTGGGTTTCGTGGACGTCCCGATCCCCGATTCCGCCTTCGGCCACGACCTTCGCTGGGAGGACGCCGTGCCGATGTTCGGCCGGCTGGCGAAACGGGCCGGGGCGCTCGGTCGAGTCTTCGGCCTCAAGCTCTCCAACACCCTCGAGGTGGACAACTGGCGAGGGACTTTCGTCCGCGACGAGACCATGTACATGTCGGGGCGCCCGCTCCATGCGGTGACGGTGAATCTGGCGGCCAGGCTGGCCGACGAGCTCGGCGGGGAGACGCCCCTCTCGTTCGCGGGCGGCGCCGACTGCTTCAACGTGGCCGACCTGCTGGCCTCGGGCATGCAGACGGTGACGGTCTGCTCGGACCTGCTGCGCAACGGCGGGTACATGCGGCTGCTTCAGTACCCGGAAGCGATCGACGCGGCCTTCGACGCGGCCGGGGCCCACGACATCGCCGACTTCGTCGGCCGCACCGCGGTGGGTCGAGAGGGCTCGGGCGTCGCCGACCTGATCGCGGAGGCGCTCCCGGATCTGGACGCTGGCCGGCGCGAGTCACTCGTGGCCACTCTGCGCGCCACGCCTCCGAACGAGCTCGTGGCCGATCGCGCCGGTGCCTGGGCGCGCGCGCATGGGCTCGGGGCAGATGCCGACGGTCTGGTCGGGCGGGTGATACACGCGCTCGGCCGGGCCAACCTGCGCTCGTACGCTTCGTCCGTCCGGAACGATTGGCGTTACCGCAAGCAGTCGTTCCGGATGGGCGGGACGAAGACGAGCCGGGGCCTCGGCGCGTTCGACTGCATCGCGGCCCCATGCGTCGACACCTGCCCGGTGGACCAGGCCGTGCCGCTGTACATGGCTGCCGTGCGCTCCGGCGAGCTCGGAGAAGCGGTCCGCATTGCCCGGCTCGACAACCCGCTGCCGTCCGTGCTGGGCCGGGTCTGCGACCACCTGTGCGAGAGCACCTGTGTCCGCACGAACCTGGACCAGCCGCTGGCGATCCGCCACGTCAAGCGGTTCATCATGGAGCGCGAGGGTGAGGCGGATGTGGCGACGCCCGCGCGCACGACCTCCGGCGGCCCGCGAGTGGCCGTAGTGGGAGCCGGCCCGGCGGGCCTCGCGGCGGCGCGGGACCTGGCGCGCGAGGGCTTCGCGGTCACGATTCTGGAGAGCGGCCCTCGCGCGGGGGGCATCCCCGGGAGCGTCATCCCGGCCTATCGCCTCCCCCGTGCCGATCTGGACCGCGATCTGGCGGCCCTGGAGCGGCTCGGAGTGGAGATCCGTTGTGGCCAGACCGCAGGCGTGGACTTCACCGTGGAGTCGCTCCGGGCGGGCGGATACGCCGCGGTCTTCGTTGCCATAGGAGCTCAGCGGATGCGCACGCTGGGCCTTCCCGGCGAGGATTGCGCCGGGGTGATCGACGGGATCGAGTTCCTCCGGTCCGTGCGCGAGGGAGGGCAGGCGGCCGTCGGCCCCCGAGTAGGGGTCGTGGGCGGGGGCGACAGCGCCATGGACTGCGTCCGCGCGGCCCTCCGGGTTGGGGCGGGCTCGGTCTCGCTCGTCTACCGCCGAACGATCGACCAGATGCCGGCGGACCCCGAGGAGATCGAGGCCGCCATCGCCGAGGGGGCGCGGATAGTCGAGCTGGCCCGGCCGGAAGGCCTGCGCGTGGAGGACGGCCGGCTGGCTGGGCTCGTCTGCGTCCGGACCGAGTACCGCGGCGAACGGGATGCCGCCGGTCGCAAGGTTCCGGTCGACGTCCCGGGGTCCTCGTTCGAGATCGAGCTGGACACGCTGATCGTGGCGATAGGCCAGCGCCCCGACCTGGCCATGTTCGGCGGTCGCCGGCCCGGTCAGACTCCAGCCGGATTCATCGCGGTCGATCCACTAACGATGCAGACCGACATTCCATGGATCTACGCAGGCGGCGACGTGGCAGGGCGCGGCCCGGCATCGGTCGTGAGCGCGGCAGGCGACGGCAAGCGAGCCGCCGCCGCGATCGCCGCGGCCCTGGGACGCCCGGGGCACTCGAAGGATGGTCGGCGAGCCCCGGTGGACCTCGATGCCCTGCTCGTCCGCCGCGCGCATCGTGAGTTCCGGGTGCCGATCCGGATGGCTCCTCCTGGCAGCCGCCGTGGTTTCGCCGAGACGGTCCTCGGCTACACCGGTGACGAGGCCGTGCGCGAGGCGAGCCGGTGTCTCGACTGCGGGGACCTGTGCAGCCTGTGCGTGAGCGTCTGCCCGAACATGGCGTTGCTGACGTATCGGGTCGAGCCGGTGCGGGTGGAACTGCCCTCGCTGGTCATGGCGAACGGCGAGGTCAGGCCAGCGGGAATGACGCGATTCGTCGTCGATCAGCCATTTCAGGTCGCCGTGCTCGCCGACTTCTGCAACGAGTGCGGCAACTGCGTGACGGCTTGCCCGACCTCGGGCAGCCCCTGGCGGGACAAGCCTCGCCTGTATCTCAACCGCGACGATTTCGAGGCGCAGGACTCCGGCGCCTATCTCCTTCTGGGCGCCGCCGTGATGGAAGGCCGGTTCAACGGCACTACTCATCGTGTGGATATCGGCAGCCGGATCAGCTACCGTTCGCCGACACTGACCGCCAGCCTCGATCCCGCGACCTTTGATCTGCTCGAGGCCACCGCCGTGGAACCCACCGGCTCCTCGATCGCCTCGCTCGAGCCGGCCGCCGTGATGGCGACTCTTCTCGGCGGCCTCTCCCGGTCAAGGCCTCACCTGCTCAGGCTAGGCTGACCTGGCCCCGTGGCGGGTCGTCGCTCGTCGCGGACATTTGAAGCGGCCGGACTTGCCGTACCATCGCGGCCGGAGGTTATGGGCTGCCCATGAATCCGTTCGCGGCCGCGCTACTGTCACTGCTGTTCCCGGGCCTCGGGCAGGCTTCCGTCGGGGCCCGCAGCCGCGCGGCGATCGTGGCGCTCCCCACGCTGGCCGTTCTGGGCGCCTTCGGGCTGGTCTTGTACGTGGACCCGAACTTCTTGCTCGGCTCCACGCCGAACCCGGCGTTGCTCGCGAGCCTGCTCATCCTCGATCTGATGCTGGCCGGCTATCACCTGTGGGCCGTTCTGGACGCGTACGTCCTGGCCCGCAAGGCACGAGGCGATCGTCTCTGGCCGGCCGCTTCCGCGGGAAAGTGGGTTGCCGTTATGAGCATCGGTATCCTCGTGGCGGGCACCGTCGGCGTCCACGCGGTCGCGGCCGAGGCCGGCATCGGCTGGCAGCATGGTCTCAGCTGCAAAGCCGGGTCGACGCCCTGCTGGTTCGACATCTCCTACCCGCAATGCGGCAGCCCATATCCCGAAAACGCCGAGTTCGGCATCGTCGGGGTGAATCACGGCAAAGTCTTCAGCGCCAACCCCTGCCTGAGCGCGGGCGATAGCCCACCCGAGCTCGTCTGGGCCGGCGGAGTGAGAGCGCAGTTCTACGCCAATACCGGCAACCCGGGAGCGGCCCTCTCGGCGAGATGGCCCAACAATCAAGCCTTTCCGCGCCAATGCAACACCTCGGCCGTGCCGGGATCGGACACCGCCGACTGCGCCTACGACTACGGCTGGAACGCGGCGGCGGACTCTTATCGAACGGCGGTCGATGCCTACGTCACCCTTGGCCTGGCCCCGGCGGGCGCGACCAGCACGCCGTCCCCGAACAAGTGGTGGCTCGACGTCGAAACCGTCAACAGCTGGCAGTCGGACACGGCGCTCAACGTCGCGGCCCTCAGCGGCGCGGTCGCGTACCTGCGATCGGTAAGCACGGCCGGCATCGGCTTCTACTCGACGCAGTACCAGTGGAACCAGATAACGGGCGGCACCTCCGAGTTCTCGGCCTACCCGAGCTGGGTGGCGGGTGCCAGTTCCGCCGCCCATGCGATCACTATCTGCGGCGCCAGGGGCTTCACCGGTGGCCGTATCGAGCTGGTCCAGTACAAGGCGGGCGGGTTCGACGCGGACTTTCCGTGTCCGCCTCAAGGCAAGTAGCTAGAGTGGCGCCGGCAGAGGCGGGACGTAGACCCTGATCGCGGCATCGCCGCTGACCGGGCAGCGGTACTCGCACAGCCCGCAGCCGACGCACAGGTCCCGGACCACGCGGGGAAATTGGAGCCGGACCGTGCCTCGCTCGGGGTTCCAGACCTCCTGAACCTCGAGGCGTATCGCCTTGTCGGGCAACGGGCACATCTCCTGACAGACGATGCACGGCTGGCGATCCGACCAGACCAGACAGCGGCTCTCGTCGATGTAGGCCTTGCCGATGACTTGCCGCCGCTTGTCGGCCAGCGTGAGGGCGGGGATGGCCTGCGTCGGGCAGATCTGGCCGCAGGAATTGCAGGAGTAATCGCAGTAGCCCAGGCGGGGTACCAGCAGGGGAGTACCGAGGCCCTGAAATCCGGCCTGAAGAAGGGCGGGCTGGATGGCGCCCGTCGGGCATGCTCCCACGCACGCGTTGCAGCGAGTACAGGACGTCAGGACGACCGCGTCGGCGTTGACCTCCCGCGCTCCCGGCGGTCGAAGCAGGAATGGCGATTGGCGCTTGGAGAGCAGGTCCGTGCGGAAGAGCGCCACACCCACAGCGGCGGCGCCAAGGGACAGGGCGAAGGCACGCCGCGACGGGTCGTATGGGCGACCTTCGGGAAGTGCGACGCTGGGTCGGAAAGCCGTGGCGGCGGGCCGGCAGACCTCCAGGCATTCCATGCAGACGGTGCATTCGGCCGGATCGCTGGCGTAGGCCCTGGCCGGATCGATCGTGCCGGTCGGGCAGGCCCGGACGCAGCGCTGGCAGCGGTTGCAGTCCCCGGACGTCTGCCTGCGGAACAGCGAAACCCGGCTGATCAGCCCGAGCAGGCCGCCCAGCGGGCAGAGATACCGGCACCAGAAGCGTGGGGCTAAGCGGTTCAGCGCAATCAACCCCACGAAGAACGCCGCCAGCAGGAAGGCATCCTGGTACGAGACCGGTTCCACTGGCAGGACCGCCGGCCGGATGACCGAGTCAAGCGACGTCACGGCGCCGTCGAGCCCAAGGTCCCGACCCACCAGATCCTCGAACGCGGTCACCAGCTGGTCGAACGCCGGCCACACGGCGGCCGACAGCGTGCGGAAGAAGATGGTGATGGGATCGAGGAAGACCAGCGTCTGGTTGCCGAGCAGTGCGGCGAACAGCATGACGAGGAGAAGCACGTACTTGGCCTTGCGCCAGCTTTCCGGCACCGCGGGGCCGCTACCGCGCCTGCGCCGAGCCGCCGAAAGGTCGAGCACCGTTCCCAGCGGACACAGCCAGCCGCACCAGACCCGGCCGAACACGAGGGTCAGCACGAGCGTGACGGCAGCGAGCCACGCCCCGACGACGATCCCGCGGCCGGCCAGCGAACCGGTCAGTGCCAGCAGCGGATCCAGACGGATCGGCACGTTGAGCACGTCGCCGGACAAGCGCCCGCTTCGTGCCAGCATGGAGAGGACGACGACTGCGACGACCGCCCCCGCCTGGACGCCCTTCCGGGCGCCGACCCAGGTGATTCGGGCACGCACGCTAGGCCGACACTTCCTTTATCGCGACCTTCGACAGGTCGGCCTGTCCAAGCCCGATCGCCTGCGCGGCGGCGAGGTATCCGAGGTCCTCGGGCTTTATGTCGAGGAATCGGCAGACGTAGGTATCGGCCGCTACGCCGTCCGTGCCGGCCACGACCTTGTCGAGCTTCTTGACCCAGCTCGGGTCGCCGCCCTCGGGTCCGCCCCGCGTCAGGACACGCACGCAATCGACGACCGTCAGGTCCGGTTTGATGAGACTGTAGACATGCGGAATGGTCGTCTCCATGTCGATGTGCATGGCCGCCGGATCGGCCACGAGGCCCATCATGTTCTTCAGCCCGGCGGTCATACGTGCCAGCGCATGGTCCTTCACGAGCGGAACGTTGATCACCACGTCGGCGTTCAGGATGTCCTCGTAGAGCTCGACCTCCGGCAGCCACTTGGAGCCGTCCAGCGTCTTCTTGACGTATCCGCGGCCCGACATCAAGACCATCTGCCCGCCGGCCGCCTCGACCTGCTCGCGGATGCCGCTGGTCTGGTAGGCGTCCTCGGCGCTCCCCGAGAACGGGTTGTCGAACACCTTCACGCTGCTCGCCCCGGCTTCGATGGCCATCTTCACCACCGTTCCCACCACCCATGGGTTGGTGGTGGCCCCCAGGTCGTAGCTGCGGTCGGCGACGCAGATGTTCGGCTTGACGACGACGCTCGCGCCCTTCGGCACGAACCGGCTCATGCCGCCCAGCCCCGCGAGCGCGGCCCGCACGAGGGCCTCCGGCTCACCGTCGCTCGCGACGACCAGATCGGGAAAGCCGGAGGCATTGACCGTCGGGGATTTTGGCGACGTGGCGGCCGTCCCGGGCGGAGTGCTCGCCAGGGAAGCCGGGGTCGGCGTTTGACCCGTCGTTGGTATCGCCGAGGGCACGTACGCGCCCTTGCATGCCTCGAGCACGCCGCCGAGCGCCACGGCGCCGGCCCCGACCGCGGCCAGCCGCAGAAAGGTGCGCCGGGAGAGTCGCGGGCCCACCTCCTCCTCATGCGCGGAATTGCTAGCCCGTTCCTCGTTCATCTCAAGAGCTCCTCGTTCGTTGCCTGATAAACGTCGGCCAGGCGGACGCCGTTCTCGTCGGCCAGCCGGAGACAGTCTTCGTACTCAGGAACGGAAGCAGCGACCGCTCCGTCCAGCAGCTTCCGCTTCACGATCACGGTGCCGTAGCGGGTCTGGACGCGCCGGAACTCCCTGTCCGCGAGATATCGCCGAATGGGCTGAACACGCACCCCGAGCGTGGTGGTCTCTCGCAGGATCAGCTCGGCGAGCGCGGCTTCGTCACGACGACGGGCGACCACGCCGAGCAGCGTTCCGGGACGGTTCTTCTTCATCTGGATCGGCGTCAGAAACACGTCCCTCGCGCCGCCGACGAAGAGCCTCTCCATCACGTAGCCGTACAGCTGGGGATTCATGTCATCGATGTTGGTCTCGATCAAGACCATGGGATCTGCATCCGCAGCCGCCCGACCGTGCCTCCAGGCGGCGTCATCGCCGGACGCGGACCCGGCATCGGCATCGGCATCAACATCGGCATCGGTGTCGGCGGCCGCCTCGCCGACGATCAGGCGCAGCACGTTGGGCCACGGCAAGTCTCTCTTTCCGGCGCCGACGCCCACGCTCTGGATCGTGATGTCGGGCGGTTGGAACGTTCCCAGCGCGGCAAGGATGGCCGCTCCCGTCGGGGTCACCAGCTCGACGTTCGCCCTCGACGACACCACTGGCGCCCCTGCCATCCGCAACAACTCGAGCGTGGCCGGCGCCGGCAGCGGCAGCATGCCGTGGCGGCTTTCGACCATGCCCGTGCCGTAGGGAAGCGGGGACGCGTACAGCCGCTCGACCCGCAGCGCGTCGAGGCCGATCGCGGCTCCCACGATGTCCACGATGGAGTCCACAGCCCCAACCTCGTGGAAGTGAACGTGCTCCAGCGGTTCACCGTGGACGCGCGCCTCGGCCTCCGCGAGGGCGGTGAATATCTTCGACGCCGTAGCCTTGACGCTCTCCGAGAGCCGGCTACGAGCCATGATCGCGAGCATGTCGGCCAGGCCGCGCTCCACCTGGGAGTCGGCCGCCACGACCTCGAAGCCGGCGGCGCGCATCGGCCCGCGACGGGTCTCGGTGAGCCGCAATTCCACTTCGTCGGGCAGGCCCAGGCAATCGATGCCGTCGCGGAGAGTCTCCAGGGGCAGGCCGGCGTCGAGGAGCGCGGCGAGGAACATGTCGCCGCTTATCCCGGAGAAACAGTCCGCGTAGGCGATCTTCACGCGTTCACTCCCGGCGTGCGGGCGCCGGCCGGCAGGAGTTCGTTCAGGCTGCCGGGTCGGTACCCGGCCAGGTCCGCCGCGACGCAGGCGAAGCCAAGCCAGCGGAAGAACGCCGCGATCTGGACGTGATGCGAGGCCAGCGCGTCGATGTCATCGGGACTGACCTCGATCATGGCGATCTGGCCGCGGTGGCGGACGCGCACTGTGGAGAAGCCGAGTTCGCGGAGGTACCGCTCGCCCTGCCCGATCTGCCGCAGCCCGTCAATGGTGATCGGCGATCCGTATGGGAAACGCGTCGCGAGACACGGCTCGCTCGGTCGATCCCAGTTGGGCAGGCCGATCGAGCGCGCGAAGGCTCGAACCTCGCGCTTGGTGAACCTCAGCTCCAGCAGCGGACTGCCGACGCCGGCTTCGGCCACGGCGCGGCGCCCGGGGCGATAGTCGCGCAGGTCGTCCACGGTCGAGCCCTCGACGACGGCCGCGTAACCCTGCGCGGTCGCCAGCTCGACGAGCAACCGGAGGAACGTCCGCTTGCACAGATAGCAGCGATCAGGCGGGTTGGCGGTGAAGTCGACGTCGGCAAGCTGGTCGAGATCGATCATCCGCAGCGGGAATCCCACCTCGGCGGCAACTGCCAGCGCCCAGTCCACGTCTGTCGGTGACTCGACCGGCGTGCGCACCATCGCGGCCACCATTCGATCGCCCAGCGCGTGCCACGCGGCCGTGGCCAGCAGGCTGCTGTCCACCCCGCCGGAGAAGGCGACCACCACGGAGCCGGATGCGCCGAGACGCTGGACGAGCGCGTTCCAGCGCGGCCGAAGCTCGGGCGAGAGACCTCGCAGGTGCGCGGCGGCGTCCATCAGCCGGCCAGTCGATTGATGTTGCCGGCGAGGCAGCCGGCGCCGAAGCCGTTGTCGATGTTGACGACGCCGACTCCCGTGGCACAGGAGTTGAGCATGGTCAGGAGCGCGGCCAACCCGCCAAAGCTGGCGCCGTATCCGACGCTCGTTGGCACGGCGATCACGGGCACGGACACGAGGCCGCCGATCACGCTCGGCAGCGCGCCGTCCATGCCCGCCACGGCGACCACCACCCGCGCGCTCCACAGCAGATCCGCCCGATCGAACAGGCGGTGGATGCCGGCCACGCCGACGTCGTACAGACGCTCGACCGAGTTGCCCATCAGCTCGGCCGTGATCGCGGCCTCCTCCGCGACCGGCAGATCTGCCGTGCCGGCGCTCGCGATCAGGATCCCGGGCTTCGGGTCCGCCGCGGGCGTCCGTTCCAGGACGAGCACTCGGGCAAGCTCGTGGTACTTCAGCTCCGGAAGATCCTCGAGGACGGCTTTGGCCATGCCAGGATCGACCCGAGTGATCAGCAGTCTGTCGTTGGCTTCGGCGAGGCTGCGGGCGATTGCGATCACCTGCTCGGGCCGCTTGCCCTGGGCGAAAATGACTTCCGGGAGTCCATTTCGCAGCGCTCGGTGATGGTCGACCCGGGCAAAGCCCATGTCCTGATAGGGAAGGCAGCGAAGGTCCTCGACGGCGGCCTCGACCTCGACCTCGCCCGCGCGCACCCGCTCGAGCAGGAGCTTTATGCGTTCTGCGTTGAGACCGCCGCGATGCGGCCCCGAACGCTGATCAGCCACGTGTCTGAACCTCGCCTCGTACGCCGGCCCAAGTCAAGCACCCCCGCTCACACCGATGAAGGCACGCTTCATAGGGGTACTGCCAGGGCCTCCCTCGGACGCACAAAAGGCGTACTGTCTGCCGCATGAGCACCGCGAGCGAGATCCGCGAGTTCCTGATCTCCCGCCGCGCCAGGCTCACGCCGACCCTGGCCGGGCTGCCCCCAGGCGGCCGCGCGCGGCGGGTCAAGGGCCTGCGCCGCGAAGAAGTCGCCGTGCTGGCCGACATCAGCGTCGAGTACTACACCCGCCTCGAGCGGGGCAATGCCGCCGGTGTCTCCTGCGACGTCCTGGATGCCGTTGGCCGGGCCCTCCAGCTCGACGAAGCCGAGCGCTCCTACCTCGCCGACCTCGTCCGCGCGTCCAACGTCACGGCCCCGCATCGATCGTATGCCGTGTCACAGGTCCGTCCCGCGGTCAAACGGATCGTCGATGCGATCACGGACGCGCCGGCGTTCGTCCGCAACGGGCGGTTCGACATCCTGTATGCGAACCCCCTCGCCGAAGCGCTCTACTCGGAGCTGTTCGCCGAACCGGCGCGGCCGGTCAATTCCGCCCGCTTCATCTTCCTATCCAGACGGGCACGAACCTTCTATGGAGACTGGGAGACCGTGGCGCGGGAGGTGGTGGCGGCGCTCCACGGCGAGGCGGGCCGGAATCCCTTCGGCGAGGAGCTCTCGAGTCTCATCGGTCTTCTGTCAACGCAGAGCGAGGAGTTCCGGGTCCTCTGGGCGAGCCATGACGTCCGCTTCCATCGCAGCGGCATCAAGCGCTTCCACCATCCGCTAGTCGGCGACATCGCGCTCTCGTATGAAGTGCTGGACCTCTCGGCCGATCCGGGCCTCATGATCCTCGCGTATTCGGCCGAGCCGGGGTCTCGTTCGGAAGCCGCTCTCCGCGAGCTAGCAGGCTGGACGGCCACGCGCACGAGGCTCACGGCCGCGGAGGCGGCGACCTCCTAGTCGGCCCGGTTGCCGAGCGCCAGGCCGGCCGCAAGTCCGATCATCACGCAGCTGCGGCCGGCGCCCAGAGACCCCCGCGAAGTTGAGCTTGGGCGGAAGCGGAGCTGGGCCGGCGCCCGAGGTGACGCTCCGAGGAGCATCAGATGGGCGCCGGCCAAGTCGTGCCGCCAGAGTTCTAGGGGATGACGAAGTAGCCCGACACGTCGAAGAGGACCTGGGCCGTTGGAGTGAGGGGCACAGGCGCGGCATAGGTCACGAACAACTGGCCGCTGGCGCTGAGCATGACCGTGACCGCGTTCGCCCGGTCGTCATTGAGCGGGAAGTTGAGGTTGGAGCTGGTCGGGTCGTTGACCGGGGCAGGGCCGACGTACAGGAAGCCGAGGCTCGTCTGCTGGGTCACGGTCAGGTTGCCGGTCACGGCCGTGGCGCCGGTCGGAACCACGCCGCCGGTCACCTGGAAGCCCTGGGCCACGTGGGAGTGGAAGACGCCGAGGCCGCCGGTGCCGTTGCGGGTATCGAGGAGCCGCGTCGGGGTGAGCGGCACGTACACCGCGCCGCCCATGCCGGCGGTGAAGTAGCCGGTGACGTCGAAGAGGACCTGGGCCGTTGGAGTGAGGGGCACAGGCGCGGCATAGGTCA
>VFSW01005225.1_pt1 | contig 19227 bp, 15 predicted proteins | sample 5358111 | NCBI WGS metagenome assembly VFSW01 (sample SAMN11554181, study PRJNA540505) | mine drainage metagenome | isolation source: sediment from site ElyBrook_90M | place: USA: Ely Copper Mine, Vershire, VT | collected 2017 | reverse complement strand
CCCGCAAAACTATTTGATCCGAAGGTTGCACACGGTAAAACCAGTACTGCAGTGACTTTTAATCAAACACCAAGGTCAGCTTTATACCCGTATTTGCCAAACTCATCAAGCATTAAATGCGGGATCGAGGATCGAGGATTGCGGAGTGAGCGAAAAAATCAAAAAAACACAGCTGAATTTTCAGGCTCAATCCTCACTCCTCGATCCACTAACCTTACCTTACGCAATCCACAAAATAACGTTTCACGCCATCCACTTCCTCGGTGACAAGCCCGTGTATGTCGGTCTCGAAACCGGGTAGCTTCTGGCTGAAATCGCGCGCGAACTTTAGGTAGTCGACGATGGTTTTGTTGAATATCTCGCCCGGAATCAAAAGGGGAATGCCGGGCGGATAAGGTGTGAGCAGCACTGCGGTGATGCGACCCTCGAGGTCGTCGATTTCGACCCTGTCCAGCTCGTCGTGCGCCATCCTGGCGAACGCGTCGGAAGGTTTCATCGCGGGCTGCATGTCGGACAGATACATCTCCGTGGTCATGCGCGCGACGTTATGCGCCTTGTACTCGCCGTGTATCTGATGGCAGAGATCGCGCAGACCCACGCGCTCATATTTTGGATACTTCGCGGCAAACTCCGGCAGTATGCGCCAGATCGGCTGGTTCTTGTCGTAGTCGTCCTTGAACTGCTGGAGCGCGGTCAAGAGCGTATTCCAGCGCCCCTTGGTGATGCCGATGGTGAACATGATGAAGAAAGAATACAGGCCGCATTTCTCGACGATCACGCCGTGCTCGGCAAGATACTTGGTCACCATGGACGCGGGTATGCCCGTGTCTGCAAAGTCGCCATCCACATCGAGGCCGGGCGTGATGATGGTCGCCTTGATCGGGTCCAGCATGTTGAAGCCCTCTGCGAGCGCGCCGAAGCCATGCCACTTGTCAGCGGGTTTCAAAACCCAGTCTTCGCGCGAACCCACGCCTTCTTCCGCAATATCATCCGGCCCCCACACCTTGAACCACCAGTCCAGACCGAATTCCTCGTCCACCTTGCGCATCGCGCGGCGAAAATCCAGCGCCTCTGCGATGGATTCCTCGACCAGCGCAGTGCCGCCCGGCGCTTCCATCATTGCCGCGGCCACATCGCAAGAAGCGATGATCGCGTATTGCGGGCTGGTCGAGGTATGCATCAGATAGGCCTCGTTAAAAATGTATTTGTTCAGCGTGCGGTTTTTCGGTTCGCGCACCAGAATTTGCGATGCCTGGCTCAGTCCCGCCAGGAGCTTGTGCGTGGACTGCGTGGCGAAGATCATCGACTCCCTGGCCTGCGGCCTATTCTGCCCTATCGCGTGCATGTCCCTGTAGAATTCGTGGAACGCCGCATGCGGCAGCCATGCCTCGTCGAAATGCAGCGTGTCTATGCATCCGTCCAGCATCTCTTTCAACATCTCGACGTTGTACACGATGCCGTCGTATGTGCTCTGCGTGATAGTCAGTATGCGCGGCTTTTTGGTCTTGTCTTTGATAAACGGATTCGCGTTTATCTTGCGCTGTATGCTTTGCGGATCGAATTCGGATTTCGGAATCGGCCCTATGATGCCGTAATGATTGCGCGTCGGCGTCAAAAACACCGGCACCGCTCCCGTCATCATGATCGAGTGCAGGATGGACTTGTGGCAATTGCGGTCCACCACCACGATGTCGTCGGGCGCGACCGTCGAGTGCCACACGATCTTGTTCGAAGTCGATGTGCCGTTGGTGACGAAAAACAGGTGGTCCGAATTGAAGATGCGCGCGGCATTACGCTCCGAGGCCGCTACGGGTCCCGTGTGATCGAGCAGCTGGCCCAGTTCATCCACCGCATTGCACACGTCGGCCCTCAACATGTTCTCGCCGAAGAACTGGTGGAACATCTGCCCCACCGGGGACTTCAGGAAAGCCACGCCTCCCGAATGCCCGGGGCAATGCCAGGAATAGGAACCGTCCTGCGCATAATGAAGCAGTGCGCGGAAGAACGGGGGGGCCAGGGAGTCCAGATAAGACTTGGCCTCGCGGATGATGTGGCGCGCGACAAACTCGGGCGTATCCTCGTGCATGTGAATGAAGCCGTGCAGCTCGCGCAGCACATCGTTCGGAATATGACGCGAGGTGCGTGTCTCGCCGTAGAGATAGATCGGGATGTCGGAATTCTTGAAACGAATCTCCTCGACGAATGCACGCAGGCTCTTCAATGCGACCTCGGTCTCCTCCTTGCTGCCTCCGCCGAACTCTTCATCGTCTATCGAAAGCAGAAATGCCGATGCACGGCTCTGCTGCTGCGCAAAAGAACTCAGGTCGCCATAGCTTGTGACACCCAGCACTTCCATTCCTTCCTTTTCGAGCGCTGCGGCAAGCGCGCGTATGCCCAACCCGCTGGCATTCTCGGAACGGAAATCTTCATCGATGATGACGATCGGAAAACGGAATTTCATATTTAAACTCCCAACGGGAATAAAGATTGACGGATTATCGCTTACTTGCCAGCGAAGACATGGCCGAGTTTCAGCGAGGCGAGGCCGAAGCTAAAACGAAATTTCATGAGCAACTCCTAACAAACGGGCTTTGGAACATAGATCGACTCCTAAGAAGCCGCTGATTTATTCTTAAATCGTCGTTCCCGCGCAGGCGGGAACCCAGTTAAATCAATAAGCTGGATACCCGCCTGCGCGGGTATGACGAATAAATCAGCGCATCCCTAACGAACGGGCTACAGAACAAGGTTGAACATCACATCTTGGGCAGGGTAACGCCGCTCTGCCCCTGATACTTGCCACCTCTGTCCCGGTAGGATGTCTCGCAGACTTCATCGCTCTCGAAGAACAGCACCTGTGCGACCCCCTCGTTGGCGTAAATCTTCGCAGGCAGCGGCGTGGTATTGGAGAACTCGAGCGTCACATAACCCTCCCACTCGGGTTCGAACGGCGTGACGTTGACGATGATGCCGCAGCGCGCATAGGTGGATTTGCCCAGGCACACGGTCAGCACAGAGCGCGGAATACGAAAATATTCCACCGTGCGCGCAAGCGCGAACGAGTTTGGCGGAATTATGCAATAATCGGCCGTCACCTCGACGAAGGAATTCGGATCGAAATTCTTCGGATCGACGATGGTGCTGTTGATGTTTGTGAACAGCTTGAACTCGTTCGAGCAGCGTATATCGTAACCATAACTCGACGTGCCGTAAGACACGATGCGTTTGCCATCGATCTCTTTCACCTGAACCGGAGAAAAAGGCTCTATCATGCCGTGCTGCTCCGCCATGCGGCGTATCCATTTGTCTGACTTGATGCTCATGATTTCCCTGAAAAAAGTCTGGTGGCGGGCTGCAAGCGGATCATGCAGCCTGGCTACACGCGCCGCCTTTAAGCCTTGAGTCCGTAATTCTAACCAATTCGCCGCCCATGCGCGCGATTTGCTAAAATATCCCATTTCCAGAATCCGGCAAGCTTTCATGACTACGCGAAAAATCCTCGTCACCTCCGCCCTCCCCTATGCCAACGGCAGCATACATCTGGGCCACCTGGTCGAGTACATACAGACCGACATCTGGGTGCGCTTCCAGAAGATGTGCGGCCACAACGTTCACTATGTGTGCGCGGACGACACGCATGGCACGCCCATCATGCTGCGCGCGGAGGCAGAAGGCATCACGCCAGAACAGTTGATCAGCCGCGTCTGGCAGGAACACTACGACGACTTTGCGGCGTTCCACGTCCAGTTCGATCACTACGGATCAACCAATTCCAAAGAGACGCGTGAATTCGCCGAGGACATCTACAAAAAACTGAAGGGCGCAGGACTCATCGAAGTGCGCGCGATCGAACAGTACTATGATCCTGTCAAAAACATGTTTCTGCCGGACCGCTTCATCAAGGGCGAATGTCCCAAGTGCCATGCGAAGGATCAATATGGAGATAACTGCGAGGCATGCGGCGCGGCCTATGCACCCACCGAATTGATCGATCCCTATTCTGCGGTGTCCGGAGCAAAACCCGAGATGCGCAGCTCGGACCACTATTTCTTCAAGCTGTCTGATTCTCGCTGCCAGGAATTTTTGCGCAGCTGGACCCGGGGCGGCGCGCTGCAGCAGGAGGCCTCGAACAAGATGCAGGAATGGCTTGGGTCTGAAGGAGAGAACAAGCTCACCGACTGGGACATCTCGCGCGATGCGCCGTATTTCGGCTTTGAGATTCCCGATGCGCCTGGCAAATATTTTTATGTGTGGCTGGATGCGCCAGTAGGTTACATGGGCAGCTTCAAGAAATTGTGCCTCGAAAAAAATCTCAACTTCGACGCATACTGGAAGCAGGATTCAAACGCCGAGCTCTATCATTTCATCGGCAAGGACATCCTGTATTTCCACGCGCTGTTCTGGCCCGCGATGCTCGAGCAATCAGGATTTCGCACGCCGACGAAATTATTCGCGCATGGCTTCCTGACCGTGAACGGGGAAAAGATGAGCAAGTCGCGCGGCACCTTCATCACCGCGAGAAGCTATATCGATCACGTAAAGAACACAGAGTACCTGCGCTATTACTACGCGGCCAAGATCAACGGCACGATGGAGGATCTCGACCTCAACCTCGAGGACTTCGTAGCCAAGGTGAACAGCGACTTGATCGGCAAGTACATCAACATCGCGAGCCGCTGCGCGGGATTTCTCAACAAAAGATTTGGCGGAATGTTGTTTGAAGGCGAACTATTCAACAAAACTGTTGGTGATTTAGCCTCACCAGAATTACAAATACAGTCCGGTTACTATGGGATGCTCGAACCCACTCAAGATGTGACGAAAGAGATTGCAGAAGCTTATGAAATCCGGGATTTCTCCAGAGCTCTACGAAAGATCATGCATTATGCAGACCAGGCCAATAAATTTGTTGACGAATACAAGCCATGGATAATGGCCAAAGACATAACGAAGGAAAAAGAGCTTCAGCAGATTTGCACCATGGCCTTAAACATGTTCCGTTGGCTAACGATATTGCTTAAGCCAGTGCTCCCTTCTCTCGCCAAGAGCGTGGAAGAATTCCTGAATATTCCTCCTTTGAAATGGAATGATGTGGGTACACCACTACCTGCGGGACACAAGATCAACGAATACAAACATCTGATGACTCGCCTTGATCCCAAGCTGATCGAGGCGATGGTCGCGGCGAACAGGGAGAGCCTGAAGCCAGAGTCGCATTCTCTATCGCGTCATGCCGAGGCGCAACAGCATGCGATCGCGCCGGTTGCAGACATCATCAGCATAGAGGATTTTGCGAAGATCGATCTGCGCGTGGCAAAGATAGTCAATGCCGAGCATGTGGAAGGCGCCGAAAAACTTTTGAAGCTCACGCTCGACATCGGAGAGGAAAAACCCCGCACGGTATTCGCCGGCATCAAATCGGCGTACGATCCGGAAAAACTCAAGGGACGCATGACGGTGATGGTCGCCAACCTGGCGCCGCGCAAGATGAAGTTCGGCCTGTCCGAAGGCATGGTGCTTGCGGCTTCCGGCAGCGAACCCGGCCTTTATATTTTGAGCCCGGATGAAGGTGCGACGCCCGGCATGCGCATCAAGTGATCATGAAGGTGCTGCCTCAACGACTATCTTGAGGCCAGTCAGACTTCAATCCTAGACGAGGAGCAATCTTGGAAAACGAAGCACTGCACGCGCAGCACAAGAAAAAAACCGAACAGAGGATGATGATAATCGTTGCGCTGCTCATCTCCGCCTTTGCATTCACCCTGTGGTTTATGCTGACCAACGACTGAATCCACCTTCATCAGAATTCCATGGAATACTGAATATTCAACCGCTGTCAACGCCAGCAGAGACTCGTGCGTTGATGCGTTGCCTACATCACAAATTTGTCACATTCAGGTTTGCAAATGAGGGTATGTTTGTTAGAATCACCTCGCAGTTTTCTAAAACCTTAAGGAGGAAAAACGTATGAAATCAGTTTTCGTCGCGATGACAGCAGCAGTAGCATTGATGGGTGTTTCTGCAACGGCAAGCGCCTTCTCGACTGCACCATGCAAGGCATGCCATGCAGTGGGTAAAGATGTTGTAGGTCCAGATTGGGCCCGAGTTGCCAAGGCATATGGCAGCCCCGAAGCATTGGCAAAGGTTTTCAAGGACGGCTTCAAGGTTGAAGATCGCAAGATCGCCAGCACAGAGCCAAAATTCAAGGCACAGGCCGCCCTCATGACGGGCCAGTACACCAGCCTGATCAAGGGCCATGAAGACGAAGCAGCCAAGGCGCTGTTCGAGGCTGTAAAGGCTGGCAAGATCTAAATCTGTTTAGCTTCAACAAAAGGCGACCGAACGGTCGCCTTTTTCATTTTCACTCTTTGAATTTCTCCCCCGCCGCTCCTACAATGAGTCCTTGCGGATCGCGGAAAACGCCGCACCAGTGGACATGAAAAAGATTTAATGTTTTTGCGAACCGCCCTTCCGCATGGGTGTTCCTTCAACACATGCGCCGGCAATATTTTGCCGAAATATTCGTCGGGTATAATCAACTGCCTGTCCAAAGAGGTGCAATCTTATGTCCACTACGATACTGTTCATCGGGCTGATGATTTTCTTCGCCCACTTCCTGTCCCTGCAGTTTCGCAAGACGAACATTCCGGACGTGCTTGTGTTGGTCGTCGGTCATCATCCTGGGGCCCGTCCTGGGCTTCATGTCGCCTGCAGATTTCGGCAAGGCGGGGTCGCTGTTCGCCACCATCGCTTTGGTCGTCATCCTCTTTGAAGGCGGCACGACACTGGGCATGAACGTGCTGGGCAAATCGCTTGCAAGTACCGGCAAGCTCGCACTCGGCTGCTTTGCACTGACCGCGCTCATCTCGTCCCTGATAGGCATCTATGCGCTCGGATTATCGATATTGCCCGCCTCGTTGCTGGGCTTCACGCTGGGCAGCACATCGCCTGCGGTGGTCATCCACATGGTCAAGGCGCTGGGCATATCTGAAAAACCCGCAACCGTTCTCATGCTCGAATCTGCATTGACCGATGTGCTCAGCATCATCGGCGTGTTTGCGTTGCTGCAGGTGCAAACCCAGGGTCTAGTGGGTGCCGGGCATCTCATCGGCAGCGTGCTTTCCGCGATGGTGTTTGCAACCGTGATCGGCGTGCTGGGCGGCATAGGCTGGCTGCTGGTGCTTGGCAAGATACGCGATTTTCCGAACACGATCTCCTCGACGCTCGCGTTCGTCTTCATCGTGTATGGCGCGACTGAAGGCCTGGGATTTTCGGGTGCTATCGCATCGCTGGCCTTGGGCATCACGCTGACCAACTTAGAGAAATTCAAGCTCAACCGCATCCCGAGCATAGACCGGAACATCGTTCCGCTCAACGAAGTGGATCACATCTTCTACCGGGAAGCGGTGTTCCTGCTCAAGACCTACTTCTTCGTCTATCTCGGCATATCGGTGCATTTCGGCGCAGTGAAGATCGCGCTGGCCGCGGCTGCGATCGTGCTGGCTGGTTATGCGATGCGCATCGTGCTGATCCGGTTCATATTCGTCAATCCAGAATACAGCCTGCGCGACACCGCGCTCACCTCGATGATGGCGCCCAAGGGCCTGGCCGCAGCGGTGCTCGCAGCGCTCCCTTTTCATTATGGCGTTGCAGGAGGCGAGGTGATACGCGAGATCACCTACATGGTCGTGCTGTTCAGCATCACTTTCACCGCGCTGCTGGTGATGATCTATCCTCATCGCCTGACGCAACGCAGCTACGCGTTCTTAATGAGCAAAGACGCATGCCTCAGGAAGGAACAGGAAGACGCCTAGGGAGCCGTCTTCAGCGGATTGCGCCTGCGCCACAGGAAATAGAGCAGCGGTATCACCAGCAAGGTCAGCGCGGTGGAGGCGAAGGTGCCGAAAATCAGCGACACCGCGAGCCCTCCGAAGACGGGATCCGTGACCATGATCGCCGAGCCCAGTATGATCGCAAGCGCGGTCAGCAGAATCGGCCTGAAGCGGATCGCGCCTGCCTCGATCACCGCGTCCTTCACGCTGTAGCCGCGCGCCTCATACTCGATGATGAAGTCGATCAGCAGGAGCGAGTTCCGCACCACGATGCCTGCCAGCGCAATGACGCCTATCATCGAGGTCGCGGTGAACGCCTGGTTCGTGAGCCAGTGCCCGGGGAAAACGCCGACCAGCGTCAGAGGGATCGCGCCCATCACGATCAGCGGGATCATGAAGGACTTGTAGTACCCGACCAGCACCAGATAGATCAGCACCAAGGCGACGATGAAGGCGCTGCCCAGATCGCGGAACACATCCAGCGTCAGGCGCATCTCGCCGCCCCACAACACCTGATAGCCCGTGATGTCCCTGGGCTGTGCTTCAACGAAGCCCAGATTCGCGGTGGTGTAACGTTCGCCCGCAAGCTTCTTTCCATCGAGCATCTTGTCCAGCGCGAGCACCGCATAGACGGGACTGGAACGCAACAGCTCGCCGCCGACCATCACGGTCTGGTGCTGGTCGCGGTCATAAACAGGCTTGGCTGCAATCACGCGATTGAGCGTGGCGATGGAGGACAACGGGACCTGCTGGCCTGCCGCATTGGCGATGGTCAGCGAGAGTATCTGGTTGGGCGATTGCCGCATGGAGATCGGCAGGCGCACGGTCATGCTGATCGGTTCTCTGGCCGACGCGACATGCAGTGAGCCGACGGAAAATCCGCTGACATAATCATGCATCAGCTTGGCAACCTGGGCGGGCGCCACGCCTGCCAGCGCAGCCTTCTCGGCATCGACATGGATCTCGTAGCTGTCGGCATTGGCCGTCACGGAACTGTCGGCATTGATCATGCCATAGACATGGTTGAAATCCGCATTGACCTCGTCTGCCGCGTCGCGCAGCTTGTTGTAGTCCGGGCCATACAGTTCGGCCAGTATCTGCGACTGCACCGGAGGGCCAGGCGGCGTCTCGTAGAGCTTGATCTTCGTGTCCGGATAGGCCTTGCGCAAAGGCATCAGCGCCTCATCCAATTTTGATACGATCTCATGCGAACTCGCGCTGCGCTCGTGCTTGTCCTGCAGATTGACGCGTATCTGCGCAAGGTTGGTGCCGCGCTTCAGGATGTCTCCGCGCACCAGTGCCGCGAAATCCACGGTTGCCGCAACACCCAGATAGGTCTGATAGTCGACGACATGATCGGTGTGCGCCAACACATCTCCGACCGACCGCGCGACTTCATCGGTACGCGCCAGCGCCGTACCTGCCGGTGTGTCGATTTCGAGCAGGAAGGTGTTGGTGTTGTCGTTGGGCAGCATCTTGAGTTCGACCCCCAGCATGCCAAGCGGCCCGTTCATCCCGGAAGGACGAACGAACTGCCAGACGGGTTGCAGCATTGCCAACACGAGCAACACCACCACAATCAGGAAAAGCCGGTTGCGCCGGCGGCTGTCGTGCAGCAGCGGCGTGATCACGCTGACATACGCGCGATGCAGCGGATCTTTGGGCTTGGCATCCTGCTCTTCCAGAGTCGGCGCTTTCTCAAGCTCTGCCAGCGCCTTTCCCTTCAGCATCCGATAAGCCGCCCATGGCACCACCATATAGGCGATGAGCAATGATGCCACCATCGCAACCGGCACATTGAAAGGAATCGGCTGCATGAAGGGCCCCATCATGCCCGTGACAAACGCCATCGGAATGAAAGCCAGTATCACCGCGATCGTCGCGACATTGGTCGGGTTGCCGATCTCGTTGGTGGCCTGCACCAGCGCTTCTTTGAAGTTTGCAGCGCCGCCGTGATGCAGATGGCGATGGATGTTCTCGACCACCACGATCGCGGCGTCCACCAGCAACCCAAGCGACAGGATCAGCGCAAACAGCGTGATCCGGTTCATGGTCTGCCCGGCGATGAGGCCCACCGTCAAGACGACAAACAGGATCAGCGGCACCGTCAGCGTCACGATCGCGGCTTCCCGCCATCCCAGGAAGAACAGCAGCACGACAACGACCGAAGCGATCGCGATGCCCAGATGCTCGACCAGCGTGTTCACTGCATCGTTCGCCTTCGCGCCGTCATCGCGCGTGACCGAGACGCTCACCCCCTCGGGGATCGCCTCGCGCTTCAACGATTCGAGCTTGGTCAGCACCGCATTGGCCACCACCACCGCATTGGTGCCGGACTTCTTCGCGATCGCGATGGTCACTGCGGGCGCATCTCCCTTGAATGCGGGATGCCGTTTCGCGGGGCCGAATGCGAAGTGCGAAGACGCGTCCACTTCGGCAGGGCCATCGACTATGCTTGCCACATCCTTCAGGAACACCGGGCGACCATTGGGCGCGCCCAGCACGACATTGCCCACATCCTTGACGTTGCTTAGAAAACCGTTGAAGCGCAGCGGAATGTTTTTGTTGTTGCTGACGAGATCCCCCGACGGCATGGACATGTTGGTCGCGCCCAGCATGCGGTCTACCTGGTCAAGCGACATGCCGGCAGCCGCCAGTTTCTGCGGATCGATATTGATGTTGACGGCCCTTTGATAGCCGCCTGTGATTTCCGTGAACGACACGCCCGGAATGTTTCTCAACTGCTCCAGCACGCGCTCCGCAACATAGCGCAATTCGTAATCGCTTTGCTTGCTCGATGCCAGGGTCAGGGTCATGATGGGCACATCGTCCACATTGATGGGCTTGACGATGGGCTGCATCGCGCCCGGCGGCATGCGATCCATGTTCTGCATCAGCTGGTTGTACAGCTTGACCAGACTCTTCTCCTGATCCTGCCCGACATCGAACTGCACGGTCACCACGCCATAGTCGTTCACCGCAAAGCCGAAAGTGTGCTTCACGCCGGCCTGAGCGTTCATGATCGCCTCGAGCGGCTTGACGACCATGTTCTCCACTTCATCGGCCGAAGCGCCCGGCTTTGCAACGATGATGTTCGCCGCAGGCACCACGATCTGCGGATTGTATTCGCGCGGCGTGACCAGCATCGCGACCAGTCCCACCAGCGTGATGGCCAGCATGATCATCGCCGTGATCTTGGAAAGCAAAAACGTCTTCGCAAGACGCCCTGCAATATTCATGGTCTGATTGGCGGCACTCATTGGGTGTGGCTTTCTGTCAGTTTCACCTGGTCGCCTGAATCAAGCTCGCCCGCATTGCCGACAACGATGCGCTCGCCCGGGCTCAACCCCGCCTCTATTCCAATATAACCGTTGCGCTCGCTCCCAATCCTTACCATGCGGTAACGGGCTATCCCCTTTCCATCCACCACGAATACGCCGGTGATGCCCGCGCGCTGCAGGATCGCGGATTTCGGAACGAGTATTCCCTGATGGCTGCCGACATCAAAACTGACGCGCGCGAATGTGCCGCTGACCAGACCCTTGGCATCCGGCACTGCGAGCTTGACCAGATGGGTGTGCGACATCGCGTCCGATGCGGCAACCAGCCTCTCGATGATGCCCTTGTATTCCTTTCCCGAAATCTCAACCAGCGCATTCCCGCCGAGCTTCAAATGGGAATAGGTCTCGTCGCTGACCGTCGTCTGCACCATCAGTTTCTGCTGGTTCTCGACGACGAGCACCGGATGACCGGGCGATGCGAGATCGCCTTTCGATGCCATCTTCTGCGTGACGACCCCGTCTATCGGGGAACGCACATTCGCATAACGCAATTGCGACTGCGCGGTTTCCAACCCTGCACGCGCGGCCCTCTCCTGGCTCTGCGCAATGCTGTATTGCAGCTTCACCTTGTCGAACTGCAGCTTGGGTATGGACTCGTCCTTGTACAGATTCGAGAACCGCTCGAAATCCGCCTTGGCGTCGTTCAATGCCGCGCCGGCCTGGGCAAGCCCTGCCTGCGCCTGGGATACCTGTCCTTCGATATCGGCAGGATCTATCGTGAACAGCAACTGCCCCGCCTTCACCGCATCGCCTTCGCGCACCGGCATGTCGCGGATATATCCCATCAGGCGAGAGGCAATCTGGATCTGCTGTTCGGAGACGACCGTTCCCGGCGTGGCGTCATACAGAGTGATCTCGCCCAGACCCAGAGTCATCGCTTCGGCCTCCACGGTTTTTGTCCCGGCCTCGGCGCCTTTGTCCTGGGCATGGCAGCCCGCCAGCAAAATGAGCATTGCCATCGCACCCGTGGATATCTTCATTCCTTTTCTCCCTGCATTCATAATTGGCCACCATCCAGTTTGCCCACCGCAAGACGCAATGCCGAGCGTTGCACGGTAAGCTGGTAACGCGCGGCGACTTCGTCGGCTCGCGCCTTGTCAAGCTGCGTCTGTGCGGCCATCAGCTCGACCATGGTGGTCACGCCGTTTTCGTATCGCTTGGCGACCAGACGCTGCGCTTCCTCCGCCTGTGCGACCGCGTCGACGCGCGCATTGACGCGCGACTCCGCCTCGACAGCGCCCCGCCATGCATCGGCCACCTGGAAGCGCACGCCCTCTTCAGCCGACTTGAGTTTCGCCTGCAATTCCATGCGCGCCGCATCGGCACGGCCGACCGCTCCGCGGGTCACGCCAAAATCCAGCACCTGCCATGAAAGCACGCCCGCCAGCGTGTAGGAAGGTGCGGATTGCTGCAGCGTCGGCGCATTCCATTCCTGCCTCACCACCGCATTGAAGTGGGGATAGAAATCCGCACGCGCCACATTCACCCCTTCCCGCGCCGCGTCAAGCTGGCTCTGCAGCGCATTGATGCCCGGATTGGCGGCGATCGCCTCCGTCTGAAGCTGCTCGATGCTGCCTTTCACCGTCCCCGGCATATAATCCGGCCCGATTTCGAGCGGCGCATCAAGCGGCATCCCGAGCAGAAGATGGAGCTGATCCACCGCAGCGGCCTCGGCGCGCCTGGCCTCCTCCAGTCTGACCTTCATGTCTGACAGGTTGACTTCGGCGAACAAGAGATCGCTTCTGACCACCACGCCCTGTTTCATCAAACTCTGCGTGGTTCGGACATAAGCCTCCGCAGTGGCCTTTGCCTGCAGCGCCACATTGACATAGCCCTGCGCGGCGTGCACCCCCTGGTACGCCTGTATCACATGAAACACGACCTGCTGGCGAGCCGCCTGATCGCCTGCTTGCGCGGCCTTGACGAAGCTGTGCGCCTGGCCGATGTAACCGGATATCATTCCTCCGTTGTAAAGCGGGATCTGCAATTCCAGACGCGTGTTGTAATTGTTGACCGAGCCGGGATAATTGAGATTCGCAGGCGCGACACCCAATGCGCCGGGTCCGGTAAACTGCCCCGCGCCGAAATCGTTGAACGTGGCGCCCCGCTGCTCGAGCTTCAAGCCAAACGCATTCAATGCATCATTGGTGCGCGTGCCGGTGATGGACGCGGTGAGCTTGGGCCAGCGCGCTGCCTTGGCCTGCGTCAATGCCGCCTCCGCCTGGGCCAACTGCGCGGCACTCGCCTCGATATCCGGATTCTGGTGAAGCGCGATGTCAACGCACTGCTGCAAGTCGGCAGCTGAACAGACCGATGCAGACAACAGCAGGATGCCGGCGCGCAATCCGTGCAATGAAATCATTCCTTATCTCCGTTCATCATCCATCCCGTCCCTCTCAATGATGCGAGCCCGCAATCAACTTCAGCATCTTGAAATTGATCACGAGAAAACGCACCGCCTGCCATAATAGCGAGGTCCTCATGTAACGCGTAAATCCGGTGGGCGCCGGCGGGTAATAGGCCTGCTGGTAAGGTTCTTTGTTCGTGGCACTCATTATTTTTCTCCTAATAGTCATTCAGTCCGGGATCAACGACCAGCCCGGCTTCATCTTGGCCTGATATATGAACGCGTGGTGCAGCAGGTGCTTCATCCAGTGCCCTGCCAAACCGATCTCCCCAAAGGTCAGATCGATATCCCGCCCGTAATCCGGATACTTCTCGAAGTTCGGAACGACCGGGAACACCGTCATCGTCGCGGCGGTTCCCTTGAAAAAATTCGCACCGGTGGAGGCAACACACGCCGCGCCCATTTCAGCCATCGAAGCCGTATGAGTAGGCTGGTCCGCACCGTTGACCATATCGCTGATGCTCTTTGCCACTGCCATCCCCATCGCTGCCGACGGCGTGCCTGTTCTCGGCGCGGTCGGATTGATGGGCGTCCCGTTCGCACTTTGCATCGGCTTGCTGATCAGATGCGGCGTCGCAAAGGCAATGCCGACTGCAAAGATATTGCGGTAAGCGGGTGTCTGATAGGTCCTGGGCCAGTCCTTCGCGCTCCATTCCGCATAAGGCCTCTGCGTGTAGTCCGCATCCACCTTCATGAAGCCGTTGGGCGCAAAGAGATTGCTCGTAATATCGGCACCGGACTTATCATAAGCCTTTAATCCCACGCCTGCAAAGGGGGGGATCAGCATCGAGAAATCGAATTCCAGTTCGTGGAATGCGCCGTCCAGCGTCTCGTAGTGTATCTTTCCCGCCTCGACCTTTTTCACATGCGCGCGCGTGATCCATTCTATCCCGCGCTCGACCATCAGCGATTCGGCAAAGGTCTTGCCATTGGTGATGTAACCGCCGCGCTTGATATGCACGCCGCCCATGCCGAAATCTCCCAGCTCGTACTCGTTGCTGATCCAGATGATGCGCGCCTTGTCGCGAACGCCTGCCTCGCGCAACACGTGATCCACGTTGTAGATGTATTCGAACGCAGCGCCCTGGCAGGTGCACATGCCGTGACCCGTGCCGATGACGACGGTGCGCTTCTCCCCTTTTCTCATCGCCTGTATCAGCGCCTGCAGCTTCTCGTTCGCCTCCTTCGCATGGCTTGCGGTGCAGACCGATACGGTATGCCCGTGCTCAGGCCCCAGTCCTTCGGTCGCCGCGAAATTCAGCTTCGGCCCAGTTGCATTCACCAGATAATCATAGAAGATATTTTCCTTCACGCCCGTCTTGTCAGGATGCGTGTATTCGACGGTGACGAACGGATTGGCATTATCCGCGCTGCCTTCGGGATTGATGGACAGCGCGCGCGCCTGATGAAATTTCACGCGGGTCTTGCGATAGACTTCGGCGAGATCGAAAGTGACCTGTTCCTCCTGCATCTGGCCCACGCCCACCCAGATATTGGACGGTATCCAGTTCCATTTGGCATTGGGGGAGACGACAAAAATTTCATGCTGACTGCCCAGCAGCTTGCTCAGATGTCTTGCAGCCGCATGCCCCGCAATGCCTGCCCCTAAAATTACAATTCGTGACATTCCTGTCCTTTCAAACGAGTCGAGTTAAAAAATTGGCGTTTCATGCTGCATGAATCTTTCAACAATGCCGATTGGCGGGAACCGCAATTTCCATCAGGCCAGGCGCAGGCAGCCTCAGGCCGGACATAATCGCGACAAATTCATCGCGACTCTTGCCCGTAAGATGCGGGTTGGACTCCCGTTCCTGCTCCACGCTCGAGACATGCCTATGCTGATAGTCGTGCCCCGGATAGATCAGGGTCTCGCCCGGCAGCGGCCATATTTTGTGCGTGATGCTGTCATACAGGACACCCGCATCCCCGCCCTGGAAGTCTGTTCTCCCGCAGGCGCCGATGAGCAGCGCATCCCCGGTGAAGAGCCTGTCCTGCCAGAGATAGCTCACGCAACCCGCCGTATGCCCGGGTGTGGCCATCACCGAGACAGACTCCGTGCCGAAGCGGATGGCATCCCCCTCTTTCAGTTCGACATCGGCACAGTCGCTGCCGCATAGAAGGCTCACCATGACCTCCGCACCGGTCTGCTCGCGAAGTGCTGCAGCACAGCTGATGTGATCCGCATGGATATGGGTCTCCAGCACGCCGCCAAGCTCAAGCTTTTGCTCATGAAGCAAAGACAGATACAGCGTGAGATGTTCTCGCACCGGATCGATCAGCAAAGCCTCGTGCCGTTTCAAATCGCCCAGCAGATAGGTGTAACTTGAGCTCGCGGTATCGAACATCTGGCGAAAATAAATCATGCCTGCCTTATCCTCATCAGGTTTCAGGAAAGGCAATTGCGCAAGAATATCCCCCACCCGAGCAACAGCAATGCTCCCGCGATGCAAGGTCCAAGCAGCATGCGCAGCCAGCGGCCGTTCGGCTCGAAACCCACGCCGTAAACAAACCCGGCCGACATCCCCCACATCATCAGCATGAGATAGCCGTGACCCAGCAACGCTTCATCATGCAACAGACCGCGCGGATAAACCGTGACTGCCAGAGCAAGTCCTGTCGCGGCAAACAACAATGCGGTGCGTGTCCATTTATTGCCAGGCATGATTTTCAGCGCCCTTGGCTACCGCGCTTGGCCTCTTCCATCGCGCATTCCTTTGCATCGCACATCGTGGCGGCCATCGAGGCCAGCAACACGGCCAAGGTGACGCCGAGTATCCAGGCGAAATACCACATTTCGTTCTCCTTCAAATTCAGTAAACAGACTTGTCGTGCGCCTTGATATAGTCCACCGTGACCTTGCCGCGCATCACGCTGTACGCCCATGAGGTGTAGAGGATGATCAGCGGCATGAAGATCACCGTCGCCCCCAGCATCAGCCCCAGCGTCATCTCGGAGGACACGCTGTCCCATACCGTGAGGCTCGAGCGCGGATCCAGCGACGATGGCATCACGAACGGGAACATCGATACCCCCGCCGTGCCGATGATCCCCCCGCAGGCAACCGAGGAGGCAATGAACGCTGTGCCCGGCTTGTTCAAGCGCGCCGCCAGCACACCCGCGATCAGCGCCGCGAACGCCGCGATCGGCACCCACTTCGCCCAAGGGTAGAGCGCATAGTTGTGCATCCATGCACCCACCTCGCGGATCACCGTCTTGTCCAAGGGATCCGGCAGCGCGTTCGGGTCGACATGGCTCGTGATCGCATAGCCCTCGATCCCGTTCATCACCCAGAGCCCCGCCAGCGCAAACGTCGCAAACGCCGCCACCCCGAAGATCAGGCTCGCCGTGCGCGCGCGGCGGTAAATATCCCCCTCGGTGCGCAGCATCAGGAAGTTCGCCCCCTGAAACACGATCATAGACAGACTCACCACGCCGGAAAGCAAGGCGAACGGATTGAGCAACTGCCAGAACGTGCCGGTATAAGTCGAGCGCAGCGTATCGTCGAACTGGAACGGCACGCCAAGCAAGAGGTTGCCGAACGCCACCCCGAAGATGATGGGCGGCACAGCGCCTCCGATGAACAGGCCCCAGTCCCAGGTATTGCGCCAGCTTGGGTTTTGCAGCTTGGAGCGGTAATCAAACCCCACCGGCCTGAAGAACAGCGCCCACAGCACCGCCATCATCGCCCAGTAGAATCCAGAGAACGCGGTCGCATACACCAAGGGCCAGGCCGCGAAGATCGCGCCGCCCGCGGTGATGAACCACACCTGGTTGCCATCCCAGTGGGGTGCCACCGTATTGATCACCACGCGGCGTTCCACATCGTTACGTCCGACAAACGGCAGCAGCGCGCCCACCCCCATGTCGTGACCGTCCATCACCGCAAATCCGATCAGCAGCACGCCCACCAGCAGCCACCAGATCAACTTCAGCATCTCGTAATCCATTATCGTGCTCCTTGTACGTGGGCGAGTTCACCCTGATATCTGCCCGTCCCCAGACTGGACGGGCCCTGGCGTGCGTACTTCACCATCAGATACATCTCGATGATCAGCAGCAGCGTGTAGAACGCAACAAACCCCGCCAGCGACCCGTAAATATTGCCCGGCGTGAGACTCGACACCGAAAGGTGCGTGGGTAAAACACCGTAGATCGTCCACGGCTGGCGTCCGTATTCCGCGACCACCCAGCCAAGCTCGGCCGCGATCCACGGTGCGGGGATGAACAGCAGCGCCCAGCGCAGCAGCCATTTCTTCTCCATGAACGTGCCCTTGATCGAATAAAGGAGTGCTAACGAGAACAGCGCCAGCATCGAGAAGCCCAGCGCCACCATCACGCGAAAGCCAAAAAACATCGGCGCGACCTTCGGCACCGTGCTGTCCACCGCCTGCTGGATCATCCCGGGCGTTGCGCTTGATACATCGTTGGTGTATTTCTTCAGCAGCAGCCCGAAGCCCAGGTCGGCCTTGTGTGCGTCGAACACCTTGAGCGCTTCCGCATCGTTTTTGTTCCGGCGCAGGGCTTCCAGCGCCTTCACGGCCAGCACCCCGTCGATGATGCGCTGGCGGTTTCTTTCCTTGATCTCCGCGATCCCCGGTATCGTGCCAGTCAAGGAGCGCGTGCCGATCAGGCCCAGCACATAGGGAATGCGGATCTCGTAGTCGTTGCGCTGAGTCTCCTCGTTGGGCAGCGCGAACGCCACCAGCGAGGCCGGTGCCGCCTCCGTATGCCACATCGCCTCCATCGCCGCGAGCTTGGTCTGTTGCGCCTCGCCCACCGTATAGCCCGACTCATCCCCCAGCACGATCACCGACAGCGCCGAGGCGAAGCCGAACCCTGCCGCAACCCGGAACGAGCGCCTGGCAAAGTCAAGGTCGCGGCCCTTCAACAAGTAATAGCTCGAGATCCCCAGCACGAACAGCGAGGCGGTCAGATAGCCTGCCGAAACCGTATGCACGAATTTCGCCTGTGCCACCGGATTGAACACGATGGTCCAGAAGTTCGCCATCTCCATGCGCATCGACACGAACGAAAAATCCGATCCGACCGGATTCTGCATCCAGCCGTTCGCAATCAGGATCCACAGCGCCGACAGGTTCGAGCCCACCGCCATCAGCACCGTCACCATGAAGTGCTTCCACTTCCCAAGCTTCTCCCAGCCGAAGAAGAACAACCCGATGAAGGTCGATTCCAGAAAGAACGCCATCAGCCCTTCGATCGCCAGCGGCGCGCCGAAGATATCCCCGACATAGTGCGAGTAATACGCCCAGTTGGTGCCGAACTGGAATTCCATCGTGATCCCGGTGGTCACCCCCAGCGCGAAGTTGATCCCGAACAGCTTGCCCCAGAACTTCACCATGTCCTTGTAGATCTCGCGACCCGTCACCAGATATGTCAGCTCCATCGTGACCAGCAGGAAAGTCATGCCCAGGGTCAGCGGCACGAATAAAAAGTGATACAGCGCCGTGACCGCAAATTGCAGCCGCGACAGATCCACCAGTTCAGTGCTGATCATGGGCAGGGACTCCTTGTTGAATGACAGAACCGGATGCAAGCAGCGCGCGGCTTACCTGCCCTGTGTCGGGGACTTCAGACGTTCTGAAAAAAAACCACCAGATCGCAAAGATCGCCAATACCTTCACGATCA
>VFSW01005224.1_pt1 | contig 19227 bp, 15 predicted proteins | sample 5358111 | NCBI WGS metagenome assembly VFSW01 (sample SAMN11554181, study PRJNA540505) | mine drainage metagenome | isolation source: sediment from site ElyBrook_90M | place: USA: Ely Copper Mine, Vershire, VT | collected 2017 | reverse complement strand
TCGGCCACCGGCGCCGGCAGGGTGCGGGCGCCGGCGCCGAAGCGGATCCGGCCGGCATCGGCCACCGGCGCCGGCAGGGTGCGGGCGCCGGCGCCGAAGCGGATCCGGCCGGCATCGGCCACCGGCGCCGGCAGGGTGCGGGCGCCGGCGCCGAAGCGGATCCGGCCGGCATCGGCCACCGGCGCCGGCAGGGTGCGGGCGCCGGCGCCGAAGCGGATCCGGCCGGTATCGGCCACCGGAGCCGGCAGGGTGCGGGCGCCGGCGCCGAAGCGGATCCGGCGGAGGTCAGCGACGTTGGACGGCACGGTCACAGTCTTGGAAATCTGCATCTAGGAACTCCTTGGCTGACATCGACGTCGTGAAGCCTTCGCCCTGTGGAACCGGCTGCCCAAACGACGAAAGCCCGATCGCGTACGATCGGGCTGCCGGGAACCGGATGAGATGGGGCGGGACAATGGGCACACCTCGCCCGTTGACAGGCCTTGATTAGGACCGATTTCCGCGGGTGTCAAGATATTTTTCCTAGCTTGTGCCCCGGGGGTTAGGTTGTGCCGGAGGGAGCTGAGAGAACTTGAGCGCGCATGCCGGTGGGTCTATGTTCTTAACTGTTGTCTAACGCATGCCGATCGTCTAAATTCCTGAAAATTGTGATGGCAATCTGGCGGCCTCAGACGATCTGCGGTTGTCAAGGAATTGAAAGTGGATGCGCCATGCTGGACATGATCGCGCAAGCCGCAGATGTCGCCCGACAGTCCGACGGCGTGGTGCTGCGCCTGAGACTGATCGGGCAGATGTCGGCCTGGAGCTCCGCCGGCCCGATCGATCTGCCCCGGTCCCGCAAGACACGCGCGGTGCTCGCGGTGCTGGCGCTGAACGCCCCGGCGTCGGTCCTGCGCGAGCAGCTTGCCCAGCTGCTCTGGAGCCGGCGCAATAGCGAACAGGCGCGCGCGTCGCTGCGTCAGGCGATCCATGAGCTGGCGGAATGCCTGGCGCCCCTCGATCGGGATCTGCTGCGCGCCGGCCGCCAGCATGTCTCGATGCCGGCCGATCGGCTTTGGACCGATGTTCGCGAAGTGCGGCTGGCGACGGTGGCGAGAGCCGGCGCGCTCGATCTGCTGGATGCGACGTTGCTCGAAGATCTGTCGGGGCTCGACCCTGCCTTCGATCGCTGGCTGCTCGGCGAGCGCCAGCGTCTGGTCGGTATTGCCCGGAGCGTCGCCGAAGCGCTGCTGACCCGCGAGACAGCGCCCGATGCAATCATTCGCTTGGCTGATCGGCTGCTCGGGATCGACCGTGCGCATGAGGGCGCCTGGCGCGCATTGATGCGGGCGCATGCCGCCCAGGCCGAGCGTGGCCTGGCGCTCTCGGCGTTCGAGCGCTGCAGCCAGGCCCTGGCGGAACTGCTCGATGCCACCCCATCGTCCGAGACGGTCGCGCTCAGGGACGAAATTCGCGGCAGCGGGCCCGATCTTCCGCGCCAGGATCGTCCGCGAGGAGACGTCCATGTGCCGGAACCGCGGCCGCTGGACCTGCAGTGGTCCGATCGCCGGTTTCCCGAACCGCGGCAGCCGGACCCCGGTCCGGCCGCCCTGCCCGCGGCGTCAGCGGCCTGGTCGCAGCCCGGGATGCGGCTCGGGGTCATGCCGTTGCGGCCAGCCATTCCGGGTGATGACGCCAATCTCGCGCTGGGCCTTGCCGAGGAGATCACGACCGCGCTCGCGCCGTTTCGCATGATCAGCCTGTTATCGGCGAGTTCGCTTGCCCATCTCGCCGCCGAACCGCGGGAGGGCAGCGAGGTCTGGCAGCGGCTCGGCCTGGATTTTCTGCTCGATGGTGCCCTTCGTCTGGCGGGCGATCGGCTGCGGATCACCATGCAGCTGCTCGATCTTCATTCCGCAGGCGAGGTGATCTGGGCGCGCCGATTCGATGGCACGACGGCCGATATCCTCAAGTTCCAGGACGCCGTCGCCGCCGAGGTCGCCGCGCAGATCGATCCCGAAATGCTGCTGCGCGAAGCGCGTCGGGCCGAACCTCGCCATCAGGCGGACCCGACCGCGTATTCGCTGCTGCTGCAGGCCATTCCGGCCGTCTACAAACTCGACCCGATCGCCTTTCATGCGGCGGGGAACAAGCTCGCGCGCTCGGTCGCGCTCGACGGCGACTTCGCCACTGCACGGGCCTGGTGGGCCTATTGGCATCTTTTCCTGGTCGGTCAGGGCTGGGCCACCGATCCCCAGGAGGCGATCCGCCGCACCGAGGAATTGGCCGAACGGGCGGTGATGCTCGACAATGCCGATGCGCGCGCACTGGCCATAGCCGGGCATGTGCAGAGCTTCCTCCACCGCCGCCACGAGGCCGCGACAGCGCTCCATGACCGGGCGCTGGCGATCAATCCCAATCTGCCGATCGCCTGGGTGTTTTCCGGACTGACCTATGCCTATAGCGGCGACCCGGCCGAGACGATCCGCCGGGTGGAGCGGGCGAAGCAGCTCTCGCCGTTCGACCCGCACAGTTTCTTCTTCGATATGGCGCTGATGATGGCGCATTTCCTGCTCGGCAATGATCACGATGTGGTCGAGATCGGCCGACGCGCGGCGAGCCTCAATCCGGCCTTCTCCTCGACCCACAAGGTCCTGCTGGCCGCGCTCGGCCATCTGGGCCGGGCGGAGGAGGCGGCGATGACCCGCCAGCGCCTGCTGCAGATCGAGCCCGGCTTCACCGTTCGCCAGGCGATCCAGCGTTCGCCGATCTCCGGCCATGACGACCTCGATCGCTATGGGACGGGCCTGAGACTGGCGGGCCTGCCTGCCTGACACGCCGGGTCTGAGGCGCCCGCGGCCGGTGACGTGCAGGCGAATTCGGCGGTCGGTCGATCAGGGTTGATCGTTCGGGAGAGGCTTCTGCCCGGCGCGGCTGATTGTTGCAGACGCGGGGCGATCCGATCCGGGTTTCCTGCGCCCGGACCGTCGGCTGATCAGCGGCAGCTCCGTCTCGGCCTCAGCGGGGGAGCAGGGTCGGCCCGGATGCACTCATTTGCACAGATCGTGATTTTTCCCCGGATCAGACATGAACGCGTTCGCGGTGATGCCCGCCGCGCCTGGCACGCTCTAGCCGCTCCGCGCCACCGGCGGCAGATCGAGTTTCAGCGACAATTCCTTGAGCCGCGCCGGGCTCACCTCGGCCGGTGCGCCCATCATCAGGTCCTCGCCCTGCTGGTTGAGCGGGAACAGGATCACCTCGCGGATGTTCGGCTCGTCGGCCAGCAGCATCACCATCCGGTCGATCCCCGGTGCCGAGCCGCCATGCGGCGGCGCGCCATAGCGGAAGGCGTTCAGCATGCCGCCGAAACGCGCCTCGACCTCGGAGGCCGGATAGCCGGCGATCGCGAAGGCGCGCAGCATGATGTCGGGGCGATGGTTGCGGATCGCGCCCGATGACAGCTCGATCCCGTTGCAGACGATGTCGTACTGGTAGGCGTTGATCGTCAGCGGGTCCTGCGTCTCCAGCGCCGCCATCCCGCCCTGCGGCATGCTGAACGGGTTGTGGCTGAAGTCGATCTGCCCGGTTTCCTCGTTCAGCTCGTACATCGGGAAATCGGTGATCCAGCAGAAGCGGAAGGCGTTCTGTTCGACCAGCCCGAGCTCCTGGCCGAGCCTCGTGCGCACGCTGCCGGCGAATTTTTCGGCCGTCTCGCGCGGGCCGGCGGCGAAGAACACGGCATCGCCGGGGGCCAGGCCGCAGGCCCTGCGGATCGCCTCGGCCCGGTCGGGCTCCAGGTTGCGGGCGATCGGTCCCTTCGGTCCCTCGGCGTCGAACACCACATAGCCGAGGCCCCCGGCTCCCTGTTCGCGCGCCCACTCGTTCTGCTTGTCAAAGAAGCTGCGTGGGTGGCCGCCCGCGCCCGGCGCGGGGATGGCACGCACGATCCCGCCCGCAGCCGCGATGCGCGCGAACAGCCCGAACCCCGATCCGGCGAAATGTTCGGTCACATCGGTGATGCGCAGCGGATTGCGCAGGTCGGGCTTGTCGGTGCCGAATGCGCGCAGCGCGGTGTCGTAGGGGATCCGCTGGAACGGCGCCGGGCTCACCGCGCGGCCGGCGGCGAATTCCTCGAAGACCCCGGCGATCACCGGTTCGATGGTTGCAAAGACATCTTCCTGGGTGACGAAGCTCATTTCGAAATCGAGCTGGTAAAATTCCCCCGGCGAGCGGTCCGCACGGCTCGCCTCGTCGCGGAAGCAGGGGGCGATCTGGAAGTAGCGGTCGAGCCCGGCCACCATGGCCAGCTGCTTGAACTGCTGGGGCGCCTGGGGCAGGGCGTAGAACTTGCCCGGGTGGAGTCGTGCCGGCACCAGGAAGTCGCGCGCGCCCTCGGGGCTGGACGCGGTCAGGATCGGCGTCTGGAACTCGGTGAAGCCGGCCTCGATCATGCGCCGGCGGATCGAAGCGATCACCCCCGCCCGCAATTTCATGTTGCGCTGCATCTTCTCGCGGCGGAGATCGATGAAACGGTATTTCAGCCGCAATTCGTCCGGGAAGGTCTGATCCCCGGCCACCTGGATCGGCAAGGTCTCGGCCGCCGACTGCACCACCAGCGTCTCGACGCGCAGCTCGATCTCGCCGGTCGGCAGTTTCGCGTTGGTGGTGCCCGGCGCGCGGGGGACCACCTCGCCGGTGACCGTGATCACGCTTTCCACCCGCAGCCGCTCGGCCTGTTCGAAGGCCGGGCTGCCGGCGGCGAACACGCACTGGGTCAGGCCGTAATGGTCGCGCAGGTCCAGGAACAGCAGCCCGCCATGGTCGCGCTTGCTGTGAACCCAGCCCGACAGGCGGGCAGGGCGGCCGGCATCCTCGGCACGAAGCGCGGCGCAGCTATGGGTGCGATAGGCGTGCATGCTGGGCTTTCCCCTGGGTATCCCCGGAACGGGCGGGGCCGCAGACAACCGGGGCGACAAGCGCAAGTCAAGCGCCGCCCGGCAGTCCGGGGCGCCTGCCCCGGCGCATCGCCCGCGGCCTGGCGCGAAACGAGGCCGCCGCGATGCGGCTGATCGGCGCAAGGGGGGCGGCATTGGGGGCGGCGGCGGCCCTGCCGCTCGGCCGGCTGCCCGATCTCGACCGCGCCAAGGGTCTGGCGATCGTGCTGGTGGTGTTCGGCCATCTGGTCGCCCGCCAGGGGCCGCAGGGCGTGGACTGGTACGAGACCCTGCGCGGGGCAGTCTATCTGTTCCACATGCCGTTCTTCTTCTATCTGAGCGGCTTCGTCGCCGCCCGCTCCGGCGCCGCAAGCACCCCGCCTGCCGCCTGGACCGTCCTGGCCCGCGCCCGCGCGCGGCGGCTGCTGGTGCCGTTCGCCGCTTTCGGTCTGCTGATCCTGCTGGCCAAGCTGGCGCTGGCGCGGGTTCTGGTGGTGGACAACGTCCCTGCCAGCTTCGGCGACGGGTTGGTCGCGCTGGTCTGGCGCAGTTCGGCCAGCCCGGCGACCTCGGTGTGGTATCTGGCGGCGCTGTTCGCCTTTTCCCTGGCGCTGCCGCTGCTGGTCTGGGCGGATGCCGGCCGTCTGAGGCTCGCTGTGGCGCTATCGGCGCTGCTGTTCGCGCTGGTGCCGCCACCGGTGCTGTATCTGGACCGGATCACCGGATATTTCGTCTTTTTCGTCGCCGGCGTCGCGGCGGCAGATGCGGGGGCGGCCTGGCTGCTCTGGCTCGATCGCTGGCGGGCGGCGCTGCTCGGCGGGTTTGCCGTGCTGCTGGCTGCGGCGATGATGGCGGGAGCCGGCGGGGCTGCGGACAGGCCCTGGCTGCTGGCCTGTGGCCTGGCATCGATGCCCGCGCTGCACGCCCTGGTGCGCGGCGCGCCGTTCGATCGCTCCGCCGTGCTGGCGGGGCTCGGGCGCTATTGTTTCTCGATCTATCTGCTCAACACGATCTGCATCGGTCTCGCCAAAGGGGCGCTGTTGCGGCTGCTGCCCTGGGACGGGGCGAATTTCACGCTGTTCGCGCTGGTGCTGATGGCCAGCGGGCTGGCCGGTCCGGTGCTGATCAAGCGCCACGTGCTGGCCCGGCTGAAGCTGCTCGACCAGATGACCGCCTGAACGGCCATTCTCCCCGGTGATGCGGTTCCAGGACATGCGGGCCCGGATGGGCGATGGGGGAGCCCGGGTCCCTGGCGGTCTCCAGGGGCCGGGCCCTTACCCTCGCTCAAGCCGCCCGACCGCCCATCGCGCCGCCTCCGCCAGCACCGGATCCTCGGCCCCGGCCAGGCGGGCAGCCGCCGGAACCAGCGCGGCGGCGCCGGAATTGCCGATCGCGATCATCACGTTGCGCAGGAACCGCGCCCAGCCGATCCGCTTGATCGGCGAGCCGGCGAAGGCCAGGCGGAACCCGGCCTGGTCCAGCGCGGCCAGTTCGGCGAGGCGCGGGGCAGTCAGTTCCGGACGCGCCCGCAGCTTCGCCTCGCGGGCCACGGCGGCGAAGCGGTTCCAGGGGCAGACCGCCAGGCAGTCGTCGCAGCCATAGATGCGGTTGCCGATCAGCGGCCGCAGCGCGTGCGGGATCGGGCCGCGATGCTCGATCGTCAGGTAGGAGATGCAGCGCGTCGCATCCAGCCGGTATGGCGCGGGAAAGGCGTCGGTGGGGCAGGCGTTCAGGCAGCGCGTGCAGGTCCCGCAGCGATCGGCATGCGGCGGATCGGGGGGCAGTTCCAGCGTGGTGTAGATCTCGCCCAGGAACAGCCAGGACCCGTGTGCGCGGGACACCAGATTGGTGTGCTTGCCCTGCCAGCCGATCCCGGCGCGCTGTGCCAGCGGCTTTTCCATCACCGGCGCGGTATCGACGAACACCTTCACCGCCGGGCCGAACCGCGCGGCGACGAACTGCGCCAGGTGCTTTAGCCTGCCCTTGACCACGTCGTGATAGTCCCGCCCGCGGGCATAGACCGAGATATTGCCACGGTCGGGCCGGCCCAGGGTCGCCAGAGCGTCGCCTTCGGGCGCGTAGGACAGGCCGAGCGCGATCACGCTGCGCGCCTCGGCCCAAAGCGCCGTCGGATCGGCCCGCTGTTCGGCGCGGTCCGCCATCCAGTGCATGTCGCCATGCTGGCCGGCCGCGAGGAACGCGGCCAGATGTTCCCGCGCCTCCGGTCCGAGTGCTGCCGGGGCGAAGCCCACGGCATCGAAGCCGAGTGCCAGCGCCCGCTCGCGGATGAGACCCCGCGCGGTGTCAGCCGCGGCCACGATAGGGGGGCACGTTTTGGGGTGGGATCCAGACGCGCTCGGGCGGGGTGCCGGTCTGCCAGAACACGTCGATCGGCATGCCGCCGCGGGGATACCAGTAGGCACCGATCCGTAGCCAGGCCGGGTCGAGCAGCCCGCAGAGCCGCCGCGCGATCGCCATGGTGCAGGCCTCGTGGAAGGCGCCGTGGTTGCGGAAGCTGGCCAGATAGAGCTTCAGCGACTTGCTCTCGACGATCCAGCCCGCCGGCACGTAGTCCAGCACGATATGGGCGAAGTCCGGCTGGCCGGTCAGCGGGCAGAGCGAGGTGAATTCCGGGCAGGTGAAGCGCACCAGATACCGGGCCGCCGGATCGGGGTTGGCGACGCGCTCCAGCAGCGCCTGTTCGGGGCTTTCCGGCAGCGCGGTGGGCCGGCCGAGTTGGGTCAGCCCGGCTTCGATGGCCTCGGTCATCGTGGCGTGTCTCCTTGCTGCCAGCGCGCCCGCACCTGCGCGCTGTGGGCGTGCAGGCGCGACTCCACGATGGCCGCGCCCATGCCGCGCATCAGATCCTGGTAATACTGAAGATTATGCCAGGTCAGCAGCATCGGCCCCAGCATTTCCCCGGCGCGGAACAGGTGGTGCAGATAGGCGCGGGCGTGGCGGGTGCAGGCGGGGCAGGCGCAGTCCGGATCGAGCGGGCGGGGATCCTCGGCGAAGCGGGCATTGCGCAGGTTGAACACGCCGGCCGAGGTGAAGGCCCGGCCGGTGCGCCCCCCCCGTGTCGGCATCACGCAGTCGAACAGGTCGATGCCGCGCGCCACCGCCCCCAGCAGGTCGTCGGGTGTGCCGACGCCCATCAGATAGCGCGGCCGGTCTTCCGGCAGGGCGGGGACGGTCGCCTCCAGCACCGCGAACATGGTTGCCTGGCCCTCGCCCACCGCCAGGCCGCCCACCGCGTAGCCGTCGAAGCCGATCGCCCGCAGCGCCCGCACCGAGGCCGCGCGCAGATCCGTAAAGACCCCGCCCTGGACGATGCCGAACAGCAGATAGCCCGGCCGGGGGATGAATGCTTCGGCCGAACGCGCCGCCCAGCGCATCGACAGATCGAGCGAGGCCTCGGTCTCCGCCCGCGTCGCCGGAAACGGCGTGCATTCGTCGAGCGCCATGCTGATCGTCGCATCCAGCTTGTGCTGGATGTCGATCGAGCGCGCCGGGGTCAGCCGGTGGGCGCTGCCGTCCAGATGCGAGCGGAAGGTCACGCCATCGGCATCGAGCTTGCGCAGCCCGGCCAGAGACATGACCTGAAAGCCGCCGGAATCGGTCAGGATCGGTCCGGGCCAGTCCATCAGCCGGTGCAGGCCGCCCAGCGCCGCGACCCGCTCGGCGCCGGGGCGCAGCATCAGATGGTAGGTGTTGCCCAGCACGATGCCGGCCCCGGTCGCGCGCACCGCATCCGCGGTCATGCCTTTCACCGTCCCGGCGGTGCCGACCGGCATGAAGCTCGGCGTCGCGACGCTGCCATGGGCGGTGGCCAGGCTGCCGGCGCGGGCGGGGCCGTCGGTCGCAGTGATCGTCAGCGCGCCGCTCATGCCGGCGCCTGCGCGCTGCATGCGATAAGGCAGGCATCGCCATAGGAATAGAACCGGTAGCCCGAAGCGATCGCATGGGCATAGGCGTCGCGCATCCGCAAGGTGCCGGCGAAGGCGCAGACCAGCATGAACAGCGTCGAGCGCGGCAGGTGGAAATTGGTGAACAGCAGATCCGCCACCCGGAAGCGGAAGCCCGGGCGGATGAACAGCGCCGTCTCGCCCGCGAACGGTGCCAGCCGGCCGTCCGGTCCGGCGGCGCTCTCCAGCAGGCGCAGGCTGGTGGTGCCGACCGCCACCACCCGGCCGCCGGCGGCGCGCGCCGCGTCGATCGCGGCGGCGGCCTCGGCGGTGATGACGCCGCGCTCGGGGTGCATGCGGTGCTGTGCGGGATCCTCGGTGCGCACCGGCAGGAACGTGCCGGCGCCGACATGCAGCGTGACCTGGATGCGGGAGATGCCGCGTGCGGCAAGCCGGTCGAGCAGCGCCTCGGTGAAATGCAGCCCGGCGGTGGGGGCGGCGACCGCGCCCTCGGCGCGGGCGAACACGGTCTGGTAGTCCTGCAGATCGGCTTGCATCGGGCCCTCGGGGCGGGAGATATAGGGGGGCAGGGCGAGCGCGCCCGACTGGTGAAGCGCCGCCGCGAACTCCGGACCGCATCGGTCGAATTCCAGCCGCACGCCGCCATCGGGCTCGCGCGACAGCACCCGCGCCGAGAGGTCGCCGCCTTCGAATCGCAGCATATCGCCCGGATGCAGCCGCCGGGCGTTGCGCGCCAGAGCATGCCAGCTGCCATCCGGCAGGGGCCGGTCGAGGGTGATGCCGATGCGCGCCGCACCACTGCGTGCGGTCAGCTGGGCCGGGATCACCTTGGTGTCATTGACGACCAGCACGTCGCCCGCCCGCAGCAGCTCCGGCAGGTCCGCCACCGACCGGTCTTCCAGCGGCCCCGCGCCGATCCGCAGCAGCCTCGCGGCATCGCGCGGCCGGCAAGGATGCTGGGCGATGCAGTGCCGGGGCAGCGCGAAATCGAAGGGATCGGTGCCGGCAGGCCCGTCGGCCTGCCCGGTCCGCTCCGGGGGCGCCATCCGGGGCCGGCCCGGGCCGTCGGGTTCAATCGGCCAGATAGGAGGCGATCTCGATCAGGTTGCCGTCGGGGTCGCGGCAATAGACCGACGTGATCGGGCCGAGCGCCCCGGTGCGGGTGACGGGCCCGAGCTCGACGGTGACCCCGCAGCCATGCAGATGGGCGATCACGTCCACCGGCCGGACGGCGGAGACGAAGCACAGATCCTGGGTGCCGGGCAGGGCGGTCGCCGCGGTGAGCCAGGTGCGCGGGTCCGCCTCGACGGGACGGACATTGATCTTCTGGCCGCCGAATTTCAGGGCCGTGCGCCGGTCATGGCCGAATTCCTCGCGTTCCATGCCCAGCACGCGCTGATACCACGCGGCGGTGATCTCCACGTCCTGGCAGGTGAGCACCAGGTGGTCCAGTCGATCGACGGTGAAGCGCACGGTTTTGCGGGCCCCCGGTCCCGGTCGGTTCGGGCCGTGTTTAGCCGCCTGCCGCCCGGCGGGCCAACGCGGGGGTGCCGCCGGCGGTTTTACCCTATTCAACCCCCGGCGGGTGGCCGCTGCCGCAGAGCGGCGGGTTGTGTGCGCGGCCGCCGCCTGACGCGGCGGCGCTATTCCAGCCCCTCGAAGAAGTCGTTCCCCTTGTCGTCGATCACGACGAAGGCCGGGAACGCCTCGACCTCGATCCGCCAGACCGCCTCCATTCCCAGTTCGGGGTATTCCAGCACTTCGACCTTGCGGATGCAGTCCTGCGCCAGCCGCGCCGCCGCGCCGCCGACGCTGCCCAGATAGAATCCGCCATAGGTCCTGCAGGCCTCGCGCACGGCGCGGGAACGGTTGCCCTTGGCCAGCATCACCATCGACCCGCCGGCCTTCTGGAACTCGGCCACGTAGCTGTCCATGCGCCCGGCGGTGGTCGGGCCGAAACTGCCGGTGGCGTAGCCGGCGGGGGTCTTGGCGGGACCCGCGTAATAGACCGGATGGTCCTTGAAATAATCGGGCAGGCCCTCGCCGCGGTCCAGGCGCTCCTTCAGTTTCGCATGGGCGATGTCGCGCGCCACCACCACCGTGCCGGTCAGCGACAGCCGCGTCTTCACCGGGCAGGAGGAAAGCTGGTGGCGGATCTCGGCCATCGGGCGGTTGAGATCGACGGCCACCACCTCGCCCCCCAGGATGTCCCCGGTCGCTTCCGGCAGATATTTCGCCGGATCATGCTCGAGCTCCTCCAGGAACACGCCGTCGGGCGTGATCTTGGCCAGGATCTGCCGGTCCGCGCTGCACGATACGCCGATGCCCACCGGCAGGCTGGCGCCGTGGCGAGGCAGGCGGATCACCCGGACGTCGTGGCAGAAATACTTGCCGCCGAACTGCGCCCCGATGCCGAGATTGCCGGTGAGTTCATGGACAAGCCGTTCCATCTCCGGATCGCGGATGGCATGGCCCGACAGATCGCCGGTGGTGGGCAGGGTGTCGAGCCAGCGGGTCGAGGCGAGCTTCACCGTCTTGAGCGTGGCCTCGGCGCTGGTGCCACCGATCACCACCGCCAGGTGGTAGGGCGGGCAGGCCGAGGTGCCGAGCGTCTTGAGCTTGCTCTCCAGGAACGCCAGCAGCTTCGCCGGGTTCAGGATCGCGCGGGTTTCCTGGAACAGGAAGGTCTTGTTGGCCGATCCGCCGCCCTTGGCGACGAACATCAGATGGAATTCCTCGGCATGGTGTTCGCCGGGGGCGGCGGCGATGTCGAACTGGACCGGCAGGTTGTTGCCGGTGTTGACCTCCTCGAACATCGAGATCGGCGCCATCTGCGAATAGCGCAGGTTGGTCTCGGTGAAGCTGCGGTGCACGCCGAAGCTCAGCGCTTCCTCCTCGTCGCCGTCCACCCAGACGCGCTGGCCCTTTTTGCCGAACACGATGGCGGTGCCGGTGTCCTGGCACATCGGCAGGACGCCGCCGGCGGCGATATTGGCGTTCTTCAGCAGGTCGAGCGCCACGAACCGGTCATTGGCGGAGGCTTCCGGATCGTCGAGGATCGCGCGCAGCTGGGCCAGATGGCCCGGCCGCAGCTTGTGGGACACCTCGTGGAACGCGCACCGGGCGAGCTCGCTCAGCGCAGCCGGGTCGATCTTCAGGATCGTCCGACCCTCGAAGGTCGCGGTGCTGATGCCCGCGATGTCCAGGCGAGTCCATGGCGTGTTCCCGGGACCGAGCGGAAACATCGGGGAATACCGGAAGCCGGAAGGCCGCTGCATCGGCGCGTTCATCGGATGATCTCTGTCTGGGGTTGGGCGAAGACGCTGCATTCGGCCGCATCGCCGTCGGGATCGAGGCGGGGCCCGGGGCTCTGCCTTTGACCCGCATTCCCCCCGGGGGAGGGGTACCCTCCAGCAAAACGGGTCTGGGGCCAAGGCCCCGGCGGGTTTCCAAAGGGCAGAGCCCTTTGGCCTTGGCTCAGTCCTTGGCCGGCCCTCGCCGGCGGAAGGCATCGAGGCTGACCACCTGCGGCGGGGAGTCCTCCGCGTCCGGCGGTGCCTCTGGTGCGGGCGGTGGCGGCAGGGCCGGGGGCGGCGGCTCCTCCACCACCCGGAAGCGCAGCCCGTAGCCCACCGCCGGATCGGCGAAGGCGGTCACGGCGCCGAGCGGGATGATCAGGGTGGCGGGCACGCCGCCGAAGGACAGGCCGACGCTGATCCGCCCTGCTTCCTCGTCCACCTGCAGCCCCCAGAACTGGTGCTGCAGGATGATGGTCATTTCCTCGGGGTACTGCGCCTTCAGCCGGGGCGATACCTGGGTGCCGGGATGGTCGGTGCGGAAGGTCAGGTAGAAATGATGCTCGCCGGGCAGGCCATGTTCGGCGGCATGGGACAGCGCGCGCGTCACCACCTGGCGCAGCGCCTGCTCGGTCCAGTCGTCATAGGGCAGCAGGCTCGGCGGCTTCTGCGCCTGGTCGTCTTCCATGCCGGCTCCTCGTGCCGCTGCGGATCGGGTCGCATAGAAATAGCGCCACCGGGCTGGCAGGGCAAAACCGTTCCGGTGGAGTGGGGGGCTTCTGTTGCCCGGTGCCCCCCGAACCGCGCTTACCTAACCGTAGTTAGGCAGCGAGCACCATACGGTTGTTGTCGTTGGCACTTGTGATATGGCCCGATGACGGCGGAACCATGCCGGGCAAAAGATGAGTCTTTACCACGCGTGTCGAGCCTGTTTCGCCCCCTGATCCGGGCAACACCCCGGAAGGCTGGTGGAGGCGCCGGGCACTGCCCCCGGGTCCACAACGCTTATTCCACGCACCGTTTATCGCCATAGCCGGCAAGCCGGCAGACGTAATATAGGCTCTCCGCCGGACGGAGGGAAGGGATGGGGTTCATGGGCCTGACCGCGGAGCAGGAAGCCGAGATCGCGCAGGCACGGCAGGCCGGGGCGATGACCCTGCGCCCGAGCGTGCCGGCGCTGGAGGCGCTGCTGTTCCACGCCCTGCCGGTGCTGGATCACGGCTTCGTGCGGGTGATCGACTATATGGGCGATGATGGCGCGATCGTGCAGGCGGCACGGGTCTCCTATGGCCGCGGCACGCGGCGGGTTTCCGAGGATGCCGGGCTGATCCGCTATCTGATGCGCCATCGCCATTCCACCCCGTTCGAGATGTGCGAGATCAAATACCACGTCAAGCTGCCGATCTTCGTCGCCCGGCAGTGGATCCGCCACCGCACCGCCAGCGTGAACGAATATTCCGCGCGCTATTCGATCATGGACCGCGAGTTCTACGTGCCCGCGCCCGGGCAGCTCGCGGCCCAGTCGGCCGACAATCGCCAGGGGCGCGCCGAGGCGCTGGGGGATGCGGAGGCGCAAGCGGTGCTGGACCTGCTGCGCGAGGACGCGATGCGCTGCCACGACCACTATGCCTGGATGCTGAACGAGGACGCCGAGGGCACGCCGCGCGATCCCGCCCGCGCCGGCCTCGCGCGCGAGCTCGCGCGGATGAACCTGACGCTGAACACCTATACCCAGTGGTACTGGAAAACCGATCTGCACAACCTGTTCCACTTCCTGGCACTGCGCGCGGAGGCCCATGCGCAATACGAGATCCGGGTCTATGCCGAGGCGATGCAGCAGAGCGTGCGCGCCTGGGTGCCGCTCGCCTACCAGGCGTTCCTGGACTACCGGCTGGGTGCGGTGTCGCTGTCGGGGCCGATGCTTGCGGTACTGCGCCGGATGCTGGCCGGGGAGAGGGTCGCGCCCGATGGCAGCGGATTGTCCAGGCGGGAATGGGCCGAGCTGATGGCGGTGCTGGGTTCCGGCTGAGACCATCCGGCCGGGGGCGGGTGGCGCGGGCTGACCGGGGCCGGAACGGTCCTCGTCCGGGCCTTCGGTGCGGCGCCCGGCCGGGGCTTGTCGCAGTGCGAAAATGGCGTTGACAAGACGCCGCCGAGCCCGCAGCGTGTCATGCAAGGAGATCAGGGCAGCGCTGCCCGCCGATGGTATCTCCGCACCCATCCGAACACAGCGTGTGGCAATGTCGCCGGCAGCAGGGTTGCTGACGGTCGCCGTGCATAGATCCGGGAACAGCAGCTTCGTGGCAGCGCAGACCGTGCGTATCGGCATCCTGTTTTCCGCGTCCGGTCCGTATAACGCGGCCTCGCGCTCGATGCTCAATGGCGCATTGCTCGCGGTCGGGCAGATCAACGATGCACCCGCCGCCGCGGTGCGGCTGGAACCGGTGATCGCCGATCCGGGCGGCGACCTCGCGCGCTATCCTGCTCTGTGTGCCGACCTGCTCGGCCAGGGCGTCCGCCATGTCGTCGGCTGCTACACCTCGTCCTCGCGCAAGGAGGTGATCCCGCTGTTCGAAAAGCACGACGCGCTGCTCTGGTACCCTTCGCATTACGAAGGATTCGAGAGCGCGGCGAACGTGATCTATACCGGCGCGGTGCCCAATCAGCATCTGATGCCGCTGGTCGACCATATGATGCGCCATCAGGGCAAGCGTGTCTTCTGCATCGGGTCCAACTACATCTGGGCCTGGGAGAACAACCGCATCCTGCGTGAGAACGTGCTGCTGCGCGGTGGTTCGGTACTGGCCGAACGCTATTTCGCGGTGGGCGAGACCGATTTCGAGCAGGTGATCGGCGCGATCGTGGAGGCGCGGCCGGATTTCGTGTTCAGCACGCTGATCGGCACCTCGGCCTACCGCTTCCTGCGCCGCTTCCGCACGGTCTGCGCCGGCAGCGGCATCGACCAGGCGCAGGCGATGCCGGTGGCGAGCTGCAGCCTCTCGGAACCCGAACTCGAGGAAATCGGCCCCGAGGCGGTGGAGGGGCAGCTGAGCTCCAGCGTTTATTTCTCCTCGGTCGCCACCGCCCGCAATGCCGCCTTCGTGGCCGAATACGATGCCCGGTTTCCCGCCGGCCCGGCTGTCGGCGCCGATGCCGAGGCATCCTATGTCGCGGTGATCCTGCTCGCCCGGGCGCTCGCCGCTGCCGGCGGAACCGCGATCGAGGCGGTGAAGCAGGCCGTCGCCCATCAGCGGATCGAGGCGCCGCAGGGCGAGGTGTGGATCGATCCGGAGACGCTGCACGCCTGGCTTACCCCGCGCATCGGCCGGTCCAACCGCGAGGCGCGGTTCGACATCGTCACCGGCGCGTCCCGGCCGATCCGCCCCGACCCCTATCTGGTGTGGCATTCGGCGCGGTTCGACGCCGCCTCCGCCGCGCCGACGCTGCGGGTCGCCTCGTGATGGGGCAGCGGCTGATCCAGAATTTCCGCGGCTGCCGGGCCTTCATCCAGGTGCGGCCGGGCACTGCGATCGAGACGCTGGAGGCGACGCTGATCCGCCTCGGCGTCGCCCCGGCGGTGGTCCCCCTCGTTGGGGCCGCGCTCGATCCCGAGCACGACGTGCTGTTCCTCGATGGCGATCTCGGCAGCGAACCGGTGCTGCCGGCAGGCAGCCTGCCACCAGTGCCGGTGATCGGGCTGGTGGGGGTGGAGGCGCCAAGCCGGCTGAAGGCGCTGATGGAGCAGGGCGCGACGGCGTTCCTGCGCAAGCCGGTGCATGCGGGGTCGGTCTATTCGTCGCTGTTCCTCGGCATCAACGAATTCCGCCGCCGCCGCCAGCTGGAACAGATGCTGGCCGAGCACGACCGCCGCCGCCATGCCCGGCGCTTCCTGATCCGCGCGATCGTGGAACTGGTGACCGGCCAGGGCATGACCGACGACGAAGCCTACCAGACCCTGCGCCGGCGCAGCATGCGCGAGCGGCTGGGTCTGGAAGCCTATTGCGAGGCGCTGTTCACGCGCCGCGACACACCAACCGAGGAGAATCAGGATGCGTCGAACCTTGTTGCAGACGGCGGCCCTGCTGGGGGCGCTGGCGATGGCGCCGGCGGCGCTGGCGGCGGAGCCGATCAAGCTTGGCGTGCTGGAAGATCAGTCGGGTGATTTCGCACTGGCCACGATCGGCAAGGTGCACGGCATCCAGCTCGCCACCGACGAGATCAACGCCGCCGGCGGCATCGCCGGGCGCAAGCTCGAGCTGGTGATCTACGACACCCAGTCCGACAACACCCGCTACCAGGAATTCATGCGCCGGGTGCTCCAGCGCGACAAGGTCGACGCGGTGTTCGCCGGCTTCTCCTCCGCCTCGCGCGAGGCGTATCGCCCGATCGTCGATCAGCTCAACGGCCTCGCCTTCTACAACAACCAGTACGAGGGCGGCGTGTGCGACGCGCACATGATCGTGACGGGCGCGGTGCCGGAACAGCAGTTCTCGACGCTGATCCCGTGGATGATGGAGAAGTTCGGCAAGAAAGTTTACACGATCGCGGCGGACTATAATTTCGGCCAGATCTCCGCCGAATGGGTCCGCAACATCGTCAAGGAGAATGGCGGCACGATGGTGGGCGAGGAATTCATCCCGCTCGGCGTCTCGCAGTTCTCCTCCACCATCCAGAACATCCAGAAGGCCAAGCCGGACGTGCTGGTGACCTTGCTGGTGGGCACCGCCCAGGCCTCGTACTACGAGCAGGCGGCGGCGGCCAATCTGCACGTGCCGATGGGCAGCTCGGTCAATGTCGGCCAGGGCTACGAGCACAAGCGCTTCAAGCCGCCGAGCCTCGCGAACATGTACGTGACCACCAACTGGATCGAGGAGGTGGACGATCCCAAGAGCAAGGCGTTCATCGCCAAGTGGCACGCCAAGTTCCCGAACGAGCCGTACATCAACCAGGAAGCCGAGAATTCCTACCTCGCGGTCTATCTCTACAAGGAGATGGTCGAGCGCGCCGGGGGATCGACCAAGCGCGACGATCTGCGCGCGGTGATCGCCAAGGGCGATGTCTGCTTCGACGCGCCGGAGGGCAAGGTCTGCATCGACCCCAAGAGCCAGCACATGTCGCACACGATCTATCTGGCCAAGGTGGGCGAGGACCACTCGATCAGCTTCCCCAAGGTGTGGGAGAACATCAAGCCGTACTGGCTGGGCGATGCCGGGTGCGATCTGACCAAGAGCAACCCGAACGCGCAGTACACCCCGAGCAACCCGCCGCCGAAGTCGTAAGGACGGAGGGGGGAGGCCGCGCGCGCCTCCCCCGCCGCAACGCCCGCAATGTTCGACGCCGTCTTCGGCTTTCTCTACCAGTTCGGTGACGCCTTCGCCTTCCTGGTGCTGTGCGCGACCGGTCTCGCCGTAATCTTCGGCATGATGGGGGTGATCAACCTCGCTCATGGCGAGTTCATCATGTGCGGCGCCTATGTCACGGTGACCGCGGCGCGGGCCGGACTGCCGCTGGCGCTCGCCATCCTGTGCGGCGCCGTGGTGGCGGGGCTGGTGGGCATCCTGGTCGAGCGCCTGGTGATCCGCCATCTCTATGGCCGCCCGCTCGATACCATCGTCGCCACCTGGGGGATCAGCCTGATCGCGGCGCAGGGCACGCTGATCGTGCTGGGGCCTGGGCTGCCGGGCATCAGCACGCCGCTCGGCAGCATCTCCGCGGGCGGCCTGTCCTACTCGGTGTACCGGCTGGTGCTGATGGCGACAGCGCTCGCGATCCTGGCCGCCCTGTACCTGGTGTTCAACCGTACCCGCTTCGGCATCCTGGCCCGCGCCACCATCCAGGTGCCGCACATGGCCGAGGCGCTGGGGGTCGACACGCGGCTGATCTACAGCCTGACTTTCGGCCTGGGGGCGGCGCTGGCCGGCGCCACCGGCGGGCTGTATGCACCGACCATGACCATGGTGCCGACCATGGGGGCACAATTCATCATGGAGGCGTTCGTGACCGTCGTGGTGGGTGGCGCGGACGTTTTCCTCGGCACCGCGCCGGCCGGGGCCGTGCTGGGCCTGGTGAAGGCGGCGATGACCTCCTGGCAGGGCCAGCTGTTCGGCCAGATCGGCCTGCTGATCGCAGTGATCGTGGTGATCCGGGTGCTGCCGCGCGGCATCTCCGGCTTCCTGCTGCGCGAGCGGAGCTGACATGGCGCGCCCGGGTTTGCCGGTCCGTCTGCTGCGCCGCCTGGAAGGCCCTCAGACCATGGGGCGCGGGCCGCTGTTCTGGCTCGGCTTCCTCGCGGTCGTCGCGCTGGCAGCGCTGTATCCGCTCACCGCGGACGGCTACACCGTCGGCAACACCATCTATTTCTTCAACTGGTGCTTCATGGCGCTGGGCCTGTGCCTGATCTGGGGCTATGGCGGCGCGTTGAGCTTCGGACAGACCGCATTCTTCGGCCTGGCCGGCTATGGCTATGGCATCGTCACCCTCAATCTCGGCGCGGCGCATGGCCTGACCCTGCTGGCGGTGGTCTGCGCGGTGGCGGCGGCGTCCGCCTTCGCCGCGGTGCTCGGCTATTTCCTGTTCTTCGGACGCATCGGCGGGGTGTTCCTGGGCATCGTCACCCTGTCCGTCACTCTGGTGTTCGAGCGCTTCATGGCCCAGACCGCGGGGCCGGAATGGCATGTCGGGGTGGCGCGGCTGAACGGCTTCAACGGCATGAGCGGGATGCCGCCGCTCACCATTCCGTGGCCGGGCGGGGACATCGCGCTGTTTCCCGACGTGCCGCTGTACTACGTGGTCCTGGCCCTGCTGGTGGTGGTGTATCTGGGCCTGCGCATCCTGGTGAACTCGCGCTTCGGAAACGTGCTGGTGGCGATCCGCGAGAACCCGCTGCGCGCCACCATGCTGGGCTATGACGTCCGCCGCTACCAGCTGGGCGGCTTCGTCATCGGCGCGGCGCTCGCCGGGCTCAGCGGCGTGCTCTACACCGCTTGGGGCCAGTACATCACGCCCTCCAGCATGGGCATTACCGCCGCCGCGCTGCCGAGCGTGTGGGTGGCGGTGGGCGGGCGGGCCGATCTCACCGCGACGCTGCTGGGC
>VFSW01005223.1_pt1 | contig 19230 bp, 19 predicted proteins | sample 5358111 | NCBI WGS metagenome assembly VFSW01 (sample SAMN11554181, study PRJNA540505) | mine drainage metagenome | isolation source: sediment from site ElyBrook_90M | place: USA: Ely Copper Mine, Vershire, VT | collected 2017 | reverse complement strand
GACCTGCGGATTAACAGTCCGTCGCTCTACCGACTGAGCTATCAGGGAATTGAAGAGGTGCGCATCATATAGATTCAACCCGCCAAGGTCAACCAGAAATTCAAATTTCGTCAAAAAATTATTCCCGACTATCACCCCTGCAGCCAGATGAACGTGCCCATGCGCCCTGTTGTGCCGTCCCTGCGGTAGGAAAAGAAAAGTTCGGGCTCGCGATAGGTACAGCGATTTCCTCCGTATATCTCGTTGACGCCCAGCAGATTGAGCCGCCTTCTGGCAAGCCGATAGATGTCCGCCTGATATTTTCCTGCCGCACCTTCCACAAAAGCGGACGCAGTTTCCGCATCCCCATTTACGAATGCAGAGCGCACATCCTCACCCACCTCGAATGCTGCCTGGCTGATCGCAGGGCCCAGCCATGCCATCAGATTTTCCGGCGCGACATCCATCGCGGCAACCGCAGCCTCGACAACACCTGCAGCAAGGCCCCGCCAGCCCGCATGCACCGCGCCCACGACCGTTCCCGCCTTGTCGCAAAGAAGGATGGGCAGGCAATCTGCAGTCATTACCACGCACACCCCGCGGCGCCCTATTGAGGCATCCGCAACAGGCAGGCAACTCGCGCGATCCGCATCGGCCACCGTCGCGCCATGCACCTGTTCGAGCCAGACTGGCTCGCTGGGAAACAAATTGTTCAGTCTCATGCGATTCTGTTCGACAGCCAGCGCCGAATCGCCCACATGCAGCCCGAGATTCAGGCTGTCGTAAGGCGCTCTGCTCACCCCGCCTTTGCGCGTAGTCTGCAGCGCCAAGACATTTGAAGGGGCAGGCCAGTCCGGAATGATGAGATGATCACTCGGCTTCATCGAGCACCCGTTCGATCTGTACGAGAAGCTGCCGCATGTCCTCCGGCAGCGGCGCATGCCATTCCATCCTTACGCCGCTTGCCGGATGGTCCAGCGCCAGACGGGTCGCATGCAGCGCCTGACGCGGAAAGCCAGAAAGCAGTTCGCGCAGTTGCGGCGCACATTTCTGCGGGCCTTTGAGATATACCGCATCGCCGACCAGCGGATGTTTCAGATGGCTCATGTGTACGCGTATCTGGTGGGTGCGCCCGGTCTCGAGCACACATCGAACAAGCGTGCAGCCTGGATAGGCCTTCTCGACCTTGTAATGCGTCACTGCGGGTTTGCCCGTTTCAGTCACCGCCATCTTGATGCGATTCGTCGGATGCCTGCCTATCGGCGCATCCACAGTGCCGCTGCTGCGCAATTCGCCATAGACCAGCGCCAGGTATTCACGCTTCACGCTGCGCTCCTGCAGCTGGCGCACGAGATGGGTCTGCGAGACCAATGTCTTGGCGACCACCAGCAGGCCGCTGGTATCCTTGTCCAGCCGGTGCACGATGCCGGCACGCGGCACGTCTTCAAGCTGCTTTGCATGATGCAGCAGCGCATTGAGCAAAGTGCCCTGCCAGTTGCCGCTGCCAGGATGCACGACCAGACCCACAGGCTTGTTGATCACCAGTATCTCGTCGTCTTCATGCACGATGTCCAGCGCAATATCTTCCGGAAGATAAGGCTGATCGGACGGCTGAGTCTGCGGCAACACGGCAAGTTTCTCGCCTCCCCACACCTTTTGCCTGGGAATGGCAGCAGCGTCATCCAGCAACACCCGTTGCTGAAGGATCCATTCCTGCAGGCGACTGCGCGAATATTCGGGCATCAATCTTGCCAGCGTCTGATCGAGGCGTAAACCGGCGCAATCTTCGGGCACGACGAAATGGATGCTATCTTCGTCAGGTGCGTTATAATCCGGCAAATTTTTTTCGGGTTCAGTCATGCGCCATAGTTTAGCCGTATTTTTGCTGCTTACGTTATCTGCCTGCAGTTTGTTCACGCCGCTTCCGACCGAAGAATCCACCGACGCTGCCAAACACATGTCAGCGGAACAGCTCTATCGCCAGGCCAAAAGCGAGCTGGACGACCGCGATTACACTGCCGCAATCAAAACCAATGAGGCATTGCAATCCCGCTTTCCCTACGGGCAATATGCGCAACAATCCATGCTGGAAATGGCTTACGCATACTACAAAAACGGCGAGCCTGACTCCGCGATCTCCACTGCGGATCGCTTCATCAAGCAGTTTCCCAACCATCCTCATATCGATTACGCCTATTACGGCAAAGGGCTTGCGACATTCAACGGCGAGACCACATTCTTAAGCGCGCTGTCGGGCCAGGACACCGCAGAGCGCGACCCGCAATCCTTGAAAGACTCTTTCAATGCCTTCAGGGATCTCATCACGAAATTCCCGAACAGCCACTATACGCCGGACGCGCGCGTGCGCATGGACTATCTGATCAATGAACTGGCAAGGCATGAATTGCATATCGCCGACTACTATCTGCGCATCGGCGCTTACATCGCCGCGGTGAACCGCGCGCAGGACATACTGGTCACCTATCCCAATAGCCCGTCGACGCGGGACGCCCTGAACATCATGATCAAGGCCTATGACGCAATGGGTCTGACCAACCTGCGCGACGACACCCGGCGCGTGCTGGCCCAAAACAGCGCCGCGCTGCCGGGGAACAATGCAGGGAAGCCCGCCAAATACTGGTGGCAATTCTGGTAATGAAATATTGTCCCGACTGCGGCGGCGCGATTGAATTGCGCATCCCTGCGGACGACAACAGGCTTCGTCATGTCTGCACTGTCTGCAGCATGATCCACTACCAGAACCCAAGAATGGTGATCGGCGCCATCCCCGTGTGGCAGGACAAGGTGCTGCTTTGCCGCCGCGCGATCGAGCCGCAATATGGCAAATGGACGCTGCCCGGCGGATTCATGGAAAATGGGGAAAGCACGGCACAGGCTGCACAACGCGAAACGCTGGAAGAAGCCTCTGCGCGCATCGCCATCGCCGACTTGTATTCGATGTACAGCCTGCCCTACATCGACCAGGTTCACCTCCTGTTCAGGGCGGAACTGCTCGATCTTGACTTTGCTCCAGGACCGGAAAGCCTGGAAGTCAGGCTGTTCACCGAAGCCGAGATTCCTTGGGATGAACTGGCCTTCCGGCCGGTGCGCTACAGCCTCGAGCATTATTTTTCCGAACGCAAATCGGGCCAGTTCAATCTGCACATGGGCGAGCTGGCGCCCGCTGCCACAATGCGGATAACCGCTATATAATCGCCTAAACCTTATCCGCTGCAAAAAAACCATGAATCCGATACGCCTACTCATCGCACTCGCCTTGTTCGCCCTGACGGGCTGCGCATCGTCGCACAATCCCGCAGACCCTTTGGAATCGTTCAACCGCGGCGTATATAAATTCAACGACACCCTGGACCGCGCCGTCGCCAAACCGGTCGCAAAGGGCTACGACAAGATCGTGCCCGATACCGCAAAGATGATGGTCAGCAATTTCTTCTCCAACCTCAACGATGTGATCGTGACGGTCAACGATCTGCTGCAACTGAAATTGAAGCAGGGCTTCTCCGATGGCATGCGCGTGCTGGTCAATTCCACACTCGGAATCGGCGGCCTGGTCGATGTCGCATCCAGGCAATTGCCCAAACATGACGAGGATTTCGGCCAGACACTGGGTTACTGGGGCATCAAGAGCGGCCCCTATCTCATGTTGCCCGTCTTGGGCCCCAGCTCGTTCCGCGATGGCATAGGCCTTTATGCGGACGGCCTCACAAGCCCGTTGTATCGCGACGTGCCCAAGATACGCACGCGCAACCAGCTTTATCTGACCGAGATGGTCAATCGCCGCCAGCAATTGCTGGGAGATGAAAAAATCATGGAGGGCGCAATACTGGATCGCTATGCCTTCATCCGCGATGCCTATTTGCAGAGAAGGCAGAACCTGGTATACGACGGACATCCTCCGCGCCCGTCATATGACGACTACGACGACACGGACAGCGAGCCTCCGGAAAAACCCAACCCATCGACGGCCCCAAAATAAGAATCTCCGAACCATTTGATCTCATGCCGAATTGGGCAGATAATTTCGCCAGATTGCCGGCAACGGTTGTTTCGGGAATCTTCGGATAGAACCACTCACCAGGAGGAGGATCATCATGTCTAGCGACACACTGGAAGCCGATGTAAAGCATGCCATCGAACAGGGCCGCGATGTGCAGGAGCAGGTCAAACAGCTGACCTTGCGCCGCATCAGCGCACGCTCTCTTGACATCGAATCGCTGCAGCAGATCTCGGCCAGCGTGTTGCGCGGCGCAAGAGCCGCGGTGCAGAAGGAACTGGATCTCTCCTCCGCACAGGCCGATACCGCGCGAACACAGCTCAAACAGGCCGTCGCAGGGCTGGATGGCGCGCTGGCGCAAATCGCTTCTGCAGCCAGGCTTGCCGTGCAGGAGGCGGCTGGACGCGCGCAGAAATTTTCAGGAGAGGATCTCTCAAATACGCGCGCCGACCTGCAAAACATCGAAACCATGTTCCTGGAAACCCTGCAGACTTCCGCCTCGAGCGCGAAAGATGTCGCAGGCGAAATCCTTCACGACATCGTAGCCCATAGCCGCACCCAGGGTTCTGCGGTGGGCGCGCAACTCAAGGAAACGCTGTCCGTCATCACGCACCAGCTGGGCGCAACGGGGCGCACTCAGGCGGCAGCAGGCCTGCACCTTGCCCAGGCCACTTCCGATCTTTTGCGGCAAATCACCGCCGGCGTGCTCACGGGTGTGGCCGAACACATCAAGCCTTCCGACAAGGGAAGCTGATGCTATTGCAGGCCCTGGCGGCGGTACGCGACTTATCCCGCCTGCACGACATCGCCACCATCATGATCCGCTACGGTTTTGGCGACATCGTCAACCGCATGGGGGTGACGCATGCGCTGGATCGCGCAGGATTCCACCGGCACAGCAAGTCTGAACACGCGAATCTCCCCGCCCCCGTCAGAGTGCGGCGCGCGCTCGAAGAAATGGGGCCGACCTTCGTCAAGCTGGGCCAACTGCTTGCCACGCGCGTGGACTTGTTCGAGCCCGAGTGGATCGCCGAATTCGGCAAACTGCAGGACAGCGCCCCGCCCGTACCCTATTCAGATATCCGCGAGCAGTTGAGCGGGGATCTCGGCGCACCACCGGAAAAAATATTCGCTCATTTCGATCCCGAACCTCTGGCAGCCGCGTCGATCGCGCAGGTCTACCGCGCCAGGACAGAGGATGGCCATGAGGTCGCAATCAAGGTGCGTCGTCCCGGCATCAGGCCGGTGATCGAGGCGGATTTGCGTTGGCTTGCAAGGCTAGCAGAGCTTGCCGAATCGGAAAGCCCCGAGCTGCGCAGCTTCCGTCCAAAGGAAGTGGTGCGACAGTTTGCGCTGTCATTGAGGCGAGAGTTGGATTTTTCGGTCGAATGCCGCAACGCCGAACGCATTGCGCAAAATTTCTCCGGTTACCTGGATGAATCGGGCATGCCTATCATCGTGATTCCGCGCGTTTACTGGCAATGGACCGGCGAGAAGGTATGCGTGCAGGAATACATCCCAGGCATACCGGGCCGCCAGTTAAAAGTCGTCGACGAGGCGGGGCTGGACCGCAAGCTGCTGGCGCGCCGCGGCGCACACGCGGTGTTGAAGATGATCGTCGAAGACGGATTTTTTCATGCCGACCCGCATCCCGGCAACGTGTTCTACCTGCCCGACAACCGCATCGCATTCATCGATTTCGGCATGATAGGAAGGTTGACCGAAGAGCGCCGCGAACAGTTGATCCATCTGCTCTTGGGGCTGGTGCGCCACGAACCCAAACGGGTGCTTGACGTGCTGCTCGACTGGACAGGGGATGGCGTGCAGGACGAGACCGCGCTCACGCTGGAAATCCAGACTTTCCTGGACCAGTATCACGGCGTACCGCTAAAGCAGTTAAGCCTTGGTACCATGCTTTCCGACACGGTAGCCATCTTGCGCCAGCATCAGCTGATGCTGCCCGCCGACCTTGCGTTGCTGATCAAGGCCTTCATCTCGCTGGAAGGCATGGGGCGAGAGCTCGACCCCGACTTCGACATCGCGGGGGAAGCCATGCCCATGCTGGAGGCGATGCTGCGATCCCGCTACACGCCGTCAGCCCTGATCAAGCGCGGCGGGAAAGCCGCGGCAGAAATGATATCGCTGATCGCGGGCCTGCCCCACGATCTGTCCAGGCTGCTGCGCGCCGCACGCCGCGGCAGACTGGAAATCCACATCGACGTCACCAATCTCCGCCATGTCGGCAATCAGCTCGACGGCGCCGCCAACCGCATGGTGATCGGCATCGTGGTTGCCGCGCTCATCGTGGGCTCTTCGATCGTGATGACCGTGCCCGGCGGCCCCCGTCTGTTCGGCCTGCCCGCGCTGGGCCTGTTCGGCTTTGTCGGTGCAGTGACAGGCGGCGTATGGCTGATGCTGTCCATCTGGAAGAGCAGCCGCGCCGACCGGGAGTGAGTCTCAGCGCGCAGCCTTGAGCGCCGCGATGCGCTCGTCCAACGGCGGATGCGTCATGAACAGCCTGCTCATGCCATGTCCGCCCGAGATGCCCGCTGCGGCCATCTGGGCAGGCAGCGTAACCTGCTCATGGTTGATCTTCAAACGCTCCAGCGCAGCAATCATCTTCTCGCGGCCGGCCAGTGCTGCCCCGCCCGCATCGGCGCGGAATTCGCGGTGGCGTGAAAACCACATCACGATGATGCTTGCCAGCACGCCCAGCACCAGCTGGGCCAATATCTCGGCGACGAATGAACCGATGCCCGGGCCGCGCTCCTCGCTGTCACGGCGCAGCAGCGAATCCACGAATATGCCTATCAATTTTGCAAAAAATACCACAAAGGTATTTACCACCCCCTGGATCAGCGCCAGCGTCACCATGTCGCCATTGGCGACATGGCTGATCTCGTGTCCTAAAACCGCTTCCGCCTCATCGCGGCTCATCTCGTGAAGCAGCGCTGTGCTCACCGCCACCAACGCATTGTTGCGGTTCCATCCCGTGGCGAACGCATTGACATCGGGCGCATCGTAGATCGCCACTTCCGGCATGCCTATACCTGCCGATTGCGCCTGACGCCGGATGGTTTCCAAAAGCCAGCGCTCGGTCGGATCCGAAGGCGCCGTGATGACCGCTGCCCCTACCATGCGCTTGGCGGACCACTTGGACATGAAGAGCGAGATGATCGACCCTGAAAAACCGATCACCAGAGACATCAACAGCAGCGCATTGAAATTGATCGTGCCGCTCTGATTTAGAATGCGATCAACCCCCAAGAGACGCAGGGTGATATTGATCACGAAAAGGACCGCAAGATTGGTCAGGGCAAACAAAAAGATACGCTTCATGATCCGAATACCTCCAGATTTTTAAATCGGTTATCGATATGGGGCCGGGTATTAATTTTTTCAAGCGCGCAACCAATGCAGCATGCTCCTTGACAACAACTGGCAAGGCCAACTAAGCTCTTTTTATGCTGTCCATGACCCATCAAAATTTGCACGCCCATTCGACCGACACGATCACCGGCTTTTTAAATCGCGCCGCTTGTTTCAACAGAATTTCCCAACTCGCAAGGCAAGCAACTCCAAATCGCTGGCTCTTTGTCGTCTGGATCGCGCTGGATCGGTTCAAACTGGTCAACGAGTCTTTCGGACATCAGGGCGGAGATGTGCTGATCTTTCAGATCGCCAGCCGATTGAAAGACAAGACTGATGCCTGCACGTCCTGGTTTCGTGTGGCCGGCGATGAATTCGTCCTTCTGTCTCTGACTGAAAATCCGGATCATGCGGAACGACTCGCCGCCGTTTTGCTCGATGCAATCCAGGCTCCGCTTCCGTTGAACAATCTCACGCTGCGTCCTTCGGCGAGCCTTGGCGTCGCCACGCTTGAAGCAAACGAATTCCCGCATGCCTGCCTTGAAAGAGCGGATCATGCAATGAAATCGGCCAAACGCGCAGGCGGCAGCCGCATCGTCATGTCCGGCAAAGAACCCATACCCGGACGGCAGGGCATACGTCTGGCTCACGATGAACTTGAAATCGAGAACAAGCTGCACATTGCGATTGAACAGGGCGAGTTGAGTCTGCATTACCAGCCCATCATCGCTGCCGATGGCAGCATACTGTCCGTGGAGGCGCTGATGCGCAGCACCAGCCAACGCCTTGCGCCAGCCGAATTCATACCGATTGCCGAGAAAACGGGCTTGATCATCCGGCTGGGCGAATGGAGTCTGCTCGAAGGTGCAAACTTTGCGCGCAGGCTTCAGGAATCCGGTGAATCCACGACCGTTTCCATCAACATCTCACGCGCGCAATTTTCCATGCCGCATTTTCCGCAGACTTTGCATGCTGCGCTGCTTTGCGCAAATGTCGATCCGGAGCGGGTCGAGCTTGAGCTCACCGAATCGCTGTTCATGGACAATTCCAGCATCGTGCAGATCAACTTGCGCGCAACAAAGGACACTGGTGTTAAAATCAGCATCGATGATTTCGGAACCGGTTTTTCCTGCCTGGCAACCTTGAAAGACATCCATGCCAGCAAACTCAAGATAGACCGCGCCTTTGTCGTAGCGCTGCCACAGGACAAACGCGCATTTTCCGTGGTCAGCGCGATCGCCCGCTTGGGCCTGGATCTGGGCATGCTGGTGGTCGCAGAAGGCGTGGAAAATCACGCTCAGATCGACGCATTGCTCGAAGCAGGCGTCCATGCGATACAGGGATACATACATGCCAGGCCGATGCCAGAAGATGCGCTGTTAAAATGGGTAAGGAACAGAAAATGACGCCTCACCACTCTGCTCTCGAAACACAACTGGAGATCTCGCTGAACAAGATCGGGATTCCGCCGCGCCCTGCGATACTCGAAACCATCAGCACAGAGATGAAGAAAGATGAGCCCGACATCAATCATCTCTCCAACATCATTTCTGCCGATGTGGCCCTGGCAGCCAGCCTGATCAATATCACCAACTCGCCCTACTTCGGTTTTCGCGGACGCGTGCATACGGCGCGCGAAGCCTTGATGATACTGGGCCTCAATGTCGCAAGCAAGGCGATCGCGGGGCTTGTCATGCGACGCGCCTTCCCGAGCTCTCCCCACCTCGAGCGTTTCTGGGATTCGTCCGCGCGCATCGCCCGGCTCTCCGGCTGGATCGCGCAGAGAATCAGGAACAGCACGCTGCGCGCCGATGACGCCTATACCTTCGGGCTGTTCCGCGACTGCGGCATCCCGATACTGATCGCCCGATTTCCGGATTATCCTGCCATCCTGAACGAAGCAAACCACGACGCAGTCCACAGCTTCACGGACATCGAAGACCTCTCCCTTCCCACCAATCATGCAGTGATAGGCTATGTGCTCGCACAAAGCTGGTGGCTCTCCGAAGAAACCATCTTCGCCATCCGCCGCCACCACGATGTCGATACGCTCAAGAGCTCATCCATTCCGCCTTCGCTGAATAGCCGCCACATGATTGCAGTCTCGCAACTAGCCGAACATCTGTTGCAGCAGCACTCGGGGCTAAGCCTGACCCAGGAATGGGCCAAGCTTGGGCCTGCCTGCATGCAGCTGCTCAACCTCAATGAATCCGGCATGGAAAGAGTGATCGCCGAATCGGCTGAGGTCATTGCTGCCGAAAGTTGAATCGGCAACACATCGGCGCGATCGTCAGGCCAACCCGGGCATTTTGTTATGCGGTTTTTTCCTGTAACATTGCAACCATAATTACACGCAGCCTGATTCGGAAGATGCAGGCTTGGGTGGCGCCATGTCGGGCTGTCAGGATACTGTCGGGGGGCTGACAGAGTTTACAGGGGGAATGTGCCATGCCAGGTTTCAGAGCCGCACCTTATGCAGGAATCCATGGAAACCAGCCATTCGCTCCATCCTCGATCATTCGATGAAACTTTTGATCAGAGATGACCTGATGCGCGGCGCGTGTACATTATTGCTCTTCGCATTGTTTTCGTTGAATGCATCCGCATCGAGCACCCAGAACCCGGCGGAATCCAATGCGCAAAAGCGAAATGGTCAGATGACCATGACGCTTTCCATACCGCTGTCCAAAGAAGCGCAAGATTCGTCGAAAGTTGAAGCGCTGCCGCAGGCGCTGAGTGCAAAAGAACAGGAAATCGAAGAACTGAATGCACAGATCAGCCAGATGCAGGCGCTGATCAAGAACCTGCAGACCAGCCTGAAGCCGGATGCGAACGTCAAGGCGCCGGCCTCTTCAATTCCCGCAGCAGTTGTCCCTGTAACGGCCACATCGGCTCCCTCAGCAGTTTCCTCGATCCCTCCAGCGACATCCCTGATGCCCGAAACATCCGCCGTATCGCCCGCTCTTAAAAGAGCGATCTGGGTATTGCTTCCCTTGGTCACGGCACTGCTTTTCTGGTATTTCAGAAACAGGGCAAACCGCGGCGTATTCGACGAAGAGGAAGTGCGATCCCGCGCAGACATAGGCACAATCTCGATCAAAACGCCGGCCTATGTTGAAAATAGCGGCGATGACTCGACCGGCATATCCGTCGGTTTGCCAACGTCTCCGTTGTATAGAAAACATGCGATTGAACCTGTCGAGGTGGACTCCATGATAGAAGAGGCCGAGCTGTATGCGATTCATGGCCACCTGAACAATGCCATGGAGATATTGAACAACATCATCCTGCAATATCCGGAGAGAGTCGAAGTCTGGCTGCTGCTGCTCTCCATTTTCCGCGGCAATGCTCGCCAGTTCGAGGTCATCGCCCGTAAATTCCTGCAGACCATGGGACGCAACGATACCTGGCGCGAAATACAGGAAGCAGGCCGCAGCATGGATCCTGACAATCCGCTTTATTTGGATCCGGATGCACCTGCCACGAACAAAAAACCGAACAAGCGCAGACTGCTGGGAAACATACTGGTGGATATGCAGGCGCTTTCCGCAGAGGATCTGGAAAAGAGCCTGCGGCATTTCGATCACCTGCGCGATGGCAGGCTGGGAAAATATCTGGTCGAACGCAGACAAATCAGGCAGAACCAGCTCGATATGGCCTTGCAAATACAGGAGAAGGAATCGTCCAAACCCCAGCCTGCTCCCAAATTGCTCGGCAATCTGGGCAGGCCCCGTCCGATAAGCGATGTGCTGGTTAAAATGGGCGCAATCACAGAGCCGGAACTTGAGCATGTGCTTGCCGATTTCGATCCGAAGCGACACGGCCATTGCGGCAATTACCTCGTGTCATGCGGTCTCATCACGCAAAAACAACTTCATGCCGCATTGCTGCAGCAGCTAAGCGGGGTGATGGAAGATGCTTAAATGCAGATCATCCGGCATAACAGAAAACACAGGCGGAGAAAAAATTGAACAAGGTTGACACGACGGGCCTGTTTTCACGTTACCCCCATCTTGCAAAAAAAATCACCCTGGCATGGGGAACTCAGGAATGCCGAGATATGCTGGTGTCATTGATGAGCGACTCGCGTGAAAACTCGCGCGCGGGATTTTCACATGAGGATGCGAAGTCGATATTCCTGCTGTTGAACAGGCATGATGCGGTGTATCCCCACTTTGACAAAGAGCCGGCGGTCATCGCATCTGTCGGATCCCCTGCCGCGCGCAAGGCCATCGCCAAACGCGCCGAAAACAATGCAGACGGACTGCAGCGCTATGTCTACCCGTTCCTTGCCCTGATCGTGTTTGCGGTGATATTCAAAGCCTATAAACTGTTCTTCTGATCCCGTTTCAGTTGTCTTTCAACATGAACATCAAGACCTTCCCAAACAGTCCCTACCGTTTGCACCAGCCTTTCGAGCCCGCAGGCGACCAGCCTGTCGCGATCGAGGAACTGGTCGAGGGCATAGAAGACGGCCTCGCGTTCCAGACGCTCTTGGGCGTGACCGGCTCGGGCAAGACCTATACGATGGCCAATGTGATCGCGCGGCTCGGTCGCCCTGCAATGGTGATGGCGCCGAACAAAACGCTGGCCGCACAGCTTTATTCGGAGTTCAGGGAATTCTTCCCTGAAAATGCGGTGGAATATTTCGTCTCCTACTATGACTACTACCAGCCCGAGGCCTATGTGCCTTCGCGCGATGTGTTCATCGAAAAGGATTCCGCGATCAACGAGCAGATCGAGCAGATGCGGCTTTCTGCTACCAAGGCGCTTTTGGAACGCGAAGATGCGGTGATCGTCGCGACCGTATCCGCGATCTACGGCATAGGCGATCCGGTCGATTATCACGGCATGATCCTGCACTTGAGGCACAACGAAAAGATGCACCAGCGCGACGTGATCAAGCGCCTGATCGAGATGCAATACGAGCGCAACGACATGGATTTTTCCCGCGGCACTTTCCGCGTCAGGGGCGATGTGATCGACGTGTTTCCCGCGGAGAGCAGCGAACTTGCCCTGCGCATCGAGCTTTTCGACGACGAGGTGGAAACACTCTCGCTGTTCGATCCATTGACTGGCCACATCCAGCAGAAGGTGCCGCGCTACACCGTCTATCCTTCGAGCCATTACGTCACACCGCGCAGCACGGTGCTGCATGCGATAGAGACCATCAAGGTCGAACTTGCCGAACGCATCGCTTATTTCGTGCGCGAAAACAAGCTGGTCGAGGCGCAACGCATCGAGCAGCGCACAAGACACGATCTGGAAATGCTCGCCGAGATCGGCTTCACCAAGGGCATCGAAAATTATTCGAGGCATCTCTCGGGCAGAAAGCCGGGCGAGCCGCCGCCCACGTTGCTCGACTATCTGCCGCCCAATGCGCTGATGTTCCTGGACGAGAGCCATGTGATGATCCCCCAGGTAGGCGGCATGTACAAGGGCGACCGCGCGCGCAAGGAAAACCTGGTCGATTACGGATTCCGCCTCCCTTCAGCGCTGGACAATCGCCCGCTGCGCTTCGACGAATTCGAGCACATCATGCGCCAGAGCATCTTCGTCTCGGCCACACCCGCGACCTATGAGGCCGAGCATGCAGGCCGGGTCGTCGAACAGGTGGTGCGCCCAACTGGCCTTGTCGATCCCGTGATCATCGTGCGCCCGGCGACCCATCAGGTGGACGATCTGATGTCCGAAATCAAACTGCGCATCGCGCAACGCGAGCGCGTTCTGGTCACGACCCTGACCAAGCGCATGTCTGAAGACCTGACCGAATACCTCAGCGAACACGGCATCAAGGTGCGCTACCTGCATTCCGACATCGACACGGTTGAACGCGTCGAGATCATCCGCGACCTGCGCCTGGGGCAGTTCGACGTGCTGGTCGGCATCAACCTGCTAAGGGAAGGGCTGGACATACCCGAGGTTTCTTTGGTCGCGATACTCGATGCGGACAAGGAAGGTTTTTTGCGCTCGGAGCGCTCGCTGATCCAGACCATAGGGCGGGCTGCGCGACACCTGCACGGCACGGCGATCCTGTATGCGGACAAGATCACCGACTCGATGAAGCGCGCGATCGGAGAGACGGAGCGCCGCCGCGCAAAGCAGATGGCGCACAATCAGGCGCACGGCATCACGCCCCAGGGCGTGCAAAAGCGCATCAAGGACATCATCGAGCATGCGCATGAGGTCGATGAAGCTCGCGTTGCAACCAGGACTCAGGAAAAATATCTGGCGATGAGCGAAACACAGATCGCCAAGGAGATCGGCCGCCTGGAAAAGGAAATGCTTGCCGCCGCGAAAAACCTCGAATTCGAGAAGGCGGTCGAATTGCGCGATCAGCTTAAAAAGCTGCGCGAGAGCGTGCTCATCTCCCCGCTGTAAAAAACTCACTTCCCGGGCAGAACCCTCACCGTGCAGGTCATGCCGGCAACCAGAGCAATGCCATCTGGCAGCTTGTCCAGGCGGATGCGCACCGGCACGCGTTGCGCGAGCCTGACCCAGTTGAAGCTCGGATTGACATTGGCCAGCAGGCGCGCGTCGGTCGGATTGTCGCGGTCCGTGATGCCGTGCGCGATGCTCTCCACCCTGCCTTTGAGCAACCGGTCGCTGCCCAACAGGCGGATTTCCACGGGATCACCCACCTTCATCAGCGCGAGTTTCTGCTCCTCGAAATAACCGTATATCCAGTATGAATGCTGGTCGATCAGCGCAAGTTTTGCAGCGCCTATCTGCGCAAAGTCTCCCGGACGCACGAGCAGATTGGTCACCCATCCGTCCACCGGAGAGCGCACCACGGTGCGCTCGAGATTCAGCCTTGCCTGATCAAACTCTGCCTGTGCGGCGTTGTACTCCGCCTTTGCGCTGGCAGCCATGAGTTTTGCGTCCTCGCGACTTTCGCGGGTCACCACCTGGTCGTCTGCGGCTGCACGGCGCGCTGCCTGCTCCTGTTTTATCTGCAACATCAGCCTGTGCTGGACGAGTCGTGCGCGCGCAAGTTCCAGCGCATCGCGATAGTGCGCCTCGTCTATGCGAAACAACAGATCCCCGCGATGCACAAACTGGTTGTCCTGCACTGCGATCTCGGTCACGATGCCCGCAACGTCCGGGGCGATGTTCACGACATCCGCACGCACCCGGCCATCCCTGGTCCACGGCGCATCCTGATAATGTGTCCATAGCAGATAGCCCAGGAAAATGGCCAGTGCCGCCAGCACCAGCGTGATTGAAATGCGCAGTATGGATCGTTCTTTCATGTCAGCAGCCTTGTTTAGTAGATCATCAATCCGAATATCGAGAATAGACTGACAAATACGGCCAGGCGAAACAGCGCTGGATACCAGAGATGCCTGTAGATTCCGTGACGGACAAACAGCCAGTCCATCAGCAGCACAATGATTCCCGCTGCGACAAAGGCCAGCAGCAAGGTGGGCACCAGCGCATCAAGCAATGCAATTTCACGCGGCATGTATCTGGCTCCTGTTGATCGACGCTATTCTTTCCAGCACGGAATTTTCATCGAGCAACACGCCGCGCATGTAGTGCAGCGTGGTCAAAAGCGGCACATTGTTGGACACTTCCGCCATCGCACGATCCAGCATTGCAATCGCTTGCCTGCGGTGCAGTGCGGTAGGTGCCTCATAGAGCGTTGCAACCGCGTCGATGCAGTTCAGCAAGGATTGGTCGTGAGCGCTTTCTGACATCTGCTCGCGCAATGCGATCACCGCATGCCCCATTTCCAGCACGGACAACAGCCAGTCGACCACTTCCCTGTCCCGCGCATCGACCGTGCGCTGGGCGCTTCCGGAACGCTGCACCAGATCGCGGGCGCGCTTTTCCAGTCTGCCGCGACCAAGTCGCATGTTTCCCCGGCAGGCAGCAACCACCAGTTCCCGCAACGATCTGGCTGTGCGCCTGCGCGACCAGTCGCTGTTGCTAAGATCGATCAGGCCGTACATCGCGCCAGACACGAGGATCGCGATGAAATCTGCAACCGTGTCGTTCAGGAAAGAGACCGGATTGGCGCTATAGACGCTGCTCAAACCGACATGCGAAAAAAAGATCGCAAAAGTGCCCACCCCCGCGACGGCGATCTGCGGCCTTGTCGTCATCCAGGCAGCCAATACAATCGCCGGCGTCACGGCCAGCGTCAGCATCTCGATACCCTGCGCATTGACCAGCAGATAAAAATCGCAGACATAGGTCAGCGCGCTCGCAATGGCCGCACCGATGATGAACTGTTTGATGGTTCGAGTGGGGGAAGGTGTTGCGGCAAACAAAGTGCTGGTCACGGTGCCTATGGTGATCGCCTCGATGCCGGAAGTCCATCCGGTCAGTATCCATACTCCGGCCAGCAGCGCAAAAACAAGCGCGCCGCGCAGTCCCGCCAGAAATACGATCAGCGGATCAAAATGCAGCGCCATTATTGGAAGCGGCGCTTCCGATCTTGAAAGTTGCGAGCCGCGTTTTTGATCCAGTGCGGCATAAGTTCCGGCATAGGCCAGCAGCTCGTCGGAAAATCGCCGTATCAATTCCGCACCGGTCTGAAAATCAAGCCGTGCCGAAGCGTCGAGATCTGCCGGCAGGATGACTTCAACCAGCCGTTCTTGAAATGCACTGCGAAACGCTTTTAGCCTCTGAATGATCTGAAGAGCCTCGCGCTCGTTGCGCGCACTTCGGCCATCGATCGAAAATATTTCGCCCAATGGACGGTAAAGCTGAAGCAGGGCCGACCCGACTTGTGCATCATGCTGGCCGATCAGCCGCTCCAGCGCATGAAAGCTGGTCGATACTTCCATGAACTCGGCATTGAGCAGACTAAGCCTCATCCTGTGGGTGCGCGACTCGTCGCTCTCAAGCACGGTGGAAGCGTGAAATGACTCCAGGCTGAAAATGTCGCCCACGAAACGCAACAGCGCGGACTGAGAAATTCCGGTTTCAGGCCCGCTCGAAAATGCGCGCAGCAAATCAGAAAAATCTGCAAAGCGCCTCTGCACCGATGCGATCATCACATCCCACATGCGCCGGGGAAAGACCAGATCGCTGACCAGCGCAGCCGAAAAAAGACCGGTCAGGATCTCGGAAATTCGCGTCGCGCCGATATCGAAGGTCAGTTCGGGGTGCAGCGTGGCCGGCAGACCGACGATGCAAAGCGTATACCCTGCCAGAACGAATCCATACGACTGATGGTTGCGGAACAGCATCGAGCCTGCGGTGCAAAAGGCTATCCATAACGACATGCACAGCAGAAAAATCAAGCGGTCCTGCACGAACAGCCCCATCAGCAAAAACGACACGCCGATGCCGACAAGCGTGCCCAGGAATCGGTAAAGGCTCTTGGTAAAAACCATGCCGGCCAGGGATTGCATCACAATCGCGGTGGTGAGCATTGCAGTGCGCGGCTGTTCGAGCTCGAACCTGAGCGACAGCCACATCGCCAGCAAACAGGCTAGCAGCACCTTGAAGACATAGCCTGCAACGACCGCTTCCTCATTCCACCATTCCTGCATGGCCGTGTGCAACGCATCCATGCCGTGTGACCTGCCCTTTTTCAAGATAAGCATGGATTCCTCACCTTTCTTCCTGCACGCCGCCGCCGATGGATCGCATCAGCCCCGCATAGCCGTCCAGTTCGGCAGCTTGCAATCCGGCAAGCGCTGCCTGTTGTTGCAGCATCGCGATCTTTGCATCGATCACATGCGCATAATCGCCAAGACCTGCGCGGTAGCTTGCCTCTGCCAGAGAACAGGATTTCTGTGACGATGCCAAAGCTATCTGCGCCTGGGCGCGCTCAACCGCATTCGATTGCAATTCGCTCAACTGGTCGGAAATCTCCTGCAGTGCGAGCACCAGCTGTGCGTTGTAGTTGTCCACCGCAATATCATACGCGGCAGATTTTGCTGACAGATAGGCGCGCCTACGCCCCCCGTCGAATATCGGCAGCGAAATGGCAGGACCCGCCCCAGCCATTGCCGCCGATGCGCTGCACAACTGGCCAAATCCCAGCGCCTCCGATCCCGCGACGGCGAGCATAGTCATGTCGGGGTAGAAAGCAGCCGTCGCACTTTCGATGCCATTTCTGGCCGCCTCCACCTGCCAGCGGTAAGCCAGCACATCGGGGCGGCGTCCGATCAGGTTGGCCGGCAGCACTTCGGGCAGTCCGATTGCCGCATCGAGATTCATTGCAGGCCTTGCGATCCGCTCTCCCGCACCCGGTCCCTGCCCTGTGTAGGCTGCAATCTGGCTTCCCAGCAGCGCGATGCGCATGTCCAGCGCTTCGATTTGCATGCGCGCCAAAGGCAAATGCGTCTGCGCCTCTGTCGCTTGCATTTCGGTACCCATGCCCGCATTCAGGCCGCGCCGCAAGATCGCAATGCGCTGCTCGATCTCGGTTTTGTTCGCCAGCGCAATGTCCCGCAACTCGTATTCCAGCGCCATCTGCACATAGCTGCGAACGATGGCTGTCACCAGTTCAAGCCTGACCATTTGCGCCTCTGCGGAAGCAGCCCGCTCCCCATCGAGCGACGATTGCCACAGACTCTTCTGTCTTCCCCAAAGATCGAGGTCATAGGAAAAAGCGATTTGCACCTGATTGTCCCAGGAAGTATTGCCGGCCCAGGGGGGCGGTATGAACTGCTGCGCGGTGTAGCGCTCCCTCATGGCCGATGCATTGATCCGCAAATTGGGCCGCATCCCGGAACGCATGTTGTCGGCAAATGCCCCGGCCTGTGTTACGCGCGCCCTGGCAGCATCCAGCGTCGGGTTGCCTGCGATGCCCTTTTCGATCAGGACGTTGAGCTGCGCATCGTGATAGGCCTCCCACCATTTTTCAGTCGGCCAGGCGATCCGGCTTGCCTGCGCAATTTGCCTGCCTGCCTCGAGCTTGTCTGCCTTTTGCATTTGCGCATGCGTGTTTATTCCGGTCATGCTCGCACAACCGGCCAGAATTGCCGAGCACATCACTCCAATCCAGAATTTGCAGTTTGCGCTATCCATTTTGCACTTTATCCATACAGGATGATTCAAACTTGTTAGCCACCTAATCAAATGGGCAAAAAAATCAGGCCATCGCGGCGATATTTGCCGAAAGATCCCTGATCCCATCCAGCATTGCCTTGCGCCGCCCAAGCGTCAGACAGGACATCAGCGCCTCGATTTTTTTGCAGTAATCCGGAGTGATCGCATCCATTTTCCGCTGCCCGGCCCGGGTCAGTCTGACCAGAAGCTTTCTGCGATCCTGGGTATCCTGCAGCCTGACCACCAGACCTTCCCGTTCCAGACCGTCGATGAATCCGGTCATGGTCGCCTTGGTCACGCCGGCCTTTTCCGCCAGATCGGTCGGCGTGGAGGTCAGGTCATCCTGCCTCATCAGCAAGACGAGCACCCACCATCTCCCCTGCAGAAGATTGTGCTGCGCAAGCAGATTGTCAAGCGCAGCCGAAAGATCCGAACTCGCTCGCAGCAGGTACACGAAATCGGATATCGCATTGACATCCGCTTCCGGGTAACGCTCGAGCAGTTTCGCAAGGCTCTTTGAATTGGGCAGTTCTTTAAGCAGCAACATAGTACGGCAGATTATAGTAAGCCTCCATACTTTATGCAAGCGAAATTTCAGAAAATGCAGAAAGCCGCCGCGAGAGTGTTAGACTCATGAAATCTAACCATGCAAGCAGCCGCAATGCAGATCGTATCCCGCAAAATTTCCGAAGACGCCAAAAACTCCCTGATCCTTGAAGGCCTGTCGCCTGAAATGGCAAAACTCTACGCCGCGGGCGGCCACAAAAACCCCGCCCCAAACGAGCCCACGCACGCCCCGGGGGAATGATTAGAGGGAAGGGAGAATTAGTAAAAGATTTGTTGCCTGCTAGACG
>VFSW01005222.1_pt1 | contig 19231 bp, 15 predicted proteins | sample 5358111 | NCBI WGS metagenome assembly VFSW01 (sample SAMN11554181, study PRJNA540505) | mine drainage metagenome | isolation source: sediment from site ElyBrook_90M | place: USA: Ely Copper Mine, Vershire, VT | collected 2017 | reverse complement strand
GATCTCGCGAAACACCCATTTGCCCCACATCGCACAGCCGTCCGGAGCGCGCAGGCAGGAGTGGCAAATTCCGCCGGGCCGAAAATCCATTTTGGCCACCAGCATCGTGAAGCCTTTTGGCCCAAACCATTGCACCAGGCGTTCGCGTTCCGTCCACGCCTTCCAAACCTGGTCGCGTGGTGCGTTACAGAGGTGCGAGATGGTGAAAGAGCGATCACGGGCCGTGGTTCTTTCGCCCGGATTGGCGTTGGTGATCATCGGTGTTCCTGGATTTCGTTCCTGTCAGCTATTCGGCCTGAGCCACCAGGACCATCCACATCACGCCAAAGCGGTCGGCGACCATGCCGAAACGTGGCGAAAAGAACGTTTTCGCCAGTGGCATTTGTATTTGTCCTCCGTCAGCCAAGGCGGAGAACAATCGTTCCGCCTCGGCTTCGGTGGATGCCCTGAGGGACAATGCAAAGCCTTGGAAAGTCGGCTTTCCCGCGCAGCGTCCATCGGACGCCATCACGCTGGTTTCACCAATGCGCAAGCTGACATGCATCACCTTGTTCTCGGAACCAAGCGGGACGCAGCCGGGCTGAGGCGGTTCGGGACTGTCTTTGAAGCGCATCAACATGTCCACCTGCGCCCCGAGCGCGCGGTGGTAGAACTCCATCGCTTCCTCGCAACGACCGTCAAAGAACAAATACGGTTCCACAACGGGATTGTTTTGTGTCGTGTTCATGATTTTAGCTCCTTTCGGTTGATCAGGAAGGCGGAACGACGCGACAGCGCCGCGCCGCCGACCGTTTTGTCTCGTTTGCTTTAGTTCGCGGTTACGCCGTCGCTTCCGCGAATTGCGCCTCGGGCACAGCCTCTCCCGAGAGCGGGCATTGTTCCATGACGGGTCGGACTTCGACCGTGGCGCCATATGGCAGGCCCGGACATTCCTGGGCGATGGCCACGGCTTCATCAAGGCTGCTCACGTTCAGCAGGAAGTAACCGCCGATGGCTTCCTTGGATTCAACGAACGGCCCGTCGGCCACCACGCGCCCGTTTTTCCCGGAAACGATTTTGCCCGCGCGCTCCAGCGGATTTCCGGCCACGGCCTTGCCTTGGTCGGTCAGCCGTTTGAACCAGGCCATCCACTGGCCGGCAACCTGTTGCATTTGTTCCGGCGAGAGGCCCTTGTGCCAATCGGTGCCGCGGAAAATCAGCATGTATCCGGTTTGCGTTGGTGTGCTCATGTTTTCTTTCGGTTGAGGATTGGGGTTGTGTTCAAGCCGCTGCGGTGGCGAGTTGGTCCTCCGGCATGATTTGCCGCGCGCGCGCCGTCATCGGACATTCTTCCGCTACAGGCCGGACTTCGACCTGCGTGTCAAACTCCAGCGTGGGACAGCTTTGGGCGACGACGATGGCCTCATCCAAACTGTTCACATCAAGCAGGACATAGCCGCCGATGACTTCCTTGGACTCGGCGAACGGCCCGTCGGCCAGGATCCGCCCGTTTTTCCCTGAAACCAAGGCGCCCGCGCGTGCAAGCGGCCGGGCCGCTTTGAGTTTGCCCGACGCGGCCAGGCCGTCGAACCAGTCTTTGACCCGGTCCATCATCCGCTGCAGTTCTTCGGGCGAAACGTCGTTCCACCACTCCTTGCCGCGGAACAGCAGCAGATATCCGTCTATATTTTCTGTACTCATAACTTTATTGCCTTTCGGTTGAGGGTTGATGTTTTCGATTATTCAGCAATACGACGAACGGGCGGGCGTGTTCAGGACATGGAGGGGAAGATTTGTTCGATGTTGGTCCGCTGGCTTGTTGGCGCGGGAAGCCTGTTGCTCGCAGGCCTGGAGCCTTCTCGCGAGGAACGCTTGTTCGGATTTAATTTCCGCCAGGTGCAGCGATTTCCGGAAGTGATCGGCGGCGGCGGGGGCATGGCCAAGGCGCGACTCGAATTCGCCGAGCACGGCGTGGAGCAAGTAATACGACTCGAGGGACGGATGATTTTGAATGGCGCCGACCGCTTCGATTCCCGCTTGCGGACCATGCACCTCGGCGAGCGCCACGGCCCGGTTCAACGCGACGACTGGGGAATCATCAAATGCCCTCAGCCGGTCATACAGCGACAGGATTTGCCGCCAGTCCGTGGATTCATAGTCCTTTGCCGCGCAGTGACAGGCGGCAATGCCGGCCTGCAGATGATATTGGGTGAATTCGTCGCCCGTCGCCGATTGCGCGAAGTGAAACATGCCGTGAGCGATCATGGGGCGATCCCAGCGCGTCCGGTCCTGTTCCTGGAGGCGCAGCAGGTTGCCCTCGTCATCCACGCGAGTTGGGAGGCGCGCGGCGTTGAACAACATCAGCGCCAGCAGCGCGTGAGTCCGGGGTTGATGGCCCGCCGGATGTTCCGCCAGCAGGCGCGTCAGGCGGATGGCCTCCAAGCAGATGTCTTCCCGCACCAGCCTGTCGCCCCTCGACGCCTTGTATCCTTCGTTGAACAGCAGGTAAAGCGATTGCAGCACACCCTCCAACCGCCGCGTTAACTCTTCACCGGCGGGTATCTCGAAAGGAATCCGTGCCTCGCGGATGTTCTGCTTGGCGCGCGTCAACCGCTTGGCTAGTGCGGCCTCCGTCGTGAGAAACGCGCGGCTGATTTCCGTCACGCTGAAACCACACAGCACTTTCAGCGCGAGCGCCACCTGCGCCTCCGCTGGAATCAGCGGGTGACAGCACACGAACATCATTCGCAGACGGTCATCGCTAATTTCATGTTCGAAAAAAATCGCCGTGTCCGGTCCGGAACTTTCGCCCTCTACCCGGCGGAGGATTTCAGGCTCCTTGTCGCGGAAAACCCTTTCACGCCGGACGACATCCAACGCGAGGTTGCGCGCGGCCCGCATGATCCACGCGGCGGGATTTTGGGGCACGCCGTAGAACGGCCAGGTCTGCAACGCCCGCACCAGCGCCTCCTGCACCACATCCTCCGCTAAGGTGAGATGTTCGATCCCGAAAATCCCGGTCAACGCGGCCACTATTTTTCCCGCCTCATGGCGGAAAAGATGTTCAACCACTTGGAAGACTTCCTGCGATTTTTGGCTGCTGGTCTCAGTGTGGCTCACTTGCTGCATTGGTAAATGTTATCGGAATATTCCGCAGCGGCGGGGACGAGTCAAGGGACAGGGCGCTGCTATTTCGCCGCGGCTTTCGTTTTCAATCAATGCTCCGCCAAGCGTTCCAAAGTCTGTTTGCCGCTCTCGTTGTGCTGAACTCCGTGACCACAAAGTCGCGGTCCGGTGCCGACGGAAACACCCGGCGGATGGGCCCCTTCGCCTTGCTGCCACCATTCCGGCAATGGTTTGCTGTGCTGGGTCGATCACGCGCTTCAGTAGCGCAGTGGATCCCTCGTTCGCGGGTATTGACGGACCGCGGTTGCCAGACTAAAACGCCGGGGTGCGATAGAGGCGTAACGGGAAGTCAAGCCCGCGGGTTCGCGCAGTCGGGGGCCGTCGCTCGAACGAACCGCCGGGTGTACCCGTCTTAATCGTGCCGACCGTACACGAAAGAAAACTATGAACACCAATGCGAATCCGAGTAGTTCCCGTCGTGATTTTTTGAAGACCTCGAGCGCTGCCGCTCTGGGGGGCGCCCTCGCCGGCCCGCTCATCCTCAACAGCCGGTCGTCGGCCGCCGAGTCCGGTGACACGCTGAAAATTGGGCTTGTCGGTTGCGGCGGACGGGGCAGCGGTGCCGCCGCCCAGGCCCTCAAGGCGGACAAGAACGTCGTCCTCACGGCCGTCGCGGAGGTGTTCGAGGATCCGATCAACAAATGCCTGGCGTCGCTGCGAGGGGACAAGGAAATCGCCGAGCGCGTGCAGGTCACCAAGGACAACTCTTTCCTTGGGCTGGACGCTTACCAGAAGCTGATCGACAGCGGGGTGGAGGTCGTCCTGCTGGCGACACCCCCGGGGTTTCGTCCGCAGCACCTCAAGGCGGCCATCGCCGCGGGTAAACACGTCTTCTGCGAGAAGCCCATGGGGACCGACGCGCCCGGCGTCCGCTCTGTGCTCGAGTCGGCCGAGCAGGCCAAGCAGAAGAGACTTTCCCTGGTTTCCGGCTTCTGTTGGCGACGCGAGAATGGCCGTCGCGAGTTCTACCAGCGCATTCACGACGGCGCGATCGGCCCCATTCGCGCCATTTACGCCACCTATCTCACCGGCCCCGTCAAACCGATGCCGCCCGCCAGTTCCCGTCCGGCGGGCATCAGCGACGTGGAATGGCAACTGCGCAACTGGTACAACTTTGTCTGGCTCTCCGGGGACGGCTTGGTGGAGCAGGCGTGCCACAGCGTGGACAAGATCGCATGGGGCATGAACGGCGTGTTGCCGCTCAGGGCGGTGGGCACGGGCGGGCGCCAGATTCCAAATAACGAGGGCAACATTTACGACCACATCGACGTGTTCTACGAATTCCCCGATGGCGTTCGCGCGTTCATGGCGCAACGCCAGATCAGCAACTGCTACGGCGATAACTCCGACTACCTCATGGGCGCGGAAGGCACCGGTACCATCAAGGGCTGGTCGGAGCCTTACATCCGCGCCAAGGACAACTGGCGCTATCGCGGCCCAAAGAACGACATGTACCAGACCGAACACGACGAGTTCTTCGCCTCCATCCGCAAGGCCGAGCCAATCAACGACGGCGTCTGGATGGCCCACAGCACGCTCATGGCCCTGATGGGCCGGACGGCGGCCTACACCGGCCAGGAGATCACCTGGGAACAGATGCTTAACTCCCAGGACAAGCTGGTCCCCGACAATTTGACCTGGGACATGACGCTGCCCATCCGGCCGATGGCCACGCCCGGAGTGACCAAGTTCAGTTGATCGTGTCGCGCGCAATCCGCTTCGCCGCGGGCACTCACCCCGGCGCGACCCCCGGTCAAGACGCGCTGAAGGTGGCGGCGGGGTGGGGCGCCGGTCACGGACCATTTCTCATGACGCATTCAACTCGCGGGCGGCGCCCATGCCTTGTCCCGCCTGGGAGTCTCATCCTTCGCCGGCTCGCCGGCGCCGCTTTTATCCTCGCCCTGGCCGGTGGTCTCGCCGTTGGGCAAACCAACGCGCCCACCGCCGCCCGCTCGGTGCATATGTGGTATCCCGCGCCGGAAGGCACCGTGTTCTACAACGAAGTGACCGTCGAGGAATCGGTGAACGACAGCTACTTCATGGCTTGCGGCTTCGCACACGGCTACTTCGGCATCCAACAACTCGGTTCGCCCACGAACACCGTGGCCCTCTTCTCGGTGTGGGATCCCGGCGACCAGAACAACCCCGACCATGTATCGGCGGAAAAGCGCGTGGAGTGCCTCGCGAGCGGTGAAGGCGTGCGCATCCGCCGCTTCGGCGGCGAAGGCACCGGGGGACAGAGCATGACGCCGTTCCCGTGGAAAATCGGCGAAACCGTCCGCTTTGTCGTCGCCGCGAAGACGAACGAGAATAGGACGATCTTCACCGCCTGGATTTGCCGGAACGACCGCAAGACCTGGCAGCTCATGGCCAGTTTCCGCACGCTCACCGGGGGCAAGCCGCTCGGCGGCTATTACTCGTTCATTGAGGATTTCCGGCGCGACGGCCAAAGCCCCCGCCAGCGCCGCCGCGCCCGTTTCGGCCACGGCTGGGTCAAAGCGCTTGACGGCCGTTGGAGCGAGTTGACCCAGGCCCGGTTCACCGCCGACCGCACCCCGCTCGACAACATAGACGCCGGGATTTCGGATTGGGGCTTCTTTCTCGCGACCGGTGGCGATACCACCAACCACCCAACGCTCAGATCCAGTATCACCCGACCCGCGGGCGGGCAACCGCCGGGAGACCTCCCGGTGGAAGCCAGCGCTTCCATTCGGAACAGCACCGATACGGGATCTGCCGCCGCTCCAATTCCGGATCGGCCGCTCCCGGGCAGTGATCGGCGCGGCGCGAAACTCACGCCGGCGACACCGCCAAACGAAGCCATTCATGGTCAGTCTGCACTGTCGGAGGACATCCTCCTTCCCGCGGAAACGAGCGCCCGCGCCAGCCGTTTCCCGTCGGCCCACCGAATTTGTTGGATAGAAGGCCGCCCCGTGTCCCAGGCCAGTGCCTCCCGCGGCCACACGCCGAGCAAGGCGCGGGTCGAGCGCCCGCGGGCCGACGAACCTCCGGACGACGAGGCGATCTTCGATTATCTCGAAACCGAAGGCGGCAAACTGCTCGCGCACGGCCGCGTTTGCACCAATCTCCAAAGCCAGCTTCACCGGCGGCAATGCGTCTTGCGGCTGCCGGCGACGCAAGCGCGCCGACTGGCCACACCGGATCTGGAGTCCGTCGTTGAGCCGGGGGTCGTCGTGGTGGGCGCGTTTTATCACTGCAAAAAGTGCGGGCGCGCGCATGTCTCGCCGGCGAGCGGCTTCGCCGTGAGCGATTCCGGCGCCATCGCCACCAGCCGGCATGTCGTGGACGCGGACGATGGGCTCGGGATCGTGATCATGACGCGCGACGGCGGGCTGTTTCCGGTGGTCTCGGTGCTCGCGGCCGACGCGTTGAACGACGTGGTCCTGTTGCAGGCCGAAGGCGGTCGCTTCCGCGCGCTGCCGCTGTCGGCCACCGCGCGGGTCGGGTCGCCGGTAGTGGTGTTGAGCCATCCGGCCGATCATTTCTACACGCTCACCACCGGCATCGTGGCCCGTCGCAGCCGCGAACACACTCCCGACGGCGAGGTGTCCTTCATCGACATCACCGCGGATTTCGCGAGTGGATCGAGCGGCGCGCCCGTCCTCGACGAGGAAGGCAACGTCATCGCGCTGGTCAACAGCACGGAGAGTATTTACTACGACGAGCGCAAGGGCCGGCAGACGGATTTGCAGATGGTCGTGCATAATTGCACACCCGCCCGCGCACTGCTCGAACTGGTGGGAGAACGGTGAACGCGGCGCTGCCCGCGCGTGGCGTGAGGTTCCGTTAGCAGGTTGCACGTGGCCACCCAGGTTGAGGTCGATCGGGTCCGAGTGTGAACTCGCGTCAGTGGGATCCTGGCCCGCCCTGGAGCGCGCCCGGCGCCACCGGCTACCGGCTTTGGTGGTTTCTCTTGATCTGCGGCATGGGGATCGGAGTGGAGGCGCCCTCCGCGGAACGAAAGGCGCAATCACCCCGGGGGCGTCTCTGAATTGGTGAGGCATTCGGGTTCGCTGCCTCGGGGGCAGCTCGCTGCGGCGTTGCTGTTAGGGGATCCACCTGCTAGCGCGGCGCGTTGTTATTTTTTGTTCGCCAAAAACGGAAAAGCCGGCATCATCTCGCTGCGTTTCGCGCTCCGGATCCTCGGGCGGCAACAGCATGATTGACCAAATTTTCGTGCTCCTGAAGCAGTGGCTGGTGGGCTGGTTCCCGCCAGTCTTACAGCCTTGGGTTTCGGTGGTGCTCACCGTCGCCGCGATTCTGGGCGTGTTCGGCGCGCTCTTTGCGGTCGCCACGGTGTTCGAGCGCAAAGGACTGGGCCGCATCCAAAACCGCTACGGCCCCAACCGCGTCGGCATTCCGTTCACCAACATCCGCCTGGCCGGCTTCGGCCAGCCTATGGCCGACGGCATCAAGGCGCTCATCAAGGAAGACTTCGTGCCGGCCACGGCGGACAAAGTCATCCACTTCCTGGCCCCGCTGGCCCTGCTGGCCCCGGTGACGCTGACGTTCGCCGTGCTGCCGTACGGTCGCCACATGGCGCCGATCGACCTCGACGCCGGCTTGCTGTACTTCTTTGCGGTCGCCGCCGGGTCGGAGCTGGCCGTCTTCATGGCGGGCTGGTCCAGTCACAACAAATATTCCCTCCTCGGCGCCATGCGGGCCATCGCCCAGATGCTCAGCTACGAAATCCCGCTCATCCTCTCCAGCGTGACGGTGGTGATGGCCGTCGGCTCGCTCTCCTTGGTGAAGATTGTGCAGGCCCAGGATTTCACCCTGCTCAACGCGCAAACCGGCCAGACGAGTCTACTGCCGAACTGGTTTGTCTTCACGCCCTGGGGCCTGGCCGGCTTTGTCCTGTTCCTGATCGCCGCGACCGCCGAGTCCAACCGCGCGCCGTTCGACCTGCCGGAAGGCGAGTCGGAGATCGTCGCCGGCTATTTTCTGGAGTACTCCGGGTTCAAGTTCGCGATTTTCTTCATGGCGGAATACTTCGAGATGTTCGCGGGCGGCGCCATGGCCGCAACGCTCTTCCTCGGGGGCTACACCGCGCCGCTGTCCTGGCTGGCGTGGATTCCCACCTGGATTTGGTTTTTCGCGAAGGTGATGGCCTTCATCTTCCTGCTCATCTGGGTGCGCGGCACGATCCCTCGGCTGCGTATGGACCAGCTCATGAATTTTGCCTGGAAGTTCATGCTGCCGATGACGCTCCTCAACCTGGTCGTCGTGGGCCTGTGGCATTTCCTGGGAACCGGAGTGGCGCGGTGGATTGTGTGCTCGGCCCTGGTGCTGAGCGCGTATGCCGCGCTGGGCCGGGGACTGGCTGGCCGCAAAATCGGCCGGCGCATTTACCAATTCGCCAGTTGACCGGTCGCGTGAAATTCGAAACCCCAATGTCGAAATCCGAAGGAAAACCGCCGCCCGGACTCCGCGGGATCCGCTTGTGCTTGGCTTTGGTGCGTGGCACGACGCAGTTTCGGATTTCGGGATTCCGCGCTTCACCCGGAACGTTTGGCCTTCGCGCATGACCGCTCCTTTCGCCATTCTGGCCGTGCTTACTATTGCCGGCGCCGTCGCCGCGATGAGCCTGCGCCACCTCGTCCACTGCGCGTTGGCGCTGGTGGTGGCGCTGGCGAGTCTGGCCGCGGTCTATTTGCAACTCGACGCCCAGTTCGTCGGCTTCGCGCAGATTCTCGTCTATGTCGGAGCGGTCGCGATCCTGATCGTGTTCGCCATCTTGCTGACGCGCAGCGGCGAGCCGGGGAATCAGCCCATCGTCTCGGCTCCGTGGCTGTTCGGCCTCCTGGTCGCGGTGCTGGTCTTCGCCACCATTGCGGGTTGCGTACTCGCCAGCGGTTTCACCCAACGTGAGCCGCCGGCCGCTCCAGCCGTGGCCACGCGGCAGATCGGCGAGGCGCTGATGACCCAATTCGTGCTGCCGCTGGAAGTCGTCGGCCTGCTGTTGACCGTCGCCCTGATCGGCGGCGTCATCATCGCGCTGCGCGAACGGAAATCCGAAGTCACCGCGGCCTCCGGCGAAGCTGGCTCAATCGGCCATCGGCCATCGGCGAACGACAATCTTCCATGACCCCGCTCGTTGCCTATCTCCTCCTTTCCGCGATGCTCTTCGCCATCGGCTTGGCGGGCGCGCTGACGCGGCGCAACGCCATCCTGGTGCTGGTGGGCATCGAACTGATGCTGAACGCGGCGAACCTGAACTTCATCGCCTTCTGGCGGTTCGGCCCGCACCCGCAGGCGCTCACCGGCGTCCTGTTCGTGCTCTTCTCGATTGCCGTCGCGGCGGCGGAGGCCGCGGTGGGCTTGGCGCTGATCATCGCCATCTACCGCCAATACCGGACCACCAATGTTGATCAGATCGATGGGATGAAAGGATAGGATGCCTTGGATCGTCCAAAACCTCTGGCTGATTCCCGCGCTGCCGTTGCTGGCGGCGGGCATCACCGCGCTCTGCAAACAGCGAAGCCGCGCGCTGTCCGCTTCGCTCGCCATCGGCTCAATGGTGCTGGCCTTTGGTCTTTCCTGTGACGCATTTCTGCAGACGCTGAGCAAACCCGCCGGCAGCGAAACCTTCCGTGAGGTCTGCAACTTCACTTGGCTCCAGTTCGGCACGGCGTCGCTCCAACTCGGCTGGGTGCTCGACCCCCTCACGGCCGTCATGGCGATGATGGTGACGTTCGTCGGGTTGCTGATCTTCATCTTCAGCGTCGGCTACATGGCGCACGACGAGAACTTCACCCGGTTCTTCTGCTTCTTGTCGCTGTTCGCCGGCGCGATGCTCGGCGTGGTCATCGCCAACAGTCTGCTGCTGCTCTTCATCTCCTGGGAACTGGTCGGCCTGACCTCCTACCTGCTCATCGGCTTCTGGTACTTCAAACCCAGCGCGGCGGCGGCGGCCAAAAAGGCGTTCATCACCACGCGCGTCGGCGACATCGGCTTCTTCATCGGCATGCTCTGGCTCTACGGTGCCAGCGGCACGCTGCTGTTCTACGACGGTGGCAAAGGCTGCCTGGAAGCTGGCGCGTTGGCGAAGATGCTCGCCACGACCACCAGCGTCGGCATGGCCGTCTCCACCGCAATCGGTCTGTTGATCTTCTGCGGCGCGGTGGGCAAGTCCGGCCAGGTGCCGCTCCACGTCTGGTTGCCCGACGCCATGGAAGGTCCGACACCGGTGAGCGCGCTCATCCACGCCGCGACGATGGTGGCGGCGGGCGTGTTCCTGGTGGCGCGCGTTTATCCATTGATGAGCGTGGGTGGTGCCGCGGACGTCGTGCCGGCCACGCTGCAAGTTGTCACCTGGGTGGGCGCGATCACCGCAGTCTTCGCGGCCTGCATCGCCGTGGCCCAGAACGATATCAAACGCATTCTCGCCTACTCCACGGTTTCGCAGCTCGGCTACATGATGATGGGACTGGGCGTCGGCGGCGTGGTGGTGGGCATGTTCCACCTCATCACGCACGCCTTCTTCAAGGCGCTGCTGTTCCTCGGCTCCGGCTCGGTCATCCACGGTTGCCACGAAGAACAGGACATCCGCCGGATGGGGGGGCTGAGGAAATTCATGCCGGTGACGTTCGCGACCTACGCGGTTGGCATGTTGGCGCTGTGCGGCGTCCCGTTGTTATTCTCCGGTTTCTGGAGCAAGGATGAAATCCTCCACGCCGCGCACGGCTGGCCGGCCTCGCATGGGCCTTTCTATCTCGGCGCGGTGGGCGCTCTGCTGACGGCGTTCTACATGACCCGGCAGGTCTGCTATGTGTTCTTGGGTTCATATCGCGGCACCGTTCGTGGAAGCGCCGCGGTCACCTCGCACGGGGCGCACCCGGCCGGGAGTCGCCCGGCAACTCACGCTGGCGGCCGGGAGCCGCACGAAAGCCCGCTGGTCATGACCGGGCCGTTGACGATCCTGGCGTTCTTCGCCGTGGTGCTCGGCTTCGTCGGCACGCCGGCCTGGCCTTGGTTTCAGAGCTACCTCGGCGGCGAGAAGCTCGAATTTGATTTCGCCAAGCTCACTGAAGGCGGCGTGCTTTCCTTGATGCTGCTCTCCGCGCTTATCGTCTTCGCCGGCATCGGTTTGGGTTGGTGGCTTTACGGCCGCCAGCCGGCTGCGTCCGCCGAAGAACCGGACCCGCTGGATAGAATTCGACCCGACATCTTCGGTTTGCTCCGCGGCAAGTTTTACGTGGACGAACTTTACGAGGCGACGGTCATTTACTTCAACGCTTGGTGGGCCGGCGTCTGCGACTTCTTCGACCGCTGGGTCTGGGGTGGGGCGGTGCGCGCGGTTTCTTACCTCGCGTTGGGCCTGGCGTGGATCGACCGCGCCCTCGACGAATACGTGGTGAACCTCGGCTTCGACAAGATTTGCCTCGGCTTGCGGCGCGACGGCGGCTGGATGTCGCTCGTTCAAAACGGCCAAGTCCAGCGGTACCTGAGCCTCATCGGCCTAGCGCTGACGGTGCTGGTGCTCCTGCTCATCTGGGGGATTCAACCGTCATGAGCGAACTTCCTCTCATCACGATCCTGACCCTGACGCCGCTGGTCGGCGGCGTGGTGGTCTTGGTGGCGCAGGGCGAGAACAAGCAACTCGCGAAAGGGCTGGCCCTGACCTTCGCGATCCTCGCGCTCGCCGTCGCCGGAGTGATCTGCGCCAGCTTCAATTCCGGTGCGCCCGGTTTCCAATTCATCGAACGCGGCGATTGGATTCCCAAATTAAGCGTCGAGTACTTCGTCGGCGTGGACGGCTTGGGACTGCTGATGGTGTTGCTGACCGCACTGTTGGTGCCGATGGCGATGCTCGCCTCGTGGAGGATGGTGGATCGCCCCGGCCTCTACTTCGGCTTGATGCTGCTTCTCCAATCGGGCCTGTTCGGCACCTTCACCGCGCTAAATTTCTTCCACTGGTTCATCTTTTGGGAACTGAGCCTCGTGCCGGCGTTCTTCCTGATCAAACTCTGGGGTGGACCGCAGCGCGGCGCGGCGGCGACGCAGTTCTTCGTCTATACCATGTTCGGCAGCATTGCCATGTTGCTGGCGTTCCTCGCCATCTGGTATGCCAGCGGCACCTTTGACTTCGTGCTCCTTGCGCGCGATGGCCAGACCGGCAAACTTGGCCGCGCCCTGGCCGACACCCTGCACTGGCCCGGCGTGTCCGGCGGCGCGATCACCACCCTGGTCTTCCTCGGCGTGTTGCTCGGCTTCGCCGTGAAAGTGCCGCTCGTGCCGTTCCACACCTGGCTGCCGATGGCTTACGCGGAAGCGCCGAGTACCACGACTATGCTGCTCACGGGCGCAATGTCGAAGATGGGCCTGTACGGATTCCTGCGCATCCTGCTGCCGATTTTTCCGGACCAGACACGCGCGCTCCTGACGCCCTTGCTCTGGCTCGCCGTCGCCACGATCATCCTGTCCGCCTGCGCCGCGTTCGCCCAGCGCGACCTCAAGCGCATCTTGGCCTATTCCTCAATCAATCATCTCGGTTATTGCCTGCTCGGCGCGTTCGCCGTGATGAAGGCCACCGGCACGGACGCCGCGCTGGCCACCGAGAAGGCCGCGGCGTTCAACGGCGTCATGCTCCAGATGTTCAACCACGGCCTGACGGCGGCGACGCTCTTCTGCTTCGTCGCGTTTCTCGAACAACGCAGCGGCGGCCTGCGCGGGCTGAACGACTTCGGCGGCCTGCGCAAAGTGGCGCCGGTGTTCACCGGGCTGATGGGGATTGCGATCTTCGCCTCGCTCGGACTGCCGGGGCTGAACGGCTTCGTCGGCGAGTTTCTGATTTTCAAAGGCGCCTTCTCGTTGGTGTCGTGGGCGACGGCATTGGCCACCATCGGCCTGCTGGTGACGGCGATTTTCCTGCTCACGCTGACGCAACGCGTCTTCCACGGGCCGCTCAATGAGAAATGGGCGAAACTCCCCGACCTCACCACCAGCGAGCGGCTCATCGTATTGCCGGCCACCGCGCTGATGTTTGTGATCGGCCTCTACCCGCAACTGGTGATCGGCCTGTTCAACACGACGACCTTGCAGGTGGTGGAGCGGTTGAAGTATTGACCATGCTCGCTCTCACCATCTACCTCACCTTCCTCGGCGTGCTGGTGCTGACGCTTTTGCCGGCAGCCAGCGTCCGCGCGGCACGGGCCGTCGCCCTGCTCACGGCGCTGACCGGCTTCGCGATCAGCCTGGCGTTCGCTTGCACATACATCGCGAATTCGGCGCCAGACTCGATCGTCGATGTGCCGTGGATCAAGTCGCTCGGGATCAATTACCACCTCGAGGTTGACGGCATCAGCCTCACGCTCGTGCTCCTGACCGGGCTTGCGGCGGTGACGGGCATTCTTTTCTCCTGGAACATCGAGCATCGAACGAAGGAGTTCTTCGCCTTCTTCCTCGCGCTGATTGGCGGCGTCTATGGCGTGTTCCTCAGCTTCGACGCCTTCCTGCTCTTCGCTTTCTACGAAATCGCGATCATCCCGAAATATTTCCTCATCGCGATCTGGGGATCGACGCGCAAGGAATATGGCGCGATGAAACTGGTCCTCTACTCGTTCGTCGGCAGCGCGATGGTCCTGGTCGGTTTGATCGCCGCCTACGTCGTGGCGCACGCGCAAACGGGTGTCTATACCTTCGATTTGAACGCGCTGGCGCGAGTGAAATTCCCGATCAGCTTTCAGATGTGGGCGTTTCCGCTGGTGTTCGTCGGCTTCGGGATTCTGGCGGGTTTGTGGCCGTTCCACACCTGGGCGCCGACGGGCCACGTCGCCGCGCCGACCGCCGCTTCGATGCTGCTTGCCGGCGTGGTGATGAAGCTCGGCGCCTACGGTTGCCTGCGCGTGGCGATGACGCTCTTCCCGCTCGGCTTGGCGCGGTGGGCGTCGCCGCACCTCGGCTTCAGCTCGTGGCAGGATGTCTTCGCGGTGCTGGCGGTGATCGGCATCGTCTATGGCGCGATGGTCGCGCTGGTGCAGAGAGACTTCAAATTCGTCATCGGCTACTCGAGCGTCAGCCACATGGGCTTCGTCCTTTTGGGCCTGATGACGCTCAGCCTCACTGGCCTGACCGGCGCGGTGCTGCAAATGTTCTCGCACGGGATCATCGCGGGGCTGCTCTTTGCCGTGGTGGGCCGGATGGTTTATGACCGGACCCACACGCGTGACTTCGCGAACCTCGAAGGGATGGGCCTGAGCCAGGCCATCCCGTTCGCCGCGGTGACGTTTGTGATCGCGGGTGTGGCCTCGATGGGCCTGCCGGGCTTCAGCGGGTTCGTGGCGGAACTGCAGGTGCTCATCGGCGCCTGGAGTTCGTATCCGACGCTAACGCTGATCTGCGGAATTGGAATTCTGGTCGGGGTCGCCTACACGCTGCGGGCGATTCAGAAGGCGTTTTTCGCCGATGCCGGTGTGGCTGCGGACGTGAGTCCGCCGCTGAAGGAATTGGCCGCGCATTCGCATTCGCAGCCACACGGCTTGAAACCGATTTCTCTTCCCGAGCGCATCGCGGCGATGATTTTGATCGCGACGACGCTGGTCATCGGTCTCTATCCGCGCTTGTTGCTGGATTTCATCGTGCCGGCCCTTGGCTCGCCGCTCTTCGACGGGCTGCGGAAAGGAGGGCTGCAATGAGCTACCTCGAATTTTTCAAGCTCGTCGTGCCGGAGACGATCCTGGCCGTCGCCGTGCTGGTGGTGCTCGCGGTGGATCTGCTGGTCATGCGCGAGCAACCGGTGCGCTATCGCCTGCTCCTGGGCGGGGCGATCACGTGCATGGGATGTGTGGCCGCGTTTCTCTGGCTGGGCGGCAGCCACCTGCAGGTGAACTTCCCCGATGGCGCCGGCTTGCTCGTCGTGGATCCCCTGACGAACTTGGTGAAGCAGATCGTGCTGGCGCTCACCGTCTTGACCGTGGTCCTATCGCTGGACAGCCATTTCACCGAGCACGTCGGCGAATACTTCGCGCTCCTGCTGCTGGCGACCCTCGGCATGATGTTCCTCATCAGCTCCGAGGACGTCCTGATGATCTTCCTATCGCTGGAGTTGCTGAGTTTGTCACTCTACATCCTCACCGCGTTCAACAAGCGCAACGTTCGTTCGGCCGAGGCGGCGCTGAAGTACTTTCTGTTCGGCGGCATGGCGGCGGCCTTCACGCTGTTCGGCTTGAGCCTGCTTTACGGCCTGTCGGGCGCGACCAACCTTCACCATATCGCCGACGCGCTCCAAAACCACGCCGTCAAGACTCATTTCATCGACCCGCTCCTCATTCTCGCGCTGGTGATGGTGGTGGCCGGCTTCGGCTTCAAAATCGCCGCGGTGCCGTTCCACCTCTGGGCGCCGGACGCCTACCAGGGCGCCCCCACGCCGAGCGCCGCGCTCATCGCCTCCGGCTCGAAAGTGGCCAGCTTCTTCATCCTGGCCAAGGTCATGATGCTCGGTTTCGCCGGCGCGGAAGGCAGCGGCGCGTGGCGGAACTTTGCCTCCGGCTGGGTTCCGTTGCTGACCGTCGTAGCCGTCGGCTCGATGGTGGTGGGCAATCTCGTGGCCATCGTGCAAAGCAGCGTCCGCCGGTTGCTGGCGTATTCCGCGATCGCCCAGGGCGGGTACATGCTGCTGGCCATCATCGCGCACGATCCGCAAACCTTTCCCTCGCTGCTGTATTACGTGGCGACCTACGGACTGACGATTGTGGGCGCGTTCGGCGTCGTGGCCGTGGTCGAGGAAAACGCTGGCGATGACCACCTCGCCGCGTTCGCCGGCTTGAGCCGCCGCTCGCCGGTCTTGTCATTCTGCATGTTGATCTTCATGCTGTCGCTGGCCGGCATCCCCCCGCTCGCCGGCTTCTTCGGCAAATTCTACCTGTTCACCACCGCCCTCAACGCCGACCCGCAGCACTTCGGCCTGCTCTGGCTGGTGCTGCTGGCGATCGGTATGAGTGCCGTGTCGCTCTATTACTATCTGATGGTGCTCAAACAAATCTACGTCGCCGAACCGGCCCGCGACCTACCCGCGGTTCGCGTGCCGGCGGCGAGCCGGGTCGCGCTGACGCTGCTGGCGCTCGCCGTCGTCGTTCTCGGCTGTGCTCCCAGTCTGCTGCTCGACGCCTTCCAGGCCGCAATCCGATTGGCCGGTTCTTGAAGCCCCCGCCGCGGCCGCCCGCGGCGGATCTGCGCCTCCTGGTCCGTCGCTCCCCTCTTCCCTTGGCTTTCGCCGCGCGCGAAACCATGTTTCCCGCCATGCGGATTCTCATCATCGAAGACGACGAGAAGACGGCCCAAGCGTTGGCGACGGGCCTGGCGAAAGAAGGATTCTCCGCCACCGTCTCGCGCACCGGTGAGGATGGATTCTACCGTCTGAACGCCGAGCCGTTCGATCTGGTGTTACTCGATTGGATGCTGCCCGGACGCGACGGTGTCGAAATTCTCAAAACGCTGCGGGCGCAAAAGCGCCCGGTGCCCGTGCTGCTCCTGACGGCGCGGGATTCGGTGGCCGATCGGGTGCATGGCTTGGAAAGCGGCGCGGATGACTACGTGGTCAAACCGTTCGCCTTCGCCGAAGTGGTGGCGCGGATTCGCACGCTGCTGCGCCGGGCCGCCTCGGCGGAGCCGCGCCGCAAGGGCCTCGCTGATCTGGCGGTGGACCTGGACACGCGGCAGGTGTGGCGGGCGGGCCAGCCGGTTGAATTGACGCCGCGCGAGTTTGATTTGCTGGCGTATTTGCTCCGCCAATCCGGACAGGTCGTGACGCGCGAGATGCTGGCCCAGGACGTTTGGCGCGAAACCAGTCGGGTCACGCCGCTGGACAACGTGATCGACGTTCACATCGCCCGCTTGCGTCGCAAGGTGGACGAAGGCCAGGCGACGAAGCTGCTTCACACCGTGCGCGGTGTCGGATTTGTGCTGCGCGAAGAGGCGCCCGCGTGACCTCGTGGTGGCATCGGCGGTCTTGGCGTCTGCGGCTGGCCGGTTGGTATGCCGCGGCGGGGGCGATAATCGTCGGGATGGTCGGAGTCGCGGTGCTGGCGTCGGGCGTGTGGAAGCCAACGAACCGCGCGGAGGTGTTGTGGGCGCTGGTCGTGGGCGAAGCAGGCGCGACCGTGGTGTTCGCCGTGTGCGGCTTTTTTATCGCGGGACATGCGCTGGCGCCCATCCGGGAGATAATCGAACGGACGCGATCATTGTCGGCGGGCGCGCGGAGCGAGCGGCTGCCGGTGGTTAACCCGCACGATGAACTGGGCCAACTGGCCGTCGTCTTCAATGCCACCCTCCAGCAACTGGAGGGCGCCTTTGCGGAGCTGGACCGGTTCGCGGCCGACGTCGCCCACGAACTGCGCACGCCGCTCACCGCCATGCGCGCCGTCGGCGAGGTCGCCTTGCGCGAGGGCAATCCCGCGATCCTCCACGACGCCGTCGGCAGCATGTTGGAGGAAATCCGGCGGATGAACCAACTCATCGACCGGCTGCTGTTGCTGGAGCGGGCCGACAACGACCAGATGCCCGTGCATCTGGAAGCCGGGCTGGTGCGTGCGCTGCTGGTCGAGGTGAGCGACGCCTTGAGCCTGGTCGCGGAGGAGAAGCAGCAGCGATTGGAAGTGGATTGCGCCGAGCACCTGTTGGCGGTCTTCGATCCCGCGCTGGTGCGGCTGGCGTTGATGAACCTGACGCAAAACGCGATCCGCTACAGCCCGCCGGGCAAATCGATCACAGTGCGCGCTCTTGCCGGAGACGGCGCGGTGGTGGTCGAAGTCGCCGACGAAGGCCCCGGCATCGCCCCGGAGCACCAGCAAAAAATCTTCGAGCGATTCTATCGCGTGGACCAGGCGCGTTCCCGCGCCGAAGGCGGCGTGGGTTTGGGGCTGGCGATTGTCAAGTGGTCCGTCGAGCGGATGGGCGGCACGGTGGAACTCAAGAGCGAAGTCGGGCACGGCAGTGTCTTTCGCGTCCGACTGCGCCCGCTGAGTTCGGAAAGCGTCTCCTCGGATTAGTCCGGCCCTGCAATTCACCGAGTCGCACGCCGCCGCCACGGTCAACGATGACGCGAGCAGGGGTTTGTTTTCGCGCCAGGGATTCGCGCGCCGCCGCGGAGCGCTTGCGCCGCCGTTCCCAAAAGCGATGAAAGGCTTGACGACCCCTTGCGCGAGGCTTAAAACCGCGTCGCCGTATCGGACGGACTTTAGGGAGACGCATGCAAATGGTCGGCCGCAGCGGTTGAGCGCTTTGGAGAAGCTTGAAATCCGGCCACCGGCCAGTACCAGCCCTCGCAAGGCCGGATCGAATTGACCTCGGACGGCGGGGCCGCCGCGCTCCACGGGCCGGCCAAGCTTTACGTGAAGCCAAACTTGAACACCGCCGGGGCCATCAGCCTCGTGGCCGTCAGCAACCGCGTGTTCCAGACCCGGCCGCTAACAGTTCATTGAATCAACCATTGATCCTAGAATGAAATCCGCACGATTCACTCCCATCTGTTTTTGGGTGCTTGCTTTAGCGGTGCTGGAGTTCTCGACCAGAAATGTGGTTGGCCAAGGCTCGGTCACGTTGGCGAATGGCCTTGGGGATGTCGATGCGCCCATTTATGATGTGGACGGCATTACTCCTCTGGCTGGCACGGCCTTTCTGGCGCAGTTGTACGCGGCGGCTCCCGGAAGCAGTCTCGCCCCAATTGGATCCCCCACGACTTTTTTGACTGGGGCCAACGCCGGGTATGTTCAAGCGATAGATGCGCAGGTGCCGGGCGTGCCGGCTTTCAGTATGGCCCTGATCCAGGTAGTGGCTTGGCGCGCCAGTGACGGGGCCGCATTTGCGGCGGCCAATCACGTAGGCGGACATGTTGGAGCGTCGGCCATTTTAGACATCCGGCTGGGCTGTAGCGGAACTCCCGCCTGCCTGCCGGCGGACTTGGTGGGGCTTCAGAGTTTCTCGCTGCATGTCGTCGTCCCGGAGCCGTCACCGGCGGCTTTGGCCGGGTTGGCCTTGGCGATATTCGGTTCTCGGCGCTGGCACCAGCAGTCGCGATGATCCGGTGAGCCAGGCCTGACTGCTTCCC
>VFSW01005221.1_pt1 | contig 19234 bp, 20 predicted proteins | sample 5358111 | NCBI WGS metagenome assembly VFSW01 (sample SAMN11554181, study PRJNA540505) | mine drainage metagenome | isolation source: sediment from site ElyBrook_90M | place: USA: Ely Copper Mine, Vershire, VT | collected 2017 | reverse complement strand
AATCTTGCCCTTTCAGCAACCGCCACTCACCCGCTCGATACCGGACAGATCGCGCGCGGAAAATATTCCTGCAAAACCGGATTGCTGCAACAGCGCGCGCACACGCACCGCCTGGTCATAGCCATGCTCGAACAGCAGCCAGCCATTGGCGTTGAGATGCGCTTTCGCCTGTGCGCAAATGCGCCGTATGTCATCCAGCCCGTCAGCGCCGGACGCCAGGGCAGAGGACGGCTCGAAGCGCACATCGCCCTGTGCCAGATGCGCATCGGCCGCGGCGATGTAGGGCGGGTTGGAAACGATCATATCGAAACGCTCACCCCGCAGCGCGCTGAACCAGTCGCTGTGCAACAGGCGCACATTGCCGAGGCCAAGCTGTTGCGTGTTGAACTGCGCGACTTCCAGCGCGGCTGCAGAAGCATCCACCGCGACCACTTCGGCATCGGGGCGGGCGTGGGCGATGCTCAAGGCGATCGCGCCGCTGCCGGTACCCAGATCCAGCACACGATACGCGCCATGTTCCGGAATACGCTGCAACGCCAGTTCGACCAGCAATTCGGTTTCGGGGCGCGGGATCAATGTGACGGGTGATACTTTGAAAGTCAGCCCGTAAAACTCTCTCTCCCCGAGCAGGTAGGCGATCGGCTCGCCGCCGAGTCGCCGTTCAAGCAAGGCGGTGTATCGCGCAAGTTGATCTGCGTCCAATGGCTGTTCCGGGTGGGTGAACAGCCAGGCACGATTCACTTGCAACACGGCTTGCAACAGGCATTGCACCTCGATGCGTGCGCTGCCCGAATCAAGTTCCAGCGCGGCTTCCAGCCGCTTGCAGTCATTACGCAGAATGTCCTGTATGGCCGGGCTCACTGGACACTATGCAGAAGTCGGCAAGGCCGGCGGCAGGTCTGGCGCGGTGTTGCGCAGCTTCGGGTGCGGAATGAGCTGCCATCCCCTGCTCCCGCAATCGGCCGGATTTACCGGCGACATGCCACAAGCGCAGGGCGCAAGGCGCAAGGCGCACGGTAACTTATGCAACATTTTCCGCCATCGCTGCAAGCTGTTCGGCCTGATATTCGGCCATCAGCGCGCCGGTCAGCTCGCTGATGTCGCCGTCCATGATCGCGTCCATTTTGTACAGCGTCAGATTGATGCGGTGATCGGTGACACGTCCCTGCGGAAAATTGTAGGTGCGGATGCGTTCCGAGCGGTCGCCGCTGCCCACCAGGCTTTTGCGTGTCGCGGCGGTCTTGGCGTTCTGCTCGCGCACCTGCGCGTCCTTGATGCGTGCCGCAAGCACGCGCATCGCCTGCGCCTTGTTCTGGTGCTGCGAGCGTCCGTCCTGGCATTCCACCACCACGCCGGTCGGCAGGTGGGTGATGCGCACCGCAGAATCGGTCTTGTTGATGTGCTGGCCGCCCGCACCGCTGGCGCGGAAGGTATCGATACGCAAGTCCGCGGAATTCAGCACCACGTCGTCCACCTCATCCACTTCCGGCATGATCGCCACGGTGCACGCCGAAGTGTGCACGCGGCCCTGGGTTTCGGTGGTCGGGACGCGCTGCACGCGATGCGCGCCGGACTCGAATTTGAGCACCGAGTACGCGCCCTGCCCGACGATGCGCGCGATGATCTCCTTGTATCCGCCCATCTCCCCGGGGCTCTCGGAGATCACCTCGACCTGCCAGCGCTTGCGTTCGGCATAGCGTGTATACATCCGGAACAGGTCGCCCGCGAACAGCGCCGCCTCATCGCCGCCGGTTCCGGCGCGCACTTCCAGAAACACGTTGCGATCATCGTTGGGGTCTTTGGGCAACAACTGCTTTTGCAAATCTCCATCGAGTTGGGCCAGGCGCTCCTCGCCCAGCCTGATCTCGGCATCGGCGAAATCCCTCATTTCCGGGTCCCCCGCCATCTCGCGCGCGGCACCGATGTCGGACTGGCAGGACAGATAGGCGTGATACAGCTCAACCACCGGCTCCAGCTCGGCACGTTCGCGGTTCAGCTTGCGGAACGTGTCCATGCTTTTGGTGGCTTCTTCGGTACTCAGCAGTTGATTGACTTCGAGCAGACGCTCGCTCAATTGAGCGAGTTTGGCGGCGATACTGGGGTTCATTCGGCGGTTTGCCTAATCTTCTGAATTCAGGTGATACAGACGATGGATCACTTCAAGAAAAGCTTCCCGGTCACCGCTGTGCACCTGGTTCAGCGCATGGGTGGGCGCGTGCAGGAATTTGTTGGTCAGGCTGCTGCTCATGGCTTCCAGCACCTTTTCCGGGCTCTCGCCCCTGGCCAGCAGGCGCAGTGCTTTTTCGAGTTCATGGCGGCGATCCCGTTCGGCGTGGTCGCGCAATGCGCGTATCGTCGGCACCGCTTCGCGCGATTCCATCCAGTGGACGAAATCGGACACGCTGGAGTCGATGATCACCTCGGCTTCCTTGACGGCGCCCTGGCGCGCATCGAGGCCGTCCTTCACCACCTCGGCGATATCATCCACGCTGTACAGGAACACGTCGCCCAACTCCGCGACCTCCACCTCCACATCGCGCGGCACGGCCAGGTCGACGATGAACAGCGGGCGGTGCTTGCGCGACTTGAGCGCGCTCTCCACCATGCCCTTGCCCAGGATGGGCAGCTGGCTGGCGGTGCAGGTGATGATGATGTCGTGCAGGGCCAGCTGTTCGGGGAGATCGGTCAGCGTGATCGCCGTGCCATTGATGCGCCGCGCCAGAGTTTGCGCACGATCGAGCGTGCGGTTCGCCACGGTGATGTGCCTGGGTGAACGCGCCGCGAAATGCACCGCGTTGAGCTCTATCATTTCGCCGGCGCCGATCAGCAACACCCGCTGGTCCGCGATGCTCGGGAAAATCCGCTCGGCCAGTCTTACCGCGGCGGCAGCCATGGAAACCAGATTCGCGCCGATCTCGGTCTGGGTGCGCACGTCCTTCGCCACCGAAAAAGTGCGCTGGAACAGCTTGTGCAGCAGGAAGCCGAGCGTGCCGGCCTGCTCGGCCTGGCGCACCGCCTGTTTCATTTGCCCCAGTATCTGCGGTTCGCCCAGCACCATGGAATCCAGGCCGCTCGCCACGCGGAACGAATGCTTTACCGCCTGCTCGCGCGGCAGGGTGTAGAGATAGGGCTCGATCTCCTTGCGCGGTATCTGGTGATACTGCGCCAGCCAGTCGACTGCGTGGCCGGGATGCGTGGCATTGCAATACAGCTCCATGCGGTTGCAGGTGGACAGGATCGCCGCCTCCTTGGCCGCGCCGTTTTCCACCAGGTCACGCAGGGCGTTCTCCATCCCGTCCGCGTTGAACGCGACCTGCTCGCGCACGGCAAGCGGCGCGGTTTGATGGTTAATGCCAAAAGTGAATAGCTGCATCTTTAGTATCTGCCGAATAGCGAATTCTAAAATCGGTGCGGATTATAGTCGGAACAGCGGCGCAATACCATCCGCTCGGGCGGGACTCCCTGTAAAATGCCAGGCTGAAAATCCCTGCAAAACTTCACTCTTATGGCCATCAAGGCAACCATTTTCAAGGCAACGCTCCAGGTCGCCGACATGGATCGGCACTATTATGCCGAACACGCCCTGACTCTGGCGCGGCACCCGTCTGAAACCGATGAGCGCATGATGGTGCGCCTGCTCGCTTTTGCACTTTACGCCGGCGATGCACTGGCGTTTGGCAAGGGCATGAGCAGCGATGATGAACCCGACCTGTGGCAAAAGGACCTTACCGGCGCGATCAAACACTGGATAGAAGCGGGGCTGCCCGACGAGCGCGTCATCCGCAAGGCCAGCGGACGCGCCGGCCGGGTCACGATCATTTGCTACGGCCGCTCCGCCGGCATCTGGTGGAACGAGAATCGCGACAAGTTGCAGCGCCTGAACAACCTGACCGTAATCAGGCTGCCGATGGAAACCACGCTGGCCCTGGCCGCGCTGGCCAGCCGCACGATGCAACTGCAATGCACGATACAGGAAGGCCACATCATGGTGACCAGCGCTGCCGGGATGACAGAAATCGGACTGGAAGTTTTGCAGGGCGGCTTTCGCCAGGCCGCATGATGGAGCGGCGATGACGACGAAACCGCTGCGCTGCCCGTGCGGGTCGGCCGACTACGCCGCCTGTTGCGGCACCTATCACAACGGTATACCGGCACCGGATGCCGCGGCCATGATGCGCTCGCGTTACAGCGCCTATGTTCTCAGGCTGGAAGCTTATCTGCTTGCCTCATGGCATGACAACACCCGTCCCGCCGCTCTTGATCTTGCAACGGACAATACGAAATGGATAGGACTTGAGATCAGGGGGCACAATGCAGAATCAGCGGACAGAGCCACCGTGGAATTCGTCGCACGCTACAGGATCGGCGGCCGAGCCGGCCGCCTGCATGAGGTCAGCCGATTTGTACGCGAGGATGGGAAGTGGTTTTATCTGGACGGGGAATTTATTAGCGCAACGAATAATTGAACTTGCGAAACAGGGGATCTTGCGGAGCGGGCCAGATACAGCGCGGAGATTCAATCGGGGCTGGCCCTCCAATGTTGCTCCGGCAGCCCCTGTTTCAGGAATAGGCGTTTAGCGCTCTGCAGTTGTTCTGGCGTGCCTGCCGCATAGACATCGAAACGGTGCAGGTCGGGATAATCGCCGGCAATATTGGCCAGCACGGTTTCTGCATCTGCGGTTTGGGCGTGGGGCACGTAAGTAAAATTATCAAGCGCATCCGCCCAGGCGCGGCACAGGTTGTTCTGGTAGTGCCCCGCCTCGTCCGCAAGCCAGTGCAGGTCCATCGATTCGGCCAGGTCAAGCGACATTGCATGCTGGATCAGGCTTTTGATCGGCGCGAAGCCGATGCCGAATGCGACAAAGATGATCGGACGGGTCGAGACATCTTCCAGCACGAACTCGCCGTATGGCCCCTCCACCTCGACGCTGTCGTGCGCTTTCAAACCGCCGAACAGCAGTTCCGAGAATGCATCGCCCGGCCGGTGCGATATATGGATCTCGATATGCCGTTCTTCACAGGGGCAGCTGGCGATCGCGTATAGCCCGCTCCCGCCCTGCGCCGACAGGCGGACCGCCTGCCCGGCCAGGAAACGCAGGCGCTGGCTGCGCGGAGCCTGCAGATGCAGGACTGCCAGCCGGGAATTGAATTCTTCCACCGATTTCACCCTGGCCGCCAGATGTTGTTCCCGGATGTCATTTGCCCCCGCCACGCCGGCTTCGAGCACCACATCGTTCACCGCCGCGCAGCAGCACATCAGGAAAACCCCCGAGTCCTTTTCGGACTGGCTCAACACATAGTCATGCGCATGGACTTTTTTGACCTCGCCCGACACCAGGCGCGCCCGGCACTCGCCGCAGTTGCCGTTGCTGCAGCCGTAATTGAGCGATACCCCGGCGCGCAGCGCAGCCTCGAGAATCGTGTCATTGCTCTCGACAAAGAATTCATGCCCGCTGGGCTGGATGGTGACGTGTGCCGACATGATTTTCATTATCCTTTCCTGTGCGATCAGCGCCCGGGCCTGCGCGGCGCCGGGCGGTATTTCTGCCAGGTTGCGCGCTATAAATGCGCGCACCGTGTGCAGCGCATGGCGGGTTGCTTTGCCCTGTTCTCCCGGGCCCTGTTCTTCCTCGATCTCGTCGATCTTTTCGTCCAGCCATGACAACACCTGGCTGTAATGCATCAACAACGCCTTGGTCGCGGCATACTCCCTGCCCAGCTCGATCAGGCGTGCCGACAACACTTCCTTGTCCGGCATCGCCCGTTCGAATACGCGCTTGCCGAAAGCCTTCTCCTTGATCTCCGTGACCCGGCGGTATTCGGCATCATCGTCCCATTTTGCACCGGGAAATGCGCGCAACAACTCATCCAGCTCGACCATGCCATCAAAGGTATCGAGCGTGCCGCCGCGTATCATTTCCTGCAAGGCATGGCGGGATATTCCGACCAGCCTGGTGACGCGGGAAAGAGGCAAGTAATGACTCATGGCTGCATTCTAGGCGGTCTCAACTTTGTTGTGCAAATGTTGTTATACCAAAATCAAGCCGGTGAATTCATCGCTTTCTGCGCAGCATTCCCCAACCCGGCACCGCTTCTGCTAAAGTCCGCGCATGGGAAAATTGACTTTGGATCGCATCCTGCAATCGCAGGGATTTGGCACGCGCAAGTGGTGCGGTGAAGTGGTTGCCGCCGGCGAGGTGAGCATCGCCGGCCAGGTGATCAGCGACAACCACATCTCTCTCGAGACCCGCGGACTGGTGTTCGGGATATTCGGCGAAGAGTGGATTTTCCGCGAAAACGTGTACATTGCCCTGAACAAGCCGGCCAATTTCGAGTGCTCGAGAAAAGCCAGCCATCACCCCGGCGTGCACACACTTCTGCCGGAACAATTCGCGCGGCGCGACGTGCAGCCGGTGGGCCGTCTTGATCACGACACCACCGGCCTGCTGCTGATGTCGGATGACGGGCCGTTCATCCACACCCAGTCTTCGCCAAAACGGCACATCCCGAAAGTCTATGTCGCGACCACGCATGATCCGGTCACGCCCGGACTGGTTGCCGCCTTGCTGGCCGGGGTGAAACTGCATGATGAGCCCGCGCCGTTGGCGGCCCTGACCTGCAGCATGGTTGATACTCACCGTATCGAGATCGTGCTGGAACAGGGCAAGTATCATCAGGTCAAGCGCATGCTGGCAGCCGCCGGAAATCATTGTGTCGCGCTGTGCCGTTCGCAGATAGGCGGATTGAAACTCGACGGACTGGGGCTGGCCGGGGGTGAGTGGTGTTACCTGGACGATGCGCAATTGGCGCTGCTGAAACCGGACTGACCCGCCTGCAACGCCGATCTGCCATGGCTGCGGCACAGACATAACCCGCCCCGGCAAGTTTTCAGGATGAGCGCCATCTGTCCGGAGTAAAATCCGCCTTCATTCATAAAGCCAATCGCAAATGTCCATACAGTGGTTTCCCGGTCACATGAACTCGGCGCGCAGAAAAGCCGCCGAGACCATGGAATTCATCGATGTCGTCATTGAAGTGCTGGATGCGCGCCTGCCCGAAGCGAGCTGCAACCCGATGATCACCGAGCTGCGCCTGCTGCGCCAGCGCCCCTGCCTGAAGATCCTCAACAAGGCTGATCTTGCCGATCCGGCTGCAACCCAGGCCTGGCTGAATTTGTTCAACCGGCAACCGGGTGTCAAGGCGGTGGCGCTAAGCTGCAAAAACAAGGGCGATGCCGCCCGGGTTCCCGCCTTGTGCCAGCAACTCGCGCCGCATCGCAACACCACCCACAAGCCGTTGCGCATGATGATCATGGGGATACCCAACGTCGGAAAATCCACGCTGATGAACACGCTGCTCAAACGCAGGGTCGCAAATGTGGGTGATGAGCCCGCGGTAACAAAATCGCAGCAGAGCCACAACATCAATGAACACATGACGCTCACCGATTCACCGGGGCTGCTGTGGCCCAAGATCGAGAATCCCGAAGATGGCCTCAAGCTTGCCACGATACACGCCATCGGACGCAACGCCACCATCGATGAAGAAGTTGCCGAATATCTCGCCGCCACAGTGCTTGCGCGCTATCCCGGCCTGCTCGCCGCGCGCTATGGTGTTGCCGAGGACGGCCTGGATGGCATGGACGTGATCGAAGCCGTCGCGAAAAAGCGCGGCTGTTTGCTCAAGGGCCGGAGCGGTGAACCCGACATGGAAAAGGCGGCGATGATCCTGCTGACGGATTACCGCAGCGGCAAACTGGGCAGGGTCAGCCTGGAGACCCCGGATACCGGAAAGGCGGTACTTGAGCTGTAGCCATGCCGGCTGCGCTTGTCGCAGCTCCCTTCCCGCCACGCGCACCGCTGCTGCGCAAACCCTGACTTCAAGGAGGCCGCGTTGACTTCTATCCAAAGCGTACTGGCTGCCTTCGTCATCATCCTGATCGATTTGTTGGGCAGGGCGGGCTTGGACAAGGTTCTGGCACTAGCCGGCGGCCCAACCCTGGTTGCCTTGTGGGCGCAACTGCAATCGGTCGTGGAATTGGTCGGCGCGGTAACCACGGCGGGAGTGTTGCAGGGGCTCACGGTGCTGATCACCCAGGCCAGCGAATCGCGCCATGAAAAGGTTCTGCTGCGGGATGCGCTGAAGCTGGGAGCGGGAACATCACTGGCCGCCGGGTTGATCGTGGCGCTTGCCTCGCCCCGGCTGGCAGTTTGGCTCACCCGGGGCGAAATCGAAACGGATTTGTTCTTGCTGGCCGCGCTGGCCGGATGCATCGCGGTCGTGCCCGCCACGCTCAACGCGTATTGGCTGGGCAAACACCAGCAGCAGCGCATGCTGTGGCTGGCGCTGCTAACCAGCCTGACATTGCTGCTGGTTGCGGCAAGCGCATGGTTGGGGATGTCATTGCGCGGGCTGATTTGGGTGCAAAGCCTGGTGACAGCCGTCATCGGCATCGTGATCTGGCAGTACATACACAAACTGTCCGAAGTTCGCGACGACAGCGTGGATGAAGCGGAATATTTTCGCAAGCTGGTCAAATTCGTGCCCGTCGGGCTGGTGATCGGCATCATGAGCCCGGTGTCCATGCTGCTGGTGCGCGGCATGTTGTCCGGCACACTGTCATGGAGCGATGTGGGGTTCCTGCAGGCCTTGTGGCGGTCCACCGAATGGGTGACCGCCACTGCGGCAGGCGTGCTGTCGCTGATCTTTCTGCCGCGTTTCAGCAGCACTTATGGTTCGGCGAAATTCAGGAAGGAGATGATGCGTGCCGGGGTGATGGTGCTGGTTCCGGCTGCGTGTCTGCTGCTGCTTATATTTTTCAACCAGCGCTCCATGTTGGCAGCGCTTTATGACGCGCGCTTTGTCGTGAGCGATAAAACAGCCGGGCTGTTCATGCTGGGTTGCTGGATACGCATCGCCGCCTGGCTGTTCCTGTTCGGTCTTTTCTCCGCACACCGCACGGGACTGATCATGGCGGGAGAGGCCTTGTCCCTGCCCCTGTATGCACTGCTGTTGTGGCTATTCGCCAGCGGCATGACGATGGAGCGCAGCGCGCTGCTTTATCTGGCCAGTTACCTCGTCTACCTGGCCTTCAGCGCGGCCGGCCTGCTATATTCGGCACGTGTCACCGCTGCCTCCCAACGCAATGCGGAACACAAATGAATCTTTGAATTGCCACCCGATTTTTGCCTGATAACCTTGCCGGGCAAGGTTTCGCTGAATTTGAGAACCGGCGGTACGAGTATCCCGCAAAACCCTGATGCTGTCGGCCCGAAATATCGCCGTGAAAACCGCAGTCTCCGCACAAACGCATGCTGTGCAACAGTGGCGCGGAATATCTGCCGCTAGCGAATGGCCCGCATAATTTGTGTACAATCTCGCCGGACACAAGTTTCCGTATTGTTCCGGGGAATGAATAACCGCCCGGAAAGCGGACTTCAACCGATGTCCGGTGAAATGAACGGCACAAGGAGCAAATGATGACAAGGTTCACACAGACTGTGATTGCAGCATGGGCAGGGATCGTGATTGCCGGATTGTCCGGTTGTGGCGGGGGTGAGAAAGCTCCCCCTCCGGCCCCTGTTGTAGCGGCCGTTCCCCTTACCATCGGCGGCTCGGTGACCGGACTTACCGGCAACGGGCTGGTAATCCAGCTCAACGGGGCCAATGATCTTGCAGTCAGCGCCAACGGCAAATTCAACTTCCCCAAAAACCTGACCAAAGGAAGTGCCTACTCGGTTACCGTCAAAGTCGCGCCTTTCTCCCCTGTCAAACAGAGCTGTACCGTAGCGCAGGGGAGTGGCACCATTGCCGCCGCAGCCATCAGCAACGTCACCATCAATTGCACCACCGACAGCTACGCCATCGGGGGTACGGTTTCCGGCCTTGCCGGCAAGGGACTGGTGCTTCAGCTCAACGGGGCAACCGACCTGGCGATAGCAACCAACGGCAAGTTCATTTTCCCCGGGATGCGCCTGCCCGACGGAAGCGACTACAATGTAGCCATCAAATCGACGCCAGCCAAGCGCAAGTGCACGATCAAGCCGGTCAGCGCCGCTTTTGACAAGGACACGCTCAACATCGTCTCCGTCACCTGTTCCGCTAAAGGACGCCGCAAATAACCGGGAAGTAATGTCACCCCGATATAACAGAATTGCCAATGTGGAAGCACTTCGACTCGACCTGTTCGGAATCCTGGCCCACCCGCCGGTTCCAATAGCCGTTCGCAATATTCGCATTTATCACCTTCGGGTGGAAGCCTTGGGTAAACGATGAAATTTCTGCTGCCGGAAGATGATTTGATCCTGGAATGGAAACGCCGCCTGATATTCTGGAGCGGGGCAATCAGCGTGGGGGTTGCCGCAATTCTGTTTGCAATTGCCGCCGAGTGGGCGAACGGCGTATTCCACAAGCTGCTTGCCGTTTCACCTTATCTGCCCCTGCTGGTCACACCGCTCGGACTCGCACTGATCCTGTTCATCACCCGCAAGTACTTTCCCGGATCGCAAGGCAGCGGCATCCCCCAGGTCATCGCATCGCTGGACCCGAAAGAAAGCCGCAAGGTTCGCGAACAGGTGCTGTCACTGCGCGTGACGGGCGGGAAAATCGTGCTCACCATCGCGGGGTTGATGTGCGGCACGTCAGTGGGACGCGAAGGCCCCACCGTGCAGATCGGCGCATCCATCATGCATAAACTGGGCAGTCTTGCGCGTTTCCCCAGGCACGACCTTGAAAAGGGGCTGATACTCGCCGGCGCCGCAGCCGGGGTTGCCGCCGCTTTCAACACGCCGCTGGCGGGCATCGTGTTCGCCATCGAGGAGATGAGCCGCTCTTTCGAAGAGCACAACAGCACCACCATCCTGATGACTGTGATCATCGCCGGGATCACTTCGCTCGCGCTGCTCGGGAACTATTCCTATTTCGGCCACACCTCGGAATCCATGGGTTTCGGCAAGGAATGGTACGTGGTCATCGTATGCGGCATCGCGGGCGGGCTGCTGGGCGGAGCGTTCAGCCGCGCGCTGATCGAGGTCAACAAGGGCCTGTCGGGGCGCATGGGAGCATGGATACGGGAAAAACCCATCGCGTTCGCGGCAGTCTGCGGATTGCTGCTGGCGCTGGTCGGACTCGCTTCCGGCAACAACACATACGGCAGCGGATACGGCGAGGCGAAATCGCTGCTCGGCGGCAATTCCACTTTTCCGGAAAGTTACGGCCTGTTGAAAATGACCGCCACTGCGATTTCGTACGTCAGCGGGATACCCGGCGGGCTCATGGCACCCACGCTTTCCGCGGGAGCGGGGTTCGGCGCCAATATTGCACCCTTCTTCACCACCGTGCCGGCGGGCGCAACGATCATACTCGGCATGGTCGCCTATTTCGCCGGAGTTACCCAGGCGCCCATCACCGCTTTCGTCATCGTCATGGAGATGATAGACAACCACGAAATGGTATTGCCGCTGATGGCCGCCGCGTTCATTGCCAAAGCCTGCTCGCGGCTGGTGTGCCCGACACCGATATTTCACACCATGGCACAGAATTTCGTTTACAAGCCGCCGCCACCTAAGGATTTCGGAAGCAGGACTTCGTTTATCCAGCGCGAATCCGACTAATAATATTCAGCGTCCAGTTTTCAACCGGGCCCCGCGCTTGCCGCTGATCGCCGGCCGCAAAGGAGATCAGGGTCAGCTCGGCCTGTCCGCGTTCCCCGCCCCATCTTGATCGATCTTGTGAAAGTAGTCCGCCTCCAGCCACATGACGTTGATGATGCCAAACGCCATTGCCAGGCCGACTCCAAGCATCCAGGCAAAATACCACATGGTTATTCCTTTCAATAAACGTTGTGTTCGTTGGCGCGTATCGACTCGACCGTGATTTTTCCGCGCAACACCCGGTACACCCAGGAGGTGTATGCCAGCACAATGGGCAGGAAAATGACCACCACCCAGAACATGATTTGCAGTGTTTTATGGCTGGACACCGCATCCCATATGGTCAGGCTGCTTCCCGGGTCTGTGCTCGATGGCATGATGAAGGGGAACATCGCAATGCCTGCGGTAAAGATCACTCCGGCGATCATCACGGAACTCGAGATGAAAGCCGCAACGGTTTTTTTCGCCCCTGATGCAACTATCGCCAGCAAGGCGCCAACGATAGCCAGAAGCGGTGCCAGCCACAGCCAATGATGGCCGCTGTAGTTGTCCATCCATGCCCCCGCGGCTTTTTCCACCACTTTGTCCAGCGGGGTCGACGCAACATCTGCGGGCAGCATGGCAACGATGCGGTAGCCTGCTATCCCCTTCATGATCCAGACGCCGGCGAGAACAAAGGCAAGGATGAACACCGCGCCGGTTACCCTGGTCACGAACCGGGCACGCGCAGCTATCACACCCTCAGTCCTGATCTGGAGATAGATCGAGCCGTGCATCAGCAGCATAGCCAGGCTGACCGTGCCCGCGAGCAATCCAAAGGGATTCAACAACTGCCAGAAGCTGCCGCTGTATGTGACACGCAGGTCATTGTCGAAACTGAACGGAACGCCTTGCAGCAGGTTGCCGAAGGCGACGCCGAAGATCAGTGCGGGCACGAACCCTCCCGCGAACAGCCCCCAGTCCCAGACGGAACGCCAGCGGGGATCAGCCACCTTGCTGCGGTAGTCAAAACCCACCGGCCTGAAAAACAGCGCGAACAGCGTCAACATCAAGGCGATGTAGAATCCGGAAAAAGCTGTCGCGTAAACAATGGGCCAGGCGGCGAAGATCGCGCCTCCCGCAGTGACGAACCAGACCTGATTGCCTTCCCATGTGGCGCCCACCGAATTGATGATGACGCGGCGCTCTTCGTCATTCTTGCCCAGAAACGGCAGCAACGCCCCGACACCCAGGTCGAACCCGTCGGTGATGGCAAAACCGGCCAGCAGGACACCGACGAACAGCCACCAGATCAGTTTCAGTGTCTCATAGTCGAATAGCATTGTTTTCTCCCTATGCGCTGCCGTATTGGCCGGTATGCAGGCTCTGCGGGCCAAGGCGCGCATACTTGAACATCAGGTACAGTTCAGCCACAAGCAGTAGCGTATAGAAGCCGACGAAGCCGGCAAGGCTGAAGTACACGCTGGACGGGTCGAGGTTGGATGTACTCAACCGTGTCGGCAGGATGCCGCTGATGGTCCACGGCTGTCGCCCGTATTCGGCGACTATCCAGCCCATCTCACAGGCGATCCACGGCAAGGGGATGCTGTACAACGCAAGTTTAAGCAGCCATTTTTTTTCCGCGATGCTGCGTTTCGCGACGTAATAGAAACTGGCGGAAATTATGAAAAGAATGACAAGGCTAATTGCCACCATGATGCGGAATGTCCAGAACATCGGGGCAATTCCCGGTATGGTGTCGCGGGATGCCATCCTGATCTGCTCTTCAGTTGCATCCGCCACGTCCGGCGTATATTTTTTGAGCAGCAAACCATAACCCAGATTGGCTTTGTATTTTTCAAACAGCATTTTGGTTTCATCGCTGGCATCTCCGGCGCGCAATTTTTCCAGGGCCGAGTATGCGATCATGCCATTCCTGATTTTTGCCTCATTTCCCTCGCGCAGCTCGGCTATTCCGGTGATCTGCTCGTCAACCGAACGGGTTGCGATCAGGCCCAGCAGGTAAGGAATCCTGATTGCGTAATCAGTGCGCTGGGTGGCCTCATTGGGAAAGCCGAACGCGGTAATGGCCGCAGGCGCTTTTTCAGTGTGCCATTCCGCCTCGATAGCGGCCAGCTTGACGCGCTGCACTTCGCCCACCGTATAGCCGGATGCGTCCCCCAGCACGATCACAGACAGCGCGGAGGCGAGACCAAAGCCGGCGGCTACGGCAATTGACCTCATCGCAAATGCCTTGTCCCGTCCGATAAGCAGGTAATAGGCGCTGATGCCGAGCACGAACATCGAGGCTGTCACATAGCCCGCCGAGACAGTATGCACAAACTTGACCTGCGCCACCGGATTGAACAGCAGGTCGGTGATGCTGGTCATCTCCATGCGCATGGTGTGATAGTTGAATTCTGCGCCGACCGGATTCTGCATCCAGCCGTTGGCGATCAATATCCACAGCGCCGAAAGATTGGAACCCAGCGCCACCAGAAAGGTAACCAGAAGATGCTGCACTTTGGATAATTTATTCCATCCAAAAAAGAACAAGCCGACGAAAGTCGACTCCAGAAAGAATGCCATCAGCCCTTCGATGGCGAGCGGCACGCCGAAGATGTCGCCCACATAATGCGAGTAATACGCCCAGTTGGTGCCGAACTGGAACTCCATTGTGAGGCCGGTGGTCACCCCGAGGGCAAAGTTGATGCCGAACAGCTTGCCCCAGAACCGGGTCATGTCGCGATAAACTTCCTTCCCGGTCATCACGTAGACCGATTCCATAATGACCAGCAGGAAAGAAAGGCCCAGGGTCAGCGGAACAAAAAGAAAATGATACAAAGCCGTGATTGCAAACTGCAGGCGCGATAAATCAACGAGTTCAGCGGACGGAATCATGGTCATGTTCCCTCATTTGTTGCCGGGAAAAATCCTGGCGGCCACTTTTTGGTCATTGAGTCCGGCATCCTCCGGGGCAGAAAACCACACCGACCAGATGACAGCGAGCACAAGGCCCTTGATTGCCAGAGCCAGAGCAATCTCCTGCCAAAATTGAATCCTTTTCGCTTTACCGGCCATGCCGCACCTCCGGAAAAATGAGCACGCAAACGAACCACAAACATATTAACAGTTACTAATATACAGTCAAGGTAGTTTCCCCGCACGCACAAAACTTTTGGCCGCCGCGTGGCATGATACTCCCGCCCGGGCGCCTGCCAGATTTTTCACGGAAAACGTTCGGGCAGTAATAATGTTTTCAACATGCGCCCTTCAAGTGCTGCCATATAGTCTGAAGGATAGCGGTGTTGCCGGGTCAAACAGGCCCGGTCATCCGGCGCTGAATCTTTGCATTGTCAAATTATGCTCCGAAAAGGTGCACGCTTAAATCTTTTCAAATATTCATCGTGGCTGAACACGGTCTTGCTTTTTACCGCTTGCCAATAAATTCTCTCCATAATCAATTCATTATTTTACCGGCAGGCCCCAGGTAAAACCCGGTATTCGACAAATATCCTGCTGGCACGACATTTGCGAAACTTACTCCGGCATTACAACAACCTTGCCAACCTCTATTAAAGGAAGTTTATGCCGTCAGAATCTTTTTACCTAAGTTCAATTGTAAAAAAACTTGGCGAGGAAATTAAAGTCGACGTGTGCAGTTTGTATACCCTTAACCACGCCGGCAACCAACTAAGACTCGTTGCCACCAGCGGATTAAGCCAATCCGTTCTTGGTGTGAGCATGTCGGTAAAGCAGGGATTGACCGGCGCTGTGGCAAGGACGCGCCGATCCCTGTCGGTAAAAAATCCGAGCACCCACCCCGATTATTATCATATTCAAGGTTCCGGTGAGGAAAAATACCAGAGCTATCTGGGCATCCCATTGATCAGGAATGAAATTTTATTCGGCGTGCTGGTAGTGCAAACCGTACGGCCAAAAATGTTCTTTGTGAGTGAAATAAAGATGCTGCATGCGGCGGGATACCGTGTCATTGATAGCATCGCGCAAGCCGCGTAATGATACCCGCCAGCGCTTAATGGCCAAAACATTCAGCTTGGCACAACAGATTGGAGCCGCACCGGAATTCATTTGTGATTCCGTTCCCGGCATTATGATACCGTCCGGGATGCCATATCACTCGGGCACTCCCTGCCACAGCATGTCGTAGCCGAATTCCTTGCTATCCGTGCATAGCGCGGTCAGCGCCGAAAACTTGTCCTTGAATGCTTCGTCAGCGTGCGATTTTTCATGCTCATCAAAGGACCGCCAAAAGGTGACGATCGCCACATGATCATCGGCTGCCCTGAGCCCGCCCAATGAACCTTCGTCCGAAATGAAACCCGAAAACTTGAAAACCTGGCCGGCGATAAAACCGCCTTTGTCCCCGCCGTATGTGTCTTTTACGACATTGCACATCTCGCCCAGCGCCATTTCCACTTCTTCAAGTTGCACGCCTGGTTTAAGCGTTACCGTGTTGAAAAGCATCTTCGCCCCGAAGGGGATAACAATAGGTTCAAACATAATATTCCTCTCTTGATTTCATTAAGTTACCCGGTTGCAAAAACGTCTGCAATGGCCATGCAAGCTGCATTGCATCGCTTTCAAGCGTTCCGGAACCGGCAGGTCAGTCAGCCGAACAGGCGTGCTGATTTGCAATTAAGAGTTGCGAACATGAAATAGATTCAACAATTGTTTCCGGCTGTCCCTGGTTTGCCTTGAATAGCACTTGGCAGAAACCGCTCCTGCAGCACGGCATCAACGGGAAGAGTATCATCACTGACCTCGAAATAATTCGAGCCTGACAAAGTTGGCTGATTTTAGGAGATTCCCGAATATTGACGCGGGATGACAGCGAGCCACATACTTTACCAAAGGAGAACAGCATGACCAAAACCACACTAACCACAGCCCTTGGCGGCACACCCGTAAAACTTTATGGCGATTTTCCGCAGGTGGGAAAACCCGCGCCCAGCTTCTCGCTGGTGAACAAGGACTTGCAGGACGTCACACTGGGCAGCTATGCCGGCAAGCGCAAGGTGCTGAATATCGTGCCCAGCCTGGATACACCAACCTGCCAGGCTTCTGCGCGCCGCTTCAACAAAGAGGCTTCCAGCCTGGACAATACCGTCGTAATCAACATCTCCGCTGATCTGCCCTTCGCGATGGCTCGATTCTGCAGCAGCGAAGGGCTGAGCAACGTGGACAATCTCTCCACCATGCGCGGCAGGGAGTTCATGCGCGACTACGGCGTCAAGATCGCGGATGGGGTGCTGGCCGGGCTCACCGCCCGGGCCGTGATCGTGCTCGACAGCAACAATATGGTGCGCTACACAGAGCTGGTCAGCGATATCAAAAAGGAACCGAATTACGACGCGGCATTGACTGCTTTGAAAGCCATCTGAACGTTCAGGCCGAAGCTCAAGTGTTTTCCAGCATCGGCGAACTCAATAATCTCGGATGAATCCTGGATTCCAGGACGTTAACTGGCGTTGCCTGTTTTGACAATGCGTGTTCATTCACGCGCCGGTTCCTGGTGACCGGCGCAGTCTTTACCAGCTGCAACCCATATGGTTATTGATGGCATCCAGCATTAAATTTTCGTTATGATGCATCAGCAAACGCGGCATGCGTAATATGATCGTTCCAGCATACTTTCCGCAACAACCATGAAGGCTACTTTGTGATGGACCAAACAATGCACGCCCAATTTAACTCCTACATTTTCGATCTTGTCAGCTTTATCGCAAGCGCCTCGCTGATCTTCGCTTACCATTTATTCATCCGCAGCAAGGTGAAAAAGGATCCCACATATACTGTGCAGGCAATAAACATCATTGCGCGAACATCATGGGTGGAAACCATCATGCATGAACGCAGGGACATACTGGCTGTTCAAACCCTGCGCAATTCGACTATGGCCGCCACCTTCCTCGCTTCCACCTCGGTGCTGATGATCATCGGCATCTTGACTCTCAGCGAAGGCGGCAAGCTTGAATCAACCTGGCATGTTCTGAACATTGTCGGCGCGACGCCGCCCGAACTTTGGCTGACCAAGCTTATCTGTTTGCTGCTGGACATGTTCGTGGCCTTCTTTAGTTTTTCCATGTCGATCCGGGTATTCAACCACGTGGGCTACATGGTCAACGTACCCATTGCACTAAACCACAAAATGATTTCGCCCGCACATGTTGCGACCCACCTTAACCGGGCAGGCAAGTTTTATAGCCTGGGTATGCGCGCATACTATTTCATGGTGCCGCTGGTGTTCTGGTTATTCGGTCCGCACTTCATGTTCATTTCAACCATTGGCTTGCTGGTCGTCCTATACCGCATAGACCGAGCGCCGAAAATCATGGCCATGGATTACTCGGACGTCGGCTAGCATATTTATGCCCGGTAATGGCCAGCGAATGCTTTTCCAAGCAGATATCGTCAGAGAGCTACAGTTACGAGGTTAAATCATGCACCAGGCAAAAAGAAGCTTGCAGGAAAGCATCGCGCATCAGCGCAAGGAATTATTGAACATTTTGCAGGAGCCTTTGCAGCAACTGGCGGCGCGCTGCAACCAGGTTTGGACGGATCGCGCCAGGCTCGATCTGGTTTTGAATGAAGGCTTGAAAACACTGCGATACGGCAAATCTCTTTACGCGTTGGATATCAACGGGGTTCAAATAAGCAGCAATGTCGAGGCCGATGGATTAATGGCAGCATCTTTCGGCCGGGATCGATCGAAGCGACCATATATGTGCGAAGTCCTGCCAGTCACTGGCACCCTGCTTTCAGAAGCATACATCAGCCTGCTTGGGCGGCGCCCTTCGCTTACGGCAGTGCAAATTGTGCGAAATCCTTCGGGCGCTGTGCTGGGATTTATCGGCACCGATTTCGATCTGCGCGACCTCCCTCTCACACACGGCCTGTATGATGAACCCGTTCTCTGGCGCCAGCTCAAGGGCGACCCCTCCATTCGCGACACTGTCTTTCACCAGAACCGTGTTGAAAGTGTCATGGATCAGCAAATCGAAACCGTTCTGGGGGTGGTTGAAGAATTGATGGTTTACCATGGCGTATACCATGTGATGTTGCATTTTTCCAGCAGCCGCGCTGTCATTTGGGTAATGGAAGATCCCTATCGCTACCGGCTGCTCGATATCGATGCCTTAATCGACCCGGACATTTGCCTCGCTTATCCAAAAACGTCCTATCCGCCTGAAGCAGCGGTCCCGTATGACAAGATACGTCCCGTGCTGGACACGTTTCGGGAGTTGCGTTTTATGGACGAGATGTTTTATCTGCGCTCAGGCACACTGAATCTCTTTAACGGCATAGTCGGTCTCACTTTTTCCTGCGACGGCTCGCATTACATCCCCTACGGCGAGTTTCTCAGCGCGGGCTATAACTTCTGGGCCACAGTCAAATGATGACCGGAAATTATCAGCTGCCGCAATGCATGAGTGTTCCGGGTTGGATTGACAGCGGAAAAATTACTCCGCGGGATAGTCAGCAAATAATGCTGGCGCCAGAAAGTCGTCGAGGATGTCATTTTCTCGCCCGGAATGGTTTCGATTTTTGGTGCAATTTCTGACTGGCCGATTTGGGCTGCG
>VFSW01005220.1_pt1 | contig 19241 bp, 19 predicted proteins | sample 5358111 | NCBI WGS metagenome assembly VFSW01 (sample SAMN11554181, study PRJNA540505) | mine drainage metagenome | isolation source: sediment from site ElyBrook_90M | place: USA: Ely Copper Mine, Vershire, VT | collected 2017 | reverse complement strand
ACTCAGTCCGCCTTTTATGACGCTGCTGAAGCCGCGCCCCTTCAAAGAATTTCCTGAGCTTCATGAATAATGCAGGCTAGCTTCTCGAAGGCTCGAATCACGCAGGCAGTCTTCGCTGTGGGCTTCGCTCACCAACACCGAGGAATGTGACCTGGCTCACTGTTAGCAGACGGCAGCGGCAGCATAATCCTAGGAAATCCTTGCTCAGAATGGTGCAAGAGGCCGAATTGGAGCACCATGCAACTGATCTGCATTTCGCGGGGGAGCTACAGTTGCGGCAAAGCCTTTGCGGAAAGGCTAGCCCATCATCTGGGTTGCCGTTGCATTGGCAGGGAAGAACTGCTGGAGCAAGCCACCCTGTCGGGCATTGCCGCCGGCAAGCTGGAACTGGCATGCGTAAGAGGCACCCTGAATGAACGCATGCTGCTGGAACGCGAGCACTACCAAGCCTTTGCGATCAGCTATCTGGCAGAGGCGGCCTTGGGCGGCCCCGTGGTTTATCACGGCCTCTGCGGGCAATGGTTGTTCAAAGGGATCAGTCATGTGCTTCGAGTGCGTGTGGAAGTCGACCGGGAAACGCGCATCCAGTCAGTCCAGGAAAAGCTTGGCTTAGAGCGCGACAAGGCCGAGCAATACATTGAAGAGGTAGACCGGGACCGCCAGACGTGGGTGCGGACCTTCTACGATGCCAACTGGCTTCAGCCGCGCGGTTACGATTTCTGCCTCAGCCTGGAACGTACGAATGTCGACCACTTGGCCGCGGCGTTCTGCTCTATCGTAAAGTTACCCGAGTTTCAGGAGACTCCGGAATCCCGGCAAGGGCTGCGCGACCTACTGCTCGCGAATCAGTGCCGGCTCGTGCTCGCCAAGGATCCTCGCACCGAGAACGCCAGCTTCCAGGTGCAAGCCGACGATGGGATCGTTTCCGTCTCCTATCGCCATCGCGAGGGGGCTGAGGCCATCGCACCCGTCGTTACTAGCATCCCCGGGGTCAGGCAGGTGGTTTGCACCAGCGCTGCTAGCAGAATTCTCTGGATTCAAGAGCACTTTGATCCTCGCGACGAGGCCTTCCAATACGTTGTGGACTTGGCGAACGAGTGGAAAGCAGCCGTGGAACTGCTGCGATTCAGGGCCAGCGAGGAATCTCCCTTTGTAGAACGAGCTACCTTCGGCAAAGCGGCAGCGCCCGATGACGCGCCTGGGGGCATTCAGCAAGACCTTCCGGCAGAGCAGTCCCCAAGCCAACTGGACAAGGGCGGGATGGAGGAGACGTTCAGGGAATTGGTACGGCTGGGGAAAGCGGGCGGACGCACCCTATTTCAAGGCACAACGAAGAACCTACTTGTCGCACTCGAAGGGACGGCAAACTATAGCCTGGTCGTAGTCGGCGCGGTCTTTTTGGGCCGAGGCAATGCTGCCCGAGCGCGTCTGACCCAGGAGCTGTCCGCCAGCCTGCGCGAGCACCTGGGCTTGCCGATAATACAGGCTGGTGAAGTAAAAGAACGCTTCAGCTCCAGGAAACTAGTCGCAATGCTCCGCAGATTTTTGCTGCGGTGCTTAGCTGTCCCCTGGTTTGCCCATCTCCGGAGGCGGTTTTCCATTTTCTGATGGTCCTCGTTTGGCGGAAAAGGGAATGTGCAGCATGAACAAGAAGGTCAGCATTCTACTGGTGGATGACGAGGCAATTGTAAGCAAGCGGCTCAAGCCCGCCTTGGAAAAGAGTGGCTATGAAGTAGAGGCGCACCAGACGGGCAACGCCGCCCTGGCAAGCATCGCGGAACGGGACCTTGATGTGGTCGTCACCGACATGTGGATTGACCAGGTGAGCGGATTACAAGTGCTCGAGGCGGTGCGCCGGAAGTCACGACGCACCAAGGTGATCCTGATCACCGGATACGCGACTATGGAGCTGGCTCGCGAGGCGCTATCCAAAGGCGCGTTTGAAGTCATCGCGAAGCCTTTCTCGCCCGACGAGTTGCGGGAGGCGATTGGCCGCGCGGCAGCGGCCTTGCCGACGAAAGCCGCGGGAGAGGGTGCCTGAGTCAACGGCAAGCAACTCCAGCTTCGCGCGAAACGGCGATCGCTGTTCCGTAGAGAGTCTGTAGAAAACAAGCAGGCTCTGTCGGCCGATTAGCGGCAGGGCAGTCAATCACTGCGCCGTTTCCAGTTGCTCCCGTACTTCGCTGAAACCCAGAGGCAAGCTCGTAACCGGAAGATGCACGGAAAACGTGGTTCCACGGCCAACTTCCGTATCCACGGCGATCTCCCCACCGTGCTTACTCACAATTCCCTTGCAAATGGAAAGGCCCAGCCCCGCTCCTTTGCCCTTGGATTTGGTAGTAAAGAAGGGATCGAAGATCAGCGGCAGGATGTGATCGGGAATCCCGGTTCCATGATCGATCACTCTTATTTCGACGAATCCCTCCTCCGTCGCACGGTCAACGACAAGTTCGATTCTGCCTCCCTCCGGGGAGACGTCGACCGCGTTCAGCACCAGGTTAAGCACGACCTGAGCCAGTTGCTGGGCGTCGCCGTGGATCGTTGGCAGGTGAGGCGCAACCGTGAGGTTGATGCGGACCCTTTTCAGATTGAGCTGATTCTGCGCCAGCGCCAGCGTGCTCTTGACCACCTCTGAGAGGTCCAGCGGTTCGATCTGGCTTTCGCTTTTGCGGGCGAAATCCAGTAAGCTGGCCACGATCTTCTTGGTCCGGCCAGCCTCATGAATCAGATCGTCGATCATTTCACGGCGTTCGGCATCGCTGAGATCGGCGTAGTCCTCTCGCAGCATGTGGCTGGTGAGGGTGATGTTGTTGATCGGGTTGTTCAGCTCGTGAGCTATGCCCGCGGTGAGAGTTCCAATGGCGCGCAGGCGATGTGACTCGACCAGAATGTTTTCGCGTCGCCCCAGTTCTTCCAGCATATGGTTGATGGCAATGGCAAGCGCAGAAAATTCATCGCGGTACCGGCGCGTGGGCAGGATGGGACTATAGTCGCCGCGCGCAATACGCTCCAAATATCCCATGTACCTTCCAATGGGGTCTACGATTCGGCGCACCAGCACATAGCTCATCGCCACCATGTAGAGCAGCAGGAGGAGGATCAGGTAGAGTTGGGCTTGACGCGAAACTGAAATCGTTCGCTCCAGCGATTCCTGCTCTTTCTCCACCAACTCGGTGGCCAGAGAGTCGATATCGCGCCCGTGCTTGCGGACATCAGCTTCCGTCCTTTTAATCGCTTCCGGTGAGGCGGAAGTGCTAGTCGCAACCAGGCTGTCGAGCGAAGCTTCGTACTGCTTGAGACTGTCCTGGATGTTGGTGTAGTTCTCGATGCCGGCAATACCGACGATCCGCTCAGCGTTCTCGCGAAGGATCCGCTTTGCCGAGTGGACCTGTTCCAGCGCCTCGTCGAGGTTGGTTCCGTATTCAAAGAAGTTCTTTTCGAAGCGCCTGGCTTGATCAATCTCGAACAATACCTTGTTTGTCACTTCGAAAAGATGGGTCTGTTGTTCGACCCGCAAGGTGGTGGCCAGGGTCAGCAAACCCAGGACGAGGACGATGGCAAACAGAAGAATCACGCTGAGGCCCACCTGCATCCGCAGGCTGAAGGCAGGCCGTTCCCGGAGCGCTTTTTCGGCGGCGGCCGCCAGCGTGTTGCGATCGATGGCCGCAGCCTCGGAGGCAGGTCGATCGTCCATTTCTTCCCGAACCACGATTCGATTCACGTGCTGTAGGTCCGTTGGATCGCGTTCACTCTATCGGCCTTAGGCGCCGGCTCTTGACAATTCCCTCGAACAGTCACTCTTAGCACGTTGTATGCCGAAAACCCCGCATTCACCAGTGACCGGCATCACAAGAGGCGGTGCCGTTCCGTCTGCTGCGGCGTGGCTCATCAGCACACACAGGCTGGTGATGGCCTTCACAGACGCCTGCACTGTGATGGCATAGCCTACCCTTTAGTCTGTGGATTAGTCCGTGAAGCGTACGTCAAGAGCTGTGTCACGATCACTGACTTTATGCTCGCCCGCCGACCCGGGCATTTCCTTTTGCATTGCATCACCACACAAGCGCCGCAGGCTGGCTCTAGGGCCGGATGCCTGCAAACGCAGAGCCCAGACCGGCAGTGGTGGTCTCCTAAATCGGAGTCTTTGCTGATTTCCAAGAACAGGTAAATTATGCCCATCATCACAATTTCTCGGGGTACGTTCAGTGGCGGCAAGGAGTTGGCGGAGTGCCTGTCTAAGCGACTGGGCTATCCCTGCGTCAGCCGTGAAGTGATTGTCGCGGCGGCGGAGCAATATGGCGCGTCCGAAGCGGCCTTGAGTGGCGCCCTCGACCAGGCTCCCTCACTACTCGACCGCGTCAAGCGTGATCGTGACCGCTATCTGGCCTACATCCGGGCCGCACTTTGCAAACAGGCCCTGCAAGGCAGTTTTATCTACCACGGCCATGGCGGGCATCACCTGTTGTCCGGAATACGGCACGTGATCCGGTTGCGCGTGGTTGCCGACATGGGCTCCCGTGTCGACAAGGCGATCAAGGAGCTCAATATGAGCCGCCGTGACGCGGAGGACTACGTCCAGAGGCAGGACGAGCAACGGCGAAAGTGGACGCGCTTTCTCTACGGCGTTGCCTGGGAAGATCCCGAGAATTACGACGTGGTGATTAACCTTGAGCATCAAGGTATCTCGGGCGCTTGCGCTATCGCGATACGCATGGCGGAACTCGAACAGTTCCAGGAGACGCCGGAATCGCGAAAGGCGATGGAAAATTTGGCGCTGCAGAGCGCGGTTTTGGCGGCCCTGGCACGCGATGTGCGGACCCGCGATGCCGATTTTCGCGTCCGGGCAAATGATGGTGTGGTTACGGTCGAGGGCATGGGCAGGCTTCCCAAGATGGATGAGGCGGTGGGCGAGGTGGTCAGCGGAGTTGAGGGCGTCACCCGCGTCGTGAACCAGGTCGCGAACTTTGGAGTTCCAGGATGAGCTCGCGGCCGGCCCCAACTCCGGAAAAGCTGCGCACACCGGTGGTGTTGCCGCAGGTTTCTGCTGCCTCAGCGGGCACCGCCGAGGACAACCGGCGGCTCCTCGCCGACGCAGAGCGAGCGCTCTCCGATCGGCCCAACTTCAGCATGAGTTTACGGATCGGCATGAGCATGCTGTTGTGCTTTCTGTTGGTGGTTGGGGTGGTGCTGGCCGCGTTGGTGCTGGTATCCCGTGTGGGCAATCTGCAGGAGTTTCTCGACAAGATGAGTGCCTACACCATTGAGGTGGAGCAGGCGCGACGCTACGAGAAGAACTACCTGCTCTACGGTACCGGGCTGGATGAGGCATTGAGCCAGGTACAGGCGGCCCACCAGCAGCTACGCGGAGCCAAAGACAGCATGATCCAGCAAGCCGGGCCCCAGGCATTTGAGCGCATGCAGGACAACCTGGAGCAATATGGCCGTTTGTTGGAGCAGATTGGCGCTCTCAGCCGGGATCCAAGGACAGAAAACCAAAACGGACGGTCTGAGATCGAGCAGGAGCTGCGGCGGCAGGGCGCTCAGCTCATCGCGGATTCCACAGAGTTGATCGTCCGCGAACGGCTGCGCCTGCATACCGCGATCCACACCTCCTGGGTCGTGGCGGGCAGTTCGCTCTTGCTCATCATGCTCACCATGGTGGCTGTGACTTATATGCTGACGCGCCAGGTTGGCGACCCGCTGAAGCGCTTCGTCGGCTACACCGAGCGCATCGCAGACGGCGATTTCTCGCCCATCCTGCCCAAGCGGCGCTATCGCGACGAGTTTTCGCGCCTGACGGTGGCGATCAATCGCATGGTATTCCGGCTCAAGGAGCGCGAGGCACAGCTCGCTCGCACCAGTCGCATGGCCGCTGTGGGAACGCTCACGGCCGGCATCGCTCACGAGCTGAATAATCCGCTTAACAATATCGGGCTCACCGCCGAGGCCCTGCATGACGGGCTGGGACTTTACCCCGACGAGCAGAAGGTGAAGATGTTGGGCGACATTCTGGCCCAAGTCGACCGTGCCAGCGCCGCCGTAAGAAACCTGCTCGACTTTACCCGGGTGGAGCACCCAGTACATGTTCCGATGTCCATAGCAGACGTGGTTCTCGGGGCACGCCGGCTGGTAGCGAACGAGGCAGAAATCCATCGCGTGGATTTCCATCTGGAGAAGCTCTCCGAGCTGCCTCGCATTGAGGGGAATCCCCGAGCTCTGCAGCAGGTCTTCCTCAATCTCTTCCTAAATGCTATTCAGGCGATGCCCCACGGGGGGCAGCTTACCGTTCGCGGACGGGAAACCGGCGACGGAGCCCTCGAGGTCGAGGTTGCGGATACCGGGGTCGGCATACCCGAGGAAAACACCGGTTCGGTTTTCGATCCCTTTTTTACAACGAAAGAAGTCGGGGCAGGAAGTGGGCTCGGCCTCTTCGTGAGCTACGGGATCGTGGAGAAACACAACGGCACGATCACGTTGCGCAGCAAGGTCGGCGAAGGCACAACGTTTGTGGTACGCCTTCCCGTAACTGCGGGCCAGCAGACCGGCGCAACCGCGGTCGCTTCCGCCAGAGGGGGAGCCTGATGCACCTCTATTTGCCTATTGCGGGCAATTCTATCAATGTCTTTGTCATAGTCGGGCTGGGTGCGGCCGTAGGCTTTCTTTCCGGTCTCTTTGGTGTGGGCGGGGGCTTCTTGATGACTCCCCTGCTCATGATGCTCGGCATTCCGGGCACGGTGGCCGCGGCCAGCGATTCGAACCAAATCGTGGCTGCTTCCGCCTCCGGTTGCTATGCCCATTTCCGTGCGCGCACGATCGATATGCGCATGGGGATCCTGCTGCTGCTAGGAGGCGTAGCCGGGGGTACGGTGGGCGTACAGTTCATCAAGCTGCTGCGCCGCCTGGGCGAAGCCGATTTTGCCATCACCGTTACCTACGTGGTGATGCTCGGCGGGATCGGTTCCTACATGTTCTTTGAGAGCCTCAGCGCTCTGCGCGGCCGGCCTCCTAAGACCGCGACCGGTAAGCCGTCGGTCTACCGCCGGTTCGTCGAGGCGCTTCCTTTCAAAATGTACTTTTCGCGCTCGAAAGTGACCACCTCCGCCTTGATGCCTCTGTTGCTGGGCGTCCTGGTCGGCGTGCTCGCCGCCATCATGGGCGTGGGCGGAGGATTCATCATGGTTCCCATCATGATCTATCTGCTCCGCATGCCGATGCACGTGGTGGTCGGCACCAGCCTGTTTCAGATCCTGTTCACCTGCCTGAACGTGACCGTCCTGCAGTCCTACATGAATCACACCGTGGACTTCCTGCTGGCGCTGCTGCTCCTGATCGGCTCGGTGGTTGGGGCGCAGATCGGAGTTCGCGCCGGCCGCAAGCTGAAAGCCGACCAGCTCAAAATCCTGATGGCGGTCCTGGTGCTGGTGGTCATGGTGAAGATGCTGCTGGGCCTGCTGATGAAGCCGGAGTTCCTGGTCGCTTATAAAGGAGGACACTGACCGTGAAGCTCGCCATGCACGCCGCTGCGGTCCTCATGCTGGTCGCTGCAGGATGGGCGCCGGCACACGGTCAATCAGCGCCCCCCACGGGCGCTATTCAAATCGAACCATCGCGGGTCGAAGTGGGTCTTCTCTACAACGGGGCCACCGTCAACGTCCGCGTGGAAGTGCCCGCCGGGTATCAAGCTGCCTTGCTGCTGAGCGCGCGTCCTGGGCCGCTGGAATTGAAGCGCTTGGGAAAGAGAGGCGGCATACTGTGGATGGGCGTGGGCCACGTGGCCTTCGAAAATGTGCCTGCGGTGTACCAGGTGCTGAGCAGCGCTCCCTTGGGGGAGTTGGGTGCGCCGGAAATGCTGGCCACTTGGAAACTCGGCTACAACGCCCTGGTTCCGGACGACGCACCAGGAGCCGATTTGCGCTCCCAACTGGTGGGGTTGAAGGAGCACGAAGGGTTGTTTGCAATTCAGCCCACGGGCCTGATGCCCGTGGCACAGGCAGCGGGATCACCGCACCTTGCTACCATAGAAGAAGCGGGAAATGATGCAGCAGCGTCTGCTCTGGCCGCTGCGAGCATTGTGCTCCAAGGCTCCTTCCGCTTGCCGCCGCGCGCGCCCGTAGGCGACTATACGCTGGAGCTGATCGGGTTCAAGGATGGACGCGCCGTTGGTTTGAACAGCACCAGCTTGCAGCTAGAGCAGGTGGGCGTGGTCCTGCAGTTGCGGCGTTTCGCCTTCGATCACGGTCTGGCTTACGGCATCGCGGCCTCTCTGATCGCGGTCGTGGTCGGCCTCCTGACGGGATTGATCTTCCAGCCGAAATCTGACGAGGCCCACTGAGAGGAATTTTGAGATTCGCTGACCTGTTCAGCCAGAGCCGGGACGGCCTGGAGGTGCTGCAAGCGCGCTTTCAGAAGTTCCGGCACTTGCTGGACATCAACAACCGAATTCTCTGGTTGTTTGCCGATGCCGACGAGAAGCTCGGCGGCGAATATCTGTTCGACCGCCAGTATCTCCTCTGGCTCGAACACGAGTTGAGCACAGCGGCTACCGCCGCGGTCCAGGATCTTGCCGAAATCTCCGACAACCGATATCCGCGCCTTGCGGGGGCGCTGGAGCGGGTGCAGGCGGCGGTGCATGCCTGTCTCCAGCCGCACGAGACCGCCCGCGAGCTGCCGTTCACTTTGGCGATCGGGGACCTCGGCACGGAACATGCGGATGTAGTGGGTGAGAAGATGGCGCGGCTGGCAGAAGTCCGCCGTCAACTCGCGTTGACTGTGCCCGATGGCTTCGCCGTCACCATTCGCGCATGCGAGCTGCTGCTAGAGCAGCCAAACCTTGCCGACTTGCTGAGGAAATACCACGCGGGCAAGGAGCCTGCGTCCTCTGTGCAAGCGGCGATCACCGTGGCCAAGCCGCCTTCGGAAGTAGCCAAGGCGATGAAGGAGACTCTCAGCCGCTTCGGGCGTGATGCCAGATTTGCGGTGCGCAGCAGCGCCGTCGGGGAAGATGCCGAGCTTAGCTTTGCCGGACAGCATACGACGCTGCTCAACGTGCCGCGCGACCGCGTGCTCGATGCCTGGTTGGAGGTGGTGGCCAGCCTGTTTTCTGCGCAAGCCAGTGAGTATCGCCTCCGGCACAGCTTTCCCTCTGCTGAAAGCGACATGGCCGTGGGTGTACTCCTCATGGTGCCCGCCGCAGCCAGCGGTGTCATCTATACCGTGGATCCCCTGGCGCCGGGCAGTGGCGCGCTGGTCGTCTCCGCAACCCGGGGCCTTGGGGTTCCGGTGGTCGAGGGACGCAAGGCGGTGGACCGCTTCGAGTTGTCTCGCGCTACTCCTCACACGATATTGACACGCAGAATCGCCGATAAGCGGGAAATGTGCCAAGCCTCACCGGAAGGCGGAGTTCGTAACGAGTCGGTTGCTGCAGAACTGCGCAACGCGCCCGCGATCGACGACAAAACGCTTGCCGCGCTGGCGGAAGCGGCGCTCAAGATCGAGCGCCACATGAAGACTCCCGAGGACATCGAATGGGCGCTCGATGACCGCGGCGCCCTCACCATTCTGCAGGCGCGTCCCTTGCGCATTGAACCGGAGGCGCAACCGCGGACGGAAGACGTCCTGGCAGCGTGCCGCCGCCACCGCATTCTCATGCAAAACCAGGGCGAGGTAGCCTGCCGGGGAGTGGGCGCTGGACGCGTATTTGTGGTGGACGCCAACCAGTCAACCCAAGGCTTTCTGCCTGGCGATGTGGTCGTCACCCCGGTTGCCTCGCCCAGCCTCTCAGTGCTGTTGGCCGACGCCGGCGCGCTGGTGAGCGACGCCGGTTCCGTCACTGGACACCTGGCTACCGTGGCTCGCGAGTATCGCGTTCCCGCCATTGTTGACACCCGTGATGCGATACAACGGTTGCAGCCGGGATCCGTTGTAACGGTAGACGCGGACGAAAAAATCATTTATGAGGGAAGCGTTGATGAACTGGTCCGTTACCAATTGCTGCGCCGCCAGCCCTATCAGGAGGCGGCCGAATTTCGCATCCTGCGACGCATGCTCAAGCATGCGGCGCCGCTGACCTTGCGCGACCCTTCCGTTCCGGGATTCACTGCTGAGAACTGCCGCACCTATCACGACATCATCCGCTTCGCTCACGAGCGCGCTCTGCTTGAACTAGGCCGCCTGGAGGGAATCAAGCTTGATGGCCGGCAAAGCCGTGCGCAGGAGCTGCAACTCGATATCGCGCTCGACCTCGCCGTAATTGACCTCGACGGCGGCCTCGCCCAGGGCGCCAGCGGTAACGCCCTCACTCCGGCTCAGGTTTCATCCCGGCCGCTTTCTCTGCTACTGGAAGGACTGCTGGCGCCCGGCGTGTGGTCCACCAATCCTGCAGAAATGGACCTGGACGGTTTTATGGCCAGCGCCACTCGGGCCGGTCCTCTGACCGTGCCGGGCAGCGGCGGGGTCCGTCGCAATGTGGCCATCATCTCCGCCAATTACCTCAATCTGAATCTCAGGCTTGGCTATCACTTCAACGTCGTGGACTGCTACCTCGGCGAGCACCCCGAAGAGAGCTATATCTTCTTTCGTTTCGTCGGTGGGGTAACCGATGTCACCAGGCGCACCCGGCGGGCGCGCCTGCTGGCAAACATCCTGTCACGGCAGGGCTTCAAGATTGAGCTTAGCGGAGAGCTGATCGTTGCCCGTTTGCAAGGGGCGCCGCTGGCGGTCTGCGAGGACCGGATGCGCATGATCGGGCGTCTCATTGGCTTCACCCGTCAGCTCGACATCCTGCTGCGCGACGATCCGATTGTGGATAAGCTGACCACGGCCTTTCTGGAATCCGGGCTGCAGACGAGTATCGATGATCTGACCAGAAGCGCTGCCATTCAGACCAATATTGAGGTTCTGGTGCTGGATGACGAGCCGATTGTTTGCGAACGGGTGAAGGATCATCTGGAGAAGAGCGGCATACAGGTGGAAACCTTCACCGACAGCGCAAAGGCAATCGAACGGCTTGCCCAAAAGCAATTTCACGTGGTGATCACGGACCTGAAGATGAAGGGACCGACAGGAATCGACGTGATGGTCGCGATCAAGAGCCGGGAGCTACCCACCGAAGTAATCGTCATTACCGGCCATCGCACTATGGAGGCTACCCATGCAGCGGAGTGTGTTGGGGCTTATGGCTTTCTTGACAAGCCGTTTCACATGGACGAGTTGCGGGACTTGGTGAAGAAAGCCGCCAAAAAAGCGGAAAAACACGCGACTGGGCGGCCCAGCGTTGGAGGAGAATGAATGAAATCGAACTTCCGCATCCTGGTCATCGATGACGAAAAGATCGTCTGCGACCGGCTCAGTATGGAACTGGAACGGGCAGGCTTTGAGGTCGAAGCGTTCAGTGAGAGCGGGCAGGCGCTACAGCGAATATCAGCCCAGCTTTTTGACCTGGTGATTACGGATATCAAGATGCGCGGCCCAAATGGCATCGAGATCATGAACTTCATTCGCGAGAACTACCGCTCGACGCACGTAATCGTCATCACCGGATTTGCCACCGCGGAGACCGCCCGGGAGGTGCTCGAGGGGGGCGCCGTGGAGTTCATCCCCAAGCCGTTCAAGATCAGCCAGCTTCGTGAAGTGGTGCAGCGCCTGGCCGCAGAAAAGGCGGGGGAATGGCAAGCTCATGAGCATCAGAGCAACGAAAAATAGCTTCCAGGAATGAGTTTGGGACTGGCCTGTCTCTTCTCCGTCGAGAAAAAGAGAATTCTCCCCTCACGAATTGGAATCCCCAGGACGTGTGAGGTTTTGCGCGGCGGCGGGAAGCGCGCAGACAGACACTTGAATGGCTTGCAGAACGCCGTGCGTCAATCATGTCTTCGATGATCTGGCTGTTACAATTTTGCCTACAGCAGTTAACTCGTTAGTTACTATGCAACTTCGGCTTGATTTGTCCGCTTGCTCCAGCGGGTGCATCCCCACTTCGGCTTTGCAAGGTTGATTTGGGTATTCCCTCGTCATCGTGCCCTGCAGAAAACTCAGAAGCAGGGTACCCCGCTCGAATGCGGTTGCTGCTGATCGCAATACGGCGGGCCTAAATAAAAGCGCGTCGTCGGTCGGTCGAAGCGCCGGAGGACCTCTTCATACGGCGCATGTTCAAGCTTGGACCCGCGCTAACCGTTTATGGGCATTTGCAATGAGCGTGGGAAGGCGCCCCAGGTTGAAGCTCGGCGGCTGGACCACGTTGCGGTGATAGACGGGATGGCGAACGAAACTCGCGAAGCAGTTCCGCAAGAGGTATAAGTAGCGTGCGGCCCGCTGGATGTCGGTGAGCGTTGCGGGATGGGTCGCCTTGAGGAGATCGAACCACGTTCGGCTCACGACGATGAAGCGGAAGTACCGAAGCAACTCTCCGTAGTGCTGCTGGCAGCAACGAAAGAAATTTACAATCTCGCCGTCCAAGTCCGACAACACTTCAACCTTCGACGGCTCTTTACGAAAAAATACCTGCGCGCCGCCGGCGAACGCCGATAGGCTGGCCTGCGTGAACGCCCTTTTTCCTGCCCGCCGGCATGTGCAACACGCGTTTAATCCGCAACTTTCTACTGCCTCCAGGAACCTTCACCTCTACGACATCTCCTTGTCTGTGGCCGAGAAGTGCAGTCCCCACAGGCGCCAGAATGGAGATTTGATCTTTGGAGATGTCCGCGTTCTCCGGAAAGACCAGCGTGTACCGCAATCTTCTTCCACTGTTGAAGTCCAGAACGCGGAAACGCGAGTTCATCCTGATCACGTCAACCGGAACATGCTCTGGGGCCATGATGTCTGCGTTTTGCAGCACCTCATCCAGTAGTTCGAGCTGCTGTCGATCTATAGACGAAGAGTGCCCCAAGGCACGAACCAGCTGAGCGAGCCTGTCCCTGTCATCAGTTGCCACGATGGCCGAATCGGTTTTCACGATGAACGCCCTTCCCGGTAGCGGTGTGGACAGCTACGCAACCTTCGTCTTGTCGATCTCGGATTCGATCCCGTTCGTGGCTTGTTTGGCAGCGTTGGCAAGGCCCAACGAAGTGGGGCTCGAACCTTGCTTCTTGCTTGCTTCGTTGCGGCGCGAGTTGATTTCGAACCATGCAAGCAGAGCGAACACACCCGCGCTTAGGGCCAACACCAAGACCGTCGCTGGATCGATCATGCTACGCCTCCCGATATTCCTTCCTGGGTCTTTGCCCGTTATAGCGGCACTTCGTTGATAGATACCGTTGATGAAACAACCCGGTGGTGCAACCGTCGCGTCGTCACGCCAACACCGTCTTGCGAGACGAGAGTCAGCCTTTGGGCGCAAGAGCCACAGAGCCAGAAATTTTCAGTTCGGCGGTTCCCCCGCTTATCTGGCTCGGTCGGGATCGGCCCCGCAGGAGTACCAAATTCAAATCGGAATAACCTACCGAAACGAAAATAGCGAAAGGGAACACCACAGTCCGGGTTTGCGCAAGTTGCTACCACCGTTCACCTCGATAGTTCAAGCGTCGTTAGTCAGAGCAATATAGGGATCGAGACGACCCGCTCGAATCAGTTCCACCATGCACGGCCCCGCCGTTTCGGGAGTAAGGACGCCGACGGTGATGGCGTCCTCTAGCAGTTCCATTGCTTGGTCCCGTCGTTCGAGGAGCGTGTATTGCGCGAACTGACGCACTTCCGGATCAGGGGATCCGAGTGCTTCGACTAGTTCCCAGCCCGCTTCTCGATCCGCTGTTTTGCGCCAGACGATTCCGCACGCCAGCATGTAGTTGGCATCCATGGCAAACTCCATGCGAGATGCAAACGTCCACGTGACAGAATCGAGGGAAGTCAGCACTAGACGGTATCCTAGGCTGGCCTTCTCACCGATTCGCGACGAGTCCGTGCGTCTCGAGTTCGCTGAAGTTCCCGTCGGAAGGCATGGCCGATTCGTTCACTCGCTCGGTCAATAGCCGTAAATAAGTCAGTGTCAATCTGATCCAGCACCACCTTTCCCTTAGGCAGGAGTTCGGCGCTAATCTGGCAGCATTGATCCACGCCGCCGCGCACGCCGTTAACATCGGAAATTCGTACGATGACGCGTCCTACACGGGAAGCAAACCGCCCTAGAGCAAAGCGCATGCGGCGGACGGTATACCTCCGAATCGCATCTGCCAAATCAGTGCCTTGTATTCGGACTTCGACTTCCATGGATTCCTCCGCAGTACCTGTCCTGCTAAGCAGCATCTGCATTCGTCTTTCGTCCCTTAATTTCTTCTTCGGCTCCAAGCCAGTCTTCAATTTCATGACCTTCTTCCCGGCCACGGCCTTCGAAAAGTTCATACGCACGCTTGCGAATTTGCTCTTCGAGGTTGGGAGCCTCGGCAGTAGCAAGTGGCTTCGTACGGGTGACGGCTTCCACGGCGTTGCTCTCCTTCTTGTGATATTGGCATCGGCGGGCGGACCGCTTTGCCAAACAACATTCTTAACTCGTCGGTATCGTTTACAAAGTAGATAATTTGAGCAGAGAGTATTAGGTTAGACCTAATGCCGGCCAGACTCAGCGCAGGTGCTCAACGACCATGGAATGGATCAACTATCATCATCTTCTCTACTTTTGGACCGTGGTCCGGGCTGGGAGTATCGGCCGCGCCAGCGAGCAATTGCGGCTGGCGCCGCCCACGATCAGCGCCCAGCTTCGAAGCCTTGAAGAAAGCATTGGCGAGAAACTGTTGGTGAGATCGCCCCGTGGGGTCCAAGCCACGGAAATCGGCCAGGTTGTGTATCAATATGCTGACGAGATCTTTTCCCTAGGTCGAGAGATGCTCGATACGGTGCGGGGACGCCCTACGGGGCGTCCGTTGCAGGTGGTCATCGGCATTGCTGATGTGCTGCCTAAGGAGGTGTCCCACGCGCTCATTGCGCCGGCGTTGCAGTTGAGAGAGCCGGTTCAGATAACGTGTCGCGAGGACAATCAGGAACACCTGCTCGCCCAGTTGGCCATACAGGAATTGGACGTCGTGCTTTCCGATACGCCGATCGGACCTCCCGCGAAGATTCGCGCGTACAATCACCAGCTTGGCGAGTGCGGAACGACGTTTTTCGCCACGCCTGAATTGGCCAGAAAGTATCGCAGGCGTTTTCGCGAGATGCTGCGGGAGGCGCCAATGCTGCTTCCTGCTGGCAATACGAACGTTCGTCGGGCGCTGGACCAATGGTTCGACTCGCAACAGATCACGCCGGTTGTGGTGGGGCAGTTCGAAGATTTCGCGCTTTTACGGCGCTTCGGAGAAACGGGCGTAGGGATCTTCGCCGCCCCCTCGGTACTTGAGAAACAATTCCGCCGCGAGGGTAAGCTTTGGGTGTTAGGACGGGCCGACGCTGTGCGTAATCGGTTCTTCGCAATCTCAGTCGAGCGAAAGTTGAAACATCCCGCAGTAGTGGCGATCTGCGAAACTGCGCGACACGAACTGTTCAGCTGATGCAGTACTGGGCGGCGGTTGAATGACAATGTAAGTTGTAGCCGAGTCAATTGAGGCGCTGAACCGAAAATAAATGGCTCACCTATACACCATTCTCGGAATCGTGTCCGTGTTGCTGGTATTGAGCGTGTTGGCCAGCAAGGCCGCAGTCCGGTTGGGTGTGCCGACTTTGCTTTTGTTCCTCGCGCTTGGTATTGCGGCTGGGTCGGAAGGGGTGGGCGGAATCTGGTTCGATTATCCCCGCGCTGCTCAGGCGGCGGGAGTCGTCGCACTAATCTACATTCTGTATGCCGCAGGGTTGGACACAAAAGCTCACGATTTTTGTGTCCAGATGTGGCCAGCTATTAGCCTGGCGACCATCGGCGTGTTGTTTAGCTGCGCCTTGATGGCGGTCCTCGCTCGTTACCTACTCCGCTTCTCGTGGGCAGAGGGAGCACTCCTTGGCGCTGTCGTCTCTTCCACCGATGCCGCTGCTGTGTTCAGCGTTTTGCGCGCCAAGCGCACAAACCTGAAGCCGGAGCTGCGCCATCTCCTGGAGGCTGAGTCGGGCAGTAACGACCCTATGGCGGTGTTTCTGACGTTCGCCGCCATTGCCGCGATACACAATCCGCGCACTTCGTTTGCTAGCCACATCGGGCACTTTGTGCTTGAGATGGGAGTGGGAGGTTGTATCGGTTACTTTGGCGGCAAACTGGTGGCGACCGCGATTAATCGGATTCGCCTGCAATGGGATGGCTTGTACCCGGTACTGAGTATCGGGCTTGTCTTGCTCCTGTTCACAGCTTGTGTCGCTGTGAAGGGCAACGGATTCCTGGCTGTTTATTTGGCGGGGCTTGTGGTTGGCAACAGAACGCTGATCCACCGCAAGAGCCTTCTGCTATTCCACGACGGAATCGCTTGGCTGCTTCAAATTGCGATGTTTTTGATACTCGGACTTCAGGTATTTCCTTCGCAACTCCTCCCGGTCGTGAAGAGCGGACTAATCGTGACGTTGTTCTTGACAGTCGTTGCCCGCCCACTAAGCGTGTTCGCGGCACTCGTGCCATTCGATTTCCGCCTGCGAGAGCAAATCTTCATCGCCTGGGCAGGACTGCGAGGGGCAGCCCCGATCATTCTTGCCATTTTCGCCATCACCAGCGGCGTCCAACACGCTTCCACAATCTTCAATACGGTGTTCTTTGTGGCCGTGCTGTCGGTAGCTGTACAAGGAACGACAATCGACCGGCTAGCGAAACGGCTGGGCGTGACAGACCCGGAATCGCAGCCTCACCGACTTCCTCTACGCTACGACGCCACCGAATTGCCGAACAGGGCGGCGGCCGAGTTTGAGATTTCGCCCGGTTCAATCGCCGACAACAAGCGAATCGTCGACTTGCCCCTGCGCCGTGGGACGTTGATTCTTCTCATCGCGAGGAACGAAGACCACCTTGTGCCGGACGGGAGCACAATTCTTAGAAGTGGCGATGTCGTGCAGATACTTACAGACGCTTCCTCCCTTACCGACACCCGGCGGCTGTTCGAACCGCAGCAGCGAGCGAACAACATGGAAAATCCCTAACGATAACGGCCGCAGCAATTGAAAGACACAGGTCCACCCGCAGTTACGCACATTAGGTGACGCTTTGATGACTTACTCTGCGGCACTGGCATCGTGCTTGGAACCTTCAATCCTTCAATCTGCGTCCACTCATGTATGGGAATTCGCAGCCGCAATCGAGACAGAGTATGACCTGCCCTCCAAAAATTAGTCCAGCCGAAATGTGACTTCTCCGACTGCCGAAACCGCACTGCAGGATCTTGACCGTTCGTCGCTAAACAGTGAGAGCCACCCAGGCGAGTGGCTCTCACTGTATCGTCAGAATTCAGGACCAGTTTTTGGTCGGTTGCGGTTTAATGAAACAGATTCAGCGTGTTAGTCCCGTCATCAACGAAATAGACACCTTGTCCTGGAACATCGGTCAGGCCGAACAGGACTCCGCCGCCAGCCGGGTCAAGCAGTATCGTGTCTATCTGAGTACCGTTTGGTCGCGTCACCACCAAATTGCCATCATTACCGTTCACGGTGAGGATATTTCCATTGACGGCCAGGGTCAGGCCAAGGGGGTCATTCAGGCTGCCGCCGACGGAGAGTGTCGATCCGGTGAGGTCGCTGGACTGACGGGTAAGCGGATTGCGGATTGCCGCAATCCGGTTGTTCAGGCTGTCGGCCACGTAGAGGACCTTGTTGTTCTTACTGAGAGCCACGCCGGTGGGTCCGATGACCAAGGCAGCTGGATCGGTGCGTTCCGGAAAGGTGGATCCGATCACGGTAATCGACTTCACGGCCGGGGGAGCCCCGCCGGAAATACCAAGGACGATTCGCAGCACGGTTCCCTCATTCACAATTTGGCCGCCACCGGCCACGGTTCCGTTCAGAACGTTGGTGACAAACAGAACAGCCTCTCTGTGGCGATCGCCTTCCCCGCGGGAGGCGTCAAGCACGCTCATGTCCCAGGGGCCGTTGATTTGAACATCGGTAATTGTTTCTACGACGTTTCCATTACTGTCCAGCACAATCAGGCATCCCGCCTGCGCCGTATCTGGCATGCCATCGGTCGTGGGCAAACTGCCGACAATCACCCAGCCGCTCCGCAAAACCACCAAGGCTGTGGTCAAACCCACCCCGCCCGGACAGGGACCGGGCAGCGTCGCCGGGTCAATTTGCGCAAACAGGCTGAAGTTTCCCTGGGGCGAGATTTGCACCAGGGTTGTCCCCGTGCCTTGCAGGTTTGCGCTGTTGTTAAAGTTGCTGATCAGAATGTTGCCTCTCCTCAAGTTTCCCGTCGTAGTGGGAACCCGGAAAATCCCGTAGGGGTTGATGTCCCCGTTGCTGGGGACGGTTGAGGAGATTGTGGTAATACTGTGTTGCTGTGCGACGTTCCGCTGTTGTGCATGGGCAACGCTCACGCTCGTCACGAAAAGCGACCCTACCACGGTAACGGCGCAGACCATCGAAAGCAATCTGGGGTTGTTGCGGTGGTTCATTCTTTGCTCCTAAACTGTTCGAGAGTTTGTAGTTTCGGAGAAGTCTCCGCGTGCACGAGTGCACTAAAGACGGACCCCCATTTTCAAGTCTTGTACCTCGCAGATTCATGAGAATAGCGCTAGGTGACCCGGTAATTGTCAAAGATTTGTCACAGTAACGTCATTAATTGTTGACATCTTGGAAGTTTGTTCTGAAAGTTCCTCTCAGGCGCTCTCCTCTGTCTTGACGCCGAGAGCTGAGAGGCGACGAAGATGATATCGGATTCTGCGTTCCCGCTCTTGTGCGCTGTAGCCGGCCACCCCGGGTTCTTGATATGGCTGTCCGGTGGAGAGCAGGTGATGAATGATCACAAGTTGGGTGTGAGCCGTAGCGACAATGACCCCTTGCCCCACGCCCCCCCGACATAGAGCCGGTACACGCCCTACAGTGAGATTTTCGGCGGTTTCAGAATAGCTGTATCTTATTGAAAGTATTGGTCGGGGAGAGAGGATTTGAACCTCCGACCCCCTGGTCCCGAACCAAAACTTGTGCGGCTAACCAGCGAAACAGTGTGAGGGGCTAGGAACAGGTTCAGTGCGCGGCTCCCATCCGCTTCTCAGGATCATGATACAAATTGTCGAGCTGCGGGCCGATCAGCCATAACGCCTTTTCCCATTCCTTCTGTTCGTCGAACGATTCAGCAAACATATGATGTCTAATCAGTAGTGTCCGGTTATAAGTCGAACATTTGCAATTGAATGCAAGCATCC
>VFSW01005219.1_pt1 | contig 19243 bp, 15 predicted proteins | sample 5358111 | NCBI WGS metagenome assembly VFSW01 (sample SAMN11554181, study PRJNA540505) | mine drainage metagenome | isolation source: sediment from site ElyBrook_90M | place: USA: Ely Copper Mine, Vershire, VT | collected 2017 | reverse complement strand
CACGCCCCCCGGGCGTAAAACCCCGCCCCAAAAAAACCCCCGCGCCCGCTGGCGCCCCCCCCGGCTCATCAACACTCAGCGTGTCGTCGCTTACAAGCGCTTCGGGCCGCGCGAACCGCCGCCACCACCGCCGCCGCCGCCGCCGCCGGAGCGCTCCTGCGCCTCATTCACCTTCAGCACCCGCCCATCGACGTCCTGACCGTTCAAGGCCTGCATCGCGCGGGCCGCATCGGCACTCGCCATCTCGACAAAACCGAAGCCGCGTGGCCGTCCGGTGTCGCGATCGTTGATCAAGGCCACGGACTGTACCGCCCCGTGCTTCTCGAACAGTGCGCGGACCGCGGACTCGTCCATCGAGAACGGAAGATTGCCAACATACATTTTGGTCATTTTAAAGAAACCCTGCGAACAATTGTCAAACTATCAGCCGGTCATGCGTGCGTAGCCATCAGCGCTTGCGGGCATGCCTGCCACCCGGGTCGAGGAGACCTGCTTTGTGGGTTATGGCCAAGGTGACGCCGGAGCGGCGCGGTGACCAGAAACATACCAAGTAGAATTTCACCAACCGGCGCACAGCATACACGATTTTTTGACATTTCACGAATAACACGGATTATCATTTTCACGATCCCGTGTAGGTGCGCGGTAGGCGCCATCCTGAGACCACCGGCACGCGCGGCCGGTGTGTCCCCAGCGGCCCGGCGATCGCGGCACAAAAGCATTGCTCAAGACCTGCTGCATCGCACAATTCAGCCGCGGTCGAAGCCTCCTGTTGTCCGTGATTGATCATCACGAACCATCCGTCCGCCCGGAGGTTCCGCTTGACACGGCCAAACAAGGCTTGGGGCCGCAACATTGACAAGGGCAGACGCCAGGCAAGAATCGCCGTCGAGGTGACGAACGGAAACCACGCCGTGATCACGTCGGCCGGTTCGCCGAAGTCGCGGAAGTCGGCGACCTCGAAGCGGGTGTTCGGCAGGCCCTCGATATAGCCGGCCGCGTAGTCAAAGCGCGTGTGTCCGTCCCGATAGCGCCGATATCCCTCGACCTCCACGCCGATCAGGCTCGAGGGCCGAAAGAACGCGTGCAGGGCACGCACGTACCAAAAATTCGCGCAGCCGATATCGCATAACGCACCGCCCGTGGGTGGCGACCTGCCGGCCTGCGCGAAGGCCCGATCGAGAACGTCCAGATACTCGTAATTTCGCAGACTCGTCGGCGCACTCAAATCCCGCTCGAACCGCGTCTGATAGCGGGTCTGCAAGTTCTCGATCACGGCGGTCTCGGCCGCGTCGAGCGGCGGCAGCGCGAGACACGGCCTCTCCCGATAGGTGCCCCGAGTCGCGCGCAAGCCCTCCGAAAGGCGCAACGCGAAGCCGTGGCGCAGGGAATTGAGCCGCTGCAGCGCTGTGACCATCAGCGCTCGGATGCCGTGCACCGCCGTACCCTCCCCAATGTCAGCCTTGCCAATGTAAGTCTTGGCGCCGGCGCGCCACATCCGCGCCTGCCGAGGCGGCGAGTTTTTAGTATTCTAGCGCGCCCCCCTCATCGGCGAGATCGAGAACCATGCCCCAGACCATTGAAGCCACCTTGATAGCCGGAGACGGCATCGGCCCGGAGATCGTCGAAGCGACCGTCGCCGTGCTCGATGCGCTCGGCGCCCCATTCCGCTGGGATCGTCAGGTGGCTGGTCTCGAAGGCGTCAAACTCGCCGGCGATCCGCTGCCGGCGGCGACGCTCGACAGCATCAAGCGCACCCGCCTCGCCCTGAAGGGACCGCTGGAAACGCCCTCCGGGGGCGGCTACCGCTCCTCGAACGTGCGTCTGCGCGAAGCGTTCAAACTGTATGCGAACCTGCGCCCGGCACGCACGCTCATCCCCGGCGGCCGCTTCGAGAACATCGATCTCGTCGTGGTGCGGGAGAACCTCGAAGGCCTGTATATCGGCCACGAACACTACATACAGATCGATGATGACCCGCATGCGGTCGCGATCGCGAGCGGCGTCAACACCCGCCAGGGATGCAAGCGGTTGCTCGAATTCGCTTTTGAGCACGCCATCGCCACCGGCCGCAAGAAGGTCTCGATCGTTCACAAGGCGAACATCATGAAGGCGCTGACCGGCATCTTCCTCGAGACGGGGCTCGACCTGTATGAGCGCAAGTACAAGGGCCGGTTCGCGATCGACACGGTCATCATCGACGCCTGCGCGATGAAACTCGTGCAGAACCCATGGCAATTCGACGTCCTCGTGACCACGAACCTGTTCGGTGACATCCTCTCGGACCTCGTCGCCGGCCTGGTCGGCGGCCTGGGCATGACCCCGGGAGCGAACATCGGCGCCAATGCCTCGATCTTCGAGGCCGTGCATGGTTCAGCGCCCGACATCGCCGGCAAGGGCGTGGCAAATCCGACGGCGCTGCTGCTCGCCGCGGCGATGATGCTCGAACACTGCCGTTTGGCGCCCGAGGCGGCGCGCCTGCGCAGCGCGATCGATGCAACCTTGAACCTCGACCAGGTGCGCACGGGCGACCTCGGCGGCAAGCACACGACCGCAGAGTACACGCGGGCGCTGATCGAGCGCATCCTTCGAATTTGAACGCGATCTCGATCGGCGGCCTCGGCAAGCGCTACGCGTCCGGTCACGTCGCGTTGCGCGACGTCGATCTGCAGATCCGCAAGGGCGAGATCTTCGCGCTGCTCGGGCCGAATGGCGCCGGCAAGACCACGCTGATCAACATCGTCTGCGGCATCGTCACACCGAGCGCGGGCCACGTGCTTGCAAATGGCCACGATGTGACGCGCGAATACCGGACAACCCGCTCGATCATCGGCCTGGTCCCGCAGGAACTTGCGACGGATTCCTTCGAATCCGTGTGGGCGACCGTGAACCACAGCCGCGGCCTTTTCGGCAGGCCGCCCAACCCGCGATACGTCGAATCGCTGCTCAGCCAGCTTTCGCTCGCCGACAAGCGCAATGCGAGGATCATGACGCTCTCGGGCGGCATGAAACGGCGCGTGATGATCGCCAAGGCACTGGCCCACGAACCCGACATTCTCTTCCTCGACGAACCGACCGCCGGCGTCGACGTCGAATTGCGGCGCGACATGTGGGCCCTGATGCGCCGGCTGCGCGACCAGGGGGTGACGATCATCCTGACGACCCACTACATCGAGGAAGCCGAGGAGATGGCGGACCGCATCGGCGTGATCGATCGCGGCACGCTGATCCTCGTCGAGGATAAGCGCACTTTGATCGAAAAACTCGGCAAGAAGCGCCTGACGCTGCAGATGCGCGCGCCGCTGCCGAGCGTGCCGCGCGAACTCGCCGACCTGGGGCTCGAACTCGGGGCGGACGGCACCGAACTCGTGTTCAGCTACGAGGCGAGCCGCAGCATCGACATCTCCGCTCTGGTGCGCCGCCTGGCCGATCTTTCCATCGAGTTCTCCGACATGCACACGCATCAGTCCTCCCTCGAGGAGATCTTCGTGAACCTCGTCAGCAAACGCACATGAGCGGCGCAGGCTCGGACACCGCCACGTTCAAACCTCCGCGCTTCAACAAGCACGGCGTGTGGGCGATCTACAAGTTCGAGGTGGCTCGAGCCACACGCACCTTGATTCAGAGTCTCGTCACTCCGGTGATCACGACGTCCCTGTATTTCATCGTGTTCGGTTCGGCGATCGGATCGAGGATGCAGAGCGTCTCCGGCGTCCCCTACGGCGCATTCATCGTCCCCGGGCTGATGATGCTCACCTTGTTCACCGAGAGCATCGCCAACGCGTCGTTCGGGATCTTCTATCCGAAATTCGCCGGCACGATCTTCGAACTGCTCTCGGCACCGGTCTCGCCGCTCGAAATCGTCATGGGTTACGTCGGCGCGGCGGCGAGCAAATCGATCGTGCTCGGCACGGTGATACTCGCGACTTCCTCGCTGTTCGTGTCGATTCATATCATGCATCCGGCGGCTATGATCATGCTGCTCTGCCTGACCGCCGTAACCTTCAGTCTTTTCGGCTTCATCATCGGCATCTGGGCCGAGGGCTGGGAACAGATCCAGATCATCCCCGCCTTGATCATGACCCCGCTCACCTTCCTGGGCGGGGCCTTCTACTCGATCGACATTTTGCCGCCGACTTGGCGCACCTTCAGCCTGTTCAATCCCGTGGTCTATCTGATCAGCGCGTTCCGCTGGAGCTTCTACGGCACCACGGATGTCGGCATCGGCACGAGCCTCACGTTCACGATCGGACTGCTCGCGCTATGCGCCTGCGCCGTGGCCTGGATCTTCAAGACCGGCTACCGCCTGAAGAGTTGAGCGCCCCTTGATGCCGCAGGCCGGCGCCGGCGATGCGTATCTTTAGTATCATCGGCCCATGAAGACAGCACACACTCGTTGGTATGGCGCCCGCTTCGGTAGAGCGGGATTCATGATCGTCGCGGCATTCCTAGGCTCCTTGGCGTCCGCCGCCGCACCCGCCCCTGTACCCGCTGCACCCGCGGCGGCACCACCGCTGGGCATCAACCTCAACGCCTTCGAGGCGATGAAGAAGAAAGTTGCCCTGCCCGACGGCATCACACTTGCCTACCTGCAAATGGGCGATCCGCGCGGTCAGCCGGTCGTCCTGATCCACGGCTACACCGACAGCGCTCGCGACTGGGTGCCGATGCTGCCGTACATGCCGAAGCGCTTTCGCCTGATTCTGGTGGACCTTCGCGGTCACGGACAATCGAGCAAACCCGACTGCTGCTACGACCTGTATGACTTCGCCTACGACATCAAGTTGCTGCTCGACCATTTGCACGTCAAGAAGGCGGATATCGTCGGCCATTCGCTCGGTTCGCTGATCGCACAGCGCTTCGCGGAAACCTGGCCGCAGCGCACGAAAAAGGTCGTGCTGATCTCCTCGACAGGCGGGCGCAACCGCTGCTCGCCGCAGAAGCCGCGACAGTTCGACTTCGCCGCGCAAATTCGCGCCTTGAAGCCGCCACTGAAGGCGAATTCACCGTTCATGATCGCCTGGTGGAGTTCACCGACGCCGGTGAACCGGCAGTTCATACGCCGTGAGCGCGAGGATGCGGCAAAGATTCCGTTGCGTGTCTGGATCGCCGTGCTCGACCAGGGATTGACCCTGGCCAACGTGCACCGCATGCTGCCACGCCTGAAGGCGCCGACCTTGCTCATCTGGGGGAGCAAGGACCCGATCATGGGACCCGAGGACCGGGCTTCTCTACGCAACGCGCTGCCACACGCGCAGGTGAAGATCTTCCAGGGCCTCGGACACAATCCTTTTTGGGAACAACCGCGCGCGGTAGCCCGTGTGATCGCGAAGTTCCTAGGCGGCGCAGGCCGCTGAGCGTCCGATTCCTTCAGGACGCCCCGAGCGCCACGGGGCGAGGCCCCGCCGACACCGGCGAGGAGGCCGGCGGCTCATCCGCCGGTTCCAAGCCGATATCGGCCCGGCGCGCATCCTCGCGATCCTTGAGCAAATCGAGCGAACGGCACGCCCAGAGATAAACGGCCGCGGAGACCGGCAGGCCGACGAGCATGGCGATGTCCGCGCCGCCGAGCGCGCGAGCCACCGGACCCACGTAAATGTCGGTGCTGAAGAACGGGATCATCGCGACGAAGCCGGTAAAATAAGCGACCAGCCCCCGCCAATTCCACCGCCCGTACATGCCGCGCGGATTGAAGATTTCCCGCACCGAATAATGACCCTTGCGCACCAAGTAGAAGTCCACGAGGTTGATCGCCGTCCAGGGCGTGAACAGGTAAAGAAGGATGGCGAGAAATTCCCCGAATTTCGTCACGAAGTCGTGCGACGCGGCAAGCGCAAGGCTGGTCGCCGCGACGGCCGAGATGAGCAAGGTCAGCAATCGCTTGACGATGGTCGGTCGAATTGGTTTCAAGGAATCGGCGACGCTCATCAGCGTGAGCGATGCGCCGTAGAAATTCAGCGACGTGATCGTCACCAGCCCGAACAGGGAACATATCAACAAGGGTTTGCCCAAGCCCGGCATGGCCGCATCGGCCGCGGCACGCAACGCCGCCACCACCTCGAATTTCGGAAACATCGCGGCCGCGACGGTGCCGACCAGCATGGTCCAGGTGCCGCCAATGAAGGCGCCCAGATAGGTCCACCAGAACGAGGCGCCCACGCCGACGTCGCGCGGCAAATAGCGTGAATAGTCCGATACGTAGATCGACCAGGAGACCTGGTAGGAAGCGGCGGCGAACACCTGCGCGAGGAACGCGACCGCCGTGAAATGGTCGAGCTGCAGTTCGCTGGCGGGAAAACGCCCCCACATGGCCACGGCAACCGAGAAAATCAACAGCGCGACAATCAGCGTGTAGGCGATCAGACGTTGCGCGACATGGATGACGTCATAGCCGGCGATCGCGAACGACACCGACAGCACGGAAAAGACGAGCATGGTCGGCGCCGCCGGGCCGCCGTAGAGCGCATGGATCGTCTGCGCGGCGAGAATCTGGTTGAACGCGTTGTAGCCGATGTAGGCGATCAACGCCACGCCCCACACCAGCAGGGCGCCGACATACCCGAACTGGGGCCGCGATTGGATCATCTGCGGCAGCCCGAGCTGCGGACCTTGCGTGGAATGGAAGGCCATGAAGAAGGTGCCGAGCGCCGAACCGATGAGCACCGCGACGCTCATCCAGACGAGATTGCCGCCGAGCGCTACGCCGACGACGCCGGTTGCGACGGTCGCCAGATGCGCATCGCCTGCGAACCAAACCGGCCACAGGTGCCAAACCTTCCCATGGCGTTCGGCAAGCGGCACATAATCGATCGAGCGCTTCTCGATCAACCGGCCCGCGCCCCCCGACCGCCCCTCCCGCAACTTTTCCAAGCTCGACCTCGCCGCCCGATGAACTGCGCGGATCCTACTCGCCAAGGACGGCCCGCGGCAATGCGGGCCGTCCGGATCCCGGCCTCAGCCGCCGTCGTGGTGATCGCCACCGTCATGGTGATCGCGGTGATCGCGGTGATCGCCGCCGTCGCGATGGTCGCGCTCGCGGCGTTGGTCACGCCAGTCGCGCCGCTGCCAGCCACGATGCTCGCCCCGATCCTCATGCTCGCGCCGCCATTGTTCACGTTGATCGTCTCGGCGGCGCGCCGGTTCGTAGACGTCGCGGTACCAACGGTCGCGGACGAAATAAACCGGACGACCGCAGGCGCGATATTGCTCGCAATGGTCGCGCCAGTCGCGTTCGTATCCAGGCGGCACGTGCAGATAGATCGGCGCCTGCATCTGCGATGGGTAGGGAGGGGGTGCCTCGATCATCGGCTGCGCGAATATGACCTGTGGCACGGGTACATTACCGATGTTCAGTTGGCCGTAGACGCCCGGTTGATTGAACGACAGCGACACGCCCAGGTTGGCCCCGAGTGCGGCCGGCCCGGCAAGCATCGCCGCCAGGAACAGGGTCTTCTTCATCGATACTCCTCCTATGGAGTTGCCAAACGGTTCCCAAGGCACCCAGTATCCGACGTTCGCGGTCGCTCAGGCCAGTATTTTCGTCGACTGTATGCAATCACATGAGCGCAATTGGCGACAGCTTGCCGCCGGGCCGGACCGCAAGAACGGCTCGACGGCGCGGGTCCCGCATTGCGATATACTTTTCGGATGCGCACCGTCAAGTTGATCGCGATCGCGCTCGGCGCTCTGATCGCCCTGTTCGCGGCCTTGCTAGCCTCGGTCTGGCTGTTCGTCACCCCGAACGATTACAAGACCCAAATCGAACAACTCGTCAAGGACGAGACCGGCCGCGAACTCGCCCTACCGGGCGCGATCAAGTTGTCCGTCTTCCCGTGGATCGCGCTGCAACTCGGTCCGGCGAGCCTCGGCAACCCACCCGGATTCCCGACAGTGCCGTTCGCCTCGGTCAAGCACGTCGCCCTGCGCGTAAAACTGCTGCCGCTGCTGCTGCACAACCAACTGCGGATCGGACGGATCGAAATCGACGGCCTGGATCTGCACTTGTTGAGGAATGCCGCCGGAGAGGGCAACTGGAGCGGATTCGGCGGCACATCGACCCACTCTGCGGCGCCTTCGAGGGCGGCGGCAGATCAAGCCGCACTGCCGGACTTGGCCGGGCTGATCCTCAAGGATGGGCGCATCCGTTACGGGAATCTGCGCGCCGATCACGTGGATTTCGCGATCGGCCATCTTGGCACCGGCATCGAGGTGCCGGTCAAATTCTCGCTCGAACTGGCGACCAAACCGGGCGCGCCGGCGCTTTATTTCGCCGGGAATTTCGACTTCACGCCCGAGGCGAGCAGCGGACGGTATCGCTTCGCGGCCCTCACCCTGCGGGGCAAGATCCACCCGCGCCACGACGGCACGACGATCGATTGGACGCTCGCGGCACCCGCCGCGACACTCGATCTGCCCGCGGAGAAGGCGAGCATTCCTTCGTTTACGCTGCATTTCGCCGACGCCCGCGCGACCGGCAGCGTGCTGGCGACGAAGATACTCGGCGCGCCAACGGCAAGCGGTTCGTTTCATCTCGATCCGCTCGCGCCGCGTGAGTTTCTCGATCACATCGGCATTGCCGCACCGCGGACCCGCGACGCCAAGGTGCTCGAACACCTCTCCGCCGCCGGCAATTTCGCCTACGCCAGCAACTCGCTTGCGCTCTCCAAGCTCGACTTGCGGCTCGACGACACGCACGTACAGGGTGAGCTGGCCATCGCGAATCTGGCGACTCATGCGCTCACGTTCAACCTCGCGGTCGACCGAATCGACATCGACCGCTATCTCAGCCCCCTCGCCGCGGCCCCCACGCCGCCCGCGCAGAGCCGGCCATCCACCGATCCACTCAAGACTCTGCGGCTCGACGGCAGGCTGGCGATCGGAAGTGCGCGCCTCGACGGCATCGATATGCGCCAGCTCCGTGTCGGCGTGATCGTCAACGCAGCGGTGGCACATATCGCGCCGGCGAACGCGCTGCTTTACGGAGGTTCGGCCGCGGGGAGCATCACGATCGACGATCGTGGCGCCACACCCTCGATACAGGTCGCCGAGATGCTCGCCAACGTCGATGTCGCGCGAGTTCTGCATGTCTTCGCCAAGACGAAGCGTCTCTCCGGACGCCTCAATCTGACCGCGAGACTGAGCGCCCACGGGCGCGCGCTGAACGCGGTGCTGCGCACCCTCAACGGGCGCCTCGCGGCGAACCTGTCCCACGGTGCGATCGAGGGCTTCGACCTGTGGTCCGACATCAACCGCGCCTCCGCGGTGCTGCAGGGACAATCCTTGCCCGCAGCAGCCGCCGACGACGGGCGCACGGCCTTCGACACTTTCAAAGCCTCGGCGAACATCGTCAACGGCATCGCCACGACCCGGGATCTGACGATCGTCTCCCAAATGCTGCGGGTGACGGGACGAGGCACGACGAATCTGTTGACGCGGGGCATCAACTATCGCTTACAGGCCTCGATCCTCGAAAGCCCAGGGGCGGGAGCGCATGCGCTCGCCGATGTGCCGGTCGCGGTGACCGGCACACTGACCGCCCCGAAGGTGACACCCGATCTCGCGGGCATGGCGAAGAGCCGCTTCCAGCAGATCATCGGCAAACCCGCCGAGCAATTGAAGAAAACACTCGAGGATAAGCTGAAGAATCTCTTCAGACACTGAGGAACGAAAGCCCATGCGAAACGCGCTGCGGACATGCACCGTTCTTTTGACGCTGTCGATCGCATGGACGGCGAACGCCGCCCCCGCGCGCAGCCCGACGCAGGCCGCCGCGACGGCGGCGCTGCACCGACTGTTCCATGCCGAGTGGAACCGCGAAATGCGCGAACATCCGCTCGAGGCATCCGACCTCGGAGACCGGCGGTTCAATGATCGATGGCCGGACAGGAGCCTCGCGGCGATCGAAAATGCCCAACGGGCGGAACGCGCCGCGCTCGCGAGTTTGCGCAAAATCGATCGCGCCGCGCTCAACCGACAAGACCGCGTCAGCTACGACCTGTTCGAGTGGCAACACCAGGACGCGCTCGACGCCTATCGATTCCATGAATATCTGTTTCCCTTGAACCAGCTCGGCGGCATCCAGACCGCCGGGGATAATGCCCAGACGCTGCGTTTCACGACGCGGCGTGACTATGAGGACTGGTTGTCGCGGCTGCGCTCTTTCGGCACCTACATGGACCAGACGATCGCGCTGCTGCGCATGGGCGCGGCGCGCGGCTACACGCTCCCGCGGGTGGTCGCCGAGCGCATCCCTGCGCAGATCGCCATGAACATCGTCGCGAACCCGACGCGCAGCGCCTTCTATGCCCCGTTCATCAAGATGCCCGCCGGCATCGACGCGAGCACCGGCGCCGAATTGCGCGCGCAGGCGCGGACGGCCATCGCGACGGTGGTCGTGCCCGCCTATCAGCGGTTGCGCTCCTTCTTTACGACGAGCTACCTGCCCCGTTGCCGCACGAGCATCGCCGCCGCCTCGCTCCCCGACGGCAGGGCTTATTACGCCTATCTGGTGCGCCACTACACGACGACCGACCTGACTCCTGATCAGGTGCACCGCATCGGCCTGCGCAAGGTCGCGCAGATCCACCAACAGATGCTCGCGATCATCCGGCAGCTGCGCTTCAAGGGCGGCTTCGCCGCCTTCCTCGAGTATTTGCGCACCGATCCGCGGTTCTACTACTCGAATCCGGCCGATCTTCTCGAAGCTTACAAAGCCGAGGCGATGACGATCAATCCGCTGCTGGTCACCGAATTTCACAAGCTGCCGCGCATTCCCTGGGGGATCAAGGTCATCCCTGCAGACCAAGCACCGAACACCTACCCCGCCTATTCCTATCCTCCGGCCGCGGACGGCAGCCGCGCCGCCTACATGTTCGTGAACCTGTATAAACCCGACTCCCGCCCCAAGTACGAAATCCCGGTGCTCACGTGCCACGAGGGTCGTCCGGGTCATGCGCTGCAGCTATCGCTCGCGGTCGAACTGCGCGGCCTGCCAAAATTTCGACGCTACGGCTACTACACGTCCTACGGCGAGGGTTGGGCCCTGTACGCCGAAGTGTTGTGCGGGGAGATGGGCGTGTACAGCACACCGTATGAGAAGTTCGGCGCCCTGTCCTACCAGAGCTGGCGCGCGGTGCGGCTCGTGGTCGACACCGGCATCCACTCGCGGGGCTGGACCCGCCAGCGAGCCGTGGACTACATGAAGGCGAACACGGCTTTGAGCAATCAAAACATCCAAACGGAAGTCGACCGTTACATCGCCTGGCCCGGTCAATCGCTCTCGTACATGATCGGCGAAATGACGATCCTCGGGCTACGCGCCGACGCCCGTCGCGCGCTCGGCAGCCGCTTCGACATCAAGGCGTTCAACGACGAGGTCCTCTCCGGCGGATCGCTGCCGATGAACGTGCTCAGTCGTGCGGTGAAATCCTGGATCAGGCGCACGGCCGCGAACACGGGTCGAGCTGGAGACGGCGGCATCAAGCATCGTCGATGAGCGCCACGGTGTGCCCGCAACGCGGTAGCAGCAACCTCAACAACGGCCCGGTCATCGCGGTGGTGATCACCGCCATGATCACGAGCATCGTGAACACCTTGGCTGGAATGAACCGCAGGTCGAAGCCGATGTTCAGCACGATCAATTCCATCAGCGCGCGGGTGTTCATCAGCGCTCCGAGCGTCCAGGATTCGGCTCTGCTGAAGCGGTTGGCGCGAGCGGCCCAGTACACCGGAATCATCTTGCCGGACACCGCGGCGGCCGAGATCAGGGCGAGCCAGGCGAAATCACCGCTGGAAAGACCGAGAAGATCGGTGCGCAAACCGGTGTAAGTGAAGAAAACCGGCAAAAAAAACACGGTCACGAACTGCCCGGCCTGGCGCCGCCAGGCCTCGACGAAGGCGTGTTGGCGGTGGAACAACAATCCGGCGGCGAATCCGCCGAATATTGCAAAGATGCCCAGGCGGTAGGTGCAGATGCCTGTCGAGAAACTCAGGATGACGCCGGCCGCCATCAGGTTCGGCGACATGCCCCCGTCGCGCAGCGCCCAGGCGCGCAACATCCGATCTACCATCGGCCGGCCCGCGTACCACAAAATTGCGACCAGCAACGCGAGACCCGCCAGTTGCCATGCCACCTCGGCGAGCGAAAATCGGGCGATCGCGAACGCCGAGACGCCGGCGAGCAGAATCCAGCCGGCGACATCGTTGAGCGCGGCGGCACTGATTGCGATCACACCGACGCGTGTGCGTGTGAGTCCGTATTCGCGCAGGATTCGGCCGAGAACCGGCACGGCGGTGATCGCGAGCCCGACGCCGACGAAAAGACTGTATACCCACGGAGCGATGCCCGGCGCCAGCGCGGCGGCCGATCGCAGGCCGATCGCCAGTCCCAGAAGAAAGGGTATCAGCACGGATACGGTCGCGACCGCAATGACGCTGCGCGCGTTGCGCATGTCCTCGAGATGCGAGAACTCGAAGTCCATGCCGATCTGGTACATCAACAGAACGAGTCCGATCTGACTGATGATCGCGATCGGCGTCGATGCAGGGCCACCGAAGAGCGACTCGAGAAGATGCGGAAAGAAATGGCCGAGACACGAGGGCCCCAGCAACAGCCCGGCAATGATCTCACCCACGGCGCCCGGTTGCCCAAGACGTCGTGCCAGCGTATTCATCAAACGCGCCGCGCCGATCATCACCACCAATTCGAGCAGTATCGTCGACAACAAGCCGTCGGTGTTCGTTATGGCACTCATCCTCGATTTCGCCCCGCGCAGCAGTTTAACCAGCGGTGCGCCGCAAAGCGATGCGCCGTGGTCGGTGGGCGAAGAGGCGCGTTCCGGCCGGATCAGGCCTGATCTATACTGCGACGAGCCCAAAACATACCAACAAGCGCAAACCGATCATTCCGCAACGGGAGGAGATCGAATTGATCAACACGGGATCAGGTTCATGCCGCCGGATTCGAGACCAAGCCCGGGCCCGGGCGAAATGGCCGCTCACGGTGTTCGTCCTCGCGTTCCTGCTTCAAGGCGTTTCGCCCGCCAAAGCGGTCCGTCATCCGGCCGGAGACGTCGACGCCGCGCGACTGCGTGAGGCCAACCGCGAACCGCAAAATTGGTTCACCGGCGGACGCGATGGCGACGGGACTTACTACTCGCCGCTGAAGACCATCAACAGCTCGAACGTCAAGAATCTGGGGTTCGCCTGGACCTATGATCTCGGTCAACCGGAGCGGGGTCAGGAGGCGACGCCGATCGTCGTCGATGGCGTCATGTACACCTCCGGCACCTGGGGCTACGTCTATGCGATCGACGCTGCAACCGGCAGACAGCTCTGGCGCTACAACCCGCAGGCACGCTATTTTGCGGCGAGAAACCCGTGCTGCGATCTGGTCAACCGCGGTGTCGCCGTCTGGAAGGGCAAGGTCTACGTCGCATCGGTCGACGGCCGCCTGCACGCCCTGGATGCGGCGACCGGCAAGCCGCTGTGGGTAGTCGACACCATCGTCGATCACAAGATGCCTTACTCGAGCACGGGCGCACCGCAGATCGCCGGCAAGCTCGTCCTCATCGGCAACAGCGGCTCGGACATGGGCATCGGCGGGGTGCGCGGCTACGTCTCGGCGTACGACCTGAACACCGGCGCACTGAAATGGCGCTTCTACACGGTGCCGCCGGCCGTTGGCCAGCCCTTCGAGAATCCGGAACTCGCGGCCGCCGCGAAGACCTGGGACCCGCACCGCGACCCGCGATACCAGGGCGGCGGCACGGTCTGGGACGGATTTGCGTACGATCCGAAGCTGAAGCTCGTGTATTTCGGCACCGCCAATGCGGCTCCTTATGACCGCCGGCCTGAAGACTCGGCCAAGTGCGACGATCTGTATACGGCCTCGATCATTGCGCTGCACGCCGATAGCGGGCGGATGGCCTGGTACTACCAAACGACACAGAATGATCACTGGGATTTCGACGCCGACCAGAAAATGATCCTCGCGACCCTGCGCCTGCAGGGTGTCCGGCGCCGCGTCTTGATGCAGGCCTCGAAGAACGGCTTCTTCTATGTGCTCGACCGCCGAACCGGCAAACTGCTGTCCGCCAAGAATTATGTCTACGTCAATTGGGCCTCCGGTGTCGACCTGAAAACCGGCCGGCCGATCGTGACGCGGGCGTCCGACTGGTATGCCTCGCCGAAGACGGTGTATCCATCGTGGGCCGGCGGACATACCTGGAATCCGATGTCCTACAGCGCTCAAACGAAGTTGGTCTACATCCCCGTCATCGACGTGCCGAGCGTGTGGGTCGACCTGCTGCACAACGGCGGCCGGGTGAAATTTCTCGATGGATTCTTCACCGTCAACGGCATCTTCCCGGACGACAGCTACCATGCGGCGGACCTGCGGGGCCTGTACGGGCCCCTGCCCGACCGCCAGCGCATCGCGGCCATGCGCAACGTCAAACCGGTACGCGAACTCATTCGTGCCTGGGACCCCGTCGCCCAAAAAACCGTCTGGCAGCACGAAACTTCCGCCGGCATGCGCGGATACGACGGCGGTGTGATGTCGACGGCGGGTAACCTCGTGTTCCAGGGCCGCGGCAGCGGCGGCTTGTGGGTCTATGCGGCCGACACCGGCAAGGTCCTGAAGGTCATCCAGACAGGCAGTCACATCATGGCCGCACCGATGACCTATGCCGTGCACGGTGTCCAGTACGTCGCGGTGCAAGTCGGCTATGGAGGCACCGCCATCGCCGAGGGACCGATCCCGCCGAGCAGCGCCGCGATCAAATATGAAAACACGAATCGCGTCATCGCCTTCAAGCTCGGGGGCGGCGCGGTACCGACGCCGCCCCTGCGGGTCAAGGTGCCATTTGCGAAGCCTCCGGCAGAAACGGCGGATGAGGCGCAAATCAAGGATGGCGAGGTCAAATTCATCCAGGAGTGTTCGCGCTGCCACGCGCTTGGGCTCTCGACGACGCCCGATCTACGCAGGCTCAGCCCCGGCCTGAATGCCGCCTTCAACGCGATCGTGCTGCATGGCCTGCTCGCACCGGCCGGCATGGAGCGCTTCGACGACTTGTTGACGGTAAAGGACGTCGACGACATCCATGCCTATCTGATCGACCAGAGCTGGCTCGCCTACCGGGCTCAACAGTCGAAGGCCCGGCGCCACTGCCGGCGCCGGGCGCAAGTCGGGGCACGGCGGATCCGGTGTGAAGGGTGGTGGCCGCTCAGGCGAAGCGGCCAGCCTCCTCGAAACTCAGCCGGGGATTGCGGGGGTAGACCGATTCGGCCTTTCCATGGCCTAGGCTGCAGATGAAATTCGATTGAATGCGTGTGCCCGCAAAAAACGCCTGGTCAACCGCCGCATTGTCAAAGCCGGACATGGGTCCGCAATCCAAACCGAGCGCACGGGCAGCCATGATGAGGTAAGCGCCCTGCAGGCTGCCGTTACGCATGGCCGTCACCTGCGCAACGGCGGCTTGCGCGAAGGACTGGCGCATCGCCTCCGCACGGGCGGGAAACAATTTCGGCAAGCTCTCGGCAAAGTCGAGGTCATAGCCGATGATGACCGTGAGCGGCGCCGCCAGGATCTTGCGGCGGTTGCCTTCCATCGCGAGCGAGGCCAGGCGCGCCTTTCCCTCGACGCTGCGCACCCAAACGAACCGCGCCGGACAGGTGTTGGCCGACGTCGGACCCCACTTCAACAGATCATAGAGGGCGCGCACCGTCTCCTCGCCCACCGGCTCGTCATGCCAGCCATTGTGAGTTCTTGCGCTGACGAATAATTGCTCGAGCGCCTGCGTGGATAGAGGTTGTCCCAAGATGATGGCTCCTGATGATTCGAGTTAAGTCGTTGCAGATCGGCTGCCTGGATATCGTATTCGATGAACCCGTCGAGCACCTAACGGCAACGCCAAGCCTCCCCGGACCAACAGGGTCAAGTGCTGCGCCTCGCGGTCAGTGCCGCCATTGGATTGACGCCGCTCGCCCTTGCGACGCCGGTGATCGCCGGCACCATCGGTACCGGCATCACGACGGTCGCCTACAGCGGCGGCGGCTACGGCTACGGCGGCAGCTCGTTCGTGGCAAAGGGGGCGCTCAGCCCCACGATGGTGGCGGGTGCGAATGGCCTCAGCTTGAATGGCAACGGCGAAGTGATCTTCAGTTATGTGCCGACGGGACCGGTATCGGTACCTGAACCCGGAACCCTGGCGTTGCTGGGCGCCGGGATAGCGGGCCTCGGCGTTACCGCACGACGTAGAAAGCGAGACCTGAAGTCTTGATGCGGCGGACGGTGGAAGAACTGCCGTTCGGCCTGCATTTCATCGCGGGGATGCCGCGATCCGGCTCGACGCTGCTGGCGGCGCTGCTGCGCCAGAATCCACGTTTTCACGCCGGGATGTCGGGCCCGCTCTATTGGCTCTTCAACACGCTGCTCGGCGAGATGAGCGCGCGCAACGAATTCGCGATGTTCATCGATAACGAACAACGGCGCCGTGTGCTCACTGGCTTGGTGCGCGATTTCCATGCCGGGCACGTTCCTGAAGGCGGGGTCGTGTTCGACACCAGCCGGGCCTGGACGTCCAAGCTCGCGGCGATCGGCGAACTCTTCCCGCAGGCGAAGCTGATTGCCTGCGTGCGGCATATGCCCTGGATCCTCGACAGCATCGAGCGAATCGTGCAGCGGAACATGTTCGAGCCCTCGATCATGTTCGACTATCAGCCCGGCGGCACGGTGTATTCGAGGGCCGACGGCGTGGCCGGCGCGAGCGGCATGGTGGGCTACAGCTACAACGCGCTCAAGGAAGCTTACTTCGGGGCGAACTCGGCACGCATGATGCCGCTGCAATACGAGACGCTCGTGGCCGAGCCGCGCCGGGCACTCGAGGCGCTATACACGTTCATCGGCGAGCCGGGCTGCGATGGACGCCGGCTGAAAAGTCACGCATCCTCCCCTTCGGACGGGGACAAAGGCGGCTTGCGCGCCGCTCTTGGGGTCGTGTCAGCCAACAACGAGGATGAGAATCGTGGGAAAGTACCAGAGCCTGTTCGAGCAGGCGCGGCAGCATCCGGAACAATTCTGGGCCGAAGCGGCGTCAGCGATTCATTGGTTCACGCCCTACCGCAAGGTTCTAGACACCTCTCGGGCGCCGTTCTACCGCTGGTTCGAAGGCGGCACGCTCAATACCTGCTACAACGCGATCGATCATCATGTCGCCAACGGCCGCGCCGAACAGCTGGCCGTGACCTACGACAGTCCGGTAACGGCGACCCAGCGCTCGTTCACATTCCGGCAACTCCTCGAGCAGGTCGCGCGCTTTGCGGGCGTCCTCGCCTCGCTCGGCGTCACCCAGGGCGATCGCGTGATCATCTACATGCCGATGGTGCCGGAAACCCTGATCGCGATGTACGCCTGCGCGCGCATCGGTGCGATCCACTCGGTTGTATTCGGGGGATTCGGCGCCAAGGAACTCGCTGTGCGTATCGAGGATGGCAAGCCCAAGGTCGTGCTGTGCGCATCCAGCGGCATCGAGGGAACCCGCGTCGTTCCTTACAAACCGCTGCTCGACGAAGCGCTCGCCCGATCCAGCCATAAGCCGGACTGTTGTGTCGTCCTGCAACGACCGCAGCATCGTTGTAAGCTCGAGTCGCGCCGAGATCACGATTGGGAAGAATTGCTCGCCGGTGCTCGCCCCGTCGATTGTGTGCCGGTCGCCGCGACCGATCCGCTCTACGTTCTCTATACCTCCGGGACGACCGGACAGCCCAAGGGGATCGTGCGTGACAACGGCGGGCATGCGGTTGCACTGAAGTGGTCCATGGAGCATGTGTACGGCGTCAGGCCCGGTGAAGTCTTCTGGGCCGCATCGGACTTCGGTTGGGTCGTCGGGCATTCCTACATCACCTATGCACCACTGCTCGCCGGCTGTACGACGGTGATTCACGAAGGCAAGCCCGTCGGAACGCCCGATCCCGGAAATTTCTGGCGAGTGATCTCGGCGCACAAAGTCTCGGTAATGTTCACCGCGCCGACCGCGTTCCGCGCGATCAAGCGCGAAGATCCGGAGGGCCGCCACTTTCGCAAGCACGACGTCTCCTGCCTGCGCCACCTGTTCCTCGCCGGGGAGCGACTGGATCCGGACACCTATCACTGGGCGACCCAGTTGCTCGACCGGCCGGTGATCGACCACTGGTGGCAGACCGAGACCGGCTGGCCGGTCGCAAGCAATTGCATGGGCATCGAGCCGATGCCCTTCAAGCCCGGCTCGCCCACCAAACCGGTCCCGGGGTACGACATCGCGATTCTCGACGAAGCGGGCCAGCCGCTGCCACCCAATCACGACGGTGCAGTCGCGCTCCGCATGCCCCTGCCGCCCGGTGCGCTGTCGACGTTGTGGAACGACGACGAGCGGTTTCGGAGCGTGTACCTCGATCGCTACCCCGGTTACTACCTGAGCGGCGACGGCGGCTACATCGACGAGGATGGGTATGTGTTCATCATGGGGCGAATCGACGACATCATCATCGTCGCCGGACACAACCTCTCGACCGGCAGCATCGAAGAAGCCCTCGCCAGCCACGAGAACGTCGCAGAATGCGCGGTTTTCGGCGTCAATGACGCAATGAAGACCCAACTGCCGGTCGCGATGGTCGTGCTCAAGGCCGACGTCGATCGAGATCCAAGGATCATCGTCACCGAACTGGTACTGCTGGTGCGCGAGATGGTCGGGCCGGTCGCCAATTTGAAGCACGTCGGGATCGTCAAACGCCTGCCGAAGACACGCTCCGGCAAGGTGCTGCGCTCGACGATGCGCAAGATCGCCGACGGCGCGCCGTTCGAGGTGCCGCCGACAATCGACGATCCATCCGCACTCGAGGAAATCAAGACAGCGCTGCAGACGTTCGGTTACGCGAAGGAGTCCGCTTCCCGAATAGGCGGTTGAGGCATGGCATCGAGGTCCGGTGAGATGTTACGGGGTTGAGATCTACGCCGGACCGGCTCGACACTGAAAGGCGGCTCTTCATCCCTGGATGGAACCTGGTGCGATCCCGAACCGAATCTCGCGGCGTTAAGTTATGGCCATCTGATAGCTTTGATTTCGGAATCGCCACCTACAGTGTCGCAGAAGCAAAGAACGACCTATCGGAACGGAACATGTCAATGAGTTTGAGACAAAAGGATCGAAGTATGGCTCGTCCGCACAATTTGTGGGTAAAAAAGTGCTGAGATTTACGGCAGATTCTT
>VFSW01005218.1_pt1 | contig 19248 bp, 15 predicted proteins | sample 5358111 | NCBI WGS metagenome assembly VFSW01 (sample SAMN11554181, study PRJNA540505) | mine drainage metagenome | isolation source: sediment from site ElyBrook_90M | place: USA: Ely Copper Mine, Vershire, VT | collected 2017 | reverse complement strand
CCGGGCCCAATTCAGCTGCCGCCGGGGCCGCCCGGGCCCAATTCAGCTGCCGCCGCGGCCGCCCGGGCCCAATTCAGCTGCCGCCGGGGCCGCCCGGGCCCAATTCAGCTGCCGCCGCGGCCGGGGTGCCGGCTGTGTGGGCCCAACTAGTCCGCGCCACGGCCGGCCCCGGCCCAATTCAACCGCCGCCGCAGCCGGCCCGGGCCCAATTCTTGAACAACTTCCATCAGGCGAAAGTTGTGCGAGGAATCGCGTCCGAATCGCGAACTTCAGGGCCGCAGAGGCCGCTCGAGCGGGCCGCCCACGCACGAGTGAGCACGCCCGTGGCCCAAGACGGGCGGGTCCTGGCGCCGAGACCTTGAACAACCTACGTGAGGTGAAAGTTGTTCAACTTTCGGGCGGCGACGGTCGGCGCGCCCCGCGCCCGCCCCGGCGCCCACGCCCCGCGCCCGGGGTCACGTGGCGTCACGCGCATCGATGAGCGGTCGCCACGAGGGGCCGAGGAGCAGGTGGCGCGGGCCGTGGCACCATGACATTCCGAATGACTCGATCGACTGCTTCGGCTAGACTGCGCCCGGCGCGTCGCCGAAGGCCACCACGAAGGTGACCATGCCCCATTCAAGTCCGCTCGCCACCGTTGCCGGCGAGCCACTCCCCAGGATCAAGCTCCGCCCGGGCCGGCCGTATCCGCTCGGTGCCAGCTGGGACGGCTCCGGCACCAACTTCTCCGTCTTCTCGGAAGTGGCCGAGCGCGTGGAGCTGTGCCTGTTCGACGAACACGGCAACGAGCGGCGCGTGGACCTGCCCGAATCGACCGGCTACCGGTGGCACGGCCACGTTCGCGACGTCAAACCCGGCCAGCGCTACGGGTTCCGTGTCCACGGGCCCTGGGACCCCGCCCGCGGCCTCCGCTGCAACCCCAACAAGCTCCTGCTCGACCCGTACGCGCGGGCGATCGAGGGCGAGGTCGAGTGGGATCCCGCGGTGTTCGGATATCGGGCAGGAGAACCCGACAGCCTCGACGAGACCGACAGCGCCCAGTTCGTCCCCCGATCGATCGTCGTCGACACGGCGTTCGACTGGCAGGGCGACCGACTGCTCGAGCGGGCCGAGCAGGACATGGTCATCTACGAGGTTCACGTCAAGGGCTTCACCGAGCGCAACCCGGACGTGCCGGCCAAGCTCCGTGGCACCTACGCCGGGCTGGCTCATCCCGCGTCCCTCCGACACCTGCAAGAGCTCGGGATCAACGCCGTGGAGCTGATGCCGGTGCACCAGTTCGTCCAGGACGGCCATCTGCTCGAACGAGGGCTGCACAACTACTGGGGCTACAACTCGATCGGGTTCTTCGCGCCGCACAACGAGTACTCGTCCGCCGAGGAGCCCGGCGACCAGGTGGCCGAGTTCAAGTCCATGGTCCGCGCCCTTCACCAGGCCGGCATCGAGGTGATCCTCGACGTCGTCTACAACCACACCGCGGAGGGCAGCCACGAGGGTCCGACGCTCTCGTTCCGCGGCCTCGACAACCGTTCCTACTACCGCCTGGTGGACGGTGACGAGCGCTACTACATGGACTACACCGGCACCGGAAACACGCTCAACGCGCGCAACTCGCACGTGCTCCAGCTGATCATGGACAGCCTCCGCTACTGGGTCCTGGAGATGCACGTCGACGGCTTCCGGTTCGACCTCGCGGCGGCGCTGGCGCGAGGTTTGCAGGAGGTCGATCGGCTGTCGGCGTTCTTCGACCTCATCCAGCAGGATCCGGTGATCAGCCAGGTCAAGCTCATCGCCGAGCCCTGGGACGTCGGTGCCGGTGGCTATCAGGTGGGCAACTTCCCGCCGCTCTGGTCCGAGTGGAACGGCAAGTACCGCGACACGGTGCGCGATTTTTGGCGCGGCGAGCCCGGGACGCTCGGCGAGTTCGGCTACCGCTTGACCGGCAGTTCGGACCTGTACGAGAACACCGGCCGCAAGCCGTACGCGAGCATCAACTTCGTCACGGCCCACGACGGCTTCACGCTTCGGGACCTCGTCAGCTACAACGGCAAGCACAACCAGGACAACGGCGACGACAACCGGGACGGCGAACCGAACAATCGATCCTGGAACTGCGGCACCGAAGGGCCAACGGAGGACGCGGCGGTGCTCGCCCTGCGGGCTCGCCAGGAGCGCAATTTCCTGGCCACGCTGCTGCTGTCACAGGGCGTGCCGATGATCCTGGGCGGCGATGAGATGGGCCGAACCCAGCTGGGCAACAACAACGCCTACTGCCAGGACTCGCCGCTGACCTGGTTCGACTGGGAGCACGTCGACCGGGACCTGTTCGACTTCACCCGGCGCCTGGTGGCGTTCCGCGCCGACCACCCCGTGTTCAAGCGTCGCGGCTGGTTCCACGGGCGGTCCGTCCACGAGGGCCAGGTCCAAGACATCGAGTGGTATTCGGCCGCCGGCACGGAGATGACCGAGCCGGACTGGGGCCGGCGGCTCAACCGCAGCATCGGCATGTTCCTCTCCGGTGAGGATCTGGACGGCGAGGACGGCGGACAGGTTCGCGACGAGAGCTTCTTCCTCGCCTTCAACGGCAGTCCCAACGGCACCAGGTTCCGCCTGCCGGAGAGCCTTCGACTGCGCTGGCGCGTCGTGCTCGACACGGCGGCGAGTCCGGCCTGGGTCCGGCGGAAGCACGTCGTGGAGCCCGGCGGACGGCTGGTCGTCCACGCCCACTCGCTCGTCGTGCTCAGGCGGGCCTGAGGCGGGCTGGCCGCCGGCGCGAACTCGCGTGCCGGAGGTTCGGGCGCACCGCCGGAGGTTTGGGTGGCGCTCTGGCGCCCGCCGGCGCGGGTTCGGGCTAGTAGATCGCGACCGGCCGTTCGATCGCCGCGTCCGAGCGGAACCGCCGGTCGACCAGCGCCCGGATGACGTAGTTGATCTCCAGGCCGGCGCCATCGAACGAGGGCGCCGAACCCGCCGGAACCATGAGCCGGACCTCGGCCGCGCCGCTCCGAAGATCGGCCGGAGTCACCGCCGCAGAGGCGAGGATGCCTTCCTGGCCGTTCGGCGCGTTCGTGCGGCGGTGCAGCTCCACGCGAGCCGACCGACCGTCCGGGGCGCCGGGCCAGGTGACCTTGACGACCATCTCCTGGCCGGCCGGCGCAGGCAGGGCCGACTGGATTCCGATCGTTCCACCGCCCGAATCGATCGATGAGAGCAGGCTCTGGCCGCCTTGCTTGCCGACGCCCGCCCGGAGCAGGTCCGGGTGCTGGGCGAGCGGCAGGTAGCATGCCGTGTAGTGGTCGGAGCCCATGGGGACGTCCCAGCGGACCTCCAGGGCCCAGGCGATGATCGACTCGCCGAGGTGCGCGGTGGGCGGCCCGAGCCGCGGCGCGGGGACCATGAATGGCGCTTCCCAGCTCTGGCCGGCGGCCAGGCTCGGCGGGATGGCCGGCTCGAGGAACGCATCCGTGACGAAGAGCTTGCCCGACGTCTCCACCCAGCGCTCCGTCCAGGTCACCGTGCCCTTGGAGTCGCGATGGTCCTGGGAGCGGCGAACCTCGTCGAGTCTCAGGCCTACGAGGCGCAGATAGGCCTTTCGGGCGTTGACGCTCGCATCCGTGGCCGCCGTCAGCCGCAGTCGGCCGGTGATTCCCTCGCCGACGATCGCGGGCTTGTCGAGGGCGAACTCGCCCCAGACCGGCCCGTCGGTCGCGCGGAGCAGCTCTTCGGGTGCGACGGAGTGGAGCGGGTGGCTCCCTTCGCCGCCGGCGAGTCGCGGCCCGTTCAGCGCGTCGAACGGCGCCGGCGCCGAGCCGGTGCGCCCGCCGAGGCCAAGGTTCACGCCGCCGAATCCGAACTTGATCGACATCGCCGCACCTCTCGAGCCCCGGACAGACGCAAGCTCGCCGTCCGCTGCGGCTCATGGTAGATCGGCCGGTCCGCCCGCTGATCCTCTTTCGGGCGTATTGCCTCGGGCGCCAGGCGCGGAGTCATGATCGGCCGGACGCCAGATACACCGGGTGCGGCCGCAGGGAGATCGCCGAATGGAGCGTTTAGATTTCGTCGTCATCGGGGCCGGCGCGGCCGGCGAAGCGGCAGTCCACGCGGCCCTGGAGCGCGGGCGGACGGTCGCGGTCGTCGAGCGGGAGCTCTTCGGCGGCTCGTGCCCGTTCTGGGCCTGCATCCCGTCCAAGTCGCTGCTGCACGCGGCCGGCGAGCACCGCCACGGCTACACGTGGCAGCGAGCCTCGGACCGTCGCGATTACATGATCAACCGCGAGCACATCGACTGGCCCGACGATTCGGGGCACGTCAAGGCAATCGAATCCGCGGGCGGCCGGACGTTCCGGGGCGTCGCGCGGATCGCCGGTCCGGGGCAGGTGGAGGTCCGCGCCGGAGACGGATCAGTCCAGCGGATTGAGGCCCGGACGATCGTCGTGGCCACGGGCTCTCGGCCCAGGATCCCGGACATCGAGGGCCTGGCCGACGCCGAGCCGTGGACCAACCGAGAGGCCACCTCCACTCGCGAGCTGCCACGCAGCGTCGTGTTCCTCGGCGGCGGGGCCACCGGCGTCGAGCTGGCGTCCGTCTACGCCCGCTTCGGCGTCGAGACGGCGCTGGTCCATTCCCACGACAGGCTGCTCGACAAGGACCATCCCCGAAACGGCGAGGCGGCCGCGCGCATCCTGAAGGACGACGGCGTCGAGCTGCGGCTGGGGGCGCGAGCCAGCCGGGTTCGACCCAGAGCCGGCGCCGGCGACGCCCACGTGGTCGAGCTGAGCGACGGCGGCTACGTCGAAGGCGAGCGGATCGTCGTGGCGCTCGGGCGAGCGTTCGATCTCGACGGCCTCGGGCTGGAGAACGTCGGAGTCGACCCGGCGCGGCTCAAGCCGGACGGCCGTTTGCGAATCGCCGACGACGTCTATCTCATCGGCGACCCGGCCGGTCCCGAGCTCTTCACCCATGTCGGCTACTACCAGGGCGGACTGGCAATCCGGATGGCCCTCGGCGAGGACGTCGCGCCGGACTACCGGGCCATTCCGCGGGCGGTGTTCGTTGCGCCGGAGATCGCGTCCGTGGGAATGGACGTGGAGCGGGCCCGGGCCGCCGGCGTCGACGCCTTCGAGCTGGTCGCGGACTTCGCCACGACCGCCCGCGGCTACGAGCTGGAGGCGAAGTTCGGGCATCTGGCGATCGTCGTGGACCGCGCTTCCGGCCAGCTCGTCGGCGCCTCGATCGTGGCTCCGGACGCTTCGGCCGCGATCCACGAGCCCACGCTCGCCATCCAGGCCCGCATTCCGATGGCCACTCTGGCCGGCATGATCCACGCCTTCCCCTCCACGTCGCGCGTCTTCGACGGTCTGTACGCCCAGGCGATCGGCAAGCTCGGGGGCGAGCGGGTCACGGCGTAGGAGCTGCCGCGGACAAATGAAGCGGGGCCGCCCCGAAGGACGACCCCGCCGAATTGCCGGGTTTCGGTGGACCGCGGCGGGTGCCGTGGTGGCGCCCCGCCGGCCCGCCGCCGGCCGACGTGGCGCCGGCCCTTCGATCTACGACGCGAGTCCCAGGTCGCCCCGTCGGGCGGTCGCGGATCCGGTCGCACGTCCCTTGACCTTCGCCACCGTCGAGGGCAGGGCCAGCGCGAGCGCCGCGCCGAGGGCGACCACCGCCGCCCCGGCGAACACGCTCGGGACCGTGCCGTCGACATATCTCTGCGGACTCGCGTACGAGCCGTTCGCGGAGAAGATCGCGCCGAGCACGGCAACTCCAAACACGCCGCCGAGCTCCCGGAGCGTGTTGTTCGCGCCGGAGGCCTTGCCTTCGTCCTCACGCGGAACGGCGGCCAGGACGACGTTCGCGATCGGGGCGAAGAAGAGGCCCATCCCCGCGCCTGCGACGATGAAAGCCGGCACCAGCGCCGAGTACGAGACGGTCGTCGACGAGAGCGCGGCCGTCCACGCGAGACCGATCGCCTGGAGAGCGAGCCCCGCGGCGAGGAGCGGCCTTCCGCCGATCTTGCCGGAGGCCCAGCCCGCAATCGGAGCGACGATGACCGGCGTCGCCGTCCAGGGCAGGATCCGCAGGCCCGAGTCGAGCGGGCTGAGGCCCTGGCAGAACTGGAAGAACTGCGAGAGCAGGAAGATCGAGCCGAACATCCCGAACGACATCACGAACGAGATGCCGTTTGCCGTGATCGAGGCGCGGCGCCGGAACAGGTGGAGCGGCAGCATCGGCTCCGCGGTGCGCGCCTCCCAGGCGAGGAACGCGACCAGGAGGGCGAAGCCGAGGGCCATCGCGCCGAGCACCTGGCCGTCAGTCCAGCCGAGTCCGTTGCCGTGCGTGACTCCCCAGACAATTCCAACCAGGCCGAGGCTGGCGAGGGCCACGCCGACGAGATCCATCGACCGGCCGGGGCCGTGACTCTCGGGCAGCAGCCGGGCGGCGAGGATCACCGTCAGTATCCCGATCGGAACGTTGACCCAGAAGATCCAGTGCCACGACACGCCCTGCGTGATGGCGCCGCCGACCACGGGTCCAACCGCGGTCGCGAGGCCGCCGATGCCGCCCCATGCCCCCAGGGCGAGTGGCCGCCGCTCGGCCGTCACCGCGTCGGAGAGGATGGTGAGCGTGAGCGGCATGGTGATGGCGCCGCCGATGCCCTGGAACGCCCGGGCTGCGATCAGCGTCCCGGCCGAAGGCGCCAGGGCCGCGAAGGTGGAGCCGAGAGTGAAGACGGCCACGCCGATCACGAACATCCGCCGCCGGCCGAACCGGTCGCCGAGCGCCGCGCCCATGAGAAGCAGCGCGGCGAAGGTCAGTGTGTAGGCGTTGACGGTCCATTCGAGGTCGCTCAGGGACGCGCCGAGGTCCGTGCGAATCACGGGCAGGGCGATGGTCACGACCAGGTTGTCGAGGCTGACCATCGCCAGCGCCAGGCTGGTGATCAGGAAAGTCAGCAGTGCTGAGGTTCTTCGGGACATAACGGCTCCTCCATTCCGGCCGCCGGTGCGGCCAACTGATGCAACTAATTGAGCAGTCACTAAGTTCAGCGCACAAAAAAGGGGATCATGCTGGGCAGGGGTCGGACACTCCTCCCATTAGCGAATCGAGGTAGTTCTCGAAGGTGGCGCCCTCGCCGATGCTGGCGACGACGTTGATGAGCATGCCCATCGCGAAGAAGTCGCGAAGAGCCGTCTGATCGGCGCCGGACTGATCGGCGACCGTCTGCCAGAGGGCCTTGTAGCAGCGCCTGACAGACGTCCGGATGACCGGATCGCTGCAGGCCGCGTAGGCCTGGAGCTGCAGCCGAAGGACGTTCGGCTCCGCCTGGAGCAGGCGAATGTAGCCGTGGCCCATCTGCTCGAGTATTCCGGCAGAGGTCAGCCCGGCGGCGGCGGCGAGTTTGCCCGTTTCTTCGAACGATCGACTCGTCCGCCCGAAGCAGTCCTCGACGGCGGCGATGAAGAGCTCGCGCTTGGTGCCGAACAGCTGGAACAGGTACGGCTGCGAGACACCCGCCCGGCGGGCGATCGAGTCGGTCGCGGTTCCTGCGTATCCGGCCGCCGCGAACTCCTCGGTGGCGGCCGCGATCGCTTCGTCCCGGCGTTCCTCGGCTGTCAATCTGGCTGCGCTCATTGGCGTAACTTAGTGAGTACTAACAAAGCTGTCAAGTGGTTGGGGGGCCAGTTCGTGGCGCGAGTTGGTGGGGCGAGTCCCGTGGGGCGAGTTCGTCCGCGCTCGGGCCGCCCAGAACTTGAACAACTTCCACCACACGAAAGTTGTGCGAGATCGAGCGGCTCCGGTGTGGCGGTCGCGCCCTCGATCACGCACGGCCATGCGTGGTTCGGCGGCAATTAGCACTCCCCAGGCGGTCGGAACGGGCAGATATCTCGCACAACTTTCGCCTCATGGAAGTTGTTCAAGAATCGGCCGGCAGCGGCCGCCGCCACCCTGCCCGACGTGGCCGCACACGCCGCGCGGCCGCCGCACGTGGCCGCCTCGCCCCGCCCGACGTGGCCACGCGGCCCCTCAGCGCGCGCCGAACCTCGAAGTGGCGTAGTCCTCGAGCCGGGCAAGGGCCTCGGGCATGTTCCGCCGGCCGAAGCCGATCCGGAAGTAGTTGCCGTCCGCCCCGAATGCCTGGCCGGGTGCGAGCAAGACCCCGGTCCGCTCGAGCAGCCCCTCGCAGAAGCGATCCACCGGGACGTCCGCCGCGAGTCGCGGAAAGCCGATGCTGCCGCCGCGAGGTCGGACCCAATCGAAGGTGCCGCGCCACCGCGCGAAGAACCCGTCGAGCCGGGCCACATTGGACAGCACCAGCGCCCGGTTCCGCTCCAGCAGCGGACCGCGCCCACGCAACGCGATCAGGGCCAGAACCTCACTCGGGGCTGAGTTGCAGATGGTCGTGTAGTCCTTGAACGCGGCAAGGCGGGCCATCAGTTCGCGGTCCCGGGTCGCCAGCCAGCCGATCCGCAGGCCGGCCAGGGCGAACGACTTGGACATCACCCCGATGCTCACGCCATGCTCGGAGACGTCCGCACCGGTCGGCAGCCGATCGGCCGGGTCGAACTCCAGGAAGCGGTAGACCTCGTCCACGATCAGCCTGGCGCCCGAATCCGCGGCCATCTCCACGAGGCCGTCGAACGTTGCCCGGTCGCTCAGCGAGCCCGTCGGGTTGTGCGGCTCGTTCACCAGGATCAGCCGCGTCTCCGGCCGCAGGGCCGCCTTCACTTCGTCCAGATCGAGGCGCCAGCCGGCGGATTCCCGCAGCTCGATCCGCGTCACCTCCGCACCGGCGGCCCGCGCCACTTCCGCGAGCGACTGGTAGGCGGGCCGCACGACGATGGCGTGGTCGCCCGGCCCCAGCAGGACGTTGTGGAGCGTGAAGATGGCTTCCTCGGCGCCGCTGAACACGAGCACGTCGTCCGGTTCGACCTTCTCGTACAGGGACGCGATCTCGGCGCGCAGGGCCGGATCGCCCGCCGATTCGGTGTAGCCCAGGCGCAGGTTCTGCCAGCGCTCGAGGCCGTCTGGGTCGGCGAGAGCCAGCAGCTCGGACGCAGTCCAGCCCTCGACGTCGCTGGCGCACAGGAGCATCTCCGCGTTGAACTCCCAGCGGGCGAAGTACCTCTCCAGGGCGAATTCGGCCAGGCGCATGACAGCCTCTGATGCTCCGATGATGCTCCGGGGCCGGATCGTCGTGGAACCCGGAGCGGGCCACCGCACTCGCGTCGGCGGCCATCGGTCCTACGGTACCGAATCCTGCCGTGCTACGGGCGTTGAGGGAGTCAGCCGCGAGCCTTCGCCACCGATACCTAGCCTGCGCGGCTGCGGGTATTGGTGCGGCCGCGGCCCGATCATGCGTTCGGAGCCGAGACTATGAACCTGGCGGCAGCCAGCCGCGTGACGGAGCGTGCCTTTCTCGGGCGCGTTCTCCTGCCCGGGCTCAGGCGTCGGGTCGCGCGCGCGATCGGCGACCTGATCGCCCGGCCGTGCCTGGGAGTGGTGGCTCTCGGCTCCGCGGTCGTGGCCGTGAGCGCTCTCCTGGAGCTGGTCAATTTCCGCAACGGCTGGGTCGCCTACGAGGACGTCAGCTGCACGGTCGCGCCGCTGGCCGCCGCGGCGGGCCTGTTCATGGCGGCAAGGCTTGCCGGGTCACAGCACAGCCGCCTGCGGATCTCCTTCGGCGTCTCGATGGGGTTGACCGCGATCGGCCAGCTCGCGGCCGTGGTCCCGGATCTGGCGCAGGTTGACCGTGCGCCGCTGGCCGCCATGGCCGAGGTCTGTTACGTGATCGGCGCCGTCCTCGGCATCGTCACCCTGCTCCGGTCTCTGTACGTGCGCCTCGAAGGGCCGAGCCGCCGGATAGCCGTCCTCAACGGCCTCGTGATAATCGCCGCCGCGATGACCTTCGTCTTCGCCAACTGGATCCATCAGAGCGTCCTGCCCGCCAGCCAGGCCGCGCTCTACGTCGCCGACCCGGCCGCGAACCTGTTCGTCCCGCTCGTCTCGGCGCTGTTCCTATCGACCGCCGGAGCCGCCGCAGTGGCCGCGCTCTCGCTGCGCGTCGAACCGACCAGGAGTGGCGTCTGGGCGCTGACCGCCGGCATGGTGTTGCTCGCGATCGCCTGGGAGGGCTGGCTGGGGCGGTTCGTCTCGGGGGCGCCGGACGCCATCGAGCCGATGGACTTCGCCTTTCCGGCCGGGGCGCTGCTCATCGGCTGGGGCGGCGCGAGCTGGAACCTGCAGAGCGGGGGAGGCGTCCGCTACGAGCGTTTCGCCCGCCTGACCTCCGATTGGCTGCCCATCCTCGGGGTCGCCGGCTGCGCCGTCCTCGACATGATGCCGCGCTCCCGGCCGTTCGAGGTGGACCCCGTGGCGGTTGGGACGGCCACGGTCGTCTTCCTCGCGGTCGCCCGCCAGGCGATGCTCCAGGGCCGTGAGCGTGAAGCTCGCGAGCGGCTCACCAGTGAGATGAGCGATCGGGCGGCCACCACCGTCTCGCTGGCCAGCCTCGAGGCCGGCGCGACACTCGAGGAGAGCGCCGAGCGAATCTGCGCCGAGGCGCTCCGAATCGACGGCATCGACACCGTCATCGTCTTTGGCTTCACGCCCGCAGGCGTGGTCCCGCTGGCCTGCGGAGGACCTCCCACGCGGGCGGTGGCGATGGGCCAGCCCCTACCCGATGAAGCCGCAATGACGCTCAGGGAGCACGCGGCGTTCGGCCTCTGGCTCGAATCCTGGTCGGACAAGTCGCCGGCGAATGCCTTCGATCGCGCCACGGTCTCTTCCGGCCTCATCGCCGAGGCGATGGCGCCGCTGCTCTGGAACGACGAGCTGGTTGGTGTCCTGGCGCTCGGGGCGACGACGTCGCCGCACGCCGGCCGCCTCTCGGACAGGCTCGCCACTCTGACCGAGTTCAGCGTGATGTCCGCCGCGCTGCTCGGGCCCGCGCTCGCCGAGCGGTCGGTTCGCGAGACCATCGTCGCCGAAGTCAGGACGGTGATCGAGAACCGTGCCTTCACTCCGGTCTTCCAGCCCATCGTCGATCTGGCCAGCAAGACTTTCGTGGGCTATGAGGCGCTGATGCGCTTCTCCGATGGGACGCGGCCGGACGTCCGCTTCCTCGCCGCCGACAAGGTCGGGATGATGGTCGAGCTCGAGCGGGCTTGCCTGCGGGAGCAGATCGCGCAGTCGCACAAGCTGCCCGGCGAGGCGTTCCTGACGCTCAACGTCTCGCCGGCGCTGGCCATGCACCCGGACGCCCCGCTCGTGGAACTGATCAAGCGGGCCGACCGGCAGGTCGTCCTCGAAGTCACCGAGCATGCCGAGATCGAGGACTACCCGAAGCTCATGAAGGCGCTCGCTCGCGTCCGGCCGCTGGCCATGCTCGCGGTCGACGACGCCGGCGCCGGATACGCGGGCTTGCGACACATCCTCGAGCTGCGGCCCCAGTACGTGAAGCTGGACATCTCGCTCGTGCGCAACATCGACACCGATCCTGCCCGGCAGGCGATGGTCACCGGCATGGCCAGCTTCGCGGCGAGCGTCGGCTGCAGCCTGATCGCCGAGGGCATCGAAACGGCGAACGAGCTGACGACGCTCCGCTTGCTCCAGATCCCCTACGGCCAGGGCTACCATCTGGCCCGGCCCGCGCCGATCGCCTGACCTTCCGCCTCGGGTCCGTTGGCCCTTGCCCGCGCGATCCACTCGCGGCGACGATCCGGCGGTCAAGCCATCAAGCGTCGAGAGGTAACCGGCCCGGCTATGAACGAGATCGCACGGCCCCAGATGAATCGAGCCGGACGGACGGCCGTCGGCCTGCTGGCCTTCCTGGGCATCGGGGCGCTCGCCGGCGGCGTCGCGCTCATCTCCAAGCCAGACGGCAGCGTGATGCAGTTCGATCAGGCCATCCTTGCCGGCAGCCCATTCAAGGACTTCTTCTTTCCCGGGCTGATTCTCGGCGGGCTTTTCGGTGCCGGCTCGTTCCTGGTCGCGGCGCTTGGGCTCCGCGGCGTAAGGCTTGCCCCGTTTCTCGCTTTTGCCATCGGTTGCGGGCTGATGATCTGGATCGTGGTGGAGCTCGCGATCATCAAGGAGCTGTCCGTGCTCCACCCGCTCTACTTCTGCATCGGTCTCGGGATCGCGGCTGCCGCCGTCTCCTGGGGATGGCCCACCTTCACCGGCTGGCGCGCTCGCCGAGGGTGAATCCCGGCGGCCATCCTAAAGTCCGACACTCCAAAGTTAGACCCCAGACGGGACGAGACTCCCATCCCCGGGCCCTCAATCGGCCTTAGCCCGGAACCGATGCCCATCCTGCAGGGCAGTGCCCCGGCGCGACGTTTCTGCGGTGTGCCAGCACCCGGTCGCGGCGGAGCGCGGTCCCTTCAGTGCGGCCGGGACCGGCCGTCGATCGGGGCCGGGGATCAATCCACCGGCCCTGCCGGCGCCTGCCAGCCGTTGAACCGCAAGAGGCTCCGCGCGTGCCAGTGCTTCCCAACCCCAAGGACCTCTCGATCCACGACGCGGTGACCGTCGAGGCCGATCTCTTCGGCCTCCCGATCGCCCTGACCGCGTTCGTCACCAACGTCCTCTCGGACGAGCTATGGCTGGCGACGCGGCTCCCCGACGATCGAATCGGCCGCATCCGCGCGGGCCAGAGCATTCATCTGACCTTCGAGCGCGACGGAGCCATGATCATCGAGAGCACTTTCCTGCGGCGCCTCGGTGAGAGCTCCAAGTTCGAGATGCAGAAGTCGCGGGTTTTTGCGGTCCGGCGGCCCGCCGGGGTCGAGTCGAGCCAGCGCCGGGCTCACGTTCGGGCGGATCTGGAGCGAACGGTTCGGGTCCGATCGATGGGTTCTCTTGGCGAGAAGATCGGCAGCGGCAAGACGCTCAACATCGGCGCGGGCGGTCTGCTCTTCGTGACCACGATGCCGTTTCTATATGGCGAGGAGCTGCGTCTCGCGATCGCCCTGAGCTCTCGCGACATCATCATCGCCGGCGGCACGGTGGTCCGTATCGAGGATTGCGACGACCGGCCGAGGCCCGGTGGTCCCGATGGGCCCGGTGGGGCCGACGGCGGCGAGGCCAGGTCGCCCTGTTCCAAGGTGGCGGTCCGGTTCGACAAGATCAGCGAGATCGATCAGGAGCGCGTCACCTGCTACATCCTGCAGGTCCACCGCCAGCGGCGCACCGCCAGCGCGGGGCTTGCGGCCCTCCCCGAGGCCATGCCTGACGACGGCGATGCCGCCGAGAATGCCACGGCGCCGGAGAAGGCCGAGGGCGCAGCGCCCGCAGCGCCCCCCGACAAAGACGAGAAGGCCTCCTGAAGCGAGCCGGCGGGTCGGGTAGCGTCGACAAGTTTCGAATCATGGCCTGCCCGCGTCTGGAAACAGAACTGCCGGCGCATCGACAGCTTCGACACGCCGGCAGTCCGGAAAGCGGCTACTTGGTGACGGTCAGGGTCCCGTCCGAGACCACGTTTCCCTTCGAGTCCGTGAGCTTGAACTCGTAGGACCCGGCCGCTGGGAACAGGCTGCCCCAGTTGGTCTGGTCCTCGAGGCAATCGATCCCGTTCGACTGCGCCGACGTCAGCTCCGTGGCATCGAGCTTGTTGCCGTCCTGGTAGATCGTCAGCGTGACGGTTTCACTCGTGAGGCGATCCTTGTAGAAGATGTTGACGTAGACCGGGTCGCCGAGCTTGACGGTCTTGACCTGTGCGCCAAGGTCGCAGTGCTTCGCGCCCTCACTCGTCGGGGCGTCCGACGTGAAGACCACCTCGCCGGCGTGGCTCGGGTTGAGAACGATCAAGACGGCTCCGAGGATCACGATGACGACGATGAAGCCGACGATCGCGGCGATGACCCGCGGCAGGATGCTCTTCTTGGGCGCCGCGGCGGGCCCCCAGCCCGGCTGCCCATAGGGCTGCTGGCTTGGATCGAATCCGGGCGGTGGCGTTCCCCACGGCTGCTGGGGCGGATAGCCCGCCGGCGGCTGCGAGCCGTAGGGCGGCTGAACGCCGTACCCGGGCTGCTCGGCATAGCCGGGCTGAGTCCCGTAGCCCTGCTGGCTGCCGTACCCGGGCTGGGTCCCGTACCCGGGCTGGGTCCCGTACCCGGGCTGCTCGGGCTGGCCGGGCTGCTGGTCCGGAGTCTGGGGCCGCCCCCATGGATCCGGGGTCGGTGCGCCCGAGTTCTGCCCGGGGTTGTTTGGGTCCATGTGTGTCTCCCTGCTTGACGGCACTGGCGCTTTTCGAGGACGGTAGCGGCAGCATATCCGCCCGGGCAATGGCCCATGCCGGCTCCGTCGCATGTGACCTTCGGGCGGATCGTCCGAGGGCCGGTTCCCGCGCATCCAGGATAGACGAGGGGCACGTCGCGCGACGTTCGAGCCGGGTCTGCCGCGGTCGGGGGCCTGGTGCTAGCCTCGATCGGACGTGAGTGACTCGAAACGCAGCGAGATTCCGATAATGCGACCCTTCTTCAGCTACCACATGCCCAGCTTCACGTTCGCCGGAACGGAGAACGACCACCTTTTCGACCGCGTAGTCGAGCTGGCCAAAGCGGCCGACACGGCCGGCTTCGACATGGTCACGGTGATGGACCACTTCTATCAGATCGGACCCGTGGGAGCCGAAGACGAGCCGATGATGGAGGGCTACTCGACCCTCGCGGCTCTCGCCACGCAGACCCGCAACGTCCTGCTCGGCACGATGGTGAGCGGCGTCACCTACCGAAACCCCGCCATGCTGGCCAAGACCGTGACCACGCTCGACGTGATCTCGAAGGGCCGCGCGGTCCTGGGCATCGGCGCCGCCTGGAACGACGTCGAGCATGCCGGATACGGCTTCGAGTTCCCGGCCATCGGCGAACGCGAGGATCGCCTGGAGGAGGCTCTGACGATCGCCAAAGCGATGTTCACCCAGGAGCGGCCGAGCTTCGAGGGCAAGTACTACCGCATCGACCGAGCCTGGAACAACCCGCGGCCGGTGCAGCCCGGCGGTCCCAGGATCCTCGTTGGCGGCGGGGGAGAGAAGCGGACGCTCAAGATCGCGGCCCGCTTCGCGGACATCACCAACTGGTTCGGCAACCTCGAGGAGGCGTCGGCCAAACTCGCCGTGCTCGACCGGCACTGTGAGGCCGTCGGCCGCGATCCCAGGGAGATCACCCGGACCGTGTCGGTCAGCATCGGCGTGGTCGACTCCGACGGCGAGAAGGCCGCCTTCCTTGGCCGCGTCCCGGCCGACAAGCGAGGGCTGGTCACGGTCGCGACCCGATCCGAGGCCATCGACATCCTGCATCGGTATCTCGAGGCAGGCTTCGACGGCTTCACGTTCCGAAATCTGGTCGTGCGCAGTCCCGAAGATGTCACTCGCGTCGGCGAGCTCATCGGGATGATGCGCAAGGAAGGAGTGCCGGCATGACGGCCCGGATCGACAAGGAAGAGCTGCGGCGTCGCCTGTCGCCGCTCCAGTACCAGGTGACCCAGGAGGCCGGAACGGAACGGGCCTTCACCGGCGCCTACTGGGACAACCACGACGAAGGCGCATACCGCTGCGTCGTCTGCGGCGAGGTGCTGTTCCGATCAGCCGAGAAATACGACTCGCGGTCCGGCTGGCCCAGCTTCTGGGACGTCGTGGACAAAAGCAAGGTCATCACCCGGGCGGACCGAACCCTGGGCATGACCCGCACCGAAGTCGAATGCGCCAACTGCGGCGCCCACCTGGGCCATCTCTTCGACGACGGCCCAAACCCGACCGGCCTCCGCTACTGCATCAACTCGGCGTCGCTCGACTTCATGCCGGCCGGCGCGGAGGCCAGGCCCGAGCGGAGCTAGGTGGCGGTGGCGCCGGCCGCCCGATGGCGCCGGATTATCGCGGAGCGGTCCGCGGGCGGGCGTTCAGCGAGAACGTCGACGTCCGAACCGTAGACCGGCCCTACAGCGTCGACACGGACAGCTTTGCCGCGCCGCCAATGACCTCGATCTCGTAGCGGTTCGCGGCGGTTGCGGCGCCGGGGCTCTGAATTGAGAGGTGTCCGGTGCCGCGCCGGATCTCGCCGTCCACGGTGATCTCGCCGATGCCGCCCCTGACCTCCAGCGCGGCGGCGGCCCCGGCCGGCCGCTCGACGGACATACGGTTGAGGCCGCCGATCACCCGGATCGGCACCACGCCGACCGGCAGCCCCAGGCGAAGCTCGATCTGGCTGGCTCCGCCCTTGAGCTCGAAGGACTCCAGGCGGAGCGCACGAAGGTCCGCGGTCCAGGTCGACACGCCGCCGCGCAGCTCGATCGCCCAAGGCACCGACGTGTTCAGGACGATCTCGCCGAAGTCCTTCTGCCAGTGAGCCGAGGCATCCAGGAACTGCCCGGCGATCTGGGCCCGCCAGTCGAACCAGCCGAACCGCGGGTAGGCGACGGTGACCACGCCTCCGCGGACGCGCATCCGCGGCACCGGCCCGGCGAAGCTGGCGCGGTACAGGTCCGGCAGCGCGTCCCCGCGAATGGCCATCCGGGGGGCGCCGGTCAGGAAGACCAGCCGTCCGGACGTGACCCCGCCAACCGGGGCGCTGTAGCTGCCACCCGCTCCCGTCTCCTCGCTCGGCTCGCGCAGCTTGAGCGTCTCCCGGCGGGCGACCTCACCGCTGCTTTCGAGGAACTCGATGAGGGTCCGGAGCTGCTCGTCGCGGTAGCGGGAGATCACCTCCGTCTGGGCTTTCTGGATCGAGGAATGGAGCGCGACCATCTTGGCCCGCAGGCCGGCGATCGGCTCCACCTGCACGCGCCGCCGATCCGCCGGGTCGGGGACTCGATGGACGAACCCGGCCTGCTCCAGTCGATCGACCATACGGGTCGCCGAGCCGGTGGTCAGCCCGGTGAGCTCCGCCAGACGCCCGACAGTCAGGCGTCCCTCTTCGAGTAGAACCTCGAGGCACTCCACGTCCGAGCCGGCAAGGCCGAGCTTCTCGGCCACCGCCTGGCTGAAGAGGGCGGCCTGGCTGCTCTCCTTGCGGACGGCGCGAAGGACCGCGGCCACCAATTCGTCTCTCGAAACGTCGCTTGACATCTTTCGTCTGCCCTGGCTATTGTCTGCGCTGCGCAGACAAAGTATAGCGCAGTAAATCGTGAGAGCAAGTGTAGCAAGCGGCGACGGCGATCTCGGTCGATCGGCCGGAAACGACGGGCACGGCGGACGAAGCGGGCACGAACCCGGGCACGACGGGCACGGCGCCGGCGGGCACGACCACCCCGGGCACGACCACGGCGGGCACGACCACTTGACTCTCAGCCAACGCGAGACGCCAACCTGGCGATCTTCTGCACCGGAAACCTGGCTCGCCAGCGAAAGAGGATGACGTGAGGTTCACGACGATCGAGTTTGACAGGATGAGGTACATGCGATGAACGGCCAGCCAATCATCGAGACGGTGGGACTCCGCCGGACGTTCAAGGGTCGTGGCAAGGCCGGCGAGGTCGAGGCCGTCGCCGGGGTCGACCTTCAGGTACAGGCGGGCCGGATCTTCGGTTTCCTCGGCCCGAACGGCGCGGGCAAGACCACCACGCTCCGGATTCTCGCCACGCTCCTTCCGCCGACCGCCGGGACCGCACGAGTTGTGGGCTTCGACGTGGCGAAGAACCCCGATCGCGTCCGGGAGCGAATCGGCTACGTGGCCCAGTCGGGTGGCTCGTACCGCTCGTCCACCGGTCGTGACGAGCTGATCATCCAGGGCCGGCTGTTCGGGATGAGCAAGGCCGTCGCGGCGGTTCGGGCCCAGGAGATCCTCGAGGCGCTCGACCTCGCGGAGGCGGGCGATCGAACCTGCGGGACCTACTCAGGCGGAATGCGGCGGCGGCTCAACATCGGGATCGGCATGGTCCACCGGCCGGCGCTGCTGTTCCTCGACGAGCCGACCACCGGCCTGGATCCCCAGGCGCGAGCCCGAATGTGGGAGGAGATCAGGCGGCTGCGGGAGACCGGAACCACCGTCTTCCTGACCACTCACTACCTCGAAGAGGCCGACGCGCTGTGCGACGACCTCGCGATCATCGATCACGGCCGGATCGTGGCCGAAGGCTCGCCGGACGAGCTCAAGCGCGAGATCGCGGGCGACATCGTGACCATCGGAGCGAACGGCCACAGCGACAAGATCGTGGAGCTGATGCGTGCCCAGTCGTTCGTCCGTGAGGCGTCTATGGAGGACGGCCTGGTCCGCCTGTACGTGGATCGGGGCGAGGAGGCCGTGCCGCAGGTGCTGCGCCTGCTCGACGGCAGCGGCCTCGCGCCCTCGACCATGAACCTCCACCGACCCAGCCTCGACGATGTGTTCCTCAAGAAGACGGGCCGTTCGCTTCGCGAAAGCGCGGCTTAGGAGAACGAAATGCGAACGATCCGCGATACGTGGCTCATCTTCGACCGGTCGCTGTGGCTGACGCTGCGCAACCCCGTCTGGGTCATCATGGGAGTGATGCAGCCGATCCTCTATCTGCTGCTGTTCGGGCCGCTTCTGAAGAACATCGCCTCGATGCCGGGCTTCCCGCCCGGCGGCGCCTTCAACGTCTTCGTGCCCGGCATCCTGGTCATGACGGCGCTCTTCGGGTCCGCGTTCGTGGGCTTCGGGCTCTGCGACGAGATGCGTGAAGGCGTCGTCGAGCGGATGCGCGTCACCCCGATGAGCCGCGTGGCCATGCTCCTGGGCCGGTCGCTGCGCGACGTCGTGATCCTCGAGGCGCAGGCGGTCATCCTGGTCGTGCTCTCGGTGCCCTTCGGGCTCGAGCTGAAGATCGAGGGCATCGTGGTCGCCTTCGGCCTCCTCGCACTGATCGGCCTGATGATGTCGCCGGTCTCGTACGTGCTCGCCCTGGTCCTCCAGAGCGAGGACGCCCTTGCCCCGGTGGTCAACGCTGTGGCGCTGCCGCTCCTGCTCCTCTCAGGCGTGATGCTGCCGATGTCGCTCGCCCCGGACTGGCTCCAGAAGATCGCGGACGTCAACCCGCTCTACCACGCGGTGGCGGCGATCCGGGCCCTGTTCAACGCCAATTACGGCGACACGGAGATCCTCATCGGAACCGCCGTGCTCGCGGTGCTGGCCGTGATCACGATCTGGATGGGAGCGCGAGCCTTCAGCCGCGCCGCGGCGTAAGCGGCCGCGGGGCGCGGGACCGCCCGAACCATCGCCGAAGCTCGTCAGCGGGCCCGCCCGAAAGATACCGCCCGCCCCCGGCTGCGTCACAGGGGCCCGCGCGCGGAGGGAC
>VFSW01005217.1_pt1 | contig 19249 bp, 15 predicted proteins | sample 5358111 | NCBI WGS metagenome assembly VFSW01 (sample SAMN11554181, study PRJNA540505) | mine drainage metagenome | isolation source: sediment from site ElyBrook_90M | place: USA: Ely Copper Mine, Vershire, VT | collected 2017 | reverse complement strand
CGACCCCTCCCAGTGCAGGTCCGGGGAGGCGGCCCGGTCCTTGAGCTTGGCGATGCGGGCGATCAGGCTCTCGCCGTCCTTCGTGGGGGTCTCAGCCATGGGTCAGGGGCTCCAGTGGTCCGCCCGGGGGCGGAGACAGGGGGAAGAAAGGGGACTGCGGGCCTGCGCGTTCGCCGGGTGTCGCTTCAGACATGGGTGCCAACCCCTGCGAAAGTCGTGAGATTCCCGAAGCGTGCCAATGGCTCAAGTATAGGGACCCGACGGCGATGGCCGCAAGGCGTCAATGTGGGCACGCTTCTACTGTGCCTGGCGTGGGAGTCGCCGTCCCGCCCGGCCCGGGGTATAGAGGCGCTCCCGACTGAAGAGTCGCTGGAACCTTGGGAGGTTGCATGTTCGTTTCGCTCGTTGCCATGGCGCTGGCCTCGACCCCGTTTCGGCTCCCGGCGACGGGCAACTTCACGCGGCCCCACCGGTACGATCTGGCGCTCAAGGTGCTGCCGGCCGAGGGCGCCTTCTCTGGCGAGGAGGCCATCGCCATCGAGGTCGTCGGGCAGCCCACCGCCGTCGTCTTGAACGCGGTCGAGCTGGAGCTCTCCGAGGTGAGCGTGGAGCAGGCGGGCAAGCGGCAGGCCGCCCAGGTCGTGGCCCACCCGGACACCGAGAGCGTCGAGCTCAAGCTCGCCGAGCCGCTGGTCTCGGGCGACGCGACCGTGCATCTCAAGTTCCAGGCCCCGCTGCGCACCGATCTCCGCGGCCTCTACCTCGTCAAGGCGCCGAAGGGCGAGCTCTACGCGGTCACGCAGTTCGAGGCGACCGACGCGCGGCGGGCCTTCCCCTGCTACGACGAGCCTGGGTTCCGGGCCGCGTACGCGGTCACCGCCACGGTCCCCGCGGGGCTGACCGCGGTGTCGAACGGCGCGGCGAAGAGCGACGTCCCCGCGGCGGGCGCTCCCGGGCTGCACACCGTGGTGTTCGACGTGACCCCGCCGATCTCGAGCTACCTGGTGGCGCTGGCGGTCGGGAAATTCGGGACGCTGGAGACCGACGTGCCCTCGAAGGCCGGCCACCTGGTTCACGTTCGGGTGGTCGCCCCCGCCGGCCAGGAGAAGCTCGGCAAGTTCGCGCTCGAGCTCGCCGTCAGGGTGCTGCCTTTCTACGAGGACTACTTCGGGCTCCCGTACCCGTTCCAGAAGCTCGACATGGTGGCGATTCCGGACTTCGACGCCGGCGGGATGGAGAACGCGGGGGCGATCTTCTACCGGGAGAAGGATCTGCTCCTCGCCGACAAGACCGCGTCGGTGCAGAGCCAGAAGCGGGTGGGGGTGGTGGTGGTGCACGAGATCGCCCACCAGTGGTTCGGCGATCTCGTGACCATGGCCTGGTGGGACGACCTCTGGCTCAACGAGGCCTTCGCCTCGCTCATGGAGGGGGTCTCGCTCGAGGTGCTGCACCCCGAGTGGGATCCGTGGGCGGACGTGGAGTCCGGGCAGCTCGCCACGCTCGAGGTGCTCGAGACCGACTCGCTCTCGGCGTCGCATCCGATCCACGTGTCCGCGGCGACCGCCGAGGAGGCCAACGCGCTCTTCGACGACATCACCTACTCCAAGGGGGAGGCGGTGCTGCGCATGCTGCAGCTCTACCTGACGCCCAAGCTCTGGCAGGCGGGCGTGCACGCCTATCTCTCGGCCCACGCGCTCGGGAACGCCACCGGGGCGGACCTGTGGGAGGCGCTCTCGGCGGCCACCGGCAAGGACGTGGGCAAGGTCGCCGCCTCCTGGTTCGACCAGGCCGGCTTCCCGCTGGTGAGCGTGTCGCGCGAGGGGCGCAAGCTCACCCTGTCGCAGTCCCACTTCGTGGCGCAAACGCCCGCCGCCGTCGACGACGGCGTGCGCTGGCAGATCCCGGTGTGCCTGGAGTTTCCCCAGGGGAAGATGCTCGCCGAGGATTGCACGCTGCTCGGCGAGACCACCGGGCAGCTCGAGCTCGGGGGGCCGTCGGGGGGGCCGGCGTGGGTGGACGCCAACGCGCACCAGGCGGGCTTCTACCGGGTGGACTATGACGGGCCGGGCTGGAACGCGCTCATCGCGGCGCTCGACAAGCGCGGCGGGCAGGGGCTCGACCCGTTCGAGCGCATGGCGCTCCTGTCGAACGCCTACTGGCTGGCGCGGACCGACCGGCAGCCGCTCGAGCGGCTGCTCAGCGCGCTCGCCAAGCTCGGCAAGGAGCGCGACTTCGCGGTCTGGACCCAGGCGCTGCACCTCCTCGGTGCGCTCGACCGCGAGCTCCTGACCGACAAGGATCGCGAGAGCTACCGGGCCTTCGTGGCGCAGCTGCTGCGCCCGATCGCGGACGAGCTCGGCTGGAGCGGCGGAGCCAAGGAGGTCCCCACGCGGCGGGCGCTGCGGGGCGCGATCCTGCAGGGGCTCGTCGCCGTGTCGGACCCGCGGACGCTCAAGCAGGCCCGCGCCCACCTCGCGGCCTTCGAGGCCGAGCCCCAGGCGCTCGACCTGAACCTGCTGCCGGTCGCGCTCTCCGGCGCCGCCCGCCAGGGCGACGCCGCCCTGTGGGAGAGCTTTCGCAAGCGGATGGAGAGCGCCCCGACCCCGGAGCTGCGGGAGGACTATCGCCTGGCGCTGTCGGCGTTTCGGGAGCCGGCGCTGATCCAGAAGACGTTGGCGCTCACGCTGTCGCGGGGCATCCCGCAGCAGGACGTGGCGCGGACCGTCGGCGACCTGCTCGCCAGCCCCGACGGTGGCGACGCGGCCCTCGAGTTCCTGTTCGCCCACTGGGGGGAGCTCAAGGGCTCGTTCACGAGCGTCGCCGCCACCTGGCACCTGCTGCCGCAGCTCGGCTCGTTCTGCTCGGCCGAGGTGCATGACCGGCTCTCCAAGTTCGTGGCCGACCCGGGGCACAAGGTCGAAGGCGCCGAGCGGCCGCTGCAGCGGGCCATCGAGCGCATCGGGCTGTGCGCGGCCTTTCGCGAGAGCCACCAGGGGGAGCTGTCGGCCTGGCTGTCGAAGCGGCGACGGTAGCCGCGCGGGCCCTTCACTCTCGCTCGAAGCGGATCTCCAGCATCGTCGGAGCGCCCTCGGGGATGACCGAGAACCACGCGGTGTTGGCGCCCTCCGGCACCCGCACCTCCGCGGTGGTCTCGCCGTGGGCGTCGGGCTTGGGGCAGTCGCGCACCTGCTCGACGGCGTCCTCGATCTCGAACTCGGGCGCCTCCTGCTTGCCAGCCATGAGGCACAGGTGGGGGTCGCCGCCCGCCCAGCGGGTGCGGACCCGGTAGCGCTCGCCGGGCCGGGCCAGCCACGTGTCGTCGTCTCGCCCGGCGGGGCGCGACAGCCAGCGGTTCAAGGGGAGGTGCTTCTGGTTGACGGTCTCGATCTCGCGGGTACAGGCCGTCACCGTCAGGGCGAGCAGGAGGGTTCGCCCCGTCCGCCTCAGCATCCAGTCTCCCCCGGGGTGCAGCACAGGCCGTAGGGGTCGCAGTTGCCGCCGTCGCAGTGCGGGTCCGCGATCTGGCTGTCCTTGCAGACCCCGCACGTTCCGAAGTTGCACACCGTCCCCCCCGCGGTGGGGTCCGCTGCGCAGTCCGCGTTCGAGGTGCATGTGGCGCAGGTGCCCTGCAGGCAGATCTCCCCAGGGATGCAGTCGTTCGCGCTCTGGCACTGGATGCACTGCCCGGTCGCCATGTCGCAGGTCTCGGAGAGACCCCTGGGGTTCATGGGGCAGCCGGCGTCGACGCAGTACGGGGCGCACTGGAGGTTGACGCAGGACGCGCCCGCGCCGCAGGGGTGGGTGCCGTCGCACGCCGCGCAGAAGTAGGTCGTGGGGTCACAGACCCCCGAGGCGCAATTGGAGCCGGCGAGGCACATCACGCACTGGTTGCCGGGGCCGCAGTAGGGGAACGTGCCGAAGCACTGCGAAAGGCAGCCTGCGCCGGAGGAACTGCCGGAGGTGCTCCCGCTCGAGGTGTTGCTGGTGCCCCCCGTGCCCGAGCCCGAAGTCGACGTCGAGCTCGGGCCGGCGCCCGAGGTGCCGCTGCTCGCGCCGTGACTGGTGCCGCTGGCGCCCGAGGTGCCGGTGTGACCGTGGCCGGTGCTGGTGCTGGTGATCGTCGATCCGGAGCAACCCAGCGACCCAAGAGAGAGAACGACCAGCGAGAGCGAGGCATGTCGCATGCGAAGGGAGACCTCGGGAAAGGGAAGAGGCGTGGGTGGGCTCAGGCGCCGATGCAGATGTCGGTCGCGCCGAGGTGATAGAGGACGGGCTTCGCCTGGGCCGAGCCGCCGCCCCCGATGGCACAGATCCGCGGGACGAGCGTGACGTAGACGTTGAGGAAGGCTCCCTCGGGGAGGCCCAGGTGGCTCAGGTCCAGGGCGCCATTGCCTTGCGCGTCCAGCGTGGTGCAGGTGCCGCTCGCGATCGACGCACACACGGGATAGGTGGTGGCCGCGGCGAGCGTGGCTGCATCGGTGGCGTTGGTCACCGACACGTCGAAGCGCGCGTCCGTGCCCGGGGCGAGGCCAATCTGGAAGTCGAGCCCGGTCCACGCGGTGAAGTCGGGCGAGGTGGACTGCCCGCCGCAGGCCGGCAGGGACTGCTCGAAGGTCGACGAGCTCAGCGTGATCTCGCGCAGGGCATAGCCGGTGAAGTCCGAGTACGAGTAGAGGCCGCTGCCGACCTCCACCGAGGACATGAAGGCCCCGGTCTGGCCGTTGAAGCGCACCGCCGTGGCGTGGCCGGCGGTGTCCGCGCCAGCCTGGCCCGCCCACACCTGCCCCTCGGCGTCGAGGTCGACCCCGATGGTGTTGTTGCCGTCGCCGTTGCCTGGAATGGAGTGCGTCCACTTCAGCACGCCACCGAGGGGGGTGGGGGTGCCCCAGCGGTCGCGGCAGGTCCCGCCGGCGCCGTTCACGCACGGGATGGCGCTGTAGGCGCCGCCGTCGGGATCGGGGTTGAAGGAGCCGACCGCGGCCCCCTGGCTGTCCATGCCCTGGAACACGTTGTTGTCCTTGTCCACGTTGATGCCGCGGCCGCCGCCGCCGAGGCCCACGGCGCCAAAGTTATAGGACTGCCACGCCGCCTGCATCACCGGCAGGAGCGTCGGTCCAGCGGCGGCGCCGGCGTCGATGATGTAGGGGTAGGCCTTGAGCAGGGCGCCAGCGTTGAAGGAGCAGGCGTGCGAGTTGCCCCCGCAGCCGCCGGCCACCCAGATGCGCTCGGCGGTGTCCGAAGAGACGCCGTACCCGGCGCACTGCGAGAAGTCCGGGATGCGGTTGACGCCGAAGAGCCCCCCCGGCCAGTTGGTGATCACGGTATCAGCGGGGATGGCGATGCCGGCGTCCAGATCGAGGAGCGGCACGGTGGTGACCGCGGTGAGGCCCGGGTGGGCACAGGCGCCATGCGCGCCCCAGAGGATGCCGGCGCAGTCGACGGTGCCGCCGTAGAGGTTGTCGCCGACGTGGTCGACGGCCTGGACGTCATAGAGCTTGAGCGGCGGGGTGGCGCCGTTGGCGAGATGGATCCAGGCCGCGCCGGTCCACATGCCGAGCCAGGCGTCGCACTCTCCGCTGGCAGGGGCGCAATGAGGGGAGATCGCTGCTGCGCGGCCGTAGGAGATGCCGTTCGTCAAGTGGCCCGGGTCCGCCTGCGTGTCCGGGTTCGGCGAGCCGAGCGCGACCGAGAAGTCGAGGCAGTCGTCGTAGTTGACCGGGTCGGTCTGATCGGTCGGGGAGTGACCGGGGCAGGAGTAGGTGGTGGCGGCGCTCGTGCCGGCGGCGATGACGTGGTCCGGCAGCACGACGGCGCCGGTGATGCTCATGCCGCCCGGGAGCGGCGAGGGCAGGAGCTCGATCGTCGAGCCCGAGCTCGTGGTCAGCGGCGTGCCTTCGGTGAAGCGCTGGTTGGGCGCGAGGCCAGTTCGATTCGGGCAGCGGATGTGGCAGTCGCTCAGGTGGTCGCCCACGTTGATGATGCGGGTGATGCCGGCCTGGCCGCAGGACGCGCGCAGGGCGACGGCCACGTTGCCCTTGCGATCCACGACGGTGCGCGAGGGCGAGGTCCCGCCATAACCGCCCGGGCCCTGGTTGCCGCTGGCGTTGGTGTACAGCTGGTCGCCACAGCCGCTGGCTTGCCAGGGTGTGAACACGCGGGTGCCGTGGTTGTTCTCCGGGACCACGCCGACGTAGCGGGCCTGCTCGTAGGGGACCAGGCCCGCGTCCGGGGGGATCACCACGCGGGAGACCGTGCCGTCGGCGTAGTTCGAGGCGTAGACGAAGTCCGAGCTGAAGAGGGCACTCGCGCCCACCGTGACGCCGCCGTCGGGTCCGGCCATGATGCCCAGGTTGCCAGAATCGGGGTCGTAGACGGTGGTCACGCCGGAGTCCACGACGCGGCGCCCGCCGGTGCCGCTGTCCGGCCAGGGGTTCACGTTGCTGCCGCCGTCCGGGGTCGCGTAGGTCGCACACGTCCACGGGGCGGCCCAGGCGAGCAGGATGCCAGTGGGAAGCAGAAGGGATAGTCCGACGCGCATGAAAATCTCCCCGACCCGAAAGGCAGTACCGGCCGTATTGAGTTACTTTAGCAAAGTTCGGACCAGGACAGTGATGATTGAGAGGTTCGCAATCGCTTGGATTTACTGATCTGCCCCGGGCGCGGGATCGCTCCTCTACGCAACCATTCCTTCGAGAGCTATGCAATCGTTGCGGGGCCTCGCCCTCGGTAGGCCGCGCTGAGTTGCGCTAATTGATCTTCTTCAGGATCGCGATCATCTCCGATGGATCCACGAAGCCGATCACGCGCGGGTCCTTGAGCACGGTCCCGTCGCTCTTGATGAAGACCACCGTCGGTAGCCCCTCGACGCCGTACTGGTCATAGATCTTGTCGAGCGCGTCGCTCTCCTTCGTCCCGTCCACCTTGATGGCGACGAAGCGGTGGGTCTCGGCCTGGACGCGCGCATCGGGGTAGGTCTTCCGGTCGAGCTCCTTGCAGGCCGCGCACCAGTCGGCGTAGAAATCGACCAGGACCGGCTTCTTGTCGCGCTTCGCCGCGGCGAGCGACGCCGCGAGGTCGCGCTGCCAGGAGATGCCCGAGGTCGCCTCGGCGGCCTGTGCATTCTCCACCTCGAGCCGCAGGGTCAGGCCCAGCACCACCAGCACGATGCCCAGGGTCTTCAGCGCGCGCTGCGGCTTGGTTCCAGCGTAGCTGTGGTGGACGGCGCCGAGGAAGACGCCGAGCGCGACCAGGCCCGCGACGCCGTAGATCGCAGCGGTCCCGGGCGGGAGCTGCACGTCGAGGCCCGGGAAGGTCTGCCGGAGGTAGCCGACGGCCATGGACAAAAGGACGATCCCGACGATGCTCTTGACCGCGTCCATCCAGGGCCCGCTCTTTCCGAGGGAGAAGCTGAAGACTCCGATGATGAAGAAGGGTACGCCAATGCCGAGGGCGTAGAGAAACAGCAGCGTCGAGCCGAGCCCCACCGACTGGTGGGCGGCGACGTAGAGGAGGATGCCCGCGAGCACCGGGCCGGTGCACGGGGCGGCGACGAAGCCCGCCACGAGGCCCATGCTGAAGGCCCCGATGAACCCCGCGCCGCCGACCTGGTTGAGCTTGGCGGCGAGCACCGGCGGCAGGGCGATCTCGAACGCGCCGAACATCGAAGCCGCGAGCAGGACGAAGAACGCCGCGAGCGGCACGGTCACCCACGCGCTGGACAACGCCTGTCCGAACGCCTTGCCCGACAGGCCCGCCGCGATGCCCAGCGCTACGAAGGTCGCGGCCATTCCCAGGATGTAGGCGCTGGTCATCGCCGCCGCGCGGCCCCGGCTGCGCGGCTGGCCTTGGCCCGCGGGGCCGCTGGCCCCGCCCTGGCCGCTGAAGATCGCGACGGTGATGGGGATCAGCGGAAAGACGCACGGGGTGAGCGCGGTGAGGATGCCGCCGGCGAACACCACCCCGGCCGCGGCCCAGTAGTTGCCGGCGGCGAGGGCGCTCGACGAATCCAGCCGGTTGGTCGCCCCGAGCGAGAGGAGCTGGGGGACAAACACGACCGCCGCGAACGACAGGACGGCGAGCGCGCTCACGGTGTACCTCTTCATGGGTCCGTCTTTCCTCCGTTCCGGACATTAACGTATAGAGGAGAGTACGTCCTTCGCAACGACATGGTATCGCCCCGACTGCCTTGACTGGGAAAGGTCAGGCCCATATAACATCGACGCATCCGCTCCATTTTGCTCCGAGCCGGCACAGTCCAGGTGTTTGAGCAGCAATTAGAAGGGCTTATCGAATGGTCAAGACACCCATCTACATGGACAATCATTCGACCACCCGGGTCGATCCGCGGGTAGTCGAGGCCATGCTGCCCTACTTCACCGAAGACTACGGCAACGCGGCCAGCCGCAGCCACGTCTTCGGCTGGCGGGCCGACGCTGGCGTGGAGAAGGCGCGCCAGCAGATCGCCGCGCTCATCGGTGGGTCGGCCAAGGAGATCGTGTTCACCTCCGGCGCGACCGAGAGCGACAACCTCGCGCTCAAGGGGGTCGCCGAGTTCTACCGCGAGAAGGGCAACCACCTCATCACGGTGAAGACCGAGCACAAGGCCATCCTGGACACCGCCGAGAAGCTCTCGCGCAGCGGCTTCGAGATCACCGAGCTCGGCGTCGACCGCCAGGGCCTGGTGAGCCTCGACGAGCTGCGGGCGGCGATCCGCCCGGGCAAGACCATCCTGGTGTCGGTGATGCTGGCCAACAACGAGATCGGCGTGATCCAGCCGCTCGAGCAGATCGGTGCCCTCTGCCGTGAGCAGGGCGTGCTCTTCCACTCCGACGCGGTGCAGGGCATCGGCAAGATCCCGTTCGACGTGGTGAAGATGAACGTCGACCTCGCGTCGATCACCGCCCACAAGATGTACGGCCCGAAGGGCGTGGGGGCGCTCTACGTGAGCCGGCGCGCGCGGCAGGATCGCTTCGGGCCGCGGCTGCGGCTCAGGGAACAGATGCACGGCGGCGGCCATGAGCGTGGGATGCGCTCGGGTACGCTCAACGTCCCGGCGATCGTCGGCTTCGGCAAGGCGGCCGAGCTCTGTCAGCAGGAGATGGCGTCGGAGGGGCCGCGCCTCGCCGCGCTCCGCGATCGCCTCCAGGAGCGCATCTCGAGCCAGCTCGACTACACCGAGGTCAACGGCTCGCAAGCGCACCGCCTGCCGGGGAACCTCAACATCAGCTTCGCCTACGTCGAGGGCGAGGGGCTGATGATGGCCATCAAGGACGTGGCGGTCTCCTCGGGGAGCGCCTGCACCTCGGCCAGCCTGGAACCTTCTTACGTGCTGCGGGCGATGGGGGTGGCCGAGGAGCTGGCCCACAGCTCGATTCGCTTCGGGCTGGGCCGGTTCAACACCGAGGCCGAAGTGGACTACGTTGCCGACCTGGTGGTCAGCAAGGTGAAGCGGCTGCGCGACATGTCCCCGCTCTACGAGATGGCGCGGGAAGGTGTTGATCTGAAGAGCATCGAGTGGGCTCAACCCCACGAGAGGTGAACCATGGCGTACAGCGATAAAGTCATCGACCACTACGAGAACCCCCGCAACGTGGGGACGCTCGACAAGAACGACCCCAACGTGGGCACCGGCCTGGTTGGCGCCCCCGCCTGCGGCGACGTGATGCGCCTGCAGATCCGGTTCAAGGACGACGGCACCATCGAGGACGCCAAGTTCAAGACCTTTGGCTGCGGCTCGGCGATCGCCTCGAGCTCGCTGGTCACCGAGTGGGTCAAAGGCAAGACCATCGAGGAGGCCATGACCATCAAGAACACCGAGGTGGCGAAGGAGCTCGCGCTGCCGCCGGTGAAGATCCACTGCTCGGTCCTCGCCGAGAGCGCCATCAAGGCCGCGATCGAGGACTACCGGCGCAAGAAGCAGCAGGCCAAGAGCGGGACCTGAGCCTCCCATGTCGACTCCCGCTCCTCCTCCCAGCTCGAAGATGACCTTCAGCCTCACCGAGAAGGCCGCGGCGAAGATCGTCGAGTTCACGAAGGCGCGGCCGGAGACCACCGCCACCACCGGCTTGCGGGTGGGCATCAAGGGCGGCGGCTGCTCGGGCATGAGCTACGTGTTCGAGATCTGCGACGCTCCGCGCGAGAAGGATCAGCTCTTCGAGCTCGCCGGCGCCCGGGTCTACATCGATCCCAAGAGCCTGGTGTTCCTCGCGGGCACGCAGCTCGACTACCGCGAGAGCCTCATGGGGCGCGGCTTTTCGCTCGAGAATCCCAACGTGAAGCAGGCCTGCGGTTGCGGGACGAGCTTCTCGGTCTAGGCCTGCGCGCCCTTCGCGCCGTCGGGATCTTCTTCCATGGTCGACTACTTTCAAGCGCTGGACCTGCCGCGCAGCTACGCCATCGATCCCGCCGAGCTGGATCGTCGCTACCGCGAGCGCTCGCGCGAAGTCCACCCCGACAAGTTCGCGACCGCGCCCGCCGCCGAGCGTCGACAGGCCCTTGAGCGCTCGACCACCCTCAACGCCGCCTACCAGACGCTGAAGGATCCGCTGCGGCGCGCGGGCTACTTCTTGACGCTGCTGGGGCTGCCGATCGACGCCCACGACGCCGAGGGCCGGAGCGCGATCGAGCTCTCGCCCGACTTCCTGAATGACTTCCTCGATCTCCGCGAGAGCTTCGACGCGCACGCCGGCGATCCGAAGGTGCGGGCCGAGACCCTCGCCCGCGTGCTCGGGGAGCGGACGGAGCGGGTGGCGAAGCTCACCGACGCCCTCGCGCGGCTCCCGGCGCAGGTCGAGCGCGCGGCGCTGGTGCCCCACGCCCAGCGGCTCCTCGAGCTCCGGTACTACGATCGCTTCCTTCAGGATTTGGAAGACGCTCAAGAAGAAGTAGAAGAGGCCCCATGAGCGGCCTGCTTCAGATCTTCGACCCGGCCAACGCCCAGGGGCGCGCGGTGGGGATCGACCTCGGCACCACCAACTCCCTCGTGGCGACGGTCGAGGACCAGCGGCCGCGGTGTCTGGCGGTGGACGACGCGGGCCACTTCCTCTTGCCCTCCGTGGTGCAGTACCGGCCGGGGGAGGACCGCCCGCGGGTGGGCCAGCCCGCGAAGGACAGCGCCGCCGAGCACCCCACCTCCACGCTCGCGTCGGTGAAGCGCTTCATGGGCAAGGGACCCGACGACCCCGAGACCAGGCGACTCGGCAGCCACGCCTTCGCCGACGTCGGTGGCGACGGGAGCGGCCGCGCGGTGCGCTTCGCCGCGGCGGGTCGCATCGTGACCACCGTGGAGGTGTCGGCGGAGATCCTGCGGGCGCTGAAGGCCCGCGCCGAGACCGCCCTGCACCGGCGCGTGGACCGCGCGGTGATCACCGTCCCCGCCTACTTCGACGACGCGCAGCGCCAGGCGACCAAGGACGCGGGCCGGCTCGCGGGGCTCGAGGTCCTGCGGCTGCTCTCCGAGCCCACCGCCGCGGCGCTGGCCTATGGCCTCGACAAGGGCAGCCAGGGGACCTACGCGGTCTACGACCTCGGCGGTGGCACCTTCGACGTCTCGATCCTCAAGCTCATCGACGGGGTCTTCGAGGTGAAGGCTGTCGGCGGCAACTCGGCCCTCGGCGGCGACGACTTTGATCGGGCCCTCGCGGAGAGACTCCTGGGCGCGCAAGTCGCCTCCGCCTCGCCGAGGCAGATCGCGATCGCGCTCGCCGCGGCGCGCAAGGCCAAGGAGGCGCTCACCACGGCGGAGCGCACCGAGGTCGATCTGGGGGAAGGCGGGCTCCACGCCGTGACCCGCGCCGAGCTCGAGGCGCTCATCGCGCCGCTCATCGAGCGCACGGGCGCCCCTTGCCGCCGGGCCTTGAAGGACGCGGGGCTCACGCCCGCCGAGCTGGACGGGGTGATCCTCGTCGGCGGCTCGACCCGCGTGCCGGCGGTGCGGGCCTTCGTGGCCAAGCTCTTCGGCAAGCCGCCGCTCGCGGACCTCGATCCCGATCAGGTGGTCGCGCTCGGGGCCGCGGTGCAGGCGGATCTGCTCTCGGGCGGCAAGCAAGGCCAGGACGTGGTCTTGCTCGACGTGCTCCCTCTGTCGCTCGGGCTCGAGACCATGGGCGGCGTGGTGGAGAAGCTGCTCCACCGCAACACGACCATCCCCACCGCGCAGGGCCAGACCTTCACCACCTTCGCCGACGGCCAGACCGCGATGGACGTGCACGTCGTCCAGGGGGAGCGGGAGCTGGTGCAGGACTGTCGCTCGCTGGCTCGCTTCCGGCTGAGCGGCATCCCGCCGCTGCCCGCCGGGCTCGGCCGGGTGCAGGTGACCTTCCAGGTGGACGCGGACGGGCTCTTGCAGGTCACGGCGCGCGAGCTCTCGACCGGCGTCGAGCAGAGCGTGCAGGTGAAGCCCTCGCACGGGCTGACCGACGCGGAGGTCGAGCAGATGCTCCTCGAATCCTTGGAGCACGCCGACGAGGACGTCCGGCGGCGGATGCTGGCCGAGGGGCGAGTCGAGGCGGAGCGCATCCTGCACGCCACCGACGCGGCCCTGCGCGAGGACGGCGACCTGCTCGGCGCCGCCGAGCGCGCGCAGATCGCGCGGACCGTGTCGGCGCTGACCGCGGCGATCCACGCGGCCGACCTCGAGGCCCTGCGCGGCGCGACCCAGGGGCTGGAGGAGGCCACCGCCGACTTCGCCAAGCGGCGCATGAACCGGGCGATCGGCAAGGCGCTCGAGGGCCACCGCGCGGAAGAGTTCGAGGGCTGACGGATGCCGAAGCTCACCTTTCTGCCGGACCAGATCTCCATCGAGGTGGCGCCGGGGACGTCGATCCTCGAGGCGGGCCAGAAGGCGGGCGTGAAGATCGGCAGCGCCTGCGGCGGCGTCTGCGGCTGTTCCACCTGTCACGTGTGGGTCCAGCAGGGGCTGGAGAGCCTGTCTCCGCAGGAGGAGGGCGAGCTCGACATCCTCGAGAAGGCCTTCGACGTGAAGACCAGCAGCCGGCTCAGCTGCCAGGCCGAGGTCAGCACCGCGGACGTGGTGGTGGAGATCACCGCCGAGAGCCGCGACACCTACTTCGATGAGCACCCCGACGAGCGCAAGGCGCGCGAGGAGGCCCGGACATGACCTGGATCGACGTGCGGGAGATCGCCTTTGCGCTGATCGACGCCCACCCGGGGGTGGATCCCCTGAGCTTGCAGTTCACCGAGCTGCACAAGTGGATCCTGGCGCTCCCGGGCTTCACCGGGAAGCCGCACGAATCGAACGAGAAGATCCTCGAGGCGATCCAGATGATCTGGCTCGACGAAGCCGCGGATTGAGGCGCTGACGCGGAGGGCGCAGCCCCGCCGTGGATCACTTCACAGGCACTGCTGGTTCAAGCACAGCCCGGAGCAGCAGTCGGTGGCCTGGGCGCAGGAGCTGCCGCGTGGGCCGCAGAAGCCGCCGTCGCCATTCGGCTGGCAGACGCCGAGCCCCATCCCGAAGAACGTGCAGCTCGCGCCGGGGCAGCAATCGGTGGGGGTGAAGCACTGCTGCCCCACCGGGGTGCAGAAGCCCGCGTCGAAGGCCTGCTGCTGGCAGAAGCCGTTCTGGCAGAAGGTCGGAAAGAAGCAGACGTTGCCGCAGCCCCCGCAGTTGTTGTTGTCGGTCTGGGGGTTCGTGCAGACGCCGTTGCAGTCGAGCTGACCGCCGGGGCAGGGGTTCACGCAGCGCCCACCCTGGCAGGTGTCGCCGTTGGGGCAGAAGTTGTTGCAGGCGCCGCAGTTCTGCGGATCGCTGCTGGTGTTGGTGCAGACGTTGTTGCACAGCACCTGCCCCGCCGGGCACGGATCGAGGCAGACGTTGTTCACGCAGGCGAGCCCCTGCGCGCAGCAGTTGCCGTTGCAATAGACCTCGGGGGCCTGGCACGGGCTCTGACAGAAGCCCTGGATGCACGGGAGCCCCTGGCAGACGTTGCCGCAGAAGCCGCAGTTGTTGGGGTCGGAGGTGAGGTTGGTGCAGGTGCCGAAGCAATCGGACTGGCCCGCCGGGCACGGATTCACGCAGGCGCCGCCCTGGCAGATGTCCCCTTGCGGGCAGCAGAAGCCGTTGCAGTAGGTCTCGCCGAAGCCGCAGGGGGTGATGCACGAGCCCTGCTCGCAGATCGCGCCCGCGGGGCAGACGATGCCGCAGCCGCCGCAGTCCTGCGCGCTGGTCTGCGTGTTCACGCAGCCGTCCGGGCACTGGGTGAGGCCGCCGGTGCAGCCGCTCACGCACTGCCCCGTCTGGCAGGTGGCCGTGGCGCCACAGAGGTTCCCGCAGCTCCCGCAGTCGTTCGGGTCCTGTTGCAGGTTGACGCACAGGCCGTTGCAGCTCGTCTCGCCGGCGGGGCAGGCGCACTTCCCGCTGACGCAGGTCGCCCCTCCCACGCAGCGGTTGCCGCACGCGCCGCAGTCGGCGCTGCTCGAGCCGAGATCCACGCACGACCCACCGCAGTCCACGAACGGCGCCGTGCACACCAGCACGCAGCCACCTTGCTGGCAGACCGCGGTCCCGCTGCTGCTCCCGCCGCTGCTGCCGCTGCCGGTCCCGCCGCCGGTGCCGCCCACGCCCCCGCCGTCGACGACGAAGAACTGCTGGCTGCAGACGTCGCCGCAGAAGCCGCAGTTGTTGGGGTCGGTGAGGATGTCGACGCACGTGCCGTTGCAGAGCTGCTGGGTCTGCGGGCTCGGGCAGGAGCACACCCCGGTGCTGCAGGTCTCGCCGCCCAGGCAGCGGTTGCCGCACCCGCCGCAGTCGGCGCTGTTGGTCAGGGTGTCGACGCAGGAGCCGAAGCACGAGGTCTCGCCCGCGGGGCAGATCAGCGCGCAGGTGCCCTGGCCGCACGCCTCGCCCATCGGACAGACGGTGGCGCAGGTGCCGCAGTGCGTGGGATCGGTGGCCAGGTTCACGCAGGTGCCGCCGCAGAGCGTGTCTCCCGGGGCGCAGGTGCAGACGCCCGACTCGCAGAGCTGATTCGCGGCGCAGAGGTTGCCGCAGGCGCCGCAGTTGCGCCGGCTCGTCTGCGTGTTCACGCAGGCGCCGCCGCAGCTGGTCTCGCCCGGCTGGCAGGTGAGCGCGCAGGCGCTGTTCGAGCACACCTCGCCGCTCGGGCACACGGCGCCGCAGAAGCCGCAGTTCTGGGGGTCGTTGACGGTGTCCACGCAGGCGCCGAAGCAGCTCTGCAGCGGGGGTGGGCAACCGCAGGCGCCGTTGACGCAGGCCTCGCCGGTCGGGCAGGCGAGGTTGCACCCGCCGCAGTTGCTCCGGTTGCTGAACGGGTCCACGCAGGTGCCGTTGCAGAGGATCTCGCCTCCGGGGCACACGCCCCGCTGGCAGCTGCCGTTGAGGCAGGTGGTGCTGGGCGGGCAGGTGATGTTGCACCCGCCACAGTTGCTGTTGTCGCTCTGCGTGTTGACGCACTGGCGACACCCGCCGTCGACGGGTGGCCCCGCGTCAAAGCCGAAGCCGCAGCCGCAGGCGACGAGGCCCGGGCCGCAGGGGCTCTGGCACTGGCCGTTGACGCAGGGCTCGTTGCCGCAGCTCACCGCGCAGCCGCCGCAGTTGTTGGGATCGCTCTGCTCGTTGACGCAGAGCCCCCCGCAGTTGGACTGGCCGGGGGCGCAGGGCATGCCGCACTTGCCGGACTGGCAGGTCGTGCCGCCGGTGCAGGCGTGGCCGCAGCCGCCGCAGTTGGAGTTGTCGGTCACCGGGTTCACGCAGGCGCCGCCGCAGAGCAGGTCGCCCGCCGGGCACAGGCAGTTGGCGTTGGCGCAGGTCTGGCCCGCGGTGCAGGCCCTGCCGCAGGCGCCGCAGTTGCTGGGATCGTTCTGCTCGTCGACGCAGGTGCCACCGCAGGCGGTCGTGCCCGTCGGGCAGATCGACACGCACTGGCCGAGCGCGCAGAGTGGCGTCGCCGCGCCGCACGCGTTGCCGCACCGGCCGCAGTTGTTGGGGTCGGTCTGCTCGTTGACGCACAGCGTGCCGCAGGCGGTCTCGCCGGTCGGGCAGCCCTGCACGCACGCGCCGGCCTGGCAGGTCTGGTTTGCCCCGCAGGCGTGGCCGCAGCTGCCGCAGTCCAGGGTGTCGGTCTGCGGGTTGACGCACTGGCCGCCGCAGACGATCTCGCCGGGGAGGCAGGTCGAGGCGCAGCTCCCTTGCTCGCACAGCGGCGCCTGGGGCCCGCAGACGCTGAAGCAACGGCCGCAGTCGCTGGGGTTGGTCTGGAGGTCGACGCACGCGGTGCCGCACAGGGTGTCGCCGGCCGGGCACACGCACTGGCTGCTCACGCAGGTCTCGCCGGTCGGGCAGGCCAGCCCGCACCCGCCGCAGTTGTTGGGGTCGGAGGTCTCGTTCACGCACGCGCCGCGGCAGTTCACGAGGCCCGGCGCGCACTGGCGCAGGCACTGCCCCTGGCTACAGACCTGGTCGGCGGCGCAGGCGAGGCCGCAGCCGCCGCAGTCGAGAGGATTGCTCGAGGGGTCGACGCAGCTCGCGGAGCCGCAGCCGCACTCGATCTCGTTGGGCGGGCAGCCGCTCGGCGGAAAGCCACAGCCGCCGTTGATGCACACCGAGCAGCTGGCGGCGCAGACATCGTTGCAGACGCCGCAGTTGTTGTTGTCGGTCAGGGGGTTGACGCAGGCCCCGTTGCACCAGAGGAAGGGCGGCTGGCAACCGCCGTCGATCACGGGTTGCTCGCAGAACCCGTTCACGCAGCTGCTCCCCGCGCAGCAGCTCCCCGAGGGACCGGTGCCGCAGGGGGCCCCGAGGGGCGTGCAGAGCTGGGTCTGACAGGTGTGGACCGATGGGTCGCAGATCAGCGGGTTGCAGCAGAGCGTGCCGTTGCCGCAGGTCCGCCCCAATTTCTCGCAGCCGCCGTCGGGTCCGCCGTCGGGGACTCCGCCGTCGCTCGCGGTGCACGCGAACACGCCGCCCGTTTGCACGCAGATCTGGTTCGCGGGACAGCCGATGAGGTCGCAGGAGTGGAGCGTGGTCCGGCCACAGGCGAGGGCCGCGGCGGCGAGCGTGAGACCGATGAGCAAGCGGGGAAAGGCGAGACGCATGGCAAAGCCCCTTCAAGAGAACCCGGCGAAGGCAGGGCTCGCGACAGCGCGGGGACGGCAAGAACAGCTCCACCTCCCGGGTACCCCACAATCCCCTGCGGGGTGCGGACCTGTCAAAGTCCTCGCGCGGAGGCGCTGACAGGCCGCCGGTGGTTCACGACTTCTGGGGAACGCCTTGGCCGATCTCTTGCCGGGGGTGCCCCCGGCGGTCTAACTTAGAGCGAGCGCTTCCCCGCGAGACCGTTGTCCTTCGCGAGGGTCAGTGGACGATGCAGCAGCCCAAAAAGAAGATGGTGGTTGGTTTCAACCACAACATCAAACACAAGGGAAACGTCTACCACGTCCAGACCGAGGACTCGGGGGTCGACAATCCCCATGTGATCACGCACCTGTTCGTGGGCGGCAACATCCTCGCGAGCAAGCGGACCTCGTACGCCAGCCTGGTCGGCCGTCCAGACCTCGAGGTGCACGTGCGCGCGATGATGGAGGCCCAGCACAAGGAGATCCTGAAGAACCTCCTCGCCGGCGCGTTCGACAAGGCCCAGGAGAACCTCTCGACCCGATCGTTTCAGCCCGGCCAGCTCGCCGACGGCGTGGTCGCCCCTTCGGCCCCCGCGCCAGAGGCGGTCGCCCCCTCGGCCCTCACCGAGGCCGGGGTGGGCTCGATCTTCTCCGACGATCTCATCAGCGAGAAGAGCCTCGACGAGGTGATCCTGAGCTATCTTGCCGGCGAGGGCGAGCCGAAGTAGGGCGAGCCGTCGCTCCCCGGGCCGAGGTGCCCCGCGTTGATCCAGTTCTTCCACGTCCACAAGAGCTACCGCGGGCAGCCGGCCCTCTCGGACCTCTCGCTCGACATCGGCAAGGGGGAGTTCGTGTTCCTCACCGGCCCCTCCGGCGCGGGGAAGAGCACGCTCCTGAAGCTCATCTTCTGCGCGGAGCGGGTCCACCGCGGGCAGATCCTCGTCGGCGGCCGCAACATCACCCGGATCCGGGAGTCGGCGATCCCCTACCTGCGCCGCAACGTGGGGGTGGTGTTCCAGGACTTCAAGCTCCTCGCCAACGCCACCGTCGCCGAGAACATCGCGGTGACGCTGGAGGTCCTCGGCCTCCCCCGGGTCGACGTGCGCCGGCGGGTGCTCTCGATGCTCAAGGCGGTGGGGCTCGAGCACAAGACCGACGCCTTGCCCCCGCGCCTCTCGGGCGGCGAGCAGCAGCGGGTGGCCATCGCCCGCGCGCTGGTCAACGACCCGGCGATCCTCCTCGCCGACGAGCCCACGGGCAACCTCGACGCCGAGCGCACCGTCGACATCCTGCAGCTGCTCCACGACGCCAACGCCCGGGGCACCACCGTGGTGGTCGCCACCCACGATCAAGCGCTCCTCGCCCACTACCCCCGGCGCACGCTGGTGCTCGCCGGCGGCCAGATCTCCGAGGACCGGCGCGCGTGATCGCCCGGCTCTCGTACATCGTCCGGCGCGCGGCCCAGGCGGTGCGCCAGGGGCCCTTCGGGGCGGCGACCATCGCGTTGACCATCGCGCTGGCCCTCACCGCCATCGGCGGCCTCTGGACCGTGGGCACGCTCGCCGAGCGCGGCCTCGACCAATGGGGGCGCGGTCTCAAGTTCGCGATCCTGCTCAACGACAGCTGCGGCCAGCAGGACCGCGAGGCGCTCCTCGCGAAGCTGCACGCCACGGCCCCCGGGGCCCCGCCCACGTACGTGTCCAAGGCCGAGGCCCTCGCGGGCATGCGCGCGGCCTTCGGCGATCTCGGCGCGGTGCTCGACGACCTCCCCGAGAACCCGCTGCGCGACGCCTTCGAACTGCCCGCGAGCCAGGTGCCCGACGGCCGCGTCTCCGACCTCGGTCGCGCGCTGAAGGGCGAGCCCTGCGTCGCCGACCTGGACTTCGGCGCCGAGTGGCTCGGCCCCGCCCAGCGCATGCTCGGGGCGCTGCGCTGGACGCTCGGGGCGCTCTTCGCGCTCATCGCCTCGGTGACGCTGATCCTCGTCTCCAACACCTGTCAGCTCGCGATCTTCGCCCGCCGCGACGAGATCGGGATCCTGAAGCTCGTCGGCGCGACCGACAGCTTCGTGCGCGGGCCGGTCCTGCTCGAAGTGGTCTTCGAGGGGCTCGTGGGCGGCGGCCGCGCGGGGGCCGCGGTCGCTGGAGGCCTGGGC
>VFSW01005216.1_pt1 | contig 19251 bp, 17 predicted proteins | sample 5358111 | NCBI WGS metagenome assembly VFSW01 (sample SAMN11554181, study PRJNA540505) | mine drainage metagenome | isolation source: sediment from site ElyBrook_90M | place: USA: Ely Copper Mine, Vershire, VT | collected 2017 | reverse complement strand
AAGTTTTGCGGCCCGCCCGACCACGAAGTCTACACCGACCGGGGGTGGATCCCAATTTGCGACATCATGCTGGGCGACCGCGTTGCGCAGCTATCACCGTTCGAGGCCGTGACGTTCGTCGAGCCGCTGCGAGTCGTGACCTTTCCGGCGGGCTGCAGCGAGGCCATGATCTCGATCTCTCTCGCCGGTTGCGCGTTGCTCCAGTGCACCTCCAACCACATGGTCTTCTGCTCGCTCGACGATGGAGCCTCGTTTGGCTTGGTCGAGGCGCGGTCGCTGGCAGACTCTCGGACCGAGTTTGCTTGCCTCACCGGAGACATGCGAACCGTGCGCGGTTTTCGCGCGAGAATGGCCGAGCGCGCGTATGAGCACGCGACCGTGCACTGTGTCGAGGTCCCGCACCACGTGTTCCTAGTTCGGGCGCCAGGCGAGTCAGACGGCGTGTGGACCGGGAACTCGTCACGCCATGGGCAAAAGGGCACGGTCGGGATCCTGTACCGACAGGAGGACATGCCGTTCTCGGCCTCGGGGCTGGTCCCCGATATCATCATCAACCCGCACGCCATCCCCAGCCGGATGACGGTCGCGCAACTCATGGAGTGCATCATGGCCAAGGCGGCCGTGTCGCTCGGCGCTTTTGTGGACGCGACGCCGTTCTCGGGACTCTCGATCCAAGACCTGTGCGCGGCGCTCGAGAGCTGCGGTGCCGAGAGGTACGGGAATGAGCTGCTCTTCAACCCGCGCACTGGCGAGCACATGAAGACGACGGTCTTCATGGGGCCTACGTTTTACCAGCGCCTCAAGCACATGGTCAACGACAAAATTCACTCTCGCGCGGCGTCTGGTCCGGTCGTGTTGCTCACGCGCCAGCCGGCCGAGGGGAGGGCACGCGACGGCGGGTTGCGCGTCGGCGAGATGGAGCGCGAGTGCAAGCTCGCGTATGGAGCCGAGGCGCTCGCCAAGGAGGCGTGGATGGAGCGCAGCGACAACTACCGGGTCCACGTCTGCCGGCGCTGCGGCATGATGGCCGTGGCCAACCCGGAGAAGCGGTTGTTCAGCTGCAAGCCGTGCCGGAACATCACGGCGTTTTCGGAGATCCGGATCCCGTACTCGGCCAAGCTTTTCTTCCAAGAGGTGGAGACGATGAACATCGGCGCCCGATTCATTGTAGAAACCGTATGATTTTTGTATTTGTTTTGTGCGCATCTTTTCAAAGACGATGATCGACTGCAAGACCCTCACCGACCAAGGCGGGCGCGAGTACATGGAGGACAGGGTCTCGATCGAAAGCGTCTTTCAGCACACGATCGTCACCGTCGCCGATGGCCACGGGGGTCAAGACGTGGCAGAATATTTGAGGACCCGCGTTCCTCGCGCGTTTTCCGAGGACGACAGATGGGTCATCGACCTCCACGCACCCAACTCGTCGTTCGCAAAGTTTTTCTACGATCTCTTTGAGCGCCTCGACACAGAGATCATGGAGCGTTTTCCGGACACGATGGGTTCGACCCTTTGCGTGCTGGTGATCGGCTTCGGCCACATCGTGTGCGCCAATTGCGGCGACACGATGGCCGTGGTCGGCGCGCGTTCATGGGCCCGCATGGTCACGGTCGAGCACAAGGCCTCGAGCGAGGTCGATGCGATCGTCGCGAGGGGAGGCCAGGTGATCGACCTCGACATGCCGCGCGTCAACGGGATGCTCAACATGTCGCGTAGCATGGGAGACGCATATCTGAAGCCGTTCATCATCGCGTGCCCTCACGTGTCGCGCTGCGAGACGCGGGGCGTCACCTATGTCTTCGTGGCTACCGACGGCGTGTGGGACGTGCTGGACGCACGCGACGTACATCGGATGCTGATTGTCCAAAATCGCAAGCTCGAATTCCTGCTCGGCACGTGCCGCAGCCTCGGGTCGCAAGACAACATCGCGGCCGTGTTGCTGACGCTGCACTTGTGACGACGCGTGCATTCGAATTTTTTTCCTCGCAAAAAGGACATATACCGTTTGTCATGGCCGCTGCAACCGATTTCAGCAATTGTAAATACAGCGCAGAGGGCATGTTGTGGTGCAACAAGAATAAGCAGGGCATCGATCCGTCTGAGATGCTCGACAGCGACGCGAGGCCGGTCATGTGCACGGACATGTCGTCATGCGCCGCCAAGGAGTCCTTCACCGGCGGCGTATCCACGATGGGCATATCCATGTTGCCGACGATGATGGTCATGGCGCACGACGTAGAACATGGCAGCGAGGCGTTTGCGAGTTGGCCATGATGAGCCATCAAACGTTGCTTTTGTTCTGCGCGCGCTCGACCAACTTTCGCTGCAGGCGGTCGCGGGTCGACGCTTGGCGGCGCGTGCCGTTGTTCGGCATGTTCTTCATCACGTCGCCCATCATCGGACCGAACACGCTGAACGCCTCGCGGACAAGGTCGGCCTGGTTCAGTCCTCCGGATGAGATCTTGTTTTGCAGCTTCGAGCCGACCTTGGCGACAATGTCCCCGATCAAGCCTCCGCTAGACGATGTCATCTTCTTGAAGACGTCCTCAACCGACTTGATGTCTCCCATCGACGCGTCGAACGCCGACATGTCGAGCTCGGAGACGACCTCTTGCGCGATCGAACCGATGGCCGTCCCCTTGAGCATGTCGTACATGGCGGACGGCAAAGGCCCTTCGGAGGAGGAGGGGGGTGAAGAGCTCGTCGGCGTCTGCCGCCGGACCCGCTGCAGGTCGAGCAGCACGGCCCGCGCAAACGGCGAATCGACGTCCGAGACTGGGATTTCCTCCGGCTCGGTCCCCTCTCGATCGGCGACGGCCTGCAACTTGGCGATGTAGTGGTCGATCACGTCGTTGTTTTCGTCTGCATCGACGTACGCGGATGCGATGAGCAACATCGGCAGGAGGAACATCTTGAGGTCGATCTCCGAGCCCGTGACGCGCGCGAGGTCGTCGACCGTCAGTTTCTCAAACACGCTGACGTCTGCCACGCATGGCAGGGACATGAGGTCGACCGAACCCTCCGGTGCGGCCTCGACCGCCGCTTTCAAGTCTTTCAACGACGCGTTTCTCTCCAGGAACTCGGCGAGGTACACGGGCGAAAATGGGGACACGGTAAATGTGGCAAACGTGTCCTGCGTGGCGCGCGCTTCCTTTGCGAGGCTGGAAAGGTATCGATTGAACGCGACAATGCACTTTTCTTGACTTTTCATGATTTTAACAATTCGAACCTCGAAAATTTTCGCGGCAAAACGCGCCGTCGAGCACCACGGGCACCAGGCGGCGTCCGCAAGGCTCGCGCTCGTCGATGACCACGAGAAGCAGGCCGTTGACGCGTCGAGCCGCGGTCCAAAGGCGGGCGAGTGCGAGAGAGAAGACGAACAACGCCTGGCAGACGAGCGTCCACGATGCCGTTCGGAAGATGAGCGGTTCGATCAAGAGGTACGCGAACTGCAGCACGGCGGCAATGGTCGAGGCGGGGCGCGCCCCCTTGGCTAAAACGCTCGCGTAGAGGAGCAGGCGCGCGGTTGAGACGGCGAAGATCGCAGGCGTCGAGACGTCGCGCCTCAGCGACCAGGCGAGCGTGAGAATGTGGTGCACGGCGACGTAGTTGAGATTGGCGTGGTGCCCGGTCGCGGTCAGGACCAGCGGGTCGGCGAGCATTTCGTACACACACGAGGCCGCAAACCAGGTCCGCATTGGCGACGTGTTGATCGGGTAGAGTCTCGACGGTTGGTTCTTCGGTTGGTGGACGAGGGAGAGCGCGGCGACCATGATGATTATCGAATTCGCGATTACCTTGACGAGGTGATGTCTCTGCCACAGGGACGCCATTGTTTGCAAAAGCGACTTCCGCCCCACCGCCTTACGGTGCATGTAACTGAAAACCTTCCCCCAAATCCGTTGCTTTTTTCTCCAGGCGTCATTGTTTCTTCAATGTCATCGATCAAGATCGTGTCGAGGGGCGATCGACGATCCGTGTACCTCGTCCAAGGGATTGTCAACAAGCGTGACGGCGAGAACGCCATCTTGCGCCTCGCGGAAAACGGGAGTGCGTCGGACATGAAGCTGCTCCTCGAGTTGTTCGAGTCCTCCGCGGCCTCGGCCGAGTCTCCTGAAAACGTGCCTCGGGCAGACTGCAGGCGCGGCGAGGCGTTGGTCATCGCAGCAACGCACGGCAACGCAGAGGTCGTCGAGTTCCTCCTCGGCGAAGCGCCGCATGGCCCAAGGGCCGACTGCCAAGATGGCCTGGCGCTGGTATCGGCGGCGGAACACGGCCACGTGTCTATCGTGCGCCTGCTGCTCTGTTGGAAGGAGCATGCGCCGAGGGCCGACTGCCGCGACGGCGCGGCGCTCATGTGGGCCGTCGGGAATGGCCACGTGGAAGTCGCTCGCCTGCTGCTCTCTTGCGGAGACCACGCGCCGAGGGCCGACTGCCGGAAAGGCTTGGCGCTGGTGTGGGCCGCGTGGCGTGGCCATGAGCAGGCCGTGCGCCTGCTGCTCTCTTGCGGACACCACGCGCCGAGGGCCGACTGTCGCAGCAGCGAGGCTTTCATCGAGGCCGTGCGCGGAGGCCACTTGTCGGTCGTTCGCCTGTTGCTCGGTTGCGACACCGCGCCAAGGGCCGACCTTGATTATGAACGGGCGTTGGCGGTGGCCGTCGAAAACGGCCCCGCCGAAGTTGTAAACCTGTTGCATTCTTGGAAGGTTTTCGCGTTGTCGCAACAAGCGAACCATTGGGACTTGACAATGGCGTGAGCCTTTTTTTCAAATTACAAATTCACCGGGGAGTTGCAACAGGTCCTCTCGCACACGAACGATCGACGCATCGAGGTCGTGGACGTCGACGAATGCTTGTTTGAGATTGAGCGCCCAGAACCTTTGCTCGGTCAGCAATGGGACAAGCAGCATCGGCGTTGCGGACCTCGCGCAAGCGGCCTGCAGGCACAGCGACCCAGTAAAGACCACTAGCGAGCACCTCGGAACCAGCTTGGAATATGGGATGTACTCGTCGACGACGACCTCCTTTTCGGCGTCCCGCTCAAAAACCCGTTTTGCGTACGCGATGGTCGACCCCGAACGCGCTGCAAACTCTGCGAGCGTGGGCCGCAGCGCCGCTGCCGCGCGACGGATCTCTTTAGTGAGGTAAGAGCCGAACGTGACGTAGACGATGCGCCTCCCTCTTTTCCGTTGTAGGCTCGCGGGCAGCCCACCCGGGAGCTCGTGGACATGTAGGTTCCCGTGAACCACATTGACGGTGAAGATGTCGTCTACCTTTTGGACCTTTGGCCCCTTCCCATCGCTCGAGCCGCGGAGCAGCGGCCATGCGCAGTCGAGAAACGTCCAAGAAGCCAAGCGGCAGCGGCACTCTGCGGCGGCAACCCCCGACTGCGCGGAAAGCCGGGCGTAGTACCGTTGGTGCGAATCGATCGCAAACGCCGGGGAGGTATGATATAACCTTGTCAAGGCCTCGATGCGGCCGTCGAACGGCCACGGGAGGGTCGCGTTCGGGAACACGGGTGCGTACGCAAGGATCGTCCATGGGACGTCGACGCGGATCGCGACCGCCATCAACGGGTAGCCGATGACCCACCGATCAGCGGACGGCGCCTCTTTGCGCAACAAATCCTCCAAGGCCGAAAGAAACTGAAGGATCCCGAACGCCTTTGACGGATGCCGCATGGCCCACCAGGAGGCCGAGCGAGTGGGGTCGGCGAGCCATGTGGTCTCGCGGTCGAACATAAAGCTCGGGCAGTCGTCGAACGTTCGGGCAACGTACCGGCCGGTCCCAAAACGGCTTGAGAGGGCCTCGACATGGGGGTTTCGGCGGTCGGTCACGTGGTGCACGTTCAAGATTCTGCGGGATGCAAGCTCCGCGGAGATGAAGCCCGCCACGAGGCTCTGGTCACAAAACGTGCCGAGGTCGGCCACGAGCGTGACGTTGACAGATGTCATTGTTTGACATTGCCAGACATGTTTTCGGTCGCTTCTACCAGCAGGTGAGGCGCAAAAAGCGCTCAACACCCAAACCGCGAACAAACGTGCGTCAAGCTTTGAAGATCGCAAACATTTCTCGGAAACGATTGTCACGAAATGTATGCTTCCGAAAAGGTAATCCCAACACACACGTACTCGAAAATCGGTTCAAAGGCGGTGTTGCACAGACGAGAAACGATTTCGGTCCGTCCTGACACACACGCTAGAAAGCCTCATCTTTGTCGTCCCCGAACACGATCCGGCGCGAGTCGGACGTCCCCTGCGCCTTGGCGTAGTTGGACTCGCGGTGCTCGAAGAAGTTGGCCTTGCCCTCGAGGCAAATCCGATCCATGAACGAAAACGGATTTGTCACGTGGAATGCCTTTGGGTGCCCGAGCTGCGCGAGCAGGCGGTCCCCGACAAACTTGATGTACGTCGACATGAGCGCCGCATTCATCCCCAGCAGCGCACACGGGATGGCGGTGACGATGAAGTCGACCTCGATCTCGACGGCCCGACGCACGATCGCCAGCGCCCTTTCGTCGCTCAGCTTGTCGCTCGAGAGTAGCTTGCCGTACAAGAGCACCGCGAACTCGGTGTGCAACGCCTCGTCGCGCGAGATGAACTCGTTGCTGAGGCAAAGGCCGGGCAGCACGCCGCGTTCCTTGAGCCAAAAGATGGCGCAAAAGGCGCCCGAGAAAAAGATGCCCTCGACACACGCAAACGCCAAGAGGCGCTCTGCAAAGGTCGCTTCGGACGATGAGATGTACGACATCGCCCACTCGGCCTTGGCGTTGATGCACGGGATCGTCTCGGCCGCGTTGAACATCCGCATCCGTTCGACCGGGTCTTGGATGTACATGTCGATCAGAAGCGAGTACGTCTCGTTGTGGATGTTTTCCATCGCGATCTGGAAGCCGTAAAACGCCCTCGCCTCTGCGATCTTGACCTCTTCCATGAACCGGACGCACAGGTTCTCGTTGACAATGCCGTCGCTCGCCGCGAAAAAGGCCAACACATGCTTGATGAAGAAGCGCTCGTTCTCCGAAAGCGCCTCTTCCCAGTCAGACCGATCCTTTCCAAAGTCGATTTCCTCAGCCGTCCAGAACGCACTTTGCGCCTTTTTGTACATTTCCCATATGTCGTTGTGTCGGATCGGAAACATGACGAATCGGTCGAGCCCGCCGGCCGTGAATCCTGTGACAGGGCACTCTTGGCGTTCCTTTGACATGGATGATGTTACCAACGCGGAAAGACTCTTTTCCTTACAAACGTGGACATGTAAAAGGGCTCCAAAAGGCGGTGAGAGGAGGCGCGTGCCATGGACGCCAATGCCGAGTACGCGCCGCAGCCGATCATGTCGTCTCAAGAGAACGAGGTCGACATGGCCGAGTATGAGCTTGCCTTTCGAGAACGATGTGCAGATGAAAAGGGGTCGGTCGAGATGACTGCCGGTGCCGCCGAGCTAAAGCGGATCGAGCGCGCGACAGACGCTGCGCGACACCGAAAGGTCGCACTTGACAACGCGAGGGCGATCTCGACGGCCCGGACGACGCTCCGCCTCACACAGAAGCAGTTGGCCAACGCGCTCTCGATCGACGTCAACCTGCTCGCGTCGATCGAGGCCGGGACAGCCATCCACAACGGCCCGCTGCTCGAGAAAATCCGGCTCAAGCTCGGGATTGTACGATGTGGACCAAGACGTTGACAAAAAAATCATTCGTCGCCGATAAAGCCGTACCCCGACACGACGCCGCCACCTCCACGGCTGGCGACCTTGCCGTATGTGGCGGCAGACCTCGGCGCGCGCGCCGTGACCTCTTTATCGTACAATGCACGATCTTGGCGATACGACTCGACCTTTTTCCACATTTCGCCAAGCTCGGCAAACTTTTCGCGCAAAAACTCTTTATCCCGAAACACGCGGATCACGTTGTACACGTCCAGATACCAAATATGCCGCTTCCTGCCCGCATACTGCGCCTGCACGCCAGCCACATACGCTTCGAGCTCGTCGACGTTTCGGGATGAAAACACCGGCGAGTACGCGTACCGTCCAGGGCCGACGTCGGTCGAAGCCGCATCCTCGTAGATGATGCCGATCTCGCACGGCAGCGGCAGCCTCTTGAGCTCGTCGATCGTCTCGACGACGCGGAACTCGCACTCTAGAAAGTCGCATTCGTCGAGGTCGCACACGTCGAGCTGCCCTTGGATCTGGTAGTAGTACTGGATCGGCACCTCGTTGGAAATCTTTCGCCGAAACGGGCACTTTATCTCGAGCATGACGCCATTGGACGTGATACCATCGGGCGACGCGCCAAAGTGCGGGATGTTAGGGTGCTTGAGCAGCCCGAACGGGTGGACCTTGATCGAGTTCCGTCGCTCGTATATGGAGCACGCAACGTCCTCGAACATGACGCCCCACTTGAGCGGCGGGCACTCAGAGTCGAATGGGACTTCGACGTAGCCGGCCTTCTTGACCAAGAACTCGCGTTGCGTCCCGAATTTGCCTTCGCCGAGAGCCTGGGCAAAGTCACTGGCCGTCACGATCGTCTGCCTCACCCGGTGCCACTCGGCGCTCTTTTGCTCGATTAGTGGCACCTTTTGCAGCTCGCGCAGCTTGGTCCTATACGTGTCGACGGTCGACAGGCGAGACATCGCGTAGCCCAACCACTCTTTTTCGTCAGCGCTCTGCGACACCAGCGAGAGCACTCGCGCCAGGTCCGTAGCGCTCACGTCTGGCAAGCGCGCGATGATGCGATCGGCGATCATGTCCCTGTGCACGCTTTCGTGTGCGGGTTGCGTCATGGCTCTGTTACAATCTCTCCCACTAAAATTGAACGCCGACAAACGCGGTCAAAGTGTCGACCGCAACAAACGAGCGATCGACGCGTGCCCATTGAGAGTCGCCCACGTGATCGCCGCGCCGCCGAGACAGTCGGCCCTCGGCGCATTCGCCTTCCAAAAAAGAAGCAGCTCCACCGCGGCCATGTGCCCGTTCGAGGCCGCCCACATGAGCGCCCAGCCGCCGAGACAGTCTGCCCTCGGTGCATTCTCTTTCCAGGTGAGCAGCAGTTTGGCCGTCTCGACGTGGCCTCCAGAAGCCGCCGACACCAGCGCCCATCCGCCACAGCAGTCGGCCGGCGGCGCATGCTCCTTCTGAGAGAGGAGCAGCGTTACCACGTCGTCGCGCCCCTCGGATGCCGCGGATATCAGCGCCGCGCCGCCCCAGCAGTCGGCCCTCGGCGCGTTCTCCGGCCACGAGAGCAGGACATCGACGACCTCGACGTGCCCGTAGCGCGCCGCCTCGACCACCGCCAAGCCGCTACGGCAGTCGGCCCTCGGCGCGTTGGCAGGCCACGAGAGCAGGAGCCTCACCACGTCGACGTTCCCGCCAGAGGCCGCGGCAACCAACGCCTCGCCGTCGTTGAAATCGGCCCTCGGCGCGTTTGTCGGCCAAGAAAGGAGCAGCTTTGCGACCACGACGAACCCCCGGTAAGCCGCAGACACGAGCGCCCGCCCGTCGGCACAGTCGGCCCTCGGCGCGTGCTCCTTCCAAGAGAGGAGCATCTGTACCGTCGAAGCGCGCCCCTCGAACGCGGCCCAAGCCAGCGCCTCGCCGTCGTTGAAATCGGCCCTCGGTGCGGTCGACGACTCGAGAAGAACCTTGAGCGTCTCGTTGCATCCGTTGCGAGCCGCCGCAATCACCGCCATGCCTTCACAACAGTCGGCCCTCGGAGCGGTCGTCGACCCTCCTCCTCCTCCTCTCTCGAGCAGGTGTTTGACGGTCTTTGCCCTGCCCTTGCAACCGGCCAGCCGGACCAGCACCCCTTCTGCGTCGCCGCCATGCTTGCGCATCAGCATCTCGACCACGTTGTCGTCGCATCGCAATCCATCGCGGAAAGTTTTCGACACAAGCAGAGGACCTGTGGTCCCTGTCGTGGTCTCGTCGACCGTGCGAATCAGCACTGAAAGGGCCAGGTCATACGGAAGCTGCTCCATTGTTGATTCTGAAAATGCTTGAAAAAGATTTTGCTTTGCAACAAAACGCAGTTTTTTCAGTTGTTTGTTGTCGCAGAAAACGTCCGTAGCGAAAGGTCCCGCTCCGGCCGTGCGATGTCGAACGGTCCAGGCGGCCGCGGTGGCTCCGGGCGCAGCTCGGCCCGCCCCATAAAGTCGATGAGGGGTGTCGCGTCCTTGTCGACGATCGCGTGAGCCAACCCGTTCTGATGAGGCTCGGCAACGTCGCACTCGACGGCGGTGGCTCGACCCAACGTCGAGACCGACGGCCCCTGGTTGGCGCCGACAAACGGGAGATCGCGGCCGGAGACGTCGACTTTATCGCTCAACATCGCAGAGTACATGTTTTCGTAAGAGACATGGGCCGACACGCGCGCGGTCGCGTTTCCGCTCCGCTCTGTCCCGATCAGCGACTCGCGCTTCGACTCGGGCGCCTGGACGCTGGCCGAGGCGTAGCCATCCCCGCGTGCGCGCTCGCCGACATTGGCCCTAATATTTGCCGACTGCGTCTCGCGATGTGTCGTCGGCGCGTCCGCAGCCGCCACCGCGTAGCCACCACGAGGGTCGCCGGAGGCTGTGCCGCGAGGGCCTTTCCGAAGGACGTCCGCAGCGATCATGTCCTTGGAGGTCGGAGGCGGACGCGACTCGATGGGGTCATACACGGCAAAGCCCTTTTCTTCGCCGTGCATTGCTCCGGTAAACGTCGAGTCGAAGAGTCCCTGCTCCTTGACAGTGGTCCTCGGTCCGTCGGCCGGGTCCGCAACGTGTCCGCGCTTCTCGAGGCCGTCTAGAAAAAAGTCGACGCCCGTAGACGTAGTCTCCCTCGTCGTTGTCTTGGTCGCGTCGTCAGGATTGTAGACGTGCGTTTTGAACGAAATCGGCCGCGCGTTGGACACCGGCATCTCGTCTGAAAACTGCTCCCGCACGGTCGTCTTGAGCGGCACCCCGTCATGAGCTTGAGGCCGCCTCGGGCCCGTGAGCTGCCCGCCACCACCTTCTCCCGCCTCATCCGAGGTCTCGCGAATCGTGATGCGGGGCACGTCATCAGGGTCATAGATGGTGAGCTTGCACGGCCCGCGCACACCGCCCACCCGCTCGACTTGCGCGAGGGTCGTCTCCTTGATCGTCGTCTTGGTAAGGCGATCTGGGTCGTAGATGGTCAGCTTGAACGTCTGCGGCTTGGCCGCCCCGAGCGGCTCCGCGGCCTCGGCAAAGGGCTCCTTGAGGGTCGTCTTTGCGACGTCATCAGGGTCCCTCACGGTCGACTTGTTAGGAATTTGCGGCTTGGCCGCACCAAGCGGTTCCGCGGCCTCGGCAAAGGGCTCCTTGAGGGTTGTCTTTGCGACGTCGTCAGGGTCCCTCACGGTGGACTTGTTAGGAATTTGCGGTTGCAGCCCGGGCCGAGCGGCGTCCAAAGCCGATGCCTTGCGCGGAACAGGACGCAAAGCGTCGACGATCGGGGCCACCAACGCCTTGACCAATGAGACGGCGCCGCCGTCCCTCACTGCCCGAAGCGAGGCGTTGCGCTTGTCGTTCTCGTAAACTTCCACGGTCGACCGTCCGTAGTCGTCGCGCGATCCCCGCCCCTGCCTGGTCGCGTCGGTCGCCTCGACACGTCGGCTCTCCTCGACCGGGACCCTCCTCGGCTCTGCGACCTCGGCCCTCTTTGCGTCATCGCGCGGCACGGCAGAACGCGCCGGCAGCAGCCGCCCTTCCTCGTCGTGCACCCGCCTCGCCCTGTCGACCCTCGTGAATGTCTCGTCCGACGATCGCTTGATAAAGGCCCCGATGGTCGCCAGCAGGCTCGCGACAGGCGTCTCGACGTACCTCGTCAGGCGGTTGGCCCGGACCTTGCCGAGCGACGCCTTGGCCGGAGGGGCAGATCCGGCGGATCCGGCAGAGCCGAGGACGACCGGCGGCTCGTAAGTTACCTTTTGACTCGATTTTGGCCGTAGGTCGTCCACCGTTGGCGGACGCATGATCTCGTCTATCTCGAGCTGCTGGTAGCCATGCGCGTCCTTGCCCGCGACGCCGGGGCCCACACGCGTCTGGACGAACGGCAGCTCGCTCGTCCGCAGTATGGACACGTGGTCGTCCTCGTAGCTCTTCAAAAAGCGCCCGAGGTCGATCTCGGGCTCGACCGCCCCGGCGGCCTCGAACAGCCGGTCCGTCGAGCGCTTGACCGACCTGCTCTCCGCGTCGAGCTGCCCCGTGAACGCCTCGAGGCGGGGGGCCATCATCCCTTCGAGCGCTTCGCAGTTCGGTTGCTTGACCGAGCCCCGAAAAAAAGGTACCATGTTGTTGTGGAAAGCTTGCTCGTCACCCCCGCGAAACGACTCGTCGGCAAACCGCTTCTCCACCCTGTCGACGTGGCGCTTTCCGCGGCCGGTTTGGTCCCGTTCGGTCCTCGGGTTGACGTGCGCTCGTGGGTACTGCTCGACGCGTCGCACTTTTGCCTGGTTTACGGCGTACCCCATCCCGACCAACGTCGCCAAGATGGCCACCTCCATGTTGTTAACTTCGCGCGCCTTTTTTTTTGCAGTCGGATGCCGCGCGCGAAATATTTACGCGAGCCCTTTCAAAACGATGCTGAGACGATGCGTGCTTTTCTTTTTCTCGACCCTGCTCTCCGCGAGGGCCGACTTTCCATTCCGTTCGGTCGCGTTCATCATTGACGTCCAAGGTTGCGTCACGAGCTCTCGCACCCCGACCCCGGATCAGATCCGGAACTTCGAGACGTACTACACGACCGACATCGAAGGCGGAATGCCGTGGTTCTGGAAATCGTGTTCTCACGGCAAATGGTCATGGGATCCGAGCGATCAAGTTTTCGTGCGGACCCCCGTTCCCGTTCCCTGCACCGGAATGTTTGTCTCATCCCCGGCCGCTCCTGCCCAACCGTACAACCTAGCCCAATCCGATAATCTGGGAGTATACATCGCCAGGCAAGCTGCCGTCGACGCTTTCAGAGCCCAAACGGGACGGGATCTCATGTCGGAACCCGGCACGAGGGTCATCGTCTTGAACGCCTTGATCGCCAATGCTTATGGGGATGCACAACAGATGTGCGGATCCCAGCCCGGATGCTTGGTGAACACCGGCAGCGATCGCAATTTTCCCACCGACGGAAGCGCCCCTCGGCTGAACACGATCATCCATGAGTTGGGACACACGTTGGGGCTCGTCCACTCCGAAGGAGCCGTGGCCCCAGGAACAACCATGAACTGGGAGTACGGCGATCAAACGTGCATCATGGGCTCGGCGGATGACCAGTTCACCTGTTTCGGTCCTGTCAGCGCCCGATTTCTAGGATGGTCCTCGCCTACCGCCGATGTCGACGATGCAAACCTCCCATTGAACATGTGGGTCCCGTTTTGGGTGCCCATCATGTCGGTCTCGCCCATCAACCACGTGCGCGTGAGGACTTTGGCGTCGAACCAAGCTCTTCTCTTTGTTGCGCGCTCCAAGACGGCCTCGCAGACGCACGCCGACAAGAACATCAAATTCGGTTTTCAGGACTTGCTCGAGGGGACCAGCCGCTTGACCGTCGTGGCATCTTCGAGACAGGCTCCGTCGATGATGCTCAACAGCATTTTCATGGGAGCCATATCCGCCGCGGGAGGCACCCTCGACCTCGGCACCGTCAGCGTCCCATCGAACAACGGGGCCAAAATGGCCAACGTGAACTTGATCATCCGTCTGGCCGGAATGTCTGACGCGAGCGGCGCCGTGTTTTCGCTGTGTCGCTACGCGTCTTCCCCATCGGCATGCACGTTCGAGAACACGACAATGGAGGCCTCGATGAACGGCCTTTCGGCAAGCGCAATCGGCAGTCTTTCATTTCTCAAGCTTTCGGCGTCTTGATTTCGTCGCAAGTCCCGTTGGAAGCCTCGGCGGCGACAGGCTCGACCGCTCGGCCACTGCCGAGACGCTTAAGGACGTCGATCTGTCCCCGGATGAACGCAAGCTCGACCTCGCGAGCCCTCTGTGTACCCTCGAGCTCGGCAACCTTTTGCACCGCTTGCTCTGCCTGCGACCAGACTTCCGAGAGAAAGTTCAAGGCGAAAAACAAGACGGCAAACGCGAGCAGGGCAAACACCTCCATTTGCATTGACGCCAGTTTTTTTTTTCACCGTGCACATCAAATGAATGTCAGCCGCAACACGATGGCACACGACTCCCGGCTCAAGAGGAGGGCCGTCGCGCCCGCATGCCGCGCCTCTCCCCCTCGCTCCGACGCGTGCAATACCTGGGTCGAGGACGCCCGCGCACGCTCGAGGTCGTTGCTCGAGTTCGTCGCACAGCGGCTCTCTCCGATCGGGGTCGAGATTGACCGCATCGCCAAGCAGGACCTCGAGCGCGTCCACAACACGGTCGTCGAAAAGCTTGACTTTGCCCGCGATGCCGTCGTCGAGAAGCGCGACGACCGGCCGGGTGGCAGGTGGACCGAGTGAGGAGCAGATGTCCCGCGCGTTTCGCGTCGTGCGCTTCATGGCCCTGTTTGCGGTCCGGTATGCGCTGCTCGACTCCTCCCCCGGAGGAGCCGAGAGCAAGCACAGCTTCGGCGCGTGGTTGTGCGCCGAGATCGAGGCACTCGGCCCGGCGTACGTCAAGGTCGCCCAGTTGGCGGCCGCGTCTGGGGCCGCCCCGCCGACCGTCACCGAGGCTCTCGAGCGCCTGCAAGACCGCGCGTCCGCGCCACGCTTCGGCGAGCTCGACGGCTTTACCGCGAGCCTCCCACCCGAGGTCGAGGTCGAGGACGAGCCGATCGCGGCCGCGTCGATCGGCATCGTGTATCGTGGCCGCTGGGCGCGCACAATGGATGTGGCAGTCAAGGTCCGGCGGCCGGGCATCGCGCGGCAGCTCTCCGCCAACATGTGGGGTGCGGCGCGCGTACTGAAGCGTCTGGCACGGTTCTCTCCGATGGCCGATCATCTTTTAGACGTCGTTCGCCGCTATCGGCGCTCGATCCGCCTCGAGCTCGACTACCTCAACGAGGCGAGAAACATGCGCGAGCTGACCCGCGCCCTCTCCGGCATCTCCGGCTGGAACGTGGTCCCGAGGGTCGTCTTTGCCGCCGAAAACATCATCGTCATGACCTACGAACCCGGGATCCGCATCAACGACGTCGGCGCCATCTCCGCGAGCGGCATCTCGCCGAAAAAGGTCGCGGACGCGCTGCTTGAATCGTTCCTTTTCCAGTGCTTCTCGGCGGGCGTCTTCCACTCGGACCCGCACCCGGGCAACATCTCGGTGCGCGTCGGGGCAGAGGTCGAGGAAACCTCGCTGATCTGGTACGACGCCGGTCTCGTCGTCGCGTGCCCCGAGAAATGGCGAGACGACGTGATCGTCGCGTCGACGCTCCTGCTCCGCGGGGACGTCTCGGGCATCGTCGACGTCATGGTCGCCCAAGGCGTTGTCTTCGACGACGCGCGCTCGAGGAGAGCGATCTCGAAGATGGTCCGGTTGCTGCTGTCCAAGGGCATCGAAAAGTCCGAGGGCGTTGCAGCAAAGGTCATGGATGCGGTGCGGAACGACGCGATATGGCGCGACGACCTCAGGAAGGCCTTTCGGAACGACAGCAAGTACATCATGCTCGGCAAGAGCGTCGCCACAATCAACGCGGTGTGCGCGACGTTGGACCCGCGATTCAGCCTCGCCCAACGCGCGATCCCTATCGTGCGCCGTCTGTGGACGCCGGACCCTGCCGACGAAACGATGATCGACACCCTCCGCAACGTTTCCAATTCGTTGGTCACAATGCCCGGTCGAGTGTCGGTTCTCGAGGACGCGATCGCCGAGTCGAGCAGCGACGCCAACGACCGCCACAACGCGCTCGAGGCTCTCGCGACGAAACTCCTGGTCGCGCAGGTGCTCATCACCGTCCTCGTCTCGGTGCTCATCCATCGATCAGCTTGAAAAATCATCCATCGATCAGCTTGAAAAACCCGTAAACCTTGGCTTTTATATCGGCAGTGAGCTTCTCTGCGCCTTCGCCTGCCGCGACCGTGATCCCGATGGATGAGCTGTTCAGATTGCAGATTTCTGCCGCCACCGACTTGAAGTAATTGTGCGTCAGGACTTTTTCGATGCGCTGGCAGTAGGCCTCGATCGAATCTCCGACGTCGACGGCAGCATCGTACAATCGCGCGTTGAGGACCTCGACCGGGAAGCTCTCTGGCGTCTGCATCAGCGAGATCCGCTTGCTCGCGATGAAGCCGCTCTTCCACGCGTCGAACTTTGGAATCCGCTTTTCGCCTGACAGGGCGACCAAGAGCTTGCCGAACTCGTCGAAAAAGTAAGACGCGACCTTTATCGGATCTGATCCGCTCACAAAAGAGATCTCGAGGAGCCCCACATCGGACGTCGAGAAGTTGCTGATGCCAACTCCGTATGTGAAGCCCTTTGACGCGCGGAGGCCATTGAAGAAGCAGTCGCCAAAGACGTGTACCATGAAGTCGATCGCGATGACCGCGTCTGCCGAATAAGGAAGCGACCAAATCTGCATATACAACATCAGAGTCTTATCGCCCATGCGCTTGTTCAACGCGAAGCTCACATGCCTTGGCTGGTCGGTGACACGCGCGAGATCATATTTCTTAGGGGCCGCGACTGGGCAGTTTTTTGGGACGAGATGCCGACCGAACTTTTCCAAAATGTATTTTTTCGCGGTCGCCATGGCGCCTTTTGGCAAGCTGACGACCAGCTCCGAGTCCCAGTAGTGCTCGTCGTACCATCGCCGCACGTCCGGCAACGAAATCGAGCGAACCCCGTCGACAGTCCCCCCTACGGGCAGGTCATACCCGGCCAAGTCCAGAAAGCCGCCGTCAGAGTTGCCACGAAGGATGAGCTCGTTCAAGACGACGTTCCTCTCGACCTCGAACACGGCCTCGTCGACCGAGATGGGTTGGATCGCAATGGCATAGAACGAGTCCGCGATCGCCATCCACTGCTCGATCCCACCGTTCATGTAGTAGATCGTCGTATCGAACGATGTGAACGCGTTGTACTGCACACCCGGCTCTAGCTTCTTTGGCTCCATGTTCTTCGACCGGAACATCATGTGCTCGACGAGGTGGCTGATGCCCCGCAGCCGAGCCGGCTCGTGGTTGGCTCCTACGCGAACGCCATACACGAGCGTGATTGTGTCAGTTGTCGCAAGGACGAATTTAATCGTTCTCATTGTTTCACATGGGGCAGAAATTATCGGTGACGAATTGTATCGTTCTGCTGTATGCATTCAAAATGACTCGCCCAGATTCTTTCTCGACACATCATACCCACCATGGCCGCCGTGTACGACCAGATCCTGACCGACCAGCATAATCCCAAGAAGGATGTCTCGTACACCAGCGCGAGCCCATCGGTCGACTACCCATTGAGCGACACGTACAACGTTTTCGGACCCGTGTACTTGCCCAAGGTATACGGAAAGGACTTGACCGCCTTCGAGCTCGGGTCATCAGGCTCGATCGCCGTGACGCTCAAGGACGTGTACGCGTTCGACCTCGCGTTGGGCGATCAGTTCGACTCGCAAAAGGTCGTCTTCAACACCACTGGCGACAAGCCCCTGGCCTTGGTGTCAGGATCCATCGCCAACGTGACCATCAACTCCCGGGACGCCCTCGTCGACCTGTACTCTGCCAGCAACCTCACTGCGCTCGCCAAGAGCGTCGTGCAGCTGAGCACGGACAGCAATGTGTCGATCCAGATGAGGAGCGACAGCAACGGCACCATGATGTTGACGGCCGGGTCGAACACCTCGTTCTTCATGAACGGCGATGCGGGCTCCGTTCAGACTTTCGGCCAGCTTTCGGCCAAGATCGGCACGGACAACTCCTACATGACCGTCACTAGCAACATCGCCTTTGTGGCGCAGTCCAACGTGACGACCGATTGCGGTGCCGTCCTGACCTCATCGGCCATCGGGTCCAACGCCCGGCTCGTGCTCGACGGCCCGGCCATGACCGCCACGCTGAGCGGCCTGTCCAACGTCGCGCTCAAAGCCGGCAGCACCATCTCGCTCGATGCGCCCTCGATCCTGTTCAACGGCGGCGACATGAACCTCGGCAGCTCCAACCTGATGCTCGGCGGATCCAACGCCTACGTCCACATCAACGACAGCAACCTCGACCTGTACGCGCTCAACCAGATCCACTTCATGGCGTCCAACAACACCATCTACGAGAACCAAAAGTCGTTCGTACTGAACACCAGCAACCTCGCCATCACCGCTTCTGACTCGGTCTCGACCTCGGCCGCCTCCTCGATCGCCTTCGCCGCCAGCAACTTTTCCGTCTCGGTCTCGAACAGCGCGTCCGTCTCTGCCGCGAGTAACCTGGCCTTTGCCGGGCAGACCGTGCAGGTCACCGCCTCGTCCAACCTCGACATCTCGACCGTCTACGCCCACACCGTGCACGCCCAGTCGCTGTCCGAGACGGTCAACACGTTCTCGGCCACCGCCACCGACTACACCGTCGCCGCCTCCAACTCGTTCGTCGTGACGAGCGCGTCCATCGGCTCCATCTCCGCGATCGACTTGCTGACGCTCAACGGCTCGAACAGGGCGGTCTTCAAGGCCGGCGAGCAATCTCAGCTCGTCGCGCTGCCGGACACGCTCACGGCCCGCATGGCCGGGTCCAACGTCTTGATTGTCTCGTCCTCCAACGTGACCGTCAACGGTGAGCTCATCGTCAACGGCGACATCAAGTCCGTGACGACCTACGAGGAGACGCTGCAGATCTTTGACAAGTCGGTCACGCTCTCTGCCGGCGCGTCCAATGGCGTCTTCATGGATGGCGTGGCCAACAACGGCTCCGGACTCATCGTGGCCGGCATGCCGTCCGCCAACGGCGTCGACCTGATTAACGACACGCCGCTGTACGAGAAGTCGCTCAAATTCAACTGCCCGAGCTCTGCCGCCATGATGCGCCTCGCCGACGGCTCCAACGTGGCCCCGACCGCGTCGTTCGATGCCGAGTCCTTCTGGGAGCTCAAGGGCGGAGACTTTCGCATCACGCTCATGAAGTCTGACACCGACTTTATCACCTTTGGCTGGCGCATCGGCGCCTTTGGCGAGCTCGAGCTGATCAAGAAGTACCAGTTCAATGGCGTCTGGCGCACCAAGATCGTGTCGAGGCAAGGCCGCATAGTCGACCCGAGCACAGGCGGCGTCGTTTATTAATTCAGCTGAATTAATGCGTACAAACGTGGACATTTTTTTTGGGACACCCTTATGGCGTCGTAGGATTGTGGC